>Ga0335076_10001749_pt1 | contig 21162 bp, 24 predicted proteins | sample Lox_Sample_25_FD_206717 | JGI IMG/M metagenome (GOLD analysis project Ga0335076, IMG submission 206717) | Soil microbial communities from Loxahatchee National Wildlife Refuge, Florida, United States - Lox_Sample_2.5 | ecosystem: Environmental > Terrestrial > Soil > Wetlands | place: USA...
TGGGCGCTCGCGCCGCTGGCCGTGCGGGATCCGGCCCCGCTCATCGGGCCGGCGCCAGCTGCGGCGGCCGCTCGTCCGCTAGCGCCCGATAGGTCGCGGGAACCTCACGCGGCGAGGCGCACAGCGCGGCCGCGCCCGCCGCGCGAAGCTCGTCCGCGCCGCCATAGCCCCAGAGCGCGCCGATGGTCGGGATCGCATGCCGGCTAGCCGCCAGAACATCATGCCTGCGGTCGCCCAGCATGCAGCAGTCCTCGGCGTCGAGTCCCTGCTCGGCGAGAATACGAGCGATGAGATCGGCTTTGTCCTGATAGCGGCCATCAAGCTCGTCGCCGTACGCGCTCTCGAAGTGGCGGTCGAGATTGAAGCGGCTCAGTATACGCTCGGCATAGACGATCGGCTTGGCCGTGCACAGGATGAGCCGCGCTTCCGCCGCGCGCAATTCGGCGAGCGCATCATCGACGCCGTCATAGGCCACGGCCTCGAACAGCCCGACGGTCGAATAGCGGCTGCGATAGGCCATGAGCGCCTCTTCGGGGTCTCCTTCGGCTCCGAGGATTTCGGCGAAGCAGCCGCGCAAAGGCGGGCCGATGATCCAGCCGAGATCGGCAGCCGGCGGCGCCGTCTTCCCAAGCGACTCGAGCGCCAGACGGAAGCAGCCGATGATGCCTTCGGCCGGATCGGTCAGCGTTCCGTCGAGATCGATCAGGAGCGCGCTTCGGCGCCCGAGCATGGTCATTGGCGTTCCGGCATTGGGCTACGCCCTTCGGCCCCGCCGTCCGCTTTCGCATCCGACACGGAGAGGCGGACGGCTAGCCGCGGATCGGCTCGTGCGCCAGCGCGGCGCGCAGGAAATAGAACAGGCCGGTCAGCGCGGCGAGAACGAAGAGGCCTTCGAGCATCCGGGTGACGGCGTCGCCAAGCTGGAAGAGGCCGCCGATCGCCCAGCCCGCCGCGGCCCCGGCCCCGATAAGCTCGGTGCCGACCAGAATCGCGACGCTGATTAGGGTCGTCGCATTGGTCCAGTTGATCGGCGCGGCGTCCGCCAAGGCGCTTTCTCCTCAATCCGTGTCTGCGAAGCGCCCGCCGATATACCAAGGCGCTCCGCGGCGCAAGCCTCAGCCGTTGGCTGCCGTCCCGGCGCGCGCCCGCTGAATTTCGTAAGCCCTCACATGCAAGGTCGCGATCTTGAGCAGCGGGCATTGATCCGGCTTGGCGGCGCGGCTGAGGAGGTCGGCGAGGATCTGGTCGCCCTCGACCGGCTTGCCGCCCTCGATGTCGCGCAGCATGGACGGCTTCAGCGGCGATTCCGCGGTGGTGAGGATCGCGCGCGCCCGCGCCAGCGCGGCGGGCCGGGGCGGATAGCCCTGCCCCGCAGCGATCGCCGCGCATTCGTCCAGCAGCCCCGTCGCAAGACCGGAAGCGCCCGCGGCGCAATAGTCGCCGACCGAGGCGCGCATCAGGCAGCCGATCCCCGCGGCGGAGGCGATGAAGACCCATTTCTCCCACATCTCCTGGCGGATCTCGGTGCTGAGACGGGCCTCAAAACCGGCGGCGCCGACCAGTTCCGCGGCTGCCGCCTCGACTCGCGCCGAGCGCGAGCCGTCGAGCTCGCCGAAGCTCAGCGAATGCATGTCGTTGAAGTGAACAATCGCGCCGTTGTCGCCGAGGGTTGCGGAGATCACGCATTGGCCGCCCAGCAGAGGCTTGGCCCCGAAGCGGTCGGCCAGCAGATCGAGGTGCCGCACGCCGTTCAGGAGCGGCAGGATCGCCGTGTTCTCGCCGACCGCCGGGGCGAACGAGGTCATCGCGGGCTCGAGGTCAAAGGCCTTGCAGCTCAAAAGCACGAGGTCGAATGGCTGAGCCAGGGCTTGGTGGGTGACGATCGGCGGATCGTCGCGATGGTAGTCGCCAAGCGGGCTGCGGATCGTCAGTCCGTGCTTGGCCAGAAGCGCGGCGCGGCCGGGGCGAACAAGGAAAGTGACGTTGCGGCCCGCCTCGAGCAGACGTCCGCCGAAATAGCCGCCGACCGCACCCGCTCCAACCACAAGTATTCTCATTTCGCCCAATCCTCAAACTTGCGGCGACTGCTCGCCCTGTTGCCTGCGACACGGTCGAAGCTAAAGCATCGCACCTTCATATGGAATCACAGCCGAGCTTCCTGTCATTCCCGCGCAAGCGGAAACCTAGAATCTAATCCTAGCGTTCTCTGGCGCCCGCCTTCGCGGGCATGACAAGAAGCGAATGGATTGACGGTCCGATGCTCCAGCACGAGCGCTCGGAGTGGCGGCTTGGCGCGCCTTGACGCTCTCGTTTTTGAGAGTATTTTCCCGAATATGGAAGCGGAAGCCCAATCCCCCAGCGCCGCCGACCTGCGGCTCGCCGAGCGCCTGCGCGGATTGCGGCGCGCGCGGCGCTGGTCGCTCGACGAGCTGTCGGCGCGTTGCGGGGTGAGCCGCGCTTCGCTCAGCCGGATCGAGAACGGCGAGGTGAGCCCGACCGCCTCGGTGCTCGGCCGGCTCGCCGCCGCGCATGGCTCGACCGTCTCGCGCCTCTTGGCCGACATCGAGGCCGAGGCGCCGGCGCTGGTCGCCCGCGCCGACCAGCCCGAATGGATCGATCCGGCCACCGGCTTCCGCCGCCGTTCGGTCTCGCCGCCCGCGCTCGACTTCGAGTGCGAGGTCTTGCGCTGCGAACTGCCGGCGGGCGCCAGCATCGACTATCCGCTGCCGCCCCGCCTCGGCCTCGAGCATCATCTTTATCTCGAAGAGGGCGCGCTCGAACTCACGATCGAGGGAAAAGCCCATCGTCTCAACGCCGGCGACTGCCTGCGCTACAAGCTGATGGGCGCGAGCCGCTTCCGCGCCGCTGGCCGCCGATCGGCGCTGTACATTCTGGTGTTGCGGTGACGGCCACGGACGCTCCGGCCGTTTCGATCGTCGCGCTCGACACGACTTCGTTCGCGGAAGCGGTCGACCGGCTTGCCGACATTCTGCGCGCGTGCGTGCTCGAGGGCGCGAGCGTCGGCTTCGTCGCGCCGTTCGGCCGCGCGGAGGCGCGCGCCTACTGGCTGAACCGGGTCGCGCCTGCGCATAACGCTGGCGCCAAGATCGTCCTCGCCGCGACGCTCGGCGCCGAAGTCGCCGGAACCGCGCAGCTCGACCTCGATTCGATGCCAAGCAAACGTCATCATGCCGAGGTCTCCAAGGTCCTGGTCGACCCTGCCTTCCGCCGCGCCGGCGTCGGCCGCGCCCTGATGGGCGAGATCGAACGGCGGGCGGAGAAAGAGGGCCGCTGGCTGCTCACCCTCGACACCGCAGGCCACGCGGCCGAGGCCCTCTATCGCTCGCTCGGCTATTGCCTCGCCGGGTCGATACCGAACTACGCGCGCGACGCCTTCGAAGACCGCTACGACGCGACGCGGCTTATGTACAAAGACCTTCGCCGCAGCTAGCTTCCGCCGGCCGATTTGCGGCTGAAGGAGGCCCATGGTCTTGCCTGCGGACAATCCGCTGACGGCTGACCGGAGCAGCGCGAGCCTCATCAGCCGCGTGGCGCTCGTCATTCTGACCATCTATGCGCTGGCGATGGTCGCGCCCGACTTCCTGAGGTCCGTCCGCCCGCTCGGATCTTTCGGTTTGGCGACCAACGGCGACGGGCTGATCTACGACGTCCAGGGGCCGTTCTTGAGCGAGGAAGACTCGCCGGCGTGGCGGGCCGGCCTGCGCGTCGGCGAATGGCTCGATCTGGTCGCGATGCGCTGCATCCCGGTCAACACCGACCTGTGCGCCAGCGTCCTCTCGCAATTCGCGGGGGTGAACTATGTGATGCCGGGCCGGGACGCGAGGCTCATCGTCGCCGCGACGCCCGAGCGCCCGGCGCGAGAAGTCGCTCTGGTTGCGAAACCGCGTCCCGACAATCGCCTGTTCGAGGTCATCGTCGCGCTCGACACGCTCGCCGGCCTCCTGGTGGTGATGGGCGCGGCATGGCTGGTCTGGACGCGTCCCGGCCCAATGACCTGGGGCTTCTTCGTCTATGTGATTCAGTTCAATCCCGGCCAGGCCTATCAGTTCTGGGCCTGGGCCCAGCTCTGGCCTTGGGCGCTCCTCATCCAGGACGCCATTTCGGTGGTGATGCAGGCCGCCGCCTATACCGGGCTCCTGCTGTTCGCCTTGAGGGCGCCGCTCGACGCGTGCGCAGGCCGCTGGCGCGCGATCGAGCGTGCGCTGCCGGCGATCACAGTCCTGTTCCTCGCGGTCGCGCTCGCCAGCATGGGAAGCGTGTTCGGCTTTCCGGTCGAATTGTGGGCGCGAAGCATGCTGCTGATCGGCTTTGCGGTCAGCGTCGCGGCGGTCGCGATCCTGCTCGGCCGCCGCGGCGATCTGTCGCCGCGCGATTATCAGCGCATCCGCTGGGTCATCTGGGGCTGCCTCATCGGCCTTCCCGCCTACCTGATCGCGCAATTGTCCCAAGAGACCTCGCTGTTCGACGAGTTGTGGGGTCAGGGCCTTGCGTCGGAAGAGATCGCGGGCGCCCTCTACCTCGTCAACGGAATCCTTTGCCTGTTCGTCGTCGAGGCGGTTCGGCGAAAAACGGTGGTCAATGTCTGGATTCCTCTGCGGCGCGCGACCGCGTTCGGCCTCCTGCTCAGCGTGCCGGTCCTCTTCCTGCACAAGCAGATCGAGGTGATCGACGAATATATCCATATGCCCTACTGGGCCTGGGTGGCGGTCGCCTCCGGCCTCGTCTACCTGATCGCCCGCGGCCATGAGTTGGCGACAGAGCTCGCCAACCGGTTGTTCGACCGCAGCTTCATTCGCGCCGAGCGCCATCTGGTCTCGATCGGCGAGACGGTGCTTCATGCCGGCAGCCTGGCCGAGGTCGACCGCCTTCTGATCGACGAACCGGTCCGCTCGCTCAATCTCGGATCGGCGGCGCTGTTTCGCGAGCAGGATGGCGTCTATCGCCGCCGGGCCAGCGTCGGATGGGGCTCGGGCGATATCGACGCCCTCTCGCCCGACGATCCGATCATGGCCGAGCGGTTCGAGCGCAAGCCCTACCATGTTGACACGACCGACGCCGGCCGCGGCTCCCACATCGAGGTTCCGCGCGACGTGGCGCGGCCGCTGCTCGCTGTGCCGGTCGGCAATCCGCGCCGGTGCTACGCGGTGATCCTCTACAGCGGCCACGAGGCCGGGACCGACCTCGACGGCAATGAGCGCCATCTCCTGGGCAGCCTCGCTCATGACGCCGGGATCGCCTACGCCCAGATCGAATGCGAGGGGCTGCGCAAGCGGGTCGCGGCGCTGGAAGGCCAGCTTGCGCAGGCTTGAGGGAAGACTGCGTTAGGCCGATTGTCGCCGTCATCGCGAGCAGCGCCTCGGGCGCGACGCGGCGATCCAGGGATCGTGGAGCCCTTCGTTCTCTGGATTGCTTCGCTCCGCTCGCAATGACGGCGACGTCGCAGTCTAAATGCGTCATGCCTAGAGGAGACCGCATTGACCGAAAAGCTCAAGCCGCTCCAGGGCGTCCGCGCCTGCATCTTCGACGCTTATGGCACGCTGTTCGATTTTGCCTCCGCCGCCGCGCGCTGCCCCGACATTCCGGCCGACCGGCGCGCGGCGCTAACCACGCTCTGGCGCGACAAGCAGCTTCAATATTCGTGGCTGCGCACGCTCGAGAACCGCTACGTCGATTTCTGGCAGGTGACCGGCGACGCGCTCGATTTCGCCCTCGAAAGCCTCGATCTTGCGCGCCCCGCCTTGCGCGAGCGGCTGATGGATCTCTATCTCGGCCTTGAGCCCTTCCCGGAGGTTCCCGGCGTGCTCGACGCGCTGCGCAAGGCCGGATTCAAAACCGCCATTCTCTCCAACGGCTCGCCGGCGATGCTCGAGGCGCTGGTCAGCCGGTCGCGCCTCAAGCCGCTGTTCGACGTCGTTCTCTCGGTCGATGCGGTCGGCGCGTTCAAGACCCATCCCAAGGTCTATCAATACGCGCTCGACACGCTCGCGCTGCCGGCTCATGCGATCGCGTTCCAGTCGTCGAACGCCTGGGACGCGCACGGCGCCTCCAACTTCGGCATGCGCGTCGTCTGGTGCAACCGCTACGGCCAGCGCCGCGAGCGGCTTCCCGGCAAGCCGGACTTCGAGATCAGAACGCTGGCCGAATTGCCGGCGCTGCTCGGGGCGAATTGATCCGGCTTCGCCGGTCCGCTCAGCGCGCCGGCGTGGCCGCGGCGCTGCTCGTCTCGGCGCGCGTGGACAGGCAATAGATCGCCCCGACGATGAACAGAACGTAGATCGCCGTGGTCGTCCAGGCCATGCCGTTGATCAGGCCCTGGAACGTGCCGATGAGATTGACGATCAGGCCGAGCGCGTCGGCGATGACGCTCGCAATCAGAATGCCGCGCACCGCTTCCCAGTCGCGAAAGTCCTTGGCGACCCATTGCACCGCGCCGAAACCGATCAGCGCCGAACCGAAGAACTGCAGGTTTAGAGCCGTGTGGGGTTCGGGCGGAACGCCATAGACCGAAGCTGCCGCGGTCGGCGCGAGTAGAAAAGCCAGCCCGAACAGAACCGCAACTACTGCGCTGATTGTGAGATAGGTTTTCGCGTTCATTGCACCCTCCCGCCTTGCGGCCGATTCGGCCTATTTTTCACGAGTTTAACTAGCATTTCGTGGCGGAAAAGTCAAAGAACGCCGCGGATTCCGCGCCTTTGGCGAGGCTCGCCCCCATGCGATCGGGCCAAAAGCCTAGCGAGGATGACATAGCGCGGCGGAACAAGGCGGCGAACAGCGCGTTTAGGCGGTGAGCCTAGCGGCATGTCCGCGGCGAGCCGGTTCCGCGTCGAGCCGGTATTCAGAACGCACGATTCGGTATCGGCGTCTTGGTTCCCGCAATCCACGGCGGCACAGCCGACATTTTCTTGGCGTAGATGCGAGCTCGGCGAAGGGGCTCTGGTTATTGAGACGGGAGGTAAATAATGAAGGTCGTGGTCATTGGCGGCACGGGCCTCATCGGCTCGAAGACCGTCGCCATTTTGAGGCGAGGTGGGCACGAGGTGATCGCCGCTTCCCCAAAGAGCGGGGTCAACACCATAACCAGCGAGGGACTCAAAGGCGCCTTGGAGGGCGCCAAGGTGGTGATCGACCTCGCGAACTCGCCCTCATTTGCAGACCGGGAGGTGCTGGAGTTCTTAGAGGCTTCCGAGCACAATCTTCTTCCCGCCGAGGCGTCAGCGGGCGTGCGAAGCCATGTCGCGCTTTCCATCGTCGGAATCGATCGGACCGACAATGGCTATTTCCGCGCCAAGGTCGCCCAGGAGAAACTAATCGAAGCCTCCGGCGTCGCTTACACCATCGTCCGCGCCACCCAGTTCATGGAGTTCCTGCGCAGCATCGCTGACGCAAGTACGGATGGAAACAAGACCAGAATTCCGCCGGTCCTGTTCCAACCCATCGCAGCGGACGACGTCGCCGCCATTGTCGCCGATGTTGCGCTCGCAGCGCCGCAAAACGCCGTCGTCGAGATCGCAGGGCCGGAACAAGCGCCATTCAACGAAATCATCGCCCGCTATCTGAAGGCGGTCGGCGACCCGCGCGAGGTCGTGCGCGACCCAGAGGCCCCGTACTGGGGCGGACAGGTCGAGGAGCGCTCGCTCGTGCCGCTGGGCGAAGCGCGCCTCGGCCGCATCGGTCTCGACGAGTGGCTCCGCCGCTCGCAAGCAGCGGCCTGACCGCGATCAGGCGTTAACGCAGAGCATTCTCCCGCGAGGGAGAGAAGTGGGCGCCGTTCATTGGCCCGCCGCGCCGGCCGTCGCCCCCCGATAGGGCAGCGCCTTGAGCCAGAGCGTGCCGCAACTCGCCTTGCTACCGAGATTCGCGACGCCGTCCGCTTCGCCGCTCCATTCGAGCGCATGGCCCTGCCCGTCATAGGGCAGCCACGGCTTGCCGGGCGCGGACGGATTCTGCGCGAAAGCGAACCAGGCGGCGTTCATCGCCTCGGCCAGCGCGCGGTCGCTCGCACGCGGCCGGTCGGATGCGGTCGCGATCACGTCGAGCGTGTCGAACACATAGGGCAGTTCGGCGCCGTGGCAGACGTTGGGCGGCGACTGCGAGGCCGAGCAGGCGCCATAGTCCGAGACCGTGGCCGGAGGCCGGCCATAGAGGTCGGCGAACGGCGGCTGGGCGAACGAATAGCCAAACACGGGCCCGGACGACTGCATTACGGCGGCGTTGGCGGCGGCGAGGTTGCCGCAGACGAACACGAAATCGGTCATCAGATTGGCGTAGGCCGCCCCGGCGGCGGTCGTATATGTCCGCGGCGCCTGGACCTTCGGGGCGTAGCGGGGATTGGTGAGGATCGCCCCCGATCGCAAGCCGAAGCGCAGCGCGAGGAAGCCGCGATAGGCCCATGTGGTGAAATCGCCCGGCCTTGCGGCGGTGGCGCGGGCGATGAACAGCGCGCCTTCGTCGGCGTTGACGCCGAACGCGATTGGCTTGAACGCCTTCACTTGCGGCGAATAGCCGGCGTAGGGGTCGCCGACGACCAGCTTGCCGTCGACGACCGGGGCCCACGGCAGCGACTGCACCTCGAGCATGCGCTCGATCAGCGCCGAGAGCCTGAGGTCGGCGAGCCGGATCGAGCGCTCGAGGCGCCCGCTCGCTTCGGTCTGCGCCTTGAGGATGTCGGCGACGCTCGCCTTCCTCGCCCAGTCCGGGTCGCCCGGACATCGGCTCGCGCCGTTCGAGGCGTTGACCGCTTCGCACAACGCCTTGAGGAACGCCTCGCCGCGCCGTCCCGCCTCTGCCGGGGTAAAATATTCGGTTCCGAGCGGGTTGCTCTCCATCAGCGCCGCGGCGAACAGCGGCGCGCTCGACGGCACATCGAACGTATGCAGGCCGACCGACATCGCGCCTGCGCTCTCGCCGAACAGCATGACCCGCTTCGGATCGCCGCCGAACGAAACGATGTTGCGCTGAACCCAGGCCATCGCGGCCTGCTGGTCCATGAGGCCAAAGTTGCCGCCGATGTCGCCGGAGCCCAGCGCATTGGCGGAAAGGAAGCCGAGCGCGCCGAGCCGGTAGTTGATCGTCACCACAACCGCGCCGCGCGCGGCGAAGGCGCTGCCGTCGTAAAGCGGCGACGAGCCGAGTCCCCTGACGAAGGCGCCGCCGTGAATGAACAGCATCACCGGTAGCGAGCGCGCGCCGTTGATCGCGCCCTCGGGCGCCCAGACGTTGAGAAAGAGGCAATCTTCCGCGCTTGGCTGCGGCGGATCGTCCTGCGGGCAGATCGGGCCGAAGGCGACCGCCTCGAGCGGTTTCGCCGGCGGCCACGCCGCCGGTTCGGGCGCCCGCCAGCGGGCCGCGGTCGCGTAGGCGATCCCCCTGTAGGCAAAGACGCCCGGGCGGCTTGCCGCGACGCCGCATATGCTGGAGCCGGCGCCGAGCGTGATCGCCGAGCCGGGGGCACAGGCCGATGGCGCGGATTGAGCGCTAGCGGCCGACGGCAGTAGGAGCAGAGGACAGGCGACCGCGAGGCAAACCGCCGTCCAGAGTTTCACCATTTCGCCCCCGACGGTCGCGCCAACCATCAACCCGATCCGATTGATACACGATCCCGACCCAAAGGGCGGACCCGGGCGAAGGCGTTGCTGGCCCATGAGGAATTAGGCTTGACTCTTATATTTCTATATGGCTATATAGCTATATGGCAATCGAACGACACACCGACGATCCCTTGAACTCCGCCTTCCACGCGCTGGGCGATCCGACCCGGCGGGCGATCGTGGCTCGCCTCGCCCGCGGCGAAGCGAGCGTCTCGGAATTGATGGCGCCGTTCGAACTCAGCCAGCCGACCATTTCGAAGCATCTCAAGGTGCTCGAACAGGCCGGGCTCATCGTCGGCGGACGCGACGCGCAGCGCCGTCCGCGCAAACTGGCGCCCTTGGCGATCAAGGAGGTCGCCGACTGGATCGAACCCTTCCGCGAGCAATGGGAGCGCAGGCTCGACAATCTCGAGGCTCACCTGACCAAGATGAAACGACAGGAGACATGACATGCCGACAGCATCGCAAACCGCGCCGAAGTCCGACGTCGCGATCGACCGCGCCTCCCACACAATCAGGCTCAGCCGCGAAATCGACGCCTCGCCGGCCGAGATATTCGACGCCTGGACCAGGCCCGAGCGCGTGACCTCATGGTGGGATCCCGAGGGCCAGCCGCTCGCCGCCTGCGAGATCGACCTGCGGCCGGGCGGTTCGTTCCGCTTCGTCACACGGAGCCGTCCGGAAATGCCTTTCGCCGGCGTCTACCGCGAGATCGCTCCGGCCGACCGGCTCGTCTTCGAGGCGCTCGGATCGACTGGACGGGTGACGCTCAAGGAGACGGGCGGCCGGACTCGCATGACGGTGGAGATCGAATGCCGCTCGAGCGAGCAACTCGATCAATTCCTCAAGATGGGCGTCCACGCCGGCACCAGCCGCACCCTCGACAACCTCCTCGCCTATATACGGAGCCGGGCGTCGCGAGCGGCGTGAGTTGGTTGACGCGGCATTCGCGGCGGCCGACAAGGCGGGATCGGAGACCGTAGATGACGCAGTCGCCTTATCGATGGGTGATCGTCGCCGCCGGCGGCTTTCTCGGCTGCGTCGCGATCGGCGCGATGTTCTGCCTGCCGGTCTTCCTCGTGCCGCTGACCGCGGCGACCGGCTGGTCGCGCACCGGCGTCTCGAGCGCCATGACGATCGGCTTCCTCACCATGGCCGCTTCGGGCATCGGCTGGGGCGTGCTCGTCGACCGGATCGGGCCGCGAACCGTGGTGCTGATCGGCGTCGCGATGCTCGGCGCGGGCCTGGCCCTGTCGAGCCGCGCGACCAGCCTCGTCGAGTTCCAGCTTTGGTTCGGCGCGCTGGTCGGCGTCTCGGTCTCGGCGATCCTGCCGCCGTTGATGGCGACGGTGACGCGCTGGTTCGAGACCCAGCGCAGCCTCGCCGTTTCGCTCGTCTCCGCCGGGTTCGGCATGGCGCCGATGACCATGTCGCCGCTCGCCGCCTTCCTGATCGCGCGGATGGACTGGCGCAGCGCGATGCTGGTCATCGCCGGTGTCGTCCTCGCGCTCATGCTTCCGGCCGCGTTCCTGATCCGCAAGCCGCCGGAGGCGGCGGAAAGCGCCGGCCCGGCCACGGCAGATTCCGCCGACGATCGCGAGATGACCCCTTCCGCCGCGCTGCGCTCGGCCCCCTTCCTCATCCTCGCCGCCACCAATTTCTGCTGCTGCGCGGCCCATTCGGGACCGATCTTTCACACCGTCAGCTACGCGATCTCGTGCGGCGTGCCGCCGCTTGCCGCAGTGTCGATCTACAGTCTCGAAGGACTGACCGGCATGGGCGGCCGCCTCGCGTTCGGCGTCCTCGGCGATCGGCTCGGCGCCAAGCCGGTGCTGGTCGCCGGCCTCCTGATCCAGGCGTTCGGCGCGCTTGCTTACATGTTCGCCGGCAGCCTCGATCAGTTCTATGCGGTCGCGGCGCTGTTCGGCTTCACCTACGCCGGCGTCATGCCGCTCTACGCCGTGCTCGCGCGCGAGAATTTCCCGGCGCGGATGATGGGCGCGATCATCGGCGGAACATCGACCGCGGGCAGTCTCGGCATGGCGCTCGGGCCGCTCGCCGGAGGATGGATCTACGACGCTTATGCGACCTACGCCTGGCTCTACCTCGGCTCGTTCGGCATCGGCCTCGGGGCGTTCCTGATCGCGCTGACGTTCAAGCCGTTTCCGAAGCTCGAGCCCTCTGCGGCGGCGGCTCAGCCGGCGTGACCGCGCCGCCCGCCCTCACCACTTCTCCTTGAACGGCCGGGCCTCGACCTCGAAGCTCCAGGCGGCGCGATCCTGTTTCACGAGGTCGGCGACGATCGCCGCCACGCCGTCGGGAGAAATGAAGAAGTCGTCCGGCCGCCCGTCGGCGAACCGCGAGCGGGTGACCGGGCCGCCGACCACGCCGTCGACGACGATGAGCGCGACATGGATTCCGGCCGGCCAGAGATGGCGGGCCATCGACTCGGCGAGGGCCCGCTGCGCCATTTTGCTCTGGGCGAACGCCGCCGTCCCGGCCGCGCCGCGGCGCGAGGCGGTCGCGCCGATGACGATGATCGCGCCCTGCCCCTTTTGCTTCATCGCCGGGATCACTCGCCGCGCGCTCAGGAACAGGCCGAGCGTATTGACCCGCCACGAGCGCTCGAGGTCCTCGGCCTTGACCTCCTCGACATTGCCCCAGACGCCCGAGCCGGCGTTGAAGACGAGCACGTCGGCGTCGCCGAGATCGGCTCGCATGCCCGAAAACGCCGCCTCGACCGAAGCCTCGTCGCCGGCGTCGCAAGCATAGGCCTTGGCGCGCTTGAGCTCGGCCGCGAGCTTCGCCGTGAGCTCGGCCCGCCGCGCCATCAGCGCCACGGCATAGCCGTCGGCGGCGAAGCGGCGAGCGATCGCCTCGCCGTTGCCGGGGCCAATCCCGACCACCGCGCACACCCGAGGCTTAGTTGCTTCCGCCATCGCCTTCATTCCTCCTGTGCGCGCGCCTTGCCGCCGCTATCCATCTTGCTACGGGGCCCGCCGCCGCGCAACGAATGCAGTTGCCACAGCCGCGATCGCGATCGCGCCCTTCGCACAACCTCGGGCGCGCTTGACGGACGCGGGAGAACGCGCCAATTCAACGAGAACGGATGGCCGACGTCAACGGCCGAGCACCGAGGCGAGGGAACGCGAGGCAGGCCATGACGATTCAACCGTGGGTGAAATCCTATCCGCCGAACGTGCGCTGGAATGCGCCGCTAGATCTCGCGTCGGTGCAGAGCGTGTTGGAGAACGCGGCTGAGCGTTTCGGACAGCAGCCGGCGCTCGATTTCATGGGCAAACGCACCACCTACGCGGAATTGAACGCGCTCGCGAACCGCGCGGCGGCCGGCTTCCAGAAGCTCGGCGTCGGTCCCGGTGTCCATGTCGGGCTCTACCTGCCCAACACGCCCCATTACGTCATTGCGTTCTTCGGCGTGCTCAAGGCGGGCGGCACGGTCGTCAACTATTCGCCGCTCGACGCCCTGGCGACGCTCCAACTCAAGGTCAACGACAGCGAGACCGACATCCTAGTGACGCTCGACGTCGCCGCGCTCTATCCGCAGGCGGAGAAGCTTGTCGGCTCGACTCGGCTCAAGACGCTGGTGGTGGGCGAACTCGCGGAAATGACGCCCGCGCCCGGGCCGGTCAAAGCGCAGATGACGGCGGCGGGCATGCTGTCGGAAGTGAAGCGCGACGATCGCCATCTCGCCTTCCGCGACCTGATCGACAATGACGGCCGCTATCAGGTCCACCCGGTCGGCGACCTCGCTGAGGCGCTGGCGGTCATTCAATACACCGGCGGCACCACCGGCTCGCCCAAGGGCGCGATGCTGAGTCACGCCAACCTGACTGCGGCCTGCTCGCTCTACACCGAAGTGCTGACGCGGAGCGAAGACGGCTTGCGGGTCGGCGAGGAGCGCGTCTTGTGCATCCTGCCGCTGTTCCACATCTATTCGCTCACCGTCGTCATGCTGCTCGGCTTCCGGCTAGGCGAGGAGCTCGTCCTGCATCCGCGCTTTGATCCGGCGGCCGCGCTCAAGGACATCGTCGACAAGAAAATCACCGTCTATTTGGGCGTGCCGACGATGCATGTCGCGCTCCTGAGCGTGCCCGGCGTCGAGAAGATGGATTTTTCGTCGCTGCGATTGTGCGGCTCGGGCGGCGCGCCGCTGCCGGTCGCCGTGCAGGAGCGCTTTGAAAAGGTGGTCGGCCGCATGTTGACCGAAGGCTGGGGCATGACCGAGACCGCGCCGCTCGGAACCTTCACGCCGCGGGAGGGGCCAAGGAAGCCCGGATCCTGCGGACTTCCCTACCCCGGCACCGAGATGAAATTCATCGACGTCGCCTACCCGGAGCGCGAGGTCGCGCTCGGGGAGCGCGGCGAAATCTGCGTCAAAGGCCCCAACGTCACCAAGGGCTACTGGAAGCAGCCAAAGGCGACTGCGGAATCGATGACCAAGGACGGGTTCTTCCGCACTGGCGACGTCGGCTACATGGACAAGGACGGCTACGTCTTCATCGTCGACCGCACCAAGGACATGCTGCTCTGCGGCGGCTTCAACGTCTATCCGCGCAACATCGAGGAGGCGATCTATCAGCACCCGGCGGTCGAGGAAGTGAGCGTGATCGGCGTGCCGGACGCCTATCGCGGCGAGACGCCGAAGGCGTTCGTGAAGCTGAAGGCCGGCGCGGCGGCGCCCACGCTCGACGACATGAAGGTGTTTCTCAAGGACCGCCTCGGCAAGCATGAGATGATCGGGGCGCTCGAAATCCGCGCCGAACTGCCGAAGACCCCGGTCGGCAAGATCTCGAAGAAGGACCTTCGCGCCTCGGACGCCAGCGCCCGGGTCGCGTGAGGGGATCCACAAGGAGCCTGAGCCATGCCTATCGCCGACGGTGGCGCGTTCTTGACCGCTGTCCTCGATGGATATACGCTTCTATTCAAGTCTATCCGTGGGAGGGCGTGATGCAAGTCGCCAAATGGGGCAACAGCCTGGCCGTGCGCCTTCCTGCCGCCGTGGTCGAAGCGCTGCGGCTCAAGCCAGGCGATGAGGTTGAGGTGCATATCGCTGGCGAGCGTGTGTTCGCCGTCTCTCGCAAGCCCAAGCGGGAGGATTTCCTGAACCGGCTGCGCGCCTTTCGCGGGCGGCTGCCGGCGGATTTCAAGTTCGATCGGGACGAGGCGAATGCCCGGTAGCTTCTTTGACACCAATGTTCTCATGTATCTCGCCTCGGGCGATCCGGTGAAAGCAAACCGTGCGGAGGCCGTGCTTCGCGACGGGGGCGCTATCAGCGTCCAGGTGCTGAACGAGATCGCCAATGTCGCGCGCCGCAAAATGCGAATGTCGTGGCGAGAGACGCGCAGCTTTCTTGAATCGGTGCGGGGATTGCTGGCCGTGCATCCAGTCACGGTCGAGACCCATGAACTGAGTGTTGCGCTGGCCGAACGTTACAATCTGGCGATTTACGATGCGTTCATCGCGGCCTCTGCGCTGCTAGCGGAGTGCGACCGTCTGTGGTCCGAGGACATGCAGGATGGTCTTGCGATCGAGAGGAAGCTCAGGGTTGTCAATCCGTTTCGCAGCCGGGGAAGATAATGACGTCGGCGAAGCCTCTCTGATGAAGCCCGCCGTTTCGCCCTCTGCGCTCAAGGTTCAGGCCGCGCTCGGGGACAAGTTCGAGGTGCTCGAATTCGACGCGACCACCCGCACCGCCGCCGACGCCGCCGCGGCGATTGGCTGCACGGTCGCCGAGATCGCCAAGTCGCTGATCTTCCGCGCCCTCAGCAGCAATCGCCCGGTGCTGGTGGTCGCGTCGGGTGTCAATCGCGTCGACGAGGCCAAGGTGGCGCAGGCGGTCGGCGAGAAAATCGCCCGCGCCGACGCCGACTTCGTGCGCGGGGCGACCGGCTTCGCCATTGGCGGCGTGCCGCCGGTCGGGCACGCGAATCCGCCGATCGTGCTGATCGACCAATCGCTGATGGCTTTCGCCGCGATCTGGGCGGCCGCCGGCACGCCCAACGCGGTCTTCCGCCTGACGCCCGCCGAGCTCGTCGCGCTGACCGGCGGTCGGGTCGCCGCGATCAAGCGCCAATAAGAGGAGCGTATGGAGGTGGCGGTCAAATCGGCTGCCCGCGGCAGGATCAGGATCGGCGTCGGCGGCTGGACCTACGAGCCGTGGCGCGGCGCGTTCTATCCCGAGGGTCTCACGCAAAAGCGTGAGCTCGAATACGCGAGCCGAAAACTGACCACGATCGAGATCAACGGCACCTATTACGGCTCGCAGAAACCGGAGAGCTTCGCCAAGTGGCGCGACGAGACGCCGGACGATTTCGTCTTCTCGCTCAAGGCGACCCGCTACGCCACCAATCGCCGAATCCTGGCCGAGGCCGGGCCGACGATCGAGCGGTTCTTCAAGAGCGGCGTCACCGAGCTCAAATCGAAGCTCGGGCCGATCAACTGGCAGTTCGCGACCACCAAGCGGTTCGATCGGGATGATTTCGCCGCTTTTCTCAAGCTGCTTCCCAAGTCGGTCGAGGGGCTTCAGATCCGCCACGCGGTCGAGGTCCGCCACGCCAGTTTCAAGACGCCCGAATTCGTCGCGCTCGCTCGCGAGCATGGCGTCGCGGTGGCGATCGCCGGCGACTCCGAATATCCGCAGTTCGCCGACGTGACGGCGCCGTTCGTCTATGCGCGGATCATGGGAACGACCGAGGGCGAAGAAGCAGGCTACTCGAGCCAGGCGCTCGATCTCTGGGCGCAGCGCGCCAGGACCTGGGCCGCCGGCGGCTCGCCCGCGGACATCGAGACCGTCGCCCCCGCCCCGCCCAGCGGCGCGGAGCGCGACGTCTTCCTCTACGTCATCAGCGGCTTCAAGCAGCGGAACCCCGCCGCGGCGATGGCGCTGATCGAGCGCGATCGTTGACTTGCCGCCGCCCTCACTGCGCGGCGATCCGATCGCCGGAGTCGCCGCTCCGATAGCGCTCGGCTGCGTGTTCGTTGGCGAAGTTCGGCAGCATCGCCTGCCGCGCAGCGTTGAACTTCTCCCACTGGCCGGCGTCGGGGAGCGGCGGAATGGTCACCGCCTCGCGGCGGTCGAAGCCGGCGAGCGCGGCGTCGACCAGCTCTCCCACTTCCATCACGCCCTTGAGCGTGTTCACGTCACGGCCGGACTTCGCCCATATCTCTGTTCGGGTCGCGGCGGGCAGCACCGCCTGGACGTAGACGCCGCGGCCGCCGAGCTCCGCCTGCAGGCTTTGCGACAGGGCCAGGACATAGGCCTTGCTCGGGCCATAGGCGCCAAACGAAATCTCGGGCGCAAGGCCCACCACCGAAGCGATATTGATAATCGCGCCTTCGCCGCGGGCGAGAAACCGCGGCGCGACCGCGCCGGCGAGGCGGGTGACGGCGGTGACGTTGAGCCGGATCAGCCGGTCGATGACGTCGAGGTCGGCATTGGCGAAGCCGCCGGGCGCCGCGACGCCGGCATTGTTGACGAGGATGCCGATGTCGTCGTCGTCGCGCAGGCGGGCTTCGATCCGCGCCAGATCGGCGCTCTCGGTGAGATCGGCGCGCACGACGTCGATCTTGACCCCGCTCTCGGCGCGCAGACGCGAGGCGAGTTCCTCCATGCGCGTTTCGTTGCGCGCAACGAGGATGAGATCGTGTCCCCGCCGGGCAAACCGGTCGGCGTAGACCGCGCCGATACCCTCCGACGCGCCGGTGATCAGAACGGCGGGACGCTCATGAGTCATTGTGCACTCCTATTGATGATGATTATCATGATTGTGTTCATTATCAGTATCATCTATAATGTCAAGCCGAAAGGAGCCGTCGCCGATGAAAGTCAGCCGCGAACAGGTCGCCGAGCACAAGAAGCGCATCCTCGACGCCGCCGCCCGCCTCTTCCGCCTACGCGGGTTCGAGGGCGTCACGGTGGCCGAGGTGATGAAGGAAGCGGGTCTGACCCACGGCGCTTTCTACGGGCACTTCGCCTCGAAGGAGGCGCTGGTCGCCGAGGCGGTCCGGCGGGCGCTTGCTTCGTCGGCGGCCAGGTTCAAACGGACAATCCCGGCAGCGTCGTTTGCGGACGGCTACCTCAGCGCGCGCCAGCGCGACGATCGGGGCGAATCCTGCGCGTTCTCGTCGCTTGGGACCGAGGCCTCTCGCGGCTCGGCCGAGCTTCGCCGCGAGATGACCGAGGCGGTCCGCCGCCAGATTGACCGGCTCGGCGAAGAGACCGCGGGCGAAACCGCGCGCGAGAAGCGGCGCGCGGCGATCGCCGCGTGGTCGGCGATGGTCGGCGCGATGGTGCTTGCCCGCATCGTCGACGACGACAAGCTGTCCAGGGAGATCCTGAGCGAGACGCGCGCGTCGTTGCCGCTCGCTTAGGGCGAACGGGGCAAAGCGACGATGACGGCCGCCCGTGACTCAGGGCGCCGTACGCTCAGCTCTTCAGGAAGGCGAGCAGCTCCTTGTTGATTGTCTCGGCGTGGGTAGTGATCATCCCGTGGGGCAAGTCCTTGTATGTTTTGAGCGTGGCGTGCTTCAGAAGCTTGGCCGACAGCGGGCCCGCGGCGACGTAGGGCACGATCTGATCGTCCTCGCTGTGCATCACCAGGACCGGGACATTGATCTTCTTCAAGTCCTTGGTGAAGTCGGTCTGCGAGAAGGCGACGATGCCGTCGTAATGCGCCTTGGCTCCGCCCATCATGCCCTGGCGCCACCAGTTCCAGACAAGCGGCTCGACCGTCTTCGCGCCGGGCCGGTTGAAGCCATAGAAGGGGCCGGCGGGCAGGTCATAGTAGAACTGGGCCCGATTGGCGGCGAGCTGCGCCTGCAGGTCGTCGAAAGCGCTCTTCGGCAGGCCTTGCGGGTTGGCCGCCGTTTTCAGCATGAGCGGCGGCACCGCGCAGAGCAGGGCCGCCTTCGTCACTCCTTGTTCGCCGCGCCGCGCCAGATAGCGCGTCACTTCGCCGCCGCCGGTCGAATGGCCGATATGAATCGCGTCCTTCAGGTTGAGATGTCGGGTTACCGCCGCGAGATCGTCGGCGTAGTGATCCATGTCATGGCCGTCGCCGGTCTGGGTCGACCGGCCATGGCCGCGCCGGTCATGGGCGATGACGCGATAGCCATGATTGAGAAAAAACATCATCTGCGGATCCCAATCGTCCGCCGACAAAGGCCAGCCGTGGCTGAAGACGATCGGCTGTCCGCTGCCCCAATCCTTGTAGAAGATTTCGACCCCGTCGCTGGTGGTGACTGTGGGCATTGTCCTGACCCCTTGGGTATGCTGGAATCCGCTACTTCCGCGAAGAGCAGGTTACTGGATGGGTGGGCGCTAGGCTAGCCGCCGACGCGGGAGATGATGTCGCGCAGCGGAGCGCCGCCGAAGGCGGACGTGACGAAGTCGTTGTGGTCGACCGTCCCGGCGTCGACGAACGCGACGACGCCCGGCGTCAGCGCCGCCGGCAGGGCGCTCACGGTCGGAATTCCGGCGGCCTCGAGCTCGGCGCGGATCGCGTCATTGCCCGCGCGCGAGGAATCCGAATAGGCGCTGACGAAGAAGGCGTTGCGCCCGGGCCCCTCGACCCAGCTCACGAACTTGTCGCGCTCGCCGTAGAGCGCGTCGAGCAGCACCACGCCGCGAATGCGGCTTCCATCGCCGCCGACGGCGAGCGAATAGACCGCCGGCAGGTAGCCGCCGCTATAGGCGACGATGACCACCGGCATGTGGCGGAAGGCGCCGCGCGCGTTGGGATAAAGCTCGCCGAGCTTCGACTGCGCCTCGCTGAGAAAGGCGGCGAATCCGCCCGGCGACCAGAACCGCCCGGCGCTCGAATCCTGCGCATCGACCGCGAGCTGCGGCGCGACCAGCACCGCGTTGAGGCCCGAATCCGAGAGTTGGCGCACGATCTGCTGCCGGGCGACGACGTCGCGCGACAGCGTCGCCATATTGCCGTGAAAGAAGACGATGATCACTCCCGGCCTGGCGGGATCGAACGACTGCGGGGCGGCGAGCAGGACGCTGCGGTCGCTGTAGGTCTGGTCCTCCCAGTGGATCCCGCCGCGCGGGCTCGTATGGCCAAGCCGGCCATTGTCGTCGACGTCGAGGAACGGCCGGGTCTTGCCGGTCTCCTGATAGTTCGGGATCATGCCATGATAGGGGAAGGCCGAGTTCTCGAACGAGGCGAGCGCGACATTGGCCCCGTCGATCGAGGTCACGCCCCCCGCCAGGTTCGGGCCGGCCGGCGGGATGGTCGGCCCGGCGCAATCGGCCGCGAGCAGAGCTGCGCCCAGCGCCAGCCCCGTCGATGGCGTCCGCCCCAGAATTCGACCCCGCATGGCCCCATCCTTAACAATCCCTTGGCGCCGCCAAAAGACCTTTTCCAAAGCGGGCTTACGAAACCGTGAACGCCCCGGCTTATTGGCGGCGTCAGGATGAGGGCGCGATATTTGGCTGGCCTTCGATTCGGAGGGGAGCCAGGCCCATGCGATTGAAGCTGATCGGTTCGGTTGTGGCGATTTGCGCCCTGGCGTGGGGCTCCCGCGGCGCCTCGGCCCAGGACGCCGGGACGCTCGACCCGAAACCGTTGCCGCCGCTCGCCGATCCCGCCGATCCGAGGCTCCCGGCCAAGGAAGTGTTCGGCCGCGCGCTGACCCCGGTCGAAGCCCAGGCGCGCTCGATCGGCTATTATTGGCGCGGCTGTCTCGCCGGGGCCAAGGCGCTGCCGGTCGACGGCGAGTCGTGGCAGGTGGTGCGGCTGTCGCGCAACCGGATGTGGGGCAACCCGGCGATGATCGCCTTCCTCGAGCGCTTCTCGCGCAAGGCGAAGGCGCAAGGGATCTGGAACGGCATCCTGGTCGGCGACATCTCCCAGCCGCGCGGCGGCCCCATGCTGACCGGCCACGCCTCGCATCAGGTCGGCCTCGACGCCGACATCTGGCTGACCCCGATGCCCGGCCGCACGCTCTCGCGCGAGGAGCGCGAGACCATGTCGGCGCTCGACATGGTGGCGCCGGGCGGCCTCTCGGTCGATCGCTCGCACTGGTCGGAGGCGCAGGCCGGGATCGTCAAGGCGGCGGCGGAAGAGCCGGAGGTCGACCGCATCTTCGTCAACGCCGCGATCAAGAAGGCTTTGTGCGAGACCCATCGGGGCGAGCCGTGGATGAACCGGGTGCGCGCCTACTGGGGGCACAATTACCACTTTCACATCCGCATCAAATGCCCGGCCGGCGAGAGCGCCTGCGAGCCGCAGGACCCGCTGCCGCCCGGCGACGGCTGCGACAAGTCGCTCGCCTGGTGGTTCACCGACGAGGCGCTGCATCCGCGGCCCGCGCCGCCGAAGCCGCCCCTGCCGATGTCGGCGCTGCCGCCCGAATGCCGGACAATGGTGCTGGAGAAATAGGGGCGGCGGCGGGCGGGCGCCGCCGGGTTGATCCCGTAAACGACCGGATTGCGCAGATATCGTTGAAGAAGTGCGTGGCAATCAGAGTTTCCCTGCCCTTGAGCGTGGATCCGGCTCAAGCGGGGGGGCTTGCCTTTGGCGGCTC
>Ga0335076_10001750_pt1 | contig 21161 bp, 15 predicted proteins | sample Lox_Sample_25_FD_206717 | JGI IMG/M metagenome (GOLD analysis project Ga0335076, IMG submission 206717) | Soil microbial communities from Loxahatchee National Wildlife Refuge, Florida, United States - Lox_Sample_2.5 | ecosystem: Environmental > Terrestrial > Soil > Wetlands | place: USA...
TTGTTCTCGCACACGAACACCGCGGGCAGCGAGAACACCTTGGCGAAGTTCAGGCACTCGTGGAAGTACCCCTGGTTCGTGGCGCCGTCGCCGAACATCGCGACCGCCACGCGCTCCTGGCGCTTGGCGGCGAGCGCCGCGCCGGTGGCGGCGGCGATGCTGCCGCCGACGATCCCGAAGCAGCCCACCAGCCCGTGCTCGACGTCGATCACGTTCATCGAGCCGGCCCGGCCCGCGCACACGCCGGTGGCGCGGCCGAGCATCTCCGCGAGCAGCGCGTCGGGGCTCGTGCCCTTCGCGAGCGCGTGGCCGTGGCCGCGATACGTGCCGGCGAGGTAGTCGCCGGGCTCGAGCGCCGAGCACACCCCGACCGGCACAGCCTCCTGGCCCGCGCACAGGTGCGTGGTTCCGTGCACCTCGCCCTTGAGGAACAGCCGCTGCATCTCGGTCTCGAACAGCCGGATCAGCAACATCAGGCCGTACCGCTCGAGATATGCCGCCGGCGCTTCGGTCTCGACCGCGATGCCTGACGGCACCGATGTCACGCGGCGCGCCCCAGCCCGTCGGACACCGGCGCGGCCTCCGACTCGAGCTCGAGCGCCGACGCCTTGGCCTGCAGCTCGATCAGCGCGGCGAAGTCGACGTCGGTGTAGCCGTTGCCGACCAGCGCCTGGACGACCTGCTGGGCGGCCGAGGCCACCGGCATCGGCACGCCGAGCTCACGCGCGGCCTCGTGGCCGAGCTCGAAGTCCTTCAGCAGGAGCTCCGGGGTGAACGTCGGCGTGAAATCCAGGTTGACGTAGGCCGGCGTCTTATAGCGGGTGAAGGTCGAGCCCAGCACGCTGCTGTTCAGGAACGCCATCAGGTCCGCGCGTGACACGCCCCCCTTCTCAGCGAGCACGAGGATCTCGGCGAGCGTCTGCGCGACGATCCCGAGCATCAGGTTGTGGCACACCTTGACGAGGCGGGCGCGATCTCCGTCGCCGCAATACGTGACGCCGCCCGCCGCCATGATCTCGAGGTAGGGCAGCGCCGTGCGATAGGCCTCCTCAGGTCCCGACGCCACCATCGTCAGCCGTCCGGCCTTGACCACCTTCGGGTTCCCGCTCACGGGCGCCGCGAGCAGCGCGGTGCCGCGCTTGTCGGCCGCGGCCCTGACCGTCGCGGACGCCTCCGCCGAGATCGTGGTCGAGTCGACGACGACCGCCGGCGCCGGCCCCGCCCCCGACAGGAGTCCTTCGGGCCCGGCGAGAACCTGCACGAAATCCGACGGACCGGCGAGCGTCGTGAACACGATGTCGCGATCCCCGAGGTCAACCGGCCTGTCGACGAGCGTCGCGCCGAGCTTCGCCAGCGGCTCGGCCTTCGACCGGGTGCGGTTGTACACGGCCACGTCGCAACCGGCCTCGAGCAGGCGGGTCGCGAGCGCGAGCCCCATGCGGCCGGCGCCCACCCATCCGAGCCGCTTGTCGTTCAGGTTCCCATCTTCCATCGGGTCGGTTCTCCTAGCGTCCCGGTCCGCTCATGCAATCGTTTGCAAAGCCTATCGGACCCCCGCTCCTGGCGTCAAGCGCCGCGACTCCGGATCCCGACTGCGATTTGCCGCCATATACACCGCTTTTCTCAGTCGCACCGCCTCGCGGCCCGCTGCAAACGATTGTAAGCTTCACGGTGATGGGCCTCCACACGTACGGGACGATGGCGGTCGACTGGGAGGAGCGCGTCCGCTTCGATCGCCTGCGCACGGAGCGGCTCGCGCGGATCGGCGGGCTGCTGGCGGAGTCCTCGCTCGGAGCCCTGCTGTGCTTCGACATGACGAACATCCGCTACATCACCGCCACCCACATCGGCACGTGGGCGCAGGACAAGCTCAACCGCTTCTGTCTGCTCCCGCAGCACGACGAGCCGATCATGTGGGACTTCGGGTCGGCGGCGCGCCACCACCAGCTCTACAACCCGTGGCTCGCAGACGGCCGCTCGCGGGCCGGCATCTCGACCTTGCGCGGCGCGATGTCGCCCGAGTCCGGCCGGGCCGAGGACGTCGCCGACAAGATCGCGGTCGAGCTCGAACAGCGCGGCCTGCTCGGCGAGCCGGTCGGCGTCGACGCGGTCGAGCCGCCGGTGATGTTCGCGCTGCAGGCGCGGGGAATCCAGGTCGTCGACGGCCAGCAGCTGATGCAGCGGGCCCGCGTGATCAAGACTGTGGACGAGATCTCGCTGCTCAACCACGCCTGCGCGATGGTCGACGCCGCCTACGAGGAGCTGTACCGAGCGATGAAGCCCGGGATGCGCGAGAACGAGTGCGTCGGCCTCGTCAACAAGGTCCTCTACGACATGGGGTCGGAGTTCGTCGAGGGCGTCAACGCGATCTCGGGCGAGCGCTGCAACCCGCATCCGCACGTCTACACCGACCGGGCGCTCCGGCCGGGCGACCCGGCGTACTTCGACATCCTCCACAGCTTCATGGGGTACCGCACGTGCTACTACCGCACGTTCGCGATCGCCGGCGCCTCACGCGCCCTGGTCGACGCCTACAAGCGCTGCCGCTATTACCTCGACGCGGCGATCGAATTGATCCGCCCGGGCGCCACCACCGGCGAGGTCGTGAGCGTGTGGCCGCGGGCGCAGGAGTTCGGGTTCGCCGACGAGGAGGCGGCGTTTGCGCTCCAGTTCGGTCACGGCGTCGGGCTGTCGATCTGGGAGAAGCCGATCTTCAGCCGGCTCGTGTCGGTCGACCATCCCGAGGAGATCCAGGAGGGGATGGTGTTCGCGCTCGAGACGTTCTGGCCGGCGAGCGACGGCTGGTCGGCGGCGCGGATCGAGGAGCAGTTGGTCGTCACCGCCGACGGCTGCGAGGTGATCACCCGCTTCCCGGCCGAGGATCTCGTGATCGCCGGCAAGCCCTACTACACCGTCGGCGGGTCGCTCCCGCTCGAGCGCGAGGTCACCTCGGAGCGCAATACCGTGCTGAACCACGAGACCCAAGAGGCGATTCCGGCCGCCGACCCCGGCGCCTCACTAGCGCTCGACTAGCGCCCCGACACTAGATCGCGCCGCTGAGCTGCTCCCACATCCAGTCCGCCACCAGCGGCCGGTACCGGTACGGGATGTTGCTGCACACGTGCATCCCCTGCTCGTAGAGGACGAACTCCGCCCGGCTCGCCTCACGCGCCATGCGTTCGGTCTGCTCCCAGGGAATGATCCGGTCGAGCTTGCCGGTCGCGAACAGCGCCGGCTGGGTGACGCGGGCCATCACGCCGTCGAGGTCCAGTTCATGGGCCCGCGCGCGGCCATCGTCGTCGTCGCGCGCGCCGGATTTGAACACGAACGTCTCACGGGTGAGTGGCGGCAGCCGGTCCCAGATCTCCCCGAAGTTGTACGGCCCGCTGACGGCGGCGACCGCGCGGATCCGCGGCTCAAACGCAGCGGCCCGCGGCGCGTAGTAGCCGCCGAGGCTCACGCCGCACGCTCCCACGCGGCCCAGGTCGACGTCGTCGCGCCCGGCGACCGCGTCGAGCATCGCCGCCACCGCGATTTCATAGTCCTGGCGGATCGGAAGCTTGAACCCGCTCTCCCCCTGTCCGGGCCCGTCCATCGAGAGCGTCGCCATCCCGCGCACGAGGAACACGTTCTCCAGATGGAAGAACTCCTCCTTTGTCGAGTCCAGGCCGGGGATGATGACGACCAGCGGCGGCGACGCCGCGCCGTTCGCGGGCCGGCGCAGATTCGCGGCCAGCACACCCGGCCCGAGCGGGGCTTCGATCCGCTCGGCGGCGGGGTCGAGGTGCGTGTGGGCTCGGCGCAGCGTCGCGACGGCGCGCTCGGTCGCGGCGCGGTGGCGATCGCCGTCGAGCACCCACACGAACTTCCCGAAATGCAGGCACAATGTGGCACGCAGGTAGGCCTCGCCGGCGGTGCGCCCGCGCCCGGCGGCCTCCGCCTCGTCGGCCAGCTCGAGGTGCTCGTCGGCGATCTCGGTCCACGCGTCGAGCCAGTCGTCCCACCGCTCGAGTCCGCGCGTGACGCGCACGAAGTCGTTGTAGTCGACGCCCATCGTCGTGAACCGAGGGGCCCAATGGTCGATCGCCCCTTGCACGCGGGCGTCGGGCATCAGCTCGCGGCCCCGCTCGACACCGCGCCACCCAGGTACAGCGCGCCGATCTCGGGGTGCTCGAGGATCTCGCGTCCCGTCCCCGTGAGGCGGACTTTGCCGTTCTCGAGCACGAGCCCGCGCGTGCTCAGCTTGAGCCCGGCGCGGGCGTTCTGCTCGACGAGCAGGATCGTCCGCCCCTGCTGGTGCATCAGCCGAATCATGTGGAAGACGGTTCTGCGCGTGGGCGGATCGAGCCCGATCGACGGCTCGTCGAGGACGATCAGCGCCGGATCGAGCATCAGGCTGCGCGCGAGTTCGACGAGGCGCTGCTGACCGCCGGACAGGCTCCCGGCCTTGTCGTGCGCGCGCTCGCGCACGAGCGGGAACATCTCCTCGACTTCGCCGAGGCGGCGCCTGACGAGCTCCCGGTCGCGCACGGTGTACGCGCCCATCTCGACGTTCTCGCGCACGGTCATCTCCGGGAACAGGCTGTGCACCTGTGGCACGAGCACGATGCCTCTGGACAGCACCTGGCGCGGTGCAAGGCCGACGAGCGACTCGCCGCGGAACGCGATCGCGCCTCTGCGGGGACGCAGGACGCCGCTGATCGTCGCCAGCAGCGTCGACTTGCCGGCGCCGTTGGGCCCGACGATGCACATGATCTCGTGCTCTGAAACCGTGAACGAGACCTCCTTGAGGATGTCCCCGCCTCCGTAGCCCGCGGTGACGCCGTCGAGCGCGAGAATCACCTCGCCCCGGGGCGCGCCGCCGTTCGTACCCGAACCCTCAGAAGTCATCGTCGTCGTCGCCTCCGCCGAGGTAGGCGTCGAGCACCGCCGGGTTGGAGCGCACCTCGTCCGGCGTCCCCTTGACGAGCGTCCGGCCCTGGTGGAGCACGGTCACTTCGTGGCACAGCCCCATCACGAACTCCATGTTGTGCTCGACGACCAGGAACGTCTTGCCGGCGCGGTTGAGGTCGCGGATGCGGTCGGACAGCTGCGAAAGCAGCGTCGGGTTGACGCCGGCGGCCGGCTCGTCGAGCAGCAGCACCTCGGGATCGGCGATCAGCAGCGAAGCGAGCTCGAGCAGCTTGCGCTGCCCGTAGGAAAGGTTGCCAGCAGGGCTCGAGGCCAGTTCAGCGAGCCCGACGAAATCGAGCATCTCGAGCGCCCGCTGCCGCTCCGCCGCCGACCCGGCGCGTCGGGTCACGCTGCGCATCCAACCCTCATGCCGTTGCGTGGCCACCAGGATGTTCTCGAGCACGGTCATCCGGAAGAACAGCCTGGTGATCTGGAACGTCCGGCCGACGCCGAGACCGAACACCCGCTCCGGCGTGGCGCCGGTGATCGACTCGCCGTCGAACCGGATCTCGCCGGCGCTGCACCGCTCGTAACCGGTCATGACGTTGAACAGCGTGGTCTTGCCCGAACCGTTCGGCCCGATCAGGCCCGCGATCGACCCTTTCGACACCGACAGCGAGCAGTCCGTCAGCGCCTGGAGGCCTCCGAACGACTTGCACACGCCCTCGGCCTCGATCAACGAGCTCATCTCGCTCCTGCCGCCTTGACGACGTCGGCGGGCCGGCTCGCCTCCTCGTCACGCGCCCGGTCCTGCACGGCGCCACGTGTCCGCCATCGGTTAATCAGGTCGCGCGTGCTCGGGATCAAACCGCGCGGCAGCAGCAGGATAACGATCAGGAACAGGCCGCCGTAGATGATGAGATATACCTGGCTCGCGCCTGACTGCTCGGTGAAATATTGCTGGAGCGACTCGAGCACGAGCGCTCCGAGCAGCGGACCGGCAACCGTCCCGATTCCGCCGATGAACGCCATCAGCGCGACCGACAGGTCGAACAGCGGGTCGAACGCGAACTGGGGGAAGATCTGCCCGAGGAAGTACGCGTAGATCCCCCCGACCATCCCCACGGGGATCGCGGACACGACATACGCGGTGAGCTTGACGCGCGCCACGCGGACGCCGAGGCCCCGCGCGCGCTCCTCGTCGTCTCGGATCGAGAACAACTGGAGCCCGAACCGCGAGCGGCGCACCCCCCACGACAGCGCGACCGTCAAGACGAGGATGATCGCGGTCACGTAGTAGAAGTGGTCGTTGTAGGAGGCGGCCGACCACAGCGGGGTCGGTGGCTGCAGGCCCGATGTTCCGCCGGTGAAGGCGAAGTTCGAGGCCGCCAGCTGGAAGATGAACATGAACGCGATCGTGATCACCACGAACGTGTGGCGACGCGCGCGCAGCGCGATCAGCCCGGTCGGGATCGCGACCAGGCCGGCGATGATGCCGGCGACCGGCACGAGCGCGAAGATGCCCCATCCCGCGGCGAAGCCGAGGTGGTTGGCGAGCAGCGTGAGCGAGTAGGCGCCGACCCCGAAGTACACCGCGTGGCCGAGCGCGATGTAGCCCGAGTACCCCGAGAAGATGTTCCACGCGGACGCGGCGACCATGTAGATCAGCGTGAACTCGGCGATCGATGTATCCGCCGGGTTCGAGTCGAGAATCGGGAACAGTGCGAGGATCGCGATCCCGATCGCGACCAGCAGGACGCGTGCCGGGAGGCGCGCCTTCACGCGACCCGGCCCCGCGGCGTCATTGCGCCCGGACCGCCGCCTTGCCGAACAGCCCGTTCGGCATGAACGAGAGCACGACGATCAGCGACACGTAGTAGACGAGCGTCGCCCACACCGGCGACCAGACGACCGCGACCACATCCTCGAGCGTGACCATGAAGATCGCCGCGATCAGCGCGCCGCCGATGCTGCCCAGGCCGGCCAGGACGACGATCGACAGCAGGCGCGAGATCAGGTCGTACCCGCTGCTCGGGGTGAACGAGTTGGTGGCGCCGAATACCATTCCGCCCGCCGCCGTCACGGACACGCCGATTCCGACCGACAGCGCGCGCACGCGGTTAACGTTCACCCCGATCAGCTCCGCCGCCGAGCGGTTCTGCAACGCCCCCCTCACCCCGCGTCCGAAGTGGGTCCGGTACAGGATGTAATACAGGACGCCTATCAGCGCGATCGCGAGCAGAAAGCCGAACACATAGATATACGGCAGGTAGAAGCCAAATATGTGGAACGTGTCGTTCACATACGAGGCGTTCAGCTGGAGGTAATCGACACCGAAGATGACACTCAGGATCCCTTCGATGATGATCGCCACCGCGTAAGTGACGAGAATCGACATTGCCGTGCGGTCCTGGTCATGGAGCCGGCGCATGAACGCCCACTCGATGAACACGCCGAGCGCGAAGAACGCCGGGATCGTGATGAGCAGACCCGCGAACAGGTCGATCCCGAGGTGAACGGACAGGACGTAGCTCATGTAGGCGCCGAGCACGATCAGGGCGCCCTGGGCGATGTTGATGATGTCCATCACCCCGAAGATGAGCGTCAGTCCCGCCGCCATCAAGGCATAGACGCCTCCAGTCAGGATTCCGTCGATGACCGCCTTGGCTATCGAGGACGCGCTCACGATCCCCAGTTTGGCTTCGGATACACGACCGGCTTGGAGCCGGTGGCTCCGACCGGAAGCACCTGATTCAGTACGCCTTTCTGCCACTGGAACGCGAACGCCGCGGCCGAGCCGTTCTCGCCCAGCGAGTCGAACTTGACGGGTCCCTGGACGCTCGAGAGGGTGACGCCGCTGTGCAGGTAGGCGATGATCTTCGAGTTGTCGAGGCTGTGCGTCGCGTTGACCGCCTGGGCGACGATCTGCCCGACCGAGTAGGCCTCGGCCACGTCGGCGTTGACATCAGATGGGGTACCGCCGTACTTGGCCACGTACTCGCTCACCATCTTCTGGCTGGCGGCGTTCGGGTATCCCGGGAACCACCCGTTCGGGACCATCACACCCTCGGCGTTTGACGCTCCGCCGATTGCCTTCAGGAATGCGGCCCCCTGGTCGGGACCCGCCGTCGCGATAAACGCTTTCGGGTTGTAATGCTGCTGGATGAACGTGTGGATGAACGCCGACACCGTCGGCACGTCGACGGACCCGAGCAGGAACGCCTCGGCCTTGGTGCTCGCGACCGCGGTCGCGATCGGCGTGTAGTCAGTGACCTCGGCCGGGAACACCTTGTTGTAGACGATCTTGATCCCGGCGTTCTGGAGGATCTTGATCGCGGCCGGGAACTGCGGCTGGGTGAACGGGTCGTCGCTGGTGGCGACCGCGGCGGTCGCCGGCCGCTCCGAAGCTGGGAGCGTCGCGAGCCAGTGCGCGAACGGGATGAGGTTGTCGATCACCGGCAGGCTGACGTCGAAGATGTTCTTGAGTCCGTTGCCGAACGCCGCCGGTGCGCCGCCGGCACCCTCGACGAACGCGTACCCGTAGCGGTTGACGACCTTCGAGGACGGCACGGTCAGCAGCGTCGAGAACGGACCGAATACGAGCTGGTCGTGGTCGGAGGAGATCAGCTTCTGGTAGTTCGTTACGACCTGCGCCGGGCTCGACGCGTCCGAGATGATGTCGAGCTTGACCGGGTGGCCCATCAGGCCGCCCGCGGCGTTGATGTCGTTGGCCCACAGCTGGTAGCCCTTCTCGAACGCCTGGCCATCGGCGGCGAAGTCGCCGGACAGCGATAGCGACGTGCCGATCGTGACCGGCGATTTGCTGGCCGAGCTGCTCGTGGCGGACGCAGAGCTCGAGGGCGAGCTGCTCGCGCTCGAGGTGCCGCTACTCGAGCCTCCGCATCCCGCGATAAGTGCGGCGATCGCGGCCACGGCCGCGGCCGACAACATCCAACCCCTTCGGCTAGACCTTGTCATCTGGACTCTCCTCCCAGGCGCTCATTACGTCGACTTGCGGACAGCGAACGCGTGCGGGAACGGTCTGCAACCACCTTCGCGCAGCCTCACCATCCCTGACTGCAAACGTTTGCTGCAATCGTGTGCGACGTTATCGTCGTCACTGTGAGGTGTCAAGGGAAGACGTGTTGGAATCAGCTTTTGCCGGCGCCGTCGAACCCCGGACCACGAGCTCCGGAGCGAGCAGTAGCTGACGGGGCGGCGCATCGATCCGTTGAAGCTGTTCGAGCATCAGGTGCGCCGCTGTCGCCCCGAGCTCGTAGTGCGGGACCCGGACGGTCGTGAGCGGCGGCCGGAACCGGCCGACGAACGGCATGTCGTTGTACCCGACGACCGAGACGTCATCCGGGCAGCGCAGGCCGCGCTCCTCGAGCGCGTCGTAGCAGCCGAGCGCGAGCAGGTCGTTGCCGGCGACGATCGCGGTGAAGTCGCGACGCCGGTCGAGCAGCTCGGCGCAGCAGCGCGCCCCCTCCGGTTCGGTGAACGCCTCGCTGAACACGGTCAGGCCGGGGTCGACCTCGAACCCGCGGGCGCGCATCGCGTCGACGAACCCCAGGTGGCGAGACCAGCCGGTGTACAGCGCCTGCGAGCCGGCGACGTGCGCGATCCGCTCATGGCCGAGCTCGGCCAGATGCTCGACGGCCAGACGCTCGCCCTCGTGGTCGTCGCCGGTGACCGCTGGAAGCGCGTCGCTGTCGACGCGCCGGTTGACGAGCACGACCTTTGCGCCCGACAACACCTCATCGGCGAGCAGCCAGTGGTCGCGCCGGGCGGTGGCCGCGATGAACCCGTCGACCTGCCGGGCGCTCATCGCCTCGAACGCCACTCGCTCTCGCTTGGAGTCGTTGTCGGTGTTCGCGATCAGCGGCGTGTAGCCGCCGTCGCGCAGCCCGTCCTCGATGCCGCGCACGACCGCGGCGAACAGTGGGTTCATCAGGTCGGGGACGAGCACCCCGATCGTGTGCGACCGGTTCGTTCGGAGCCCCCGGGCGATCGGGTTCGGGCGATAGCCGAGCTCCTTGGCCGCCTCGAGCACCCGCTGGGCGGTCTGTTCGTTGACGAGTCCGCGCGTCTCCGGGTTGAGCGCGCGCGACACCGTGCCCGGATGCACCCCGGCGACCCGCGCCACATCGCGTAGCGTGACCGGCCCCGCGAGGCTCACTTTGGTAGTCGCCATCGCAGAGCCATTATGCACACGATTGCAAGTCGCTTCGGGCGCCTGCCCAATCCGGGGCCCCCGTGCGCCGGCGAAGCGTGGTGGCACAGCGACTGGGCCGGGCGCGAGGGGGCCCGGATCGGGCATCGCGCCCTTGCTCGTAGCTGTCGCAAGCCCAGGGGATCGGCGCCGTCCCCTCGCTCGGAGCGGTGGGCGACCGCGGCGGCTTCCACGCTGCGAGCGAGGATGCGGTGCCCGTCCGGCGTCACTCGCGCCCGACCCGGTCACCCTGCCCTCGCGATCCGAAAGTGCGCGGACGCCGGAGGGGCACGCATCCGAAGCGAGCTATTCCGTTAGGAACCCTGGTTCGCGGCCGGCTGGGGAGTGGGTTGGAGGGTATTGGGGTGCCGGCGGCACCGGGCATGTCTGGGGCGTGCCGGGCTCGACCGTGATCCGGTCGCCGTGGGTGATGATCTCGAGCGAGTCGCCGTCGAGCAGCTCGTAGATCGCGTGGTCGGGGTTGACCTCGACGCGGAGTCGCCGCCCCCGGTACAGCAGCCGGAACTGGAGGCGGGTCATCTTCGCCGGCAGTCGCGGCGCGAACGCGAGCGTGTCGCCGTGGTCGCGCATGCCGCCGAAGCCGGCGACGATCGCGTGCCACACGCCCGACAGCGCGGCCAGGTGCACGCCGTCGTTGGTGTTGTTGGCCAGGTCGCGCAGGTCGATGAAGGCGGTCTCGTTCAGGTACTCCCAGGCGAGCTCGAGGTGGCCGACCTCGGCCGCCACCACCGCCTGGATCGCCGCCGACAGCGACGAGTCCCGCACGGTGACGCGCTCGTAGAAGCCGAAATCCCGCGCCTTCTGGTCGAGGTCGGGCCAGTGGTCGCCGCACAGATAGATCGCGAACACCAGATCCGCCTGCTTGATGACCTGGCTCGAGTACAGCATGTAGTTGTGGTAGTGGAGCAGCAGCGGGTAGTGGTCCGACGGGGTGTCCTCGAAATCCCACTTGCGCAACCGCGTGAAGCCGTTGCACTGCTGGGTGATCCGGGCGTCGCGGTCGAACGGAACGACGATCGCCGCCGCGGCGTCGCGCCAGCTGGCGATCTCTTCCTCGTCGACGCCCAACTCGGCGGCGTGCCGGCGGTGGCGTACGGCCAACTCCGCGGCCACCGTCAGGTTCCGAGCGGCCATCAGGTTCGTGTAGACGTTGTTGTCGACCAGCGCCGTGTACTCATCGGGACCGGTGACCCGGTCGATCCGGAACCCGCCCTGGGCGTCGTGATGCCCGATTGAGCGCCACAGCCGGGCGGTGGCGACCAGCAGCTCGAGCCCTTCGGCAACCTCGAACTCCTCGTCGTCGGTGGCGGCGATGTACCGGCGGGCCGCGTCGGCGATGTCGGCGTTGATGTGGAAGGCGGCCGTGCCCGCCGGCCAGTACCCGGAGCACTCCTGGCCGCGGATCGTGCGCCAGGGGAACGCGGCTCCCTTTAGGCCGAGCTCGCGAGCTCGGGCCTCGGCGAGATCCATCGTGGCGTGGCGCCAGGCGATCGCGTCGCGCGCCGCGTCCGGAACGCTGTAGGTGAGCACCGGGATCGTGTACGCGTCCATGTCCCAGAACGTGTGGCCGTCGTAGCCGTTGCCCGTCAGTCCCTTGGCCGGGATCGCGCGCAGCTCGGCTCGGGCCGCCGCTTGGACCACATGAAACACCGCGAACCGCACGGCCTGCTGGAGCGCGGCGTCGCCGTCGAACTGGATGTCGGCTCGCTCCCAGAAGTCGGCCAGGTACTCGCGCTGGCTCTTGACCAGCCCGTCCCAGCCGGTGCGCCGAGCGGCAGCCAGCGCCAGATGGACCTGGTCGCGCAGCGATGGCAGCGACCGCTGGCTGGACCAGCCGTAGCCGAGGAACTTAACGATCCGCAGCTTCTCTCCGGGCTGGAGCTCGGTGCTTACGGTCAAGCGGCCAAGGTCCGGATGGCTCTCGGCGGCGGTCACGGTGCCCTCGGGCCCGTCGATCACGTGGTCCATTCCGGCGGCCATTCGCAGTCCGCTGGCGCGCGTTCGGTGCACGAGGCTGACGCGCAGTTCGTTGTGGACGTGGTCCTCGGGGATCAGCGGCGCAGCGAGCGCCGCCGCCGCACGCGGGTCGCTCGACTCGGCCGCGCCTGGCTCGTTTGCCACGAGTTCGGACTGCACGCCAATTCGCGCCGAGGTGTCGATCGACTCGACCTCGTACAGAATCGCGGCGATCGACCGCTGCACGAACGACACCATTCGCGTCGAGCGCACATGGATCGCCTGGCCCGCCGGCGAGACCCATTCGGCCTCGCGATGCAGGACCCCGTCGCGGAGGTCGAGCGTTCGCTCGTGACGGACGAGCTTTCCGTACCGGACGTCGAACGGCTCGTCGTCGACCAGCAGGCGGAACACCTTCCCGTTGGTGACGTTGATCATCGTCTGGCCCGCCTCCGGGTTGCCGTAGGCGGACTCGGCGTACGGGAGCGGGCGCACCTCGTAGAAGCTGTTCAGGTACGTGCCCGACGTCCCTGTGGGCTCGCCCTCGTCGAGGTTTCCGCGCAGTCCGATGTGACCGTTGGAAAGCGCGAAGATCGACTCGGTCGCGCCCAGCAGGTCGAGATCGAGCTCGCATTCGCAGACCGCCCAGGGCTCGACGCTGAACACGTGGGGACCGATCACGATCGCTCCAGCTCGGTCAGGTCCTGGACGACCACATCGGCTCCGTGTTCGCGCAGCGCCTCGGCGTGGCCGGTGCGATCGACTCCGACGACCAGGCCGAAGTGCCCGGCCCGGCCCGCCGCCACGCCGGCCTCGGCGTCCTCGAACACCGCGGCCTGAGCGGGTTCGACGCCGACCGCCTCGGCGCCTGCCAGGAACGTGTCGGGCGCCGGCTTGCCGGCCAGGTGCTCGCGGTCGGCGACGATGCCGTCGATCCTCGCCTCGAACAGGTCCTCGATCCCGGCCGCCATCAGCACCTGCTGAGCGTTCGCGCTCGAGGAGACCACCGCTCGGTGCAACCCGCGGTCCTTCGCGTAGTGCACGAACGCGACCGCGTCCGGGTACGACTCGACGCCCTCCTCGTTGATCAGCCTCAGCACCAGGTTGTTCTTGCGCAGGCCGAGGCCGAAGACCGTGTCGGCCTCCGGTGGATCATCCGCCGTGCCCTCCGGGAGCTTGATCCCCCGAGACTCCAGGAACGAACGAACTCCGTCGCGCCGCGGCTTGCCATCGACGTACTCCTCGTAGTCGCCGGGGAGCACGAACTCGCGATAAGGCTCGCCGGCGCGCTCGTACCAGCCGTGCAGGAACTCGTCGAACATCTGCTTCCACGCCTTGGCGTGGACCTTTGCCGTCTGGGTCAGGACGCCGTCGAGGTCGAACAGGCAGGCGGTGATGCCGTCGGGGAGGGTTGGCACGCCGGGAAGCTAATCGCAAGCCGCGCGCCCGAGGCAAGCCGCGTTCGAATACTTGCGACCAGGTCGGCCGGCACGCAGCCGGATCAGCGCGGCCTGCGATCAGGTCAGAGCGGCCGCGGCGGCCTGCCGACGCTCGCTCTCGACGCTCACGTTCTCCGCCTCGACGTCTCCGTCGGACAGGATCGCGTGACCGAGCAGCGCATCGAGCTCCGCGTGGAGGCCCGCGCTGTGGGCAACGCGGAAATCGGGACCGAGCTTCAACCGCCGGTCGCCCACCGATGTGCTCAGTTCGATCACCACCTCGCAGTCACCCGGGAAACCGGCGAGCACGTCCTTGAGCTCGCCGAGCATGGATGCGGCCAGCGCGGTCGCATCGAGCCGCAGGCGCAACGCGCTCGGCATGGCGGCCTGCCTGGCGGCCTCCTGCTCTTCGGCCTCGCTCACCTCCTCGGCGGAGGGACGAAAGGGTTCGATCTGCTGGACGACGATGCACGTCTTGTCGCGGTCCCTGTGGTCTACACGCCCGCGCACGAGCACGATCGAATCGGGGGCGAGCACCTCACCGGCGGCGGCGAGGGCGTTGCCGAACACGAGCAGCTCGACCGAACCTTCGAGGTCGTCGAGGGTCGCGAACATCATCGGGTCGCCCTTCTTGGTCCGGATCTTCTTGGTCTCGGTGATCATGCCCCCCACGAGCACCCAATCGCCGTCGCGCCGGTCCGACAGGTCGTCGAGCGGACAGTCGACGCGCGCCCTGAGCGCCGCCCTGACCTCCTTGAGCGGGTGAGCCGAGATGAACAGGCCGATCGACTCCTTCTCGGCGGCCAGCAGCTCGGCCCGGTCGAACTCGACCGCCGGGATCGGCGCATGGCTCGGAGCCACAAACCCGTCGTCGCTGCCGGCGCCACCGTCATCGATACCGAGGTCGAAGATCGAGCTCTGCCCGATCATCGCGTCCTGCTGGGCCTTCTGGCCCGCGCCCTGGGCCTGCTCGAGCATCATCAGCATGCCCTTGCGGGTGGCGCCCGTCGATCCGAGCGCGCCGCACTTGATCAGCGCCTCGATCGCCTTTTTGTTGACCGCGCGGCTGTCGACCCGCGAGCAGAAGTCGAACAGGTTCAGGAACGGTCGGGCCGGCGGGTCGTAGTCGCCGCGGGCGCGCTTGATCGCCTCCACCGCCTGGTAGCCGACGCCCTTGACGGCGTCGAGGCCGAACCGGATGTTCCCGTCGACCACGACGAACTCGTGGTCTGAGAGGTTGACGTCGGGCGGGAGGATCGAGATGCCCATCTGCTCGGCCTGCGAGACGAAGAACGGGACCTTGTCCTTGGTGTCCATCACCGAGGAGATCAGCGCGGCCATGTACTCGGCCGGGTAGTTGGCCTTGAGCCAAGCGGTGCGGTAGGCGATCAGCGCATAGCACGCGGCGTGGGAGCGGTTGAAGCTGTAGTCCGCCGAGCGCTCGTTGGTCGTCCACAGCGACTCGATCACCTGCGCGCTGGTACCCGATGCGCGGCACCCCGCGATGAACTCGGGCTTGAGCTTGGCCATCGCCTCCCGGTTCTTCTTGCCGATCGCCTTGCGCAAGTCGTCGGCCTTCGCGCCGCTGAACCCGGCGATGTCCTTCGCGATCTGCATCGCCTGCTCCTGGTAGAGGATCACGCCCTTGGTGGCCTCGAGGATCGAGCGCAGCCGGTCGTCCGGGTACGTGATCAGTTCGGGGTGGTGCTTGCCGCGGGCGTACGTGGGGATCTGGTCCATGGCCCCCGGTCGGTACAGCGCGTTGAGGGCCACGAGGTCGTCGAACTCGTCCGGCTTGACCTTCTTCAGCGCCTCGCGCATGCCCTCGGACTCGAACTGGAACACACCGACCGAGTCGCCGCGGGCCATCATCTCGTAGGTGGGGGCATGGTCGAGCGGCAGCGTGGTCATGTCCGGCCGCTCGCCGGTGGACCGCTCGATGATGTCGAGCGCGTCCTCGATCACGTCGAGGTTGCGGAGCCCCAGGAAGTCCATCTTGAGCAGCCCGATCTGCTCGACCGGCTTCATCGTGAACTGGGTCACGGTGCGGAACACCCGCTCGCCGTTCTCGTCCGCGCCGGCGTCGGCAATCTGCAGAGGCACGATGTCGGTGAGCGGGCGGTCGGCGATCACGACGGCCGCGGCATGGATCGAGGAGTTGCGCACGATCCCCTCGAGCCCCTGCGCCACCTCGACGATCTGCCTCGAGGTCGCGTCCCGGTCCACCTCCGCCCGCAACGGCTGACCGGGCTTGAGGCAGTCCTCGAAGCTCGGCGGACGGCCCATGATCGGGTCGGGGATCAGCTTGGCCAGGCGGTCGCCGGCGCCGTAGTCGTGCCCCAGCACGCGGGCCGCGTCGCGCGTCGCCGCCCGCGGGAACATCTTTCCGAACGTGACGATCTGCGCCACCGACTCCTTGCCGTACTTGTCGGTCACGTACCGGATCACGCGCTCGCGGCCACGGACCGAGAAGTCGATGTCGATGTCCGGCATCGACACGCGCTCGGGGTTCAGGAAGCGCTCGAACAACAGCCCATACCGGAGCGGGTCGACGTCGGTGATCTGCAGCGAGTAGGCGACCAGCGACCCGGCCGCCGAGCCCCGGCCCGGTCCGACCGCGATGCCGGAGTCCTTGGCGTACTTGACGAAGTCCCACACGATCAGGAAGTAGCCGCAGAAGCCCATCCGCTCGATCACCTCGAGCTCGTAGTCGGCGCGCTCGAGCGCCTCCGCCGGCACGGGGTCGCCGTATCGCTCGCGCAAACCCTGCTGGACGAGCTCGCGCAGATACGTCGCCTCGCTCTCGCCGTTCGGCGTCGGATAGCGCGGGATCAGCTGGCGGCCGAGCTCGAGTTCGACGTCGCAGCGCTCGGCGATCTCGAGCGTGGTCGCGATCGCATCCGGCCAGTCCGCGAACGCCTGCGCCATCTCATCGTTGGAGCGCAGGTAGAACTCGTTCGTGTCGAAGCTGATCTTGGGCTGGTCGAGCGTCGACTTCGTCTGGACGCACAACAGCGCCGCGTGGTTCGAGTAGTCCTCGCGCCGCAGGTAGTGAACGTCGCCCGTCCCCACCAGCGGCCGCCCCAACTCGCGCGCGATCTTCACGATCCCCTCGTTCGCCTGGTCCTGGGCGGCGAGGCCGTTTTTCTGCACCTCGAAATACACGTTGTCGGCGCCAAACGCCTGGATCAACTCGTCGGCGTGGGCCCGCGCCTGGGCGACCCGGCCATCGAGCAGGTGCTGGCAGAAGCGCGACTGCAGGCAGCCGGTGAGCGCGATCACGCCCTCGGCGTGGGCGGCGACCTGGGGCAGGTCGACCGAAGGCTTGCCGCGCTGGTAGCCCTCGAGGAAGCCGGCCGAGCAGAGCTTGACCAGGTTCCGGTAGCCGGTCGGTGTGGCCGCGAGCAACGTCAGATGGAACCGGTCCAGCCGGCCGGGGGCGCGCCGCTCGTGATCGTCGACGATGTACGCCTCGCAACCCAAGATCGGCTTGATGCCGTGCTTGCGCGCGGCAGTGAACAGCTCGACCGAGCCGTTCATCACGCCGTGATCTGTCAAGCCGACCGCCGGCTGATCGAACGATGCCGCCCGCTCGACCAGGGCGTCGATCTTGCACGCCCCGTCGAGCAGCGAATACTCGGAGTGGACGTGCAGATGCGCGCAGGAAGAGGTCATACGAGGGGGTCGGGAACGCGGACTCAGCCCGCCCTACGAGCATAGGCATCGCGCCGGACGATCTTGGCCCTCGGCGAGGCCATCATCCGCACTGTGCGCGATCCAGCCAATGGCGAAGCAGCGTCAGCGGTCGCGGATCGCCGGAGATCGCGACAGATGCCACCTGCCCCCCGGCGAGCACGGCAAGTAACTCGTCGGGCGGACACTCGATCGTGGTCGCCACCGGACCGTGCGGCGGCTCCTCGGTGACGATCGCAGCCCGAGCGTCGCGGATGTGCAGGTAGGCGTCGGGTGAGGCCGCCTCGGGCTCGCCGTGAGCGATCGTGAAGCGCTCGCCTCCCGTCCAACCGGGCTCGATCATGAGGGCGGCGACGGTCAGCGCGAGCACCGGATCGAGCGTCACGCCGGCGGCGTAAATCTCCGTGAGCGTCAGCGGCGCGTCGATCAGGTGCTCGAGCGCTCCGAGCCGGGTGCGGTCTCCACGGATCCGCGCCAGCCGGCCGCCGAGTCCCAGTCGCCCGAGGCGGCGCCGAGCCGGGCCGGCCGCAAGCAGCCGCGCGATGCTCGCGAGATCTCCGACGAGTTGGAAGTCGACCTCGGTGAGCGGCCGCGTGCTATCGCCCAAATCGACCTGGGCGCCCGTGCTCGACACGGTCACTCGCGCCGTCACCAGGTCTCCGAGAACGAGGTCGTAGGCGACCGGACGCGGGTCTGCGGCTCGCTGAGCGGGGAGCAGCGCCAGCAACAAGCGTCCGGCGGTGGGCGCGTCGTGCGAGGTGAGCGCCCGGAACGTCTTCCCCAGCCACGGTTTGGCGGAGCGCACCGGGTGCTCGGGCGGCGGCGCGGGCTGCGCTTCAGTCGGTGCGATGTCCGGCGGCGCCGCCTCGCGCAGCCGGGCAAGAGCCGCGGTGAGCTTCTCGGCCTGGACGGCGCCGCCCGGTCCAGGCGGCTGTGGGGGCTCAGCGGCAGGCGCCGGAGCGCCGAGCCGGGCCAGCTCGCCGCGAACGTGGTCGATCGCGGCGTACGCGCGCTCGTTGAGGAGCCGCTGGCGCTCGAGCTCGCGTTCGAGGCTCGCGGCGCGATCGGAGACCATGGCCGCCTCGAGACGCAGCGCCGCGCGGTCGCCGGCCCTAGCCGGCTGGAGGCGTGGCGCGGGCGTGGCGAGGGCGCGGGGCCTCGACCGGGCAAGTTCGAACTCTGACGCGATCTGCGCGGTGCGGGCCGTGTCGACCAGCGCCGGCGGCTCCGGTGCCTCCGGTTCGGGCGACGGCGGGGGCGGCTCCGCGAGGCGACGTTGGGCCTCGGCTCGCCTGGCCTCCGCGGCGGCAGCCAGATGCTGCGCCTCGTCTACCGCCCGGCGCATCCGTGTCAGATCCCTTTCGAGCTCGGCCACGTGCTCGTGGAGGACCCGGAGGTCGTGCCCCGTGGCGCGGCTCTTCTCGCACAGCGCCTGCTCGATCTCCCATCGCCGCGCGCGCTCGGCGTGGAGGTGCTGCTCGGAGCTCCGCAGCCGGCGCTCGCGCTCGGCGATCCCGTCTCGGAGCCGGTCCGACTCCCCGCGCGCCCGTGCCAGCTCGTGCTCGATCTGCGCCACCTGCGCCTTCAGCTCGCCCGCCGCCGCCTCGGCCTCGGCGGCCCGCCGCCGGGCGCCGTCGGCCGCGAGCTCCGAGCTGCGTAGCTCGCGTGCTTCGATCAGGTCAGGATCGGGTGGCTCGATCGGCTCCGGGCGAGATCCATCCCCGGCGACCGCCTCGACCACCTCGCCGACCGGCAGCGGCACCATCATCGACCCGAGCTGGAGAAACGTCCTACCGACCAGCTGTGGTGGCAGCTCGGACGGGATGGTGAAGCTGAGCCGCCACGTCCCCGGCGCCGCCCCGATCAGCGAGGGCGGCTCGGGCATCGCGACAAACCGCTGGCGCACGGTGCCGGTCTCGACCACGAGCATGGCCTGCCCGCGCAACTCCGGCCGCCGGCGCCGCCAGCGGCCGGTTACGCGGACGGTCACGCTGCGCCCTCCTTCGGACACCAATTCCACCGCCTCGATCCCAAGGGCGGACGGCAGATCGCTCATACGGCCGCACGGTACGGCCGCGAGCGGACGAAAGGCGTTACCCGATCAGTCCGTCGCCGCTCGCCGCTGGACGACGAGGGCGCCGCCGGCAAGCGCGGCGCCGGCGAGGCCGACGAGCGCGAGCTTCGGGGCCGCTCCGGGCAGCTTCCTGCGGGCGTACCACTTGCCGCCCTGCCAGACCACGTATCCAAGAACTTTGTAACCCATGAGGAAGAAGCTTCCCCGCGGGTCCAAGGCTCAATCCTCCTGTCCGTGCCGCAGCCGCCACGCCATCCGGGACTGCAGCGACCACAGCTCGATGAACCCGGGTGAGGCCGCCTGGGCGAACAGGCCGCCCGACTGGGCGAACGAGGCCAGCTGCTCGTCGTAGACGGCGTGCGGCGAGGAGCGCGTGACCGCCCGCGCCGAGCCCTTGTAGAGCTTGATCCCGATCGTCCCGGTCACCTGGGAGCTGGCGGCGTCCATGTAGGCGTCGAGGTCGCTCCGGAGCGGGTCCCACCACAGGCCGGCGTAGACGAGGTACGCCCAGCGCTGGTCGAGCATCGGTTTGAGCTGGTTCTGGTGGATCGTTCCGACGAGCTTCTCGAGCTCCGCATGGGCCAGCAGGAGGATCGTCGCCGCGGGCACCTCGTAGATGTCGCGGACCTTGAGCCCGACGATCCGGTCCTCGATGTGATCGACGATCCCGATCCCGTGTCGTGCTCCGATCTCCCCGGCGCGCTCGAGCAGCTCCACCAACGGCAGCCGGGAGCCGTTGAGCGCCACCGGCACACCCCGCTCAAACTCGACGGTCACCAGCTCGGCCTCGTCCGGCGCCTCCTCGGGCCGGGTGACTAGCTGGAACACGTCGTCGTCGGGCGCGTGGTCGAGTTGCTCGATCCAGCGACCCTCGCTCGAGCGGCCCCATAGGTTGTCGTCGATCGAGTACGGAGTCACCTCGGTGCCGCCTTTGACCGGGATGCCGTGCTCGCGCGCATACGCGACTTCCTCCTCGCGACCCATCCGCCACCCTCGCACGGGCGCGATCACCCTCAGCTCGGGTCCGAGCGTGGCCACGGTCGCGTCGATCCGGACCTGGTCGTTCCCCTTGCCGGTGCAGCCGTGGGCGATCGTGTCGCAGCCACTCGAACGCGCGTACTGCACCGCGAGCTTCGCGATCAGGGGACGGCCAAGCGCGGTGAACAGCGGGTAGCCAAGCCCGTAGATCCCGTTGGCCTTGATCGCCGGCACTATGTACTCGCGCGCGAACTCTTCGCGGGCGTCGACCACGTGGCATTCGAGCGCGCCCAGCCGGAGCGCCTTCCCGCGGATCACCTCGTAGTCCTCGCCGGGCTGGCCGAGGTTCACGGTCAGCGCCACCACCTCGGCGTTGTACTGCTCCTGGATCCACTTGAGCATCACGCTCGTGTCGAGCCCGCCGCTGTACAGGAGCAGGACGCGGTGGACGTGCGCGGGGTCCGCCTCGTAGGTCGTCGTCGGCAGATGTCCGAAGTCCGATGCGCTCACTTGAATGTCTCCTTGACCAGTCGCCGCTGCTCCTTGGATGAGAACTCGGCGAACCGGCCGGCGAATTCGCCGCGAGCGGCACGCTCGTCCTCGCCGAGCCGCGCCACCAGCGCCCCGATCGCCATCAGCGCGGACTCTCCGCCTGGCGCCTCTCCCACCTCCCGCCGGAGCGACCGCAGCAGCGCTATTTGCACCTCGCGATCCTGGTGGCGGCCGAGCACGTCCTGGAGCGCCTTGAGCGACTTGACCATCGGCTTCGCCACCTCCTCCGGAAACAGCGGGACGCCGAACAGCTCGAGCAGGTAGCGCAGCTCCTTGCCCTTCTTGCGGAGCTCGTGGTACGCCTCGGGCGGACTCGACTCGTCGATCGCGCCGCCCATCGTCA
>Ga0335076_10001751_pt1 | contig 21151 bp, 19 predicted proteins | sample Lox_Sample_25_FD_206717 | JGI IMG/M metagenome (GOLD analysis project Ga0335076, IMG submission 206717) | Soil microbial communities from Loxahatchee National Wildlife Refuge, Florida, United States - Lox_Sample_2.5 | ecosystem: Environmental > Terrestrial > Soil > Wetlands | place: USA...
GCACGGCCGGGGTCAGGCGGCCGGCTCTGTTCGTGCTCCCTCTACTACTCGGGGACTCGACGTTCGGATCTAAGGCTCTGCTAAGTCGGCCCACGATCTTTCGAACCAGTCCGCCGGGAAGTACGTCTTGAGTGTCCGAGGGGGCGGGCCCCGGAGAAGGGGGCCGCGACCGAGGCCCGCCCCGCTCGAGGTTACGCTCGCGCAAAAGATTCTCCAAAGGGTCGCGAATACGGAGAAGAGGCGCATACGGGATTCGAACCCGTGCCGCCGCCGTGAGAGGGCGGTGTCCTAGGCCACTAGACGAATGCGCCCGGCGGAGGCCCAGTGTAGCGGCGTCCCGGCGAGCTCTCCCGAAGCGACGTCGGCTAGCTCGAGGGGTCGGCGACCACTGGAGCCTCGGCGGCCCTGCGGCGCCGCCGGAAGAGGAAGGCCGCTGCCGCGCCGGCCGAGAGCACGATTCCGGCGACCGGGCCGCTCGCGGACGCCGCGCCGAGCGCCGCCAGGAGGACACCGGTGACGAGGAAGCAGACCCCGCGCCGCATCGGCCTCGTGTGCCGAAGGCTCCCCGCGATTCGGAAAATCGTCCGAGGGACCCTTGTGGAGTGTCCGGGCCGCCTCGCGGGCCTACGATTTCGGGGTGCCTGCCGACCCCGCGGTCGAAGTCGTCGACCTCGCCAAGCGATATCCGAAGTCGCCGGTGAACGCCGTCGACGGCGTCTCCTTCGGCGTCCCCGCGGGAGAGGTGTTCGGCCTGCTCGGGCCGAACGGCGCGGGGAAGACCACGACCATCGGAATGCTGACGACCCGCGTGCGGCCGACTGCCGGGATCGCCCGCATCGGCGGAGTCGACGTGGTGCGCGATCCGGTACGGGCGCGCGTGCAGCTCGCCGTCGTGCCGCAGCAGAGCAACCTCGACCGCTCGATCTCCATCCGCGACAACCTCACCTTCCACGCCGCCTACCACGGCGTGCCCGCGCGAGAGCGCGAGGAGCGTGCCGACGAGCTCCTCGACCAGTTCGGCCTGCTCGACCGCGCGAAGGACAAGCCGGACTTCTTCTCCGGTGGACAGTCGCAGCGGGTGATGATCGCCCGCGCTCTCATGCACGCGCCGCGGGTGCTCTTCCTCGACGAGCCGACCACGGGTCTCGACCCGGCGGCGCGCCTCTTCGTCTGGGACCGGCTGCGCGAGCTGCGCGACTCCGACGTCACGCTGATCCTCACGACGCACGACATGGACGAGGCGGCGCTGCTCGCCGACCGGGTCGGGATCATGGACCACGGGAAGCTGCTCGCTCTCGACACGCCGGAGGCGCTGATGCGCTCGCTCGAGGGCGAGGGCACGCTCGAGCTCGCCGCCGACCTGCCCGCCGACGGCGCCGTCGTCGACGCGCTTGCAGCGCTGACGGGGGTCGACCGGGTCGAGGCGTTCCACGCCGCGGCAGAGGAGGGCGTTCCCGAGGCGTCCGGGACCCAGCCGCTGCGGGTGCGCCTCTATCTGACCGGCGATGCCGCGCTGCTCGTCGCCCCCGCCGCCTCCGTCCTGCATGAGCACGGCCTCGCGCTTCAGGACGTGAAGCTCGGCGCGCCGACGCTCGAGGACGTCTTCATCCACCTCACCGGGCGGACGTTGCGCTGAGCACGCTGGCCGCGCCCACGCTCGAGCCGGGGACGCAGTGGCGTGCGTTCTGGGCCGTCCTCTACCGCGACCTGTATGTCACCTGGCGCGAATTCCCTGCGTTCCTCGCACAGGTGATCCTGCAGCCGCTGTTCCTGCTCTTCGTGTTCGGCTATGTGCTCAAGAGCCTCAACTACACGCAGAACGGCTATACGGACGTGCTGTACCCCGGGCTGCTCGCACTCACAGCCGTGATCACGGCCATGCAGGCGCTCGCGTTCCCGCTCGTGGCCGAGTTCGGCTGGACGAAGGAGATCGAGGACCGCCTGCTCGCCCCGATGCCGACGTCCTTCGTCGTCGGCGAGAAGGTGCTCTTCGCCGTTCTGCGCTCGCTCGCCGCGACGCTGATCATGATCCCGCTCGGGATCATCGTCCTCGGCTCGATCCCGTGGCGCTGGGAGGCATTTCCGCTCTTCCTCGCGGGTCTCCTCCTCGGCGCGCTCGTCGGTGCCGGCTTCGGCTTGCTGATGGGAACCCTCGTGCAGCCGCAGCGGATCACGCTGCTGTTCTCGCTCGTCTTCACGCCACTGCTCTTCACCGGCTGCAGCCAGTACCCCTGGCCGAAGCTCGACCAGATTCGCTGGTTCCAGATCGTCACGGCCTGCAATCCCATGACCTACGTGAGCGAGGCACTGCGTGGCGCGCTGGTGCCGCAGGTGCCGCACATCCGGCCTTGGATCTGCATCGTCGTCCTCGTGTTCGCCGTCAGCGTCCTGCTCACGGTCGGGCTGCGCGGCTTCTACCGGCGCGCGATCGACTGAGTCTCGTCCGTCGGACGTGCGGCCCCGTCCCCGGGCGGCCCGCCCCGCCACCTGCGGAGCTTTCTCGGCGTTCGCCGGTCGTCGAGCCTTCGTGCGATCTCCCGCGCGTCCTCGTTCCCGGCCGAGCCGAGCACCCGGAACGTGTCCTCGCCGGACGCGGTCAGGCGGACGACGACGAGCGGCACGCCGGGAACGAGCGTGTCGAAGTCCGCATCGTCGACGACGACCACCGAGGGCTCGCTCTCGCAGACGACCCTCGTCACGGTCTCCGCGAGCGGACCGACCGCCGTCGTGAGGCGTCCATCGAAGCCGTGACCGAAGACGTGTCGCTCGAGCGCGCGCAGCGCAGCGGGCTCGGGGCGGGGATCGCCGTCCATGCGAGCGACGACGACCTCGCCGTGGCCGCCGTCCGGTCGTGCGAGCCGGGTCGCGGCGCGCATGGCGGTGTCGGAGGGGCCGGGGGCCGTCGCAGCCACCAGCACCTTCTCTCCGAGCGCACGTTGCTCCACCCCTCGCGGCATCCAGGTGACCACGCGTTGCGAGAGCACCGCAGCCGCCGAGATGCTGACGAGGATCAGGACGAGGACCGCGTTGACGACCGAAGTGTCGAAGAGGCCGAGCTCGAATCCGATCAGGGTCACGGCCAGTGTTGCCGCCGCCTGCGGCGCCGTCAGCACGTACATCGCGGCACGCTCGGGCCACGAGAACCCGAACGCCTGACCGGCGAGGAGGCAGGCAATCGCCTTGCCCCCGAGGGCGCCGAGGCAGATCAGTCCCGCGAGCTCGAGCGTGTCGGCCGTGAACATGACGGAGGGGTCGAGGAGCAGACCGATCGAGACCACGAACACGGGCACGAACACGGCTGAGCCGAAGAACTCGACGCGGTCCATCGACTGGCCTTCGTTCGGGACGAGCCGGTTGAGCGAGAGGCCGGCGAAGAAGGCTCCGATGATCGGCTCGATCCCGAAGACCTCCGCGATCGCCGCGGTCGCGAGGAGCGCGACGACCACCACGAGGTAGCGCGCGACGCGGTCGCCGCTCCACATGCGAAGCGCGGCGTCGACGACGCGTGGCAGCACGAAGGCCGCCACGCCGACGAGGACGGCGAAGCCGATCGTGATCTCCACGAGCACGACCCCGATGTGGGCGGACGCGGTCTGCGTCCCCGCGACGATTGCGAGCACGATCAGCGCGAGCGTGTCGGTGAGCACGGTCGCCCCGACCGCCGAGGCGACTGCGCGATTGCCGCCGAGCCCCGCGTCGCGGAGCGTGGGGTAGACGATGAGCGTGTGCGATGAGAACAGCGCTCCGAGGAGGACGGTCGCGGCGACCGACCAGCCGAGCGCCCAGCCGATCAGGAGACCGGCTCCGAGTGGAACGGCGAACGCCACGAGCCCGAAGGCGACAGCGGCGGTCCGTTGCCTTCGGAGCATGTGCAGGTCGAGCTCCAGGCCGGCCATGAACATGAGGTAGAGGAGCCCGAGTTGGCCGAGCGCGGGCACGGTCTGGTCGCCCGCCTTGATCAGGTCGAGTCCGTGTGATCCGATCGCGTAGCCGCCGAGGAGGAGCCCGATCAAGCCCGGAAGCCCGAACCGCCTGATGACGACGGGGCCGAACAGGATCACGGCGAAGAGCACGAGGAACTCGAGCACCGCCCCGGACGGAGTCTGGATCGACCCGACGAGCATCAGCCGCTGCTCCGGATCAGTGGTACGTCCGCCTGGCTGCCGAGCCATCTCGAGGCGAGGCCGGCGATCTTCCCGTCAGCGGTCAGCGCCCGGATCGACGAGTCGACGATGTCGAGGTTCGGCGAGCCCTTGGGGAGCACCGCGGCAAGGCTCTCGCCGCCGCTCAGCTGGCCGAGCACCTGGAAGCGCCCCGGCTCTGCGCGGGCCAGTCCCAGAGCAACCGGAAGATCGAGGAGGAGGGCGTCCGCGCGTCCCGAGCGAAGCGCATCGAGCGCAGTCGCCCGGTCCTCCACGACGAGCGGCGGTCTCGTCGGCTGCACGACGTCGCGGACGATGGGGGTCAGCGTCGAGACACGCGCGACGACCCAGCGCAGCCCGCGGAGGCTGTTCAGGTCGACGGCCTCGACGTTGGTACGCGCGAGCACGCCCGGCGGCGCGGTCAGGTACGGCGTCGAGAAGTCGGCCGTCTGCTCCCGCTCGGAGGTCGGGGTGACCTGTGACAGCCCGATATCGGCACCGTCGAGACGGCCGTGGGTGACCTTCGCGAACGACACCTGCACCACGCGCACCCGCGCGAGGCCGAGCTTGTGTGCGAGGGCGCGCGCCAGCCCCGCCTCGAACCCCAACCTCTCGCCCGGCCCGAACCAGAACCCCGGCGCCGGGAGAAAGGAGGTCGCGACGGTCAGCACTCCGCGCTGCTTCGGCACGAACTTCGCGCCGGCGGCACCGTGCTTGACGGCGCAACCCGACAGGGCGAGTCCAAGGCCGACGGTGACTGCCGCGAGCACGACGGCCCTGCCTGACATGCCAAGGACCGTCGCAGCAGGTCAGGGCCCGCGCGTCATCCCAAGTGAATGAGACGGTGAGGCTCGCAGGCGCGGACCACGTCCGTTAAGGGGCCGTCACTCCCCGTCTTCGTTCGTTTCCGTCTCCGGATCGAGCGAAATCCTCGGGAGGCAGGAAGGTCTCCACGCGGGCGCCGCGAATCGTCGTCGGGCAGGGGTCTACGACGAGGAGGTAATGCGGTGAGTAGTGCGTGGCGGTATTTCGGATGTGCGGTCGGGTTCGGGTTCGGCGTGGTGTGGATGACGGTCGGGATCGGCTCGGCCATCCTCGTCCTGCTGTGTGCAGCCTTCGGTTACGGCGTGGCCTTCATCGCCGAGCACGAGCGAGCCGGCTTGAGCAGGCTCCGCCCGGCGACCCAGCCACCCGCTGAGTACGAGCCCCTACAGCTCGAAGAGCTCGAGATTGCGCAGTACGCGCGGCACGACGACGAGCTCTCCGACGAGGCGATGGCGCCGGTCACCGCCGAGGCCGACTACGGCTGGCCCAACGCGTAGCGAACTGCACATCCGGCTAGCAGCATCTAGCGGCTTGTCGCAAGCCGAGATTTGATCGTGACCGGATATTGAGACCGGCGGGGGCTGCGTCGCTCGCCGGGACAGAGCGGGATCCTCTGCGGCCACCTCAGACCCCCTGAGGTAGCACAGGGTCTTGCTCCGGACGCAGCCACCGCCTCTGTGTCTCGCCCGAGGCGGAAAGCTCGGGGCCTGGAGCGACGGCACCGGGGAGGGGTTAGTCCCCCTTGGCCGCCGCTCGCTTGTCCCCGATGACTCCTCGCAAGAGGGTCTGCCGGACGGTAGTTCCTCTTCCGGACGTGAAGCGTCCCTCAGTTGGGGGATGCGGGAGGTGCTCGCCGAGCTCCGCTTTATGAGATTCTTCCGAAGTGCCGACGTTGCGGCAGCGAGCCGACGCAGCCCGTCGAGCTGCTCGAGGGCGACTCGCGTAGGCACTAGCTCGGAAATCTCGTCCCTGAGAAAGCGAAGCGGCGCCGCAAGGCGCCGCTTCCCTGTCGTGCCTCGGAGCGCCGGCGGCTTCCAGCCGGCTAGCATCTCGCGCGTGTACGACGACGACTCCGTCACCGCGCATCTCAACGCGGCTCAGTCACACGATGACGCGGCGGCGCTGCACGAGCAGGCGGCCGAGTGGTGGGGGCGGCGAGGGGAACGAGAGGTCGCGGGCATGGAGTGGTGGAACGCCGAGGTCGCACGCGATGCTGCTCAGTTCGAACGAGGTCGCGCCTCGCGCAAGTAGCTGCGGGGCAGGGATTCGAACCCCAACTTCCTGATCCAGAGTCAGGCGTCCTACCATTAGACGACCCCGCAACGGGTCGCGGGGCAGTGTAGCCAGGCCTCAGGACCAGGTCAGGTCGCCGTCCGCGATCGACCTCCTCCGGGCTCGCGAGGTTGAGCCCGAGCGTGAAGCCCCGGAAGCCGCCGGCCCGCGGGCCGAACTGGGGCTCGTAGTGGTGGGCGTGGCGCAGGCGAGCGTGAGGAAGTTCAGCTGCGGCGCGGCCACCCGAGCCTCAGATTTCGAGGCGGTACATCGGCACGAGGCGCTGCTCGGTCTCGGTGTCAATGTGCGCCACCACCTCGACGTACGGCTCGAGCCCGCTGCCGCGCAACTTCGCCTTCAAGAGTCCGTCGACCTGAAAGAGCCCGGACGAGTTGTTCATGCGAATCTCGATCAGGATGGGGCGTTCCTCGCCGTCCGTGATGGTGACGTCCTCGATCGCCGCCGCCGAGAGCGAGTGCATCGAGATGCTGCCCCGTTCGAAGGGGATTCGCGAGCGGCCCTTCGCCATGTCGAGCGCGTCGGCGACGCGCACGATCCCGGCATCCACCGTCAGCGGCTCGCCGTCGGCGCGGTGGCTGATGATCGCCTGGAGCGCCTCGGACACGATCACCGTCTTGTTGGGCTCCTCGTAGAGGCCCGCGAGCAGCTCGCGCATCTTCGGCTCGGCGAGGAAGAGCGAGAAGTCCTCGTGGCCGTGCCGGTGGATGGACATGCCAACGCAATGGAAGAGCGCGGCGAGCACCACCACGACCTCCGCGTCGTCCTGGTCGAGCCCGAAGTCACGGACGAGTCCCGGCTCGACGCCGTGCTTCGTCAATTGGCGGAGGAGCTTCAGCGCGATGTTCGTGACGATCTGGATGTGCACCCAGGAGTGGTCGTTGATCTGCATTCGCGCGACGCCGTTGACGTTCGAGACATGCCACCAGCCCTTCACCTGGTCGTCCGCGTTGACGCGCTCGATCAGCGTCCGGAGCTTGCGGTTGCCGCGGACCGGCACGTTGATGCGCATGCGCGCGACCGCTTCGGCGGGCGTGAGGCGTGCTTCGTGCTCGGCCTCCGCGTCGACCGGCTGCTCGATGCGCTCTGCTGTCTCCCGGTCGAGATTCGCCTCGTCCACGTGGGCGCAGTCTGACGGATGGCGTATAGATGGGGACATGCACGAACCGCATCCCGCCCGCCTCGTCGTCGAGGACGACTACCGCCGCAACCGCCTCACCGTGTTCTTCCGGCTGCTGCTGGCGATCCTGCACATCATCTGGTTCGCCCTCTGGTCGATCGCCGCGGCGATCGTCGCGATCTTGAACTGGTTCGCGACGCTGGCCACGGGGCGGCCGCCGCGCGCCTTCCATCGCTTCCTCTGCGCATACGTCCGTTTCACGGTGCACCTGGGCGCCTACCTCTTTCTCATCGCCAACCCCTATCCGGGCTTCATGGGCAAGGCCGGCACGTATCCGGTCGACATCGTCCTGCCGGACGAGCCTCAGCTTCAGTCGCGGTGGAAGACGCTGCTCCGGCTGATCCTGGCGATCCCGGCGCTGGTCATCGGCTCGGTGCTCGGCGGCGGGTTCGGCTTCCCGGTCGGTTTCTTCGGCACGCGCGGCGGCGGCAATCGCTCGCGCGCCCCCGGCAGCGGTGAGTTCTGGGGTGGGGGGCTCCTGGCCGGGATCTGTGCCTTCCTCGGCTGGTTTGCAGCGCTCGCCACCGGGCGGATGCCGAGCGGACTTCGTGACGCCGGCGCGTACGGGATCGGCTACGGCGCCCAGGTGCGCGCGTACACGCTCCTTCTCACCGATCGCTATCCGAACACCGATCCGACGACGATGCTCGACTCTGCCCCTCGGCCTAAAGAGCACCCCGTGCATCTCGTCGGCGATCCAGACGACTTGCGGCGCTCGCGGCTGACCGTCTTCTTCCGTCTGCCGCTCTTTATCCCGCATTACATCTGGCTCTATCTCTGGAGCTACGCAGCCTTGGTCGTCTGGGTCCTCAACTGGTTCGCCACGCTGATCATGGGGCGGCCGCCCGGTCCGTTCCACCGCTTCCTCAGCGCGTACATCCGCTACCAGTTCCACATCTACGCCTTCGTGACGGTCGCGGCGAACCCGTTCCCCGGATTCACCGGGAAGGCCGGCAGCTATCCGCTCGATCTCGCGCTGCCCGCGGAGCCGCAGCGTCAGAACAGGTGGAAGACGCTGTTCCGCATCATCCTCGTGACTCCGGCGTGGATCGTCTCCATCGCGCTGTTCTTTGCGCTCGTCTTCGCCTCGATCTTCACCTGGTTCGTCGCGCTCTTCCGCGGCAGCGCGCCGTGGGGTCTTCGCAACCTGATGGCGTACGCGCTCCGGTACTTCGCGCAGGCGAACGCGTACCTGTACCTCGTCACCGACGCGTATCCGCACGCGAGCCCGCTCGAGGGCGAGGAGCTGCCGCAGCAGCAGGAGCTCGAGTACTCGCCCGCCGCGTAACCCTCGTCGTAATCCTCGCGGGAGTCTGGGCCGCCTCGGCTTGGTTGCTCTGGCGCTCCTCGCTGCCGGCGTATCACCTGCCTCATCTCGACGAGCGTGTGCTCTCTCCGCCGCACGTGCTGCACCAGGCGCAGCGCTACAGCGCGGGCGCCCGCCTGCTCTGGCTCGGGCAGACGGTGACGCAGCTCGTCGTGCTGGGTCTCTTCGCCCGCTCCGGCGTTCGCTGGACCCGCGAGTCGGCCGCCGGGCCGATCGGCACCGGGATGCTGCTCGGGATGATCGGCGTCGCGCTCGTCTGGATCGCCGAGCTGCCGTTCGCGGTGCTCGGCGTCGTCTGGCGTCACCACTACGGGCTCGATGGGAGCTACGTCCAGGCGACGATCGGAAACTGGTTCGCGCTCGGCGTCCAGTTCGCCGTCCTCTGCGTCGCGCTCGCGATCGTGATGGGTCTCGCGCGCGTGCGCCGGATCGGTGACCGCTGGTGGCTTCCTGCCGCACCGGTCTTCGTCGGGCTGACGACCTTCCTCGCGTTCGTCTCGCCGTGGCTGCTCGGCGGCAGTACGTTCCGCGCGCCGTATGTAGCGAAGCTCGAGCGGATCGAGCACGTGCACGTGCCGGTGCGGGTCATCACCGGGTTCGCCGAGCCGAACGCGTTCTCCACGGGTCTCGGCCCCAGCCGCCGCGTCTTCCTCTGGGAGCCGATCCTCGAGCGGCCGTTCACGCCGCGGATGGACCGCTTCGTCCTCGCGCACGAGCTGGGCCATCTCGCCCACAACCACATCTGGAAGTCGATCGGGTGGTACGCGCTCTTCGCGTTCCCGCTCGCCTTCCTGCTCTCGCTGGCTGCGCGGCGGCGCGGCGGGATGGGGGTGCCCGAGGCGGTTCCGCTCGTGATCTTCTTCTACGTCGTCCTGCAACTCGCCGTGCTGCCGTTGCGGAACGTTGTCTCGCGTCACTTCGAGGCGGAGGCGGACTGGTCGGCGCTCCGCGCCACTCACGATCCCCGCGCCGGGCGCGAGCTCTTCCGCCTCTTCGCGGCGCAGACGAAGGAGGATCCGAGCCCGCCGTGGTGGGACTACGTCTTCCTCAAGGACCACCCGACGCTGCTGCAGCGGATCGAGATGATCCGCTAGTACGAGCGTTATGCCCGGGACGCGCCGTAGGCGCGTCGGTCTGTCGGCCGCACGTCGCCGGCTTGCCCGGCGACGCTTGCAGCCCCCGCCCAGTCGCCGTAGAGGCTCGTGTAGAGCCCGCGGAGGGCGAGCAGCTCGTCGTGCGAGCCCTGCTCGATCACCTGCCCGTGCTCGAGCACCACGATGAGGTCCGCGTCTCGGATCGTCGAGAGCCGGTGGGCGATGACGAAGGAGGTCCGGTCGGAGAGGAGCGTCCGGAGTGCCTGCTCGATCGTCCGCTCGGTGCCGATGTCGACCGACGACGTCGCTTCGTCGAGGATGAGGATCCGCGGGTCGGCCAGCAGCGCGCGGGCGAAGGCGACCAGTTGGCGCTGACCGAGCGAGAGCCGTGAGCCGCGCTCGCCGAGCTGCGTCTCGTAGCCGTCCTCCAGGCGCCGGATGAACTCGTGCGCACCGACGGTCTGTGCAGCGCGAACGATGTCCTCGGGGCGCGCATCCGGTTTGCCGAAGGCGATGTTCTCGGACACGGTCCCCGCGAAGAGGAAGCCCTCCTGCGGCACGATCCCGAGCTGGTGGCGCAGCGACTCCTGCGTCACGTCGTTGAGGTCGACGCCGTCGATCGTGATCCGGCCGCTCGTCGGCTCGTAGAAGCGCGCGAGCAGCTTCGCGATCGTCGACTTGCCGGCGCCCGTGTGCCCGACGAGCGCGACCGTCGTCCCGGCCGGAATGTCGAGGTCGATGCCGTGCAGCACCTCGGCCCCGCGGCCGTACGCGAAGTGGACGTCCTCGAAGCGGACACGGCCCTCGATGTGAGCGAGCGGCGCGGCGTCCGGGTGGTCGACGACGTCCGGCTGCTCGTCGAGCACGCCGATGATCTTGTCGAGCGCCGCCGTCGCCGACAGGAACGTGTTGTACAGCTGCGAGAGCTGCTGGATCGGATCGAAGAAGTTGTTCACGAAGAGCATGAAGGCGAACAACGTCCCGAGCGCGATCGCGTCGCGGAGGTAGAGGTGCCCACCGTAGCCGAGCACGACCGCCAGCGCGAGCGTCGCGAGGAGGCTGACGAACGGGAAGTAGAGGCCGTTCAGCACGACCGTCTGCATGTTCGACTCCCGGTAGTCGAGCGCGACGGTGCGGAAGTTCTCGGTCGCGCGCTCCTCGCGCACGAACGCCTGCACCATCCGCATGCCGGCGATGTCCTCCGCGAGCGTGGCCGTCACGAGCCCGAGCCGTTCCCGCACCGAGGAGTACGCACGGGCGGAGCGCGAGCGGAAGAGCGCGCTCGCGAAGACCATGAACGGGATCACGACGAGCGTCGCCAGGGCGAGCCGCGGGTCGAGCACGATCAGGACGAACGCCGTGCCGCTGAGCAGCAGCGTGCTCTGCGCGAGCGTCGTGACGCCGTCCGTCACGAGCTGGTCGATCGCCTCGACGTCGTTCGTCATCCGGCTGATCAGGACACCGGCCCGGTTTCGCTCGTAGAAACCGAGCGAGAGCGCCTGCAGGTGGCCGAAGAGCTCCTTGCGGAGGTCGGCGAGAATTCGCTCGCCCACCCACCCCGTCATGTACGTCTCGACGTAGGTCATGCCCCAGTTCGCAAGCGCGAGGAAGACGAACAGGGACACGATGACGACGAGGTTGGTGCCGGTCTTGTCGTTGATCGCGTCCTCGAGCGCGTACTTCGCGAGCAGCGGAGGGGCGAGGGCGGTCGCCGTCGCGGCAAGCAGGGAGAAGCCGGAGAGAAAGGTGCGCAAGCGGTACGGCTTCGTCAGCCGCCAGAGCAGGCCGAGCCGGCGGCGGGTCGTGTTCCACGACCAGTCCTCGACGTCAGCGGCCGTACGCCGCTGGATGATGCTTCCCGGCTGGTGGACGCGCACTAGGCCACCTCCTCCACATCCGCACGCGCCTCGACGGCGTCGGCGAACTGGCGTTCCAGCAGGCCGTGGTCGTAGATCTCGCGGTAGACGGCGCTCGTCTCGAGCAGCTCCTCGTGCGGACCGCGAGCTGCGATCCGGCCGGCGTCGAGCACGACGATCTCGTCGGCGAGCGCGATCGTCGAGAGGCGGTGGGCGATGATCAGCGTCGTCCTGCCGCTCATCACCTCTCGCAGCCCGGCGCGGATGCGGGCCTCCGTCGTCGCGTCGACCGAGGCGGTCGCGTCGTCGAGGATGAGGATGCGGGGGTCGACGGCGAGGGCCCTCGCGATCGCGATCCGCTGCCGCTGTCCCCCCGAGAGCGTGATGCCGCGCTCGCCGATGACCGTGTCGTATCCCTGCGGCAGGCGCTCCACGAACTCGTGCGCCTGCGCGAGCCTCGCCACCCGCTCGATCGCCGCATCGGTCAGGTCGGGGAGGCCGAACGCGATGTTGTCCCGCACCGTGGTGGAGAAGAGGAACGGATCCTGCGCGATGACGCCGATCGCGCGGCGCAGCGACGCGAGCTTCACGTCGCGAACGTCGACGCCGTCGACGACCACGCGCCCCGAGTCGACGTCGTAGAAGCGCGGCACGAGCGACGAAAGCGTCGTCTTGCCGGCTCCCGTATGGCCGATGAGGGCGACCGTCGTCCCGGCGTCGAGCGCCAGGTCGAGGTGCTCGAGCACCGGCCGGTCCGGCAGGTACGAGAACGAGACGTCCTCGAACTGGATCGCGCCGTCGCCCTCCGGCAACTCGATCGCGCCCGGGCGGTCGGCCACGTCCTCCGGCTCGTCGAGCACCTGGAAGATCCGCTCGCCCGACGCCGTCGCCCGCTGGGCCTGGCCGACCCACATCCCGAGAGAGCGGAGCGGCATGACGAGCATGGCGAGGAAGAAGTTGAAGGCGACGAACGAGCCGATGGAGAGCGAGCCGTGCGCGACCATCCGCGCGCCGACGAGCAGAACGGCCGCCTGGGCGAGCAGCGGTAAGAACGAGAGAAGCGGCACGTACGTCGCCCGCTGCCGGTTGGCGCGGATCGTCTCCGCGAAGAGCGCCTCGTTCCGGCCGCGGAACTTCTCCTCCTCGGCCGGCTCCTGCGCGAATGCCTTGACGACGTGGACGCCGACGATGTTCTCCTCGGCGACGGTCGCGACGTCGGCGAGCTTCTGCTGCACCTCGCGGAGCGTCGGGTGAGCGACGTGGCTGTAGCGGTAGGCGAGCGCGACGAGGAACGGCGTGACGGCGAGCACGACGAACGCGAGCCGCCACTCCAGGAAGAAGAGGACGACGGTCACCGAGACGACGGTGAGCGCGTTCTGGAAGAAGAAGATCAGTCCGTATCCGAGAAAGAACCGGACCCCCTGGAGGTCGACGGTGGCGCGCGACATCAGCTGGCCGGTCTGGTGGCGGTCGTAGAAGCCGAAGGAGAGGCGGACGAAGTGCGAGTAGAGCCCCTGGCGCATGTCCATCTCGACGTCGAGCGCCTGCTTCCCGGAGATGAGCCTGCGGCCGCTCATCAGCACTGCCGAGACCACGCCGAGGACGACGATCGTGCCGACGTAGAGCCAGAGCTTGTGCGTGTCGTGCTTCTCCAGTGCCTGGTCGATGACATTTCTCCCCGTCACCCAGATGAGGGCGATCTGACACGCCTGCGAGCCGATCGCGAGGAAGATCGAGACCACGAGCCCGCGCTTGTACGGGCGGAGGAAGGAGACAAGCCGCGCAAACGTGCGGCGGTAGGGGACCGCGCTCACGTCGTTGAATGTAGCTACGGAGTCCTATGCTCCTTGGCGCTGCGCGCCTGGAGTCGGGCGAGGAGCGCGTCCTTCGACGCCGGCCGCAGTGCGTAGACCAGGGTGAAGAGCGCCTCGCGCGCAAGCAGCTGCGCGTGATCGTCTGCGAGCACGGTGCGACTGCCCCGTGCGACCGAGAGCGCCGCGGCTGCGCGGACGGCGAGCTCGCCCGCGGCCGCGCGGTCGCCGAAGATCGTCTCGGGATCGAGCCGGTCGAGCTGGGCCCGGCAGGCGCCGAGCTCGTCGTCGAACGGTGACGGGCCGAGCAGCAGGCAGCAGCGGGACGCGACGCCGAGCGCGAGAGCGGCGTGGAGGCGCAGCACTTCCGGCGGTGTCGTCCCAACCGCCGGATGGCTGCCGGTCACCCGGTCGCCGGGGACGGCGAGGCCGTCGAAGCTCGCGCGAACCGTCGCCGTCGCGTCGAGGACGGCGAGCCGGAGCCGCTCGACGCCGAGCTCAGGCGCTTCCTGCGCGTCGACGATCAGCCAGACGACCTCGTCACCCACCCGTGCGGCGGTGTGGACGACGTCGATCCGGCCCCATCCCGAGACGAAGGGTGACACCCCGTCGAGGACCCAGCCGCCGTCGTCGGCCCGGGCGTGCAGCGTCGGCCGAGGCAGGGCGCCGCCGAGCGCGAGCCCGGCGCGCACTTCGCCGCGCGCGAGCCGGTCGAGCCAGCGGGCCCGAAGCTCCTCGTCTCCGCTCATCGCGAGCGCGTGCACGAGACCGAGGTGTTGCGCCCAGAGGAACGCCGTCGTCAGGCAGCCCGAGGCGAGCGCCTCTTGCACCGTGCAGACCGTCGGGAAGTCCACGTCGAGGGCGCTCCCGTAGAGCCCGGCGTCTGCGAGCGTGTCGAGGATCTCTCTCGGCACCATGTCCGCGGCGTCGGTCGCGAGCGCCGCAGGGAAGAGCACGTCGTCGGCGATCTCCCGAGCACGGTCGACGACGTCCATCGCCTGACCCTATGCGAGCCGCGCGAGCTCGGCGCGGACGAGTGCCGTGGCCGCCGCCAGCCGTTCGCGGTTCGCCGGATCGTTGAGCCAGCCGCTCGCGCCCGACGGGTGGGGGAGCGGCACGACGAGCGTTCCGGCCAGCTCGTAGCGCCCGCCGACGGAGGGCGTGAGCGACGGTAGGCCGAGCAGCCGTCGCAGCGCGAGCCCGCCGACCGTCACGATCAGGCGCGGACGCAGCAGCTCGAGCTCCCAGTCGCGCCAGAACGAGCAGAGCTCCTGCTCGCGCGGCGTGGGTGTCCTGTCGCCGCGGCCGGAGGGCGCACGGCCCGGATAGCAGCGCGTCACCGAGGCGCAGTGGAAGGCGGCGTAGAACTCGTCTTCGTCGAGCTCGAGCCAGCGGCGGAGCGTGCGACCCGCACGCCCGCGCCACGGCAGCCTCTCGTCTCCCTCCACCACGCCCGGCGCCTGGCCGAGCATGTACGCCGGTTGTCGAGCTCCCGGTGCACGCACGGGGAGCGACTCGAGCGGATAGCCGGCCTCGACGCACGCGCGGCAGCGGGAGAGGTCGCGCTCGAGCGAGGCGAGCGAGCGGTACGAGGACTTGCGAACCGTCACCGTGTCGGAGCGTAGGCTCCGCGCCGATGCTGCCGCTGGAAGCTGTCCCGAACTTCTCCGAGGGGCGCGACCGGGCGACGATCGACGCGATCGGCCGGACGCTCGGGGAGCACGCTCGCTTGCTCGACATCCATTCCGACGAGGATCACAATCGCTCGGTCTACACCCTCGTCGGCAGCGTGGACGAGCTCGGCGCCGCGCTCCTTGCGGGCATCGCGTGCGCGCGCGACCGGATCGACCTGCGCCGCCACGAAGGCGCGCACCCGCGCGTCGGCGCTGCCGACGTCGTCCCGCTCGTTCCGATCAGGGACAGCGACGCCGACCGTGCACGCGCGGCGGCTCTCGAGCTGGCGCGGCGGGTGGGGGAGGAGCTCGCGCTGCCGGTCTTCCTCTACGGCGACCTCGCGCCCGGCGTTGGACCCGCCTTCTTCAGGCGCGGAGGCCCGGTGGAGCTGCAGCGGCGCCTCGATGGAGGCGAGCTCGTCCCGGACTTCGGCCCACCGCGTCTCGACGAGCGGGCTGGAGGGGTTCTCGTCGGTGTGCGTCCGCCGCTCATCGCCTTCAACGTCGATCTCGCCGGTGAAGACCTCGACGCCGCCAGGGAGGTGGCGCGGGTCGTGCGCGAGCGCGACGGCGGCTTCCCGGGAGTCCGGGCGCTCGGGCTTCGTCTACCTCGGGCCGGACACGTCCAGGTGAGCCTCAACGTCGAGGACTGGCGGGCCTCACCGCTGCACGAGGTCGTCGCCACCGTCGAGCGGGAGGCTCGCGCACGAGGGCTCGAAGTCATCGGCTCGGAGCTCGTCGGACTGCTTCCGGCGGGCGCCGCGGTCGCAGCCGCCGCGTCGCTCCTCGGCGTGGCGGGACTCGATCCGGCGCAGGTGCTCGACCTGCGCCTCCTCGACGACTAGGGCCGCGACAACTCGGGGCGAACTCGCGACGGACTCGTGACCGTCTCCGGACTACGGTGTCTGCAGGGGGTTGCGACACCCCTCGGGGGCACGTACGGCAGCGTACGGAGTGAGCCGCGTCCTACACTCGCGCCGTGGCGCAGCGGACGGCGATCGGCCTCACAGGCGACGACCTGACCGTCGACGACGTCTGGGCCGTCGCCGTCGACGGAGCGGGCGCCGAGCTGTCTGACCTGGCGCGGGAGAGGATGAACGCGGCGCGCGCGCTCGTCGAGCGGGCAGCGCACGGGAGCAGTGAGCACACCTACGGGGTCAACACCGGCTTCGGCCGCTTCGTCGCCGTCGCCATCCCGGCCGAGCAGACGGCCGAGCTGCAGCTACGACTGCTCCGCTCCCATGCGTGCGGCGTCGGCGACCCGTACCCAGACGAGATCGTCCGTGCAGCGATGCTCCTGCGCGCGAATGCTCTCGCCAAGGGCAACTCGGGAGCCCGCGTCGAGACCGTCGAGCTGCTTCTGGCCTTCCTCGACCGCGGTGTCCTGCCGGTTGTGCCGAGCCGCGGCTCGGTAGGGGCGTCCGGTGACCTTGCGCCGTTGGCGCATCTCGCGCTGCCGCTCGTCGGCGAGGGAGAGGCGTGGGCCGAAGGGGTGCGGCTCTCGGGTGCGGATGCGCTCGCGCGGACAGGTCTCGAGCCCGTGCAGCTGGCCGCGAAGGAGGGGCTCTCACTCGTCAACGGCACCCAGTTCATGGCGGCCACGCTGGCGCTCGGGCTCGTGAGGGCGCGCCGCCTGGCTCGGACCGCTGACGTGGCCTGTGCGCTGTCGGTCGAGGCACTCCAGGGATCGCGCACCTCGTTCCTGCCGCAAATCCACGAGCTCCGACCGCTGCGAGGCCAGAAGGCCGCGGCGGCGAATCTCCTGCGGCTGCTCGAGGGCTCGGCGATCATCGAGGCCCACCGCTGGTGCGACAAGGTGCAGGACGCCTACTCGCTCCGCTGTGCCCCGCAGGTGCACGGCGCCTCCCGCGACCTTCTGGAGTACGCGGAGTACACGGTCGGCGTGGAGCTCAACGCTGCCACCGACAACCCCCTCGTGCTCGTCGAGGACGAGGAGCTCGTCTCGAACGGCAACTTTCACGGGCAGCCGCTTGCGTTCGCGCTCGACGCGCTCGCGATGGCCGTCGCGGAGCTCGCGAACATCTCGGAGCGGCGCCTCGAGCGTCTCGTCAATCCGAACCTCTCCGACGGGTTGCCGGCATTCCTCACCACCGACGGTGGTCTCAACAGCGGCTTCATGATTCCGCAGTACGTGGCTGCCTCGCTTGTCTCCGAGAACAAGGTGCTCTGCCATCCGGCGTCCGTCGACTCGATCCCGACGAGCGCGGGGCAGGAGGATCACGTCTCGATGGGGAACGCGGCCGGCCTCAAGGCGTGGCAGGTGCTTGCCAACTCCGAGCGGGCCGTCGCGATCGAGCTGCTCGCGGGGGCGCAGGCGGTCGAGTTCCACGCACCGCTCGAGCCGGGAGTCGGCGGCCGCGCGGCCCGGGCCGCGGTGCGGGAGCTGTCGCCGCGGCTGCGCGACGACCGGCCGCTCGCCGGCGACATCGAGGCAGTGGCCGCGTCGATCCGCGACGGTTCGCTCCTCACGGCGGTCGCGGCGCGGGCGGGCGAGCTGGAATGAGCACGACCGCGAGCCTCGCCGGCCGGGTGGACGCTCTCTGTGGCGATCTCACCTCGATCCGCGCTCCGCGCGGGGGCGACCTGAACGCGCGCCAGTGGTCGACGGAGGCTCCGCTGCGGATGCTCCTCAACAACCTCGATGCCGAGGTGGCCGAGCGGCCGGAGGAGCTCGTCGTCTACGGCGGTTCCGGGAAGGCGGCCCGAAACCACGAGGCGCTGCGGGCCATCGTCGCGGCGCTCTTGGAGCTCGGCCCCGACGAGACCCTCCTCGTACAGAGCGGCAAGCCGGTCGGCGTGTTCACCACCCACGAGGGTGCACCGCGTGTGCTGATCGCCAACTCGTTGCTCGTGCCGAAGTGGGCGACGTGGGACGAGTTCCGGCGACTCGAGGCCGAGGGGCTGACGATGTTCGGCCAGATGACCGCGGGCTCGTGGATCTACATCGGGAGCCAGGGGATCCTGCAAGGGACATACCAGACGTTCGCCGCGGCGGGGGAGAAGCACTTCGGCTCGCCCGATCTCCGCGGGCGGACCATCCTGACCGCCGGGCTCGGCGGGATGGGCGGTGCGCAGCCCCTCGCGGCGACGATGGCCGGCGCCGCTGTCCTGTGTGTCGAGGTCGACCCACATCGGATCGAGCGCCGGCTCGAGACGCGCTACCTCGACGAGGCGACGGAGTCGCTCGACGACGCGCTCGAGCGTGTACGTGCCGCGGCTGCCGAGCGTCGGCCGCTCTCGGTCGGCCTGCTCGGGAACGCAGCCGACGTCGTGCCCGAGCTCGTCGCCCGCGGGGAGGCATTCGACCTGATCACCGACCAGACCGCCGCCCACGACCCCCTGAACGGCTACGTCCCTCGCGGCTACTCCGTGGACGAGGCTGCGGGGCTTCGCTCGTCCGATCCGGACGAGTACCTGCGGCTCGCGCGCGAATCGATCGTCCGGCACGTCGAGGCGCTGCTCGAGTACGTCCGGGGCGGAGCGTATGTTTTCGATTATGGCAACAACCTGCGAGGTGAGGCACGTGAAGGTGGACTAGAGGACGCCTTCGCATACCCGGGCTTCGTCCCGGCCTATATTCGGCCGCTCTTCTGCCGCGGCGTCGGCCCCTTCCGGTGGGCGGTGCTGTCGGGTGAGCCGGCGGACATCGCGGCGATCGACGACCGGCTGCGGGAGCTGTTCCCGGACGATCCGCTCCTCCAACGGTGGCTCGAGCTGGCACCCGATCGGGTGGCGTTCCAGGGATTGCCCGCCCGGATCTGCTGGCTCGGCTACGGCGATCGCGCGAAGGCGGGTCTCGCGATCAACGAGCTCGTCGGCAGCGGCGAGGTCAGGGCGCCGGTCGTGATCGGGCGGGATCACCTCGATGCCGGCTCCGTCGCCTCGCCGTATCGCGAGACCGAGTCGATGCGCGACGGTTCCGACGCAATCGCGGACTGGCCGATCCTCAACGCGCTCGTCAACGTTGCGGCGGGAGCGACGTGGGTGAGCGTCCACCACGGCGGCGGCGTCGGGATCGGCAACGCGATCCACGCGGGAATGGTCGTCGTCGCCGACGGCAGCGATGTCCAGGCGGAACGGCTCGAGCGGGTGCTGACCACCGACCCGGGAACGGGCGTGATGCGGCACGTCGACGCGGGGTACCCGGAGGCGCTCGCCGCGGCGGAAGACGGCGGACTGCGAGTTCCGCGCGCTCCCGGCGACCGGTGACGGCGACGACGCCTCGCCTGCTCCTCCGCGACCTCGCGCAGCTCGCCACGCCCGCCGGAACCGATGCTCCACTCCGGGGGGCGGCCCTCGGTGAGGTCGACGTGCGCGAGGACGCGTTCGTCCTCTGCGACGGCGAGGCGATCGAGGCGGTGGGGCGGATGCGTGACCTGCCCGCGCTCGACGGCGACGTCCTCGAGCTGGACTGCCGCGGGCTGTGCGCGGTCCCCGGCCTCGTGGACTGCCATACCCACGCGGTCTTCGGCGGCGACCGCGTCGACGAGTTCTCGCTCCGCGCAGGTGGGGCGAGCTATGAGGAGCTGCACGCCGCAGGCGGCGGGATCCTCTCGACCGTCCACGCCACGCGCGCGGCCGGGGACGACGGCCTGCGGGCCGCGGTCGAGCTGCACCGCTCGTGGATGCTCCGCGAAGGCACGACGACGTTCGAGGCGAAGTCCGGCTACGGGCTCGATCGTGAGACGGAGCTCGCGTCGCTCCGCGCGATCCGCGAGGCAGGCGGCATCCCCACCTGGCTGGGGGCCCACGCCGTTCCGCCGGAGTTCGACGGCGCCGACGCCTACCTCGAGTTCGCGCTCGCCGAGGTCCTGCCCGAGGCCGCCGGACTGGCGGAAGCCGCCGACGTGTTCCTCGAGCGCGGCGCGTTCGACGCCGCGCAGGCACGGCGCTATCTCGAGGCATGCCGGGACGCCGGTCTGGCTCTACGGATCCACGGCGACCAGTTCACGGAGTCCGGTGCGATCCCGCTCGCCGTCGAGCTCGGGGCTCGCTCGGTCGACCACCTCGAGGCGACGCGCGACGAGGGGATCCGGACGCTCGCCTCGAGCGACGTCGTCGGCGTGCTCCTCCCCGCCAGCGCACTCTTCCTCGACCGGCCCATGCCGCCTGCACGCAGGCTCGTCGATGCGGGTGCCGCCGTCGCCCTGGCGACCGACTTCAACCCTGGGAGCGCCTTCTGCGAAAGCCTGCCGCTCGTCTGCTCGCTCGCGGCGACCCAGCTCCACCTGTCGCCGGTGGAGGCGCTCGCCGCCTGCACGGTCAACGCCGCGCACGTCCTTCGCCGCGCACACCGGATCGGCCGGCTCGCGCCCGGTTACCGCGCCGACGTGACGCTGCTCGAAGCGCCCGACTGGCGCTACCTCGCATATCACCTCGGCGGCCGCGTCGTCGCCAGGGCGGTCGTCGGGGGCGAGCTACGCTAGCCCTCCATGCCCACGAGGAAGCAACGGCGCCGGGCGCAGAAGGAACGGCGGCACGAGTACGAGACCGTCTGGGTCGACGAGGAAGGAAACGAGCTCGAAGAGCCGCCGGAGGAGCCGGTCGCCGCTTCCGAGAACCGCGACGGGGCGAAGCCCAAGCCCAGGGCGAAGGCTCAGCAGCAACAGCGCGGCGGCCGACCCGTCCGCGTTCCCCCGCCGCCGTCGTGGCAGCGCGCCGTCAAGCGCTCGGTGATCATCGGCGCCGCGATCTTCGCGTTCTTCTTCATCCTCTCGAAGAACGGCCAGCACAACCTCGGTACCGCGCTCGCGCTCGCGCTGGTCTACACCGTGCTCTTCATCCCGTTCACGTACACGATCGACCGTTTCTCCTACAACCGGTGGCAGCGGCGTGCGGAGCAGCAGGGACAGAAGGGATCGCCTAGGAAGCGCTGACGCCGGGCCGCTCGGCCGTGTCCCCGCGGTCGTGCCCCTCGCCCGTCCACGGTGCG
>Ga0335076_10001752_pt1 | contig 21143 bp, 16 predicted proteins | sample Lox_Sample_25_FD_206717 | JGI IMG/M metagenome (GOLD analysis project Ga0335076, IMG submission 206717) | Soil microbial communities from Loxahatchee National Wildlife Refuge, Florida, United States - Lox_Sample_2.5 | ecosystem: Environmental > Terrestrial > Soil > Wetlands | place: USA...
CGAGGGGTCGGGGGAGCAGATCGACGAGACCGTGTTCGATCGGCTCGTCGGTCGGATGTCGTACGTCAGCGGCGACTTCGACGACGCCGCTACCTACGAGCGGGTCGCCGGCGCGCTCGGGGGCGCCCAGTGCCCGGTCTTCTATCTCGAGATCCCGCCGTTCCTGTTCGGCCGCGTGATCAAGGGTTTGACCGACGCGGGCCTGACCAAGACCGGGCGCGTGGTCGTCGAGAAGCCGTTCGGGCACGACCTCGAGTCCGCGCGTGAGCTCGCAGCGGAAATCCACCAGTACATCGACGAGTCGCAGCTCTTCCGGATCGACCACTTCCTCGGGAAGATGGGGCTCGACGAGTTCCTCTACCTCCGCTTCGCAAACTCGAACCTCGAGCCCGTCTGGAACCGGGAGAACGTCGCCGCGATCGAGATCACGATGGCCGAGAGCTTCGGGGTCGAAGATCGCGGTCATTTCTACGACCCCGTGGGCGCGCTCCGCGACGTGGTCGTCAACCATCTGATGCAGCTACTGGCCGCCGCCGCGATGGAAGCCCCCGCCGGTGACGACCCGGGGACGCTCAAGGATGCGAAGTTCGCGGTATTCCGTTCGATGCCCGAAGCGGATCCCGCGCATTACATCCGCGGTCAGTACGACGGCTATCTCAAGATCGACGGCGTCGCGTCCGGTTCGACCACCGAGACCTACGCCGCGCTCAGGCTCGAGGTCGACAACTGGCGGTGGGCCGGTGTTCCCTGGTTCATCCGCACCGGCAAGCGCCTGCCCGTCACCCAGACCGAGGTGCGGGTCGTGTTCCGCCGGCCGCCGCGCCTCGGTTTCCTCCCGGCGATCGGCAACCGGGCGCCGGTCCAGAGCCAGCTGATCATCAAGCTTGACCCGATGACGGGTCTCCGCCTGACGCTCGACGCTCATCGCGCCGACAAGGGCGGCCCGCAGGAGATCACGATGGACATGGAGTTCGAGGCCGAGGGTGGCGAGGGTCCGACGCCCTACGAAGTGCTCCTGAAGGCGGCGATGGATGGCAACAGCGCGCCATTCACGCGCCAGGACAGCGTCGAGGAGACTTGGAGGATCATGATGCCGCTGCTTGAGAAACCGCCGCCGGTCCACCCCTACGCGCCGGGCTCATGGGGTCCTGCCGAAGCTGACGAGCTCACCCGAGGCGTAGGCGGCTGGCATGGGCCGTGGGTGGTGTCATGAGCACGTCCAAGGTTAAGAAGGGCGCTCAGCGCGATGGACAGGCAGCCGCCACCGCCGCCGCGGCCACCGGGACGGTCGTCTCGATGCCCGAGAGCGCCGCGGCGCCGTCGCCGTTCACGCCGATTGCCGACTACGCCTTCATCTCGGACTGCCACACGGGCGCGCTGATCGCGCCCGACGGCACGATCGACTGGCTCTGCATCCCGCGGTTCGACTCCCCGAGCGTGTTCGGTTCCTTGCTCGACCGCGGCGCCGGGGCGTTCCGCCTCGGCCCGTTCGGGATCAACGTGCCGAGCGGCCGCGACTATGTGCCCGGGACCAACATCCTGGTCACGGCATGGAAGGCGCCCTCCGGGTGGGCAATCGTCCACGACGCGCTCACGATGGGCCCTCGCCACGGCGAGGACATGATCACCCCCCATACTCGGCCGCCCACCGACGAGGACGCCAACCACGTGCTGGTCAGGACGGTCAAGTGCATCGAGGGCACGGTCGAGGTCGAGCTCGTGTGCGAGCCGGGGTTCGACTACGGCCGCGTGCTCTCGGAGTGGACGCTTGCGCCGGACCGCCACCGCGCCGACGCCACCGGAGCCGGGCAGACGATGTGGCTCCAGACCGACCTGCTGCTGGGGGTCGAGGCGAACCACGTCCGGGCCCGCCACGTGCTCCAAGAGGGCGAGGAGCTGTTCTGCGCGCTTTCCTGGGACAGCGACGCCCCGGTTCCGACCACCGTCGAGGAGGCCAACGCCCAGCTCCAGACGACAACCCGTTTCTGGCGTCACTGGCTGGCGCGGGCGCGCATCCCGGACCACGAATACCGTCCGCTGATCCAGCGCTCGGCGCTCGCGATCAAGGGACTGACCTACATGCCCACCGGCGCGACCGTCGCCGCCCTGACAACCTCGCTCCCCGAGACGCCCGGTGGCGAGCGGAATTGGGACTACCGCTACACCTGGATTCGGGACTCAACCTTCACCCTCCAGGCGCTCCACTACCTGGACCTCGACTGGGAGGCCGACGAGTTCATGCAGTTCATCGCCGACCTCGACCGGAACGAGGACGGCGGACTCCAGATCATGTACGGGATCGACGGCCGGCGTGACCTCACCGAGGAACTCCGCGAAGACCTCAGCGGCTACGGCGGCGCTCGGCCGGTCAGGACCGGCAACGGCGCCTTCAACCAGCGACAGAACGACGTCTACGGCGCGGCGCTGGATTCGGTCCTCTTGCACACGCGCCGAAGCCAGCGCCTGCCGCGCCGGCTGTGGCCGCTGATCCGCGACCAGGCCGAATGCGCAAAAGCGGTGTGGCGCAAACCCGACCAGGGCATCTGGGAGGCTCGGGGGAAGCCGCAGCACTACGTGTCCTCGAAGCTGATGTGCTGGGTGGCGATGGACCGCGCCGCCAAGCTCGCGGGAATACGCGGCGAAACCGACCTAGCCGCCGAGTGGAATGAGGTCGCGTCCGAGATCAAGGCAGACATCCTCGAGCACGGAGTCGACAAGCGCGGGGTCCTTGTCCAGCACTACAACACGGAATCGCTCGATGCCTCGACGCTGCTGGCCGCGATCTTCGGATTCCTTCCCGGAGAGGACGACCGCATGCGCGCGAGCGTCCTGGCGATCGCCGACGAGCTGACCGAGAACGGGTTCGTTCTCCGGTACCGTACCGACGAGACAGACGACGGACTCTCCGGCAAGGAGGGGACGTTCGTGATCTGCTCGTTCTGGTTGGTGTCGGCGCTGGCGATCATCGGTGAGATGCAGCGGGCACGCGACCTGATGACGCGTCTGCTCAAGGTCGGTTCGCCGTTGCTGCTGTTCGCCGAGGAATTCGACGTCGCGACCGGGCGCCACCTCGGAAACTTCCCCCAGGCGTTCTCGCACCTCGCGCTGGTCGAGGCCGCCGGCCGGATCATCCTCGCAGAGCGGATCCAGGAGCTGGGGGCGTGAGCGACTACGACGTCATCGTGATCGGGAGTGGCGCCGGCGGCGGCACGCTGGTACGGCATCTCGCGCCCTCGGGAAAGCGGATCCTGTTGCTCGAGCGCGGCGACTGGTTGCGCCGCGAGCCTCAGAACTGGCAGGCTCAGGCGGTGTTCGTCGAAGGGCGGTACATCACCCCGGACACCTGGTACTACGCCGACCTGACGCCGTTCCAGCCGCAGGTGCACTACTACGTCGGCGGCGCCACCAAGCTGTACGGCGCGGCGCTCTACCGGCTGCGCGCCGAGGACTTCGGCGTGATCCACCACCACGCTGGGATCTCGCCGTCATGGCCCATCTCTTACGAGGACATGGAGCCGTACTACACGAAGGCCGAGCAGCTCTACCAGGTCCACGGCGCCCGCGGCGAGGACCCGACCGAGCCGCCCGCCAGCGCGCCGTACCCGTGCCCCGCGGTCTCGCACGAGCCACGGATTCAACGGCTCTCCGACGATCTCGAGAAGCTCGGCCTGCACCCGTTTCATGCTCCTTGCGGCGTCCTGCTCGACGAGAGCAACATGCCCTACAGCCGGTGCGTCCGGTGCGACAACTGCGACGGCTTCCCGTGCGTCGTGCACGCGAAATCCGACGCCGAGGTGATCTCGGTCCGCCCCGCGCTCGAGCACGCGAACGTCACGCTGCTCACGAACGCCGAGGCCGTGAAGCTCGAGACGAACCCCACGGGCACTGCGGTCACCGGCGTCGTGGTCGACATCGGCGGCCAGACCGAGACGTTCCACGGTGACGTCGTGGTCGTGTCGTGCGGCGCCGCCAATAGCGCGAAGCTGCTGCTCGCCTCCGCCAACGATGCCCATCCGCGGGGCCTCGCCAACGGCTCGGACCAGGTCGGCCGCAACTACATGTTCCACAACAGTCAGGCCGTGCTCGCGCTCTCAAAGGAAGAGAACCCGACGGTCTTTCAGAAGACGCTCGGGGTCAATGACTACTACTTCTCCGGCGGCGAGGACTTCGACTACCCGCTCGGGAACATCCAGATGGTCGGGAAATCCCAGGCGCCGATGTTCCGAGGCGAGAAACCCGGCGAGACACGGTTCGCGCCGGAGTGGACGTTGCGCGATGTCGCTCGCCACGCCGTGGACTTCTGGCTATCGACCGAAGATCTGCCGAGGCCCGAGAACCGTGTGACGCTCGCGCGCGACGGCAACGTCGTGCTCGACTACACGCCGACCAACGACGAGGCGAAGGACCGGCTGTTCGAAAAACTCAAGGACATGCTGGGCGACCTGGGGATGCACCACGGGCACCTCCTCCCCCATCACGCTTACTTGAAGAACGAGATCCCGATCGCGGGATGCGCGCATCAGGCGGGCACGTGCCGCTTCGGTATCGAGCCGGACAGCTCGGTACTCAACAGCGACTGCCGTGCGCACGAGGTCGACAACCTGTACGTGGTCGACACCAGCTTCTTCCCGAGCATCGGGGCGGTCAATCCCGCGCTCACCGCGATGGCGAACGCAATCCGCGTCGGCGACCACCTGCTCGCACGCCTCAGCGCCCAGCCCCAACCGGAGCCCGTCCATGTCTGATGACAAGTACAAGCATCGCGTCGTGATCGTGGGCGGCGGATTCGCCGGCCTCGGCTGCGCCCAGCGACTGGCCGACCACGACGATGTCGAGATCACCCTCATCGACCGCAACAACTACCACCAGTTCCAGCCGCTGCTCTACCAGGTCGCGACCTCCTTGCTGTCCGGGAGCGACATCGCGCACTCATTGCGCGAGGTGTTCGCCGATCAGGACAACGTCGACGTGAAGCTCGCGGAGATCTCGGCGGTCGACATCGCGGCCAAGACCGTCACCTCGACCGACGGCGACACCTGGACCGGGGACGCGCTCGTCCTGGCGGCCGGCTCGCAACCGAACTTCTTCGGAACCCCGGGCGCGGTGGAACACTCGTTCCCGCTGTACTCACTCGACAACGCGACAAACCTGCGGTCGCGGATCCTCGGTCTGCTGGAACACGTCGACCGGAATCCGAAGCTGATCGAGCGTGGCGCACTCAACTTCGTGATCGTCGGCGGCGGCCCAACGGGCGTCGAGGTCGCGGGCGCGCTCGCTGACATGGTGAACGTGACGGTGCCGGCCGAGTACCACAGCTTCGACGCCGGCGACGCTCGCATCTACCTGGTCGACCACGGCGACGCGGTGCTGAAGCCGTTTTCGGACACGGCCCACGCCTACGTGGCCAAGGTGCTTACCGACCGCAAGGTCCAGCTCCGCCTGAACACAGGCGTCGAGGAGGTCGGATCCGGCCACGCGCGGTTCTCGGACGGCACGGTCGTCCCCACCCGCTGCGTGATCTGGGGGGGCGGGATCAGCGCGGCCGCCGTAGCGGCCAACTGCGGCCTCGCCCAAGGACGGGGCGGGCGGATCGACGCGCAACCCGACTTGACTTACGCGGGCACCCCGGGCGTGTACGTGGTCGGCGACATCGCCAACATCGCCGGCCGGGATGAGGAGATACTTCCGCAGCTCGGGTCGGTCGCGCTCCAGAGTGGCAAGGCGGCGGCGGACAACATTCTCGCCGAGTTCGCGGGCAAGCCGCGAAAGCCATTCGCCTACCGCGACAAGGGCATCATGGCGATGATCGGCCGGGGTGCGGCGGTCGCGGAGGTCGGTAAGAACCACCACGAGGTACACGGCCAGCTCGCCCACATGGCCTGGATGGGCGTCCACGCCAGCCTCATGACCGGAACGCGCGACAAGATCGAAGCGATCATCGACTGGAGCTGGGACCGCTTCACGAAGACCGGTGGGCCCCACGTCCTCGACCGCGGGGACGCTGCCGTGATCAACTGGGACGACGATCCGGCGGTCGCGTCCACCCGGGCCGCGACTCCGATCAGCAGCTGACCGACGGAGCTGCCTCGGCATGACGAACGACCTCGCCCGCTGGCAGTTCGCGACAACTTCGATCTACCACTTCTTCTTCGTACCGGTGACGATCGGCCTGGCCTTCCTGGTCGCGATCCTCCAAACCGTCTGGTACCGCACCGACAACCCGGACTACAAGCGGATGACCCGGTTCTTCGGGACGCTGCTGTTGATCAACGTTGCCATCGGCGTGGTCACCGGACTCGTCCAGGAGTTCGAGTTCGGGATGAACTGGTCGACCTACTCGCGGTTCGTCGGAGGCGTGTTCGGCGCCCCGCTCGCAATGGAGGGCATCCTCGCCTTCTTCCTCGAGTCGACGTTCCTCGGCCTGTGGCTGTTCGGATGGGACCGGCTGCCCAAGCGCGTTCACCTCGCGTGCATCTGGGCGGTTTCCATCGGCACGATGTTGTCGGCGATGTTCATCCTCGTCGCCAACTCCTGGATGCAGCACCCGGTCGGCTACAAGATCGACAAGCAGGGCCACGCCGTGCTCAGCAATATCTGGGCGCTGCTCGTCAACCCGACGTTCGTGTGGGGATACGCGCACGTGCTGCTCGCCTCGTTGATCACGGGGTGTCTGGTGATGCTCGCGGTGTCTGCCTGGTACCTGCGGAAGGGCGAGCACGTCGAGTCCTTCCATCGCACCGCGAAGATCGCGGTGATCGTGCTGATACCGACGATTGTCATCCAGCTTTCGGTGGGCAACCAGCTGGGCGTGATCGAGGCCAAATACCAGCCGATGAAGATCGCCGCCGCCGAGGCGCAGTGGACCACGTGCAAGCCCTGCTCGTTCTCGGCATTCCAGATCGGCGGCGGCGCCAACGACAAGACCCCGACGGAGATCATCCCCATCCCACACCTCCTCTCGGTCCTCGCCACCAACACCTGGAACGGCAAGGTCACCGGCCTCAATCAGCTTCAGTCCCAGTACGAGAAGAAGTACGGGCCTGGCAACTACGTGCCGGACGTCTTCGTGCAGTACTGGTCGATTCGCGTCATGGCCTACCTCGCGGGCCTGATCCTGCTGCTTGCGCTGTGGGGAGGGTGGCTCGTGCACAGGGACCGCCTGCGCAACTCCCGCCTGTTCCTTCTGCTGTGCATATGGGCGGTGGTCACCCCGTTCGTGATGAACACCGCGGGTTGGCTCCTCACCGAGGTCGGCCGGCAGCCGTGGATCGTGCAGGGCCTCCAGAAGACGATCAACGCGAACTCCCCGTCGGTCAGCTCGACGCAGATCTGGATCAGTCTGATCGCGTTCGTCCTCTCCTACATCGGGCTCGGCGCAGCCGACCTCGTCCTGATGTTCCGCTACTCGCGGCACGGGCTCGCCCACGCCGATGCCGAGGCCGCCGAGCCGGCCGGCCCCGAAGCCACCCCGGCCTTGACCTACTGACTGTGCCCTGATGCAGCTTCACACGATCTGGTTCATCGTCATCTCGGTCCTGTGGGTCGGCTTCTTCGTACTCGAGGGCTTCGACTTCGGCGTGGGCATGCTGCACCGGTTCATCGGTGGCTCGGGAATCGGCCGCCGGGTCTGCATCAACACGATCGGCCCGTGGTGGGACGGGAACGAGGTCTGGCTGATCGTGGCCGGCGCCGCGATGTTCGCCGCGTTCCCCGGCTGGTACGCGACGATGTTCTCCGCCCTTTACCTGGCGCTCGTGGTCCTGCTCGTGGCGTTGTTCGGGCGCGGTGTCTCGTTCGAGTGGGGCGGCAAGCGCGACGACCCGCGGTGGGTCAACGGGTGGTCGTGGGCGCTCACGATCGGAAGCCTCCTGATCCCGCTCCTGGTAGGCGTCGCTCTCGGCGACCTGCTCCACGGGCTGCCGATCGACTCCCGGCACGAGTTCACCGGGAACTTCCTCAGCCTGCTGACCGGCTACGGACTGATGACCGGGGTGACGATGGTGGTGCTCTGCCTCCTCCACGGCGCGACCTTCCTCTCGCTCAAGACGACGGACGAGATCCGGGACCGCGCCGGGGCCGCGGCCCGCGGGATCGGGGTGTTGGCGATCGTCGTGAACATCGCCTGGTGCATCTGGACACTCGTCGTGATCGGCGGCGGCACCGTGCCCCAACCCACTCAGATCTTCGGAGTGATCGCGGTGATCTTCGCCCAGCGGCTCGCCGGGACGGGCAACGACGGCTGGGCGTTCGTCGCCTCCGGATTCGGGATCGCCGCCGCCATCGGCCAGATCTTCATCGCGCTGTATCCGAACGTGATGGTTTCGAGCACGAACCACGCCTATAACCTCACCGTCAACAACGCCGCCGCCGGTCACTACGGCCTGGTGGTGATGACGGTCGTCGCGGTGCTGTTCTTCCCGCTCGTCCTGCTCTACCAGGGGTGGTCGTTCCACGTGTTCCGCCGGCGAGTGAGCGCGCCCCCGACGTCATCTGGGTAGAGCCGCCGGTGCGCGCTCTGGATCCGCGCCTGGTCAGTCGCACGAGGTCGGTGCGGCCACTGCTCATCGTCGACTGCGTCCTTGGGATCGGGACCGCCCTGGCGGTGCTGCTCGGGGCGACAACGCTCGCGCGGATCACCGCGCGCGCGTTCCAGGGCACACCCATCTCCCAGCTCTGGCCCGAGATCGCGCTCCTTGTGATCGCGTTCCTCGTCCGCGGGGCGTTTGCCTGGGCGATGGAGGTCGCGGGCCGACGCGCCGCGTGGAGCGTTCTGTCTGAGCTCCGTCTCGCCCTTGTAGCGCAGCGGGTGAAAACACAGCCGCTGGCGGTCGACGGCGCCGGCGGCGCCGAGATCGCAACCGTCTCGGTCCAGGGCACCGAAGCGCTCGAGGGCTACTTCGCCCGCTACCTCCCGCAGGTCGTGCTGGCCTCGATCGTCCCCTTCCTCGTGATCGCCTGGGTGGCCTTCCTCGATGTGGAGGCGGCGGTGATCATGTTCTTGACGCTGCCGCTCGTGCCTGTGTTCATGTGGCTGATCGGCTCCTACACTGCCGACAGGACGCGCGCGCGGTGGCATGCGCTCAGAGCCCTTTCGGGCCACTTCCTCGATGTGGTGAGGGGTCTGCCCACGCTGCGGGCGTTCGGCCGCGCCCACGACGAGGCGGCGGCGGTGGCGCGGGTCAGCGATCGCTATCGCCGAGCGACGATGGAGACGCTTCGGATCAGCTTCCTGTCGGGATCGGTGCTCGAGCTCGCGGCCACGCTCGGGGTTGGGCTGGTCGCGGTGACCGCCGGCGTCCGGCTCGTCAACGGCAGCCTCGGACTCGAGGCCGGCCTGGCCGTGATCGTGCTCGCGCCCGAGCTGTATCTGCCGTTCCGCCGGCTCGGCGCCGAGTATCACGCCAGCGCGGACGGGCTGGCCGTGGCCGAGCGGATGTTCGCGTTGCTCGACGCCCCGGCGGCGTCGAGTCGGTCCGGCCCGGAGCTCGCGCCGAGCCCGGCGGACGCGGTGGTTGCGTTCGACGGGATCTCGTTCGCCTACCCGGGACGCCCCGTCGCGGTGCTCGATGGGTTCGACCTCGAGCTCTCGCCGGGCGAGACGGTGGCGCTGATCGGCGAGAGCGGCGCCGGCAAGAGCACAGTCGCGGCGTTGCTGCTTGGCCTGCTGTCGCCGACCGACGGCCGGATCACGGTTGGGGACGCCGACCTATCCGAGTGCAACCTCGACGCGTGGCGGCGACAGCTCGCATGGGTGCCCCAGCACCCGTCATTGTTTCGTGGGAGTGTCGGCGACAACATCCGCCTCGGACACCCGGACGCCGACGAGGCATCGGTCGCCGAGGCCGCAAGGCTCGCCGGCGCGGACGATTTCATCCGGGCTCTCCCCGACGGTTACGCGACCATCCTCGGTGACGGACAGCGTTCCCTATCGCCGGGCGAGCGCCGCCGGATCGGCCTCGCGCGCGCCTTTCTACGCGATGCCCCACTCGTGATCCTCGACGAGCCGACGGCCGATCTCGACCCGGCGAGCGTGTCCATCGTGGCCGCTGCCGTCCGGCGCCTGCAACCTGGACGGACGATGCTGGTGATCGCGCACCGGCCCGAGCTGGTCCGGGACGCAGACCGGGTCGTCCGCCTGCTCGACGGGGTTGCCGCGTCCGAGAACCAAAGGCAGCTGGCATGACCGCGACGCTGTTTGCCCTCGTGCGACTCGCCGGCGTGCCTCGCTGGCGCCTCGCCCTGACCGCGATGCTTGGCGCGCTCACGGTCCTGTTCGGCGTCGGGCTGATGGCGACGTCCGGATATCTGATCTCCCGCGCGGCCGAGCGTCCCCCGATCCTGTCGCTGATGGTGACGATCGTCGCGGTGCAGTTCTTCGGGATCGGACGCCCGGTCCTGCGCTACCTCGAGCGGCTCGCCTCGCACGACATGGCGCTGCGCTTCCTGGGCTCGCTGCGCGCTCGCTTCTATGCGCGGATCGAGCCGCTCGCGCCCGCCGAACTCGCGAGCTACCGCCAGGGCGACCTCCTCTCACGGATGGTCGCCGACGTCGACGCGTTGCAGAACCTGTATTTGCGCGGCCTGTTGCCGCCGCTCGTCGCCGTTCTCGCAGGAGCGGCCTCGATCGGCGCCGCCGCGGCCTTCCTCCCCGCCGCGGGGCTCGTGCTCGCCGGTGGGTTGCTCGCCGGCGGCGTGGCGGTGCCCGCGATCGCCGGAGGGCTCGGCGGCTGGGCGGCGCGGCGGCAAGCGTCCGCACGCGGCGTGCTGTCCGCTGAGCTGGTTGAGTCGCTGCGCGGAGCGCCCGAGCTCGTCGCCTTCGGCGCTGAGGGAGCAGCGCTCGAGCGCGTCCGGGCTGCGGACCGCGCGCTCGTCGACCTCGCTCGCCGCGACGCCCTCGCCGCCGGTGCCGCTGACGGGCTCGGCTTGGCGGTGATGGGCGCGACCGTCGCCGGCGTGCTCGGGGTGGCCGTGACCGCGTCGGCCTCCGGCGAGCTCAATCGGGTGCTGATCGCGACGCTCGCGCTGCTCGCGATCGCCGCATTCGAGGCCGTCACCCCGCTTGCCGCAGCCGCCCGCGAGCTGTCGGCGACGCTCGCCTCCGGCCGCCGCGTGCTCGAGCTCGTCGATGTCGAGCCAACCGTGCACGACCCGTCCGAACCGGCGCCGGCACCGGTGTGGCCGTTCGCAGTGGCGCTCGAGAGTGTCCGGGCGCGGTATCCGGGCGAGCCGCATCCCGCGGTCGACGGCGCCAGCCTCCGGCTCGAGCCAGGCGAGCGAGTCGCGCTGCTCGGCCCGAGCGGCGCCGGCAAGACGACGGTCGTGAACCTGCTCCTGCGCTTTCTCGATCCCGAGCGCGGACGCGTCACTCTCGGCGGGCGCGATGCTCGCGACCTCCGGCAGGACGACGTGCGGCGCGCGATCTCGGTCGCGGGTCAGGACTCCCACCTGTTCTCGGCATCGATCGGTGACAACGTGCGGCTCGCACGTCCGGATGCAACCGACGCCGAGGTGGAGGACGTTTTGCGGCGAGCGCAGATCTGGGACTGGGTCTGCGGACTGCCAAACGGGCTCGACACGTTCGTCGGCGAGGAGGGCCGCGAGCTCTCCGGCGGTCAGCGCCAGCGGGTCGTCCTCGCCCGCGCCCTCCTCGCGGGCGCGCCCGTGCTCGTCCTCGATGAGCCGACCGCGCATCTCGATCCGGAAACCGCGAATGACCTGGTCGACGACGTGTTCTCGGCCGCCGGCGACCGCACCGTGCTGCTGATCACGCACCGCACCGAGGGGCTCGATCTCGTCGATCGTGTGGTGACCCTGTGACCGCGGTCAGCGCCGATCGAACGGGGGCCACCGCCAATCGCGAGGCGTCGTTCCGGTACGGAGTTGTCCTCGCGATCGTGCTCGTATTCGTGTTGCTCGAAGTTCTGTCGCCCGATGCGCACTGGTCACGCGCCGCGGGGGTCGGACTCGCCAGTGCTGCCCTCAGCGTGGCCATCGCCACGTCCCGAGAACGTGCCGAGGTCCGCCGAGCACGCACGTTGCTGTTCGGCGGAGTCGCGTTCCTCGTTGTGATCGCGATATTGGTCGGGCTCCTATCCGACGCGGTCACGTTCATCGTCGGCACGTTGATCGTGGCTGCGATCCCCGTCGCCCTCGGCGGCGGGGTGGTGCGTCTGATGAACAGCGAGGGCGTGACGATCCAGGCGGTCGCGGGCGCGCTGGCGATCTATCTCGTGATCGGCATGCTGTTCGCGTCCGCGATCGGGTTCGTCAAAGCCGTCGACAGCGGCCCGTACTTCATGCAGAGTCATGTGGACAACGGTGACGTCGTGTACTACTCGTTCACGGTGATGACGACCACCGGATTCGGCGATTTCACGGCCGCCCAGCCGGTCGGCCACGCGCTCGCCGTCCTCGAGATGCTGACCGGTCAGATCTACCTGGTGACCGTGATCGGAATTCTGATCGGCAACTTCGTCGGAAGGAGATCGAGAAAGTGAAAGTCCCCTGGCCTGTCCGAAGCGTGATCGCCGGAACCGCCGGCACCGCGGCTTTATCCCTGGCATACGTCGTCGAGCGAAAGCTGCGGCCACGCCACCACGGTCCGCTCGACTACGACGACTCGCTCGTCCCCGGGCAGATCGTAGCCTCGATCATGCATCTCCCCCACGTCACCGCCCGCGAGGACCGGGATCTCGGCTGGGCTCTGCGATGGAGCTACGGGTCGGCGTTCGGACTCTGGCACGGAATTCTCCGCCGGCGCTTCGGCGAACCGCGGGCGAGCTTGATCTTCTTCGGCACGCTGATGAGCGCGACGTTGACCCTGTTCCCGGTGCTCGGTCGTACGCCGCCGCCGTCGAAGTGGGCGCCCGACGTGAGGGCAACCTGCCTCCTCACCCACGCCGCGTACGTTGGCGCGGTCGCCGCCGTGGACGATCAGGTCGGTCGGCTGGGACGGTGAGCGAGCGTCACTCCGGCGATGCTGGCGGCAGCCCGCGGGACGCCTCGTAGATCGCGCGCTTTTTCGCCCGGCTGACATCCGCGATCGACGGACCCGGCGCGTCCACGACCACCGTGCGCGCGAGCACGTCCTGGAACCCGCGCCGCCTGCTGTCGAACAGGATCAGCGCAAACCCGGCGAACAGCGGGAGCGCTGCCAGCACGACGCCGATGCACCGCAAGATCGCCCATCGAGGCTTCACCCGCGCGCCGTCGGACGTCAGGACGCGGATTTGCATGACGCGTGCGCCGGGCGTCTGCCCGGTCGTCGCCCAGAAGATCGCGAAGTACGCGATCGATCCGACGATGTACGCCGCCGCACCGATGGCGGCCAGCACCACTCTCAGATCGTGTGGGATGTGCAGCAGCGACAGGATCAGCGCGGCGCCGACTCCGATGATGATGTCGACAAATGTGATCAGCGCGGCGTCGATCGTGAACGAGACGATCCTCGTCGCCAGGCCGACGTAGCCGACAGCCGGGGCGGGCGGGGTCCCGACGGCCGCGTCACCCACGGCCGCCACCGGCAGGCTCGTCATGGGGTGCTCGCGTCAGGTTCCGCCGGGATCGCCTTGGTGGGACCGCGGCCGATCAAACGCCGGGCGGCGCGCTCCATCCAATCGTCGGCCTTGCGCGAACGCGCGCGCACGTCATCGCCGACCTGATCGGCGAAGCCAAGGCCCTGCTGTGAGATCGCGGCGGTCACCGCCGGGCTCGCCGCGATCTCGTCGATCAGATGCCACAGGGCCTCGCTCTCGAGCAGCCGCTCGAACAACCTGTCGATCAAGCCGCTGTCGAACAGGTTGTCGACAAGTTTTGCGGCACCGTCGCTCTCGAGCGCCAGCCTGAACGCGTCCTGGATGTGCACGCTATTGACAGCCACGATCACGACCCGCTCGAGCTCGTCGCTCTCGAGCACGCGGTCGACCGCCCGCCGCTGCAGCCGCAGCCCCGCGCCCGCGGCGCTCTCCACCACGCCCACGACGGGCCGTAGCGTCGCCGTCGCGGCCCGTGTGCCCAGGCCGATCACGGGACTGAGTACGCCCGACCGGGATCTAGCTCTTTCGTCGTCGGTCATGGCCAAAGGAGACGATCTTCGAGCGCAGCCTACCCAGTGCCATCACCCAAATGGGGCGATGCGCCGCTCGCGCTAGGGCCCGACGATGCGACCGCTACCCGGTGATCCGAGAGATTGAGGTGCTCGATGGGAGCTGAGGAACCGCATACCGACGCCGACGTCACCGAGCCTCAGGACGACGTGACCGACGCGACCGACGCGACCGCCGCGACCACGAACGGCGAACCCGCATCGGGGACACAACCTGCGACGCGGGCGATTTCGCGACGGCGGCTGATCGGCGTCGACATCCTGATCGGGGTGACGACGATCCTGCTCGTCGTCTGCGTGTTCGCCACCTGGGCCAATCGCCTCCTGTTCAGCCCTGACAACTGGTCGAAGACGAGCACGCAGCTGCTCCAGGATGCCAACGTCCGCTCCAGCACGGCGAACTACCTCGTCGATCAGCTGTACGCCAACGTCGACGTCGCCGGTCTGCTCAAGCAGAACCTGCCTACTCAGTTTCAAGGGCTGGCCGGTCCCGCGGCGGGCGCGCTTCGTAACGCCGCCGTTCAGGGCGCGGAGCTGGCGCTCAGCCGGCCTCGGGTGCAGCAGCTGTGGGCGCAGGCAAACCGCGCCGCGGACCAGACCTTCATCGATGTGGTGAACGGCCGAAAGGGCGCGGTCGGGATCAACCAGGGGGAGGTGACGCTCGACCTTGCGTCGATCCTCAACAACATCGCCTCCCGCCTCGGGCTGCCCTCGGGCGTCGCCTCGAACCTTCCGCCCAGCGTCGCGAACCTCGTCATCTTCAAGTCTGATCAGATCAAGTACGTCCAGAACGGGGGCAAGGCAATCAAGGGGCTTGCGCTGTGGCTGACGATCATCGTGCCGCTGCTCTACATCCTCGCGCTATTCCTCGCCAAGGGTCACCGGCGCCGCACGCTCATGACGATCGGCCTCGCCGCGATCCTGGCCGGCATACTGGTGCTCCTCGGCCGCTCGATCCTCCAGGGGCAGATCGCGACCGGGCTCACCGACGACGCGTCGCTCCAGGTGACGATCCGTCACGTCTATACGATCAGTACCGCGATCCTCAAAGACGTCGCCGGAGCGGTGGTGTTCATCGGCATCCTTCTCGTCGCCGCCGCTTGGTTCGCCGGCCCGGCCCGCCCCGCGTTCCTCGCGCGGCAGGCGATCGCTCCCTTCCTCCGCGAGCAGACCGTCGCAACCTACGGGATCGCGCTCGGGCTCTTGGTGCTCTTGTTGGTCTGGGATCCGATCCCGGCAACGAGCAAGCCCCTCGGAATCCTCGCCTTCCTAGCGCTCACCTTGGTTGGAACCGAGCTTCTGATCCGGCAGACGGCGCGCGAGTTCCCGGAGGCTCGTTCGGGAGCGGCAACGCACGCGATACGGAGCCGCATGTCGGGCATGCGCCATCACCGCCAGTCCGATGGCTCATCCACGGCGTCGGCACCGACGACCGTCGATCAGCTCAAACAGCTCGCCGATTTGCGCGACAGCGGCGCGATCACCCCCGAGGAATACCAGTCGGCCAAGGCTCAGCTACTCGGTGGTCAGGGCACTGGCACTCAGACGCCTGTCTGAGTGCCGGCGGCTGGCACTCAGACGCCGGTCTCAGCCTTGACCCGGCCGGACTTGACGGCCTCCTCCAGCGCCTTGTAGTCGAGATCGTTCTGGTCGGCGTAGGCCTTCGAGAACTCGACGATCGCCTTGTCGAAGGAGTTTCCGTTGCCGAGGTAGGCCGCGATCGCGATCCGGTCGCCGCTACGCGCGTGCGCGCGCGCCAGCGTCCAGCCGCAAACCCGGCCGTAGGCGGCCATTCCCGAGGGAACCATCTGTTCGATCTCCGCCGAGCCCTTCCAGTCCTTGAGCTGGCGACCGTAGAAATCGCGCGGGACCCCGTCCATGCCCGCCTTGACGTGGATCCACCCAAGGAAGATGTCGCTCGTGGCCTGCATCAGCCGCTGTCCGGTGACCACCCGCTGTCCGTGGTTGCGGAACTGGCTCTTGCCGACGTACTCCTCGAGCACCGAGGCCTCCGCCTCCTTCAGCTGCAGGAACAGGGGGTCCTGGCCGTCGCGGCCGAAAAACAGCGCGATCCATGCCCTGGTTCCGACACTGCCGACCCCGACGACTTTCCGAGCGAAGTCCGTCAGCTGGAACTGCTCGAGCAGCCGGCGCCGATCCTGTTCGAGCGACAGGCGATAGACCCGGATCATGTTGTGGAGCGCGTCCATCCACGGTTGAAGCTCACCCTCGGACAAGAGGACCCGAATGGGCACGATCAGCGGCGACTGGTCGACGATCTCGACCTGGCCGTTGACCCGCTCGGTCAACTTCGAGAACGCCGACATGCTGTCGCGAGTGCGCGCCTTGGCGATCGCCGCCTCGGTCCGCTTGACCTGGCTGCGCTTGATCTGCGCTGAGAACTGCTGGAGCACCGATTCGATCTCAATGTGGGCGTACCACACATCGAGGTTGTTCATTCCGGCGAACTCGCGGACCGCCGTCCGGTACTCGGCGACCGTGTCGAGCACGATCTTCTCCTGGTCCTTAGCGGCGAAGCCGTTGTCGCGCGCCGCGATCAGCATGCTCGCGGCCAGGCGCTTGACGTCCCACTCCCATGGCCCGGGAAGCGTCTCGTCGAAGTCGTTGATGTCGAACACGAGCTTGCGCTCGGGCGACGCGAACACGCCGAAGTTCGACAGGTGGGCGTCGCCGCAGCACTGGACGGTCAGGCCGGACCGCGGTGTCGCCGCGAGATCGTTGGCCATGATCTTCGCTCCGCCGCGGTAGAACGCGAACGGCGAGACGAGCATTCGCCCGTAGCGGATCGGGACGAGTTCCGGGACGCGCGTGCGCGCCTGAGACTCGAGCAGGTTGACCGGGTCCGCCCGGTCGGATGGCGCCTCGAACTCTGCGTGTCGGGATCGCGGAATCTCGTTGCGCGCGGCTTTCCCGCGCGCGATGCGCTCATTCACGGTCAGGTGGGGGACCGCGGTGGTTCTCGTTTTGGTCTTGGGCGGAGCTATAGCCATGATCGGCGATCGTCCCACACCGGGTGAGCGACCCCATCACCCGATGCGGATGAAACGCCGGCGGCGCGGGCGCGCGATAGTGCGCCATCGATGGACGCGAGCGATACCTACGGTCACGAGCTGACCTGGAGCCCGCAGGCGCCCCGGTACAACGTATTCCACGTGCTGATCTCGTGGCTCGTGGCGGGGGTGTCGGTATTCGTCGCCGCCGCGATCGTCCCGCACGTGAGCGTCGGGAGCTTCAGCGACGCGCTCGCAGCCGCCGTGCTGATCGCCGCTTTGAACGCCGTGCTGCCGCCCGTGATCGCGGCCTTACGGCTCCCGTTCACACTCGCGCTTGGGTTTGTCCTCGTGCTTGTGCTCGACGCCGTGATGCTGCTGCTGGCGTCGCACATCACCACGAGGACGATCCGGGTCGACTCGTTCTGGTGGGCACTGCTCGCCTCGGTCGTGATCGCGGCCTCGATGCTCGTACTCGGAACGATCTTCGGCGCCAACGACGACGACACGTACTCACTCCAGGTCATCCGGCGGATCGCTCGCCGACAGGGGGGCGCCGCGCGGACGGACACGCCGGGGATCGTCTTCCTCGAGATCGACGGCCTGGCGCGGCCTGTCCTCCAGCGCGCGATCCGTGATGGGAACGCACCCCATATGGCCAGCTGGCTCGAGCGCGGCACCCACCACCTCGACGAGTGGGAACCCGACCTGAGCTCGCAGACCGGCGCCAGCCAGGCGGGGATCCTGCTCGGCTCGAACGAAGACATCCCCGCGTTCCGCTGGGTCGAGAAGGCGACGGCGAAGATCATGACATGCTCGTCGCCTGAGGACTGCGCCGAGATCGAGCACCGGCTCGCGAACGGCAACGGTCTGCTCACCGACGACGGCGCGAGCCGCGGCAACCTGTTCTCGGGCGAGGCCGAAGCGATGATCCTCACCGTCAGCCGGATGGGGGCTGAGAAAAAGGCCAATCCCGGGTATCGCGCGTTTCTCGCCAACGGCTTCAACGTCACCCGCCTGCTCGTCCTGTTCATCTGGGAGGCGATGCTGGAGAAGCTGTACGCGACCCAGCAGCGGCGGCGAAAGGTGTGGCCGCGCGGCTACCGCGGCGGCCGCTACCCGTTCCTGCGGGCCGCGCTGTGCGTGGGCGTGCGCGACCTGATCGTGTTCGGCGTACTGACCGACATGATGCGTGGACGCCCGGCTGTGTATGCGACGTTTTCGAGCTACGACGAGGTCGCTCACCACTCGGGCCTCGAGCGTCCCGACACACTCGAGGCGCTGCGCAAGCTCGATCAGCAGTTCGGCCGGATCGATCGCGCCCGCCGGTTCGCACCCCGCCCGTACGAGCTCGTCGTGCTCTCCGATCACGGCCAGACGCAGGGCGCGACGTTCAAGCAGCGCAACGGCTACGACCTACCCGAGTTCGTCAGGCGCTCGATCGCGAGCGGGAACGTGCCGCGGATTCAAACCGGCGATGAGAACGATGCGGCGGTCGGCCACGCCGTCGCCGAAGCCACCGGGCGAGTCGAACGCACCGGAGGCGCCGGCGGCGCCGGCGCCGGCGAGCAGGATGTGATCGTCCTCGCGTCTGGCAACCTCGGGCTGATCTACCTGATGGACGCGCCCCGGCGCCTGTCGCTCGAAGAGATCGAGGAGCGTCACCCACGGCTGGTCGAGGCCCTGCGCCGGCATCAGCACATCGGTTTTCTGCTCATCCGCTCGCGCGAGCGCGGGCCGGTGGTGCTCGGCCCGCGCGGCGAGCGCTACCTGGACACCGACGAGGTGGTCGGTGAGGATCCGCTCGCGCCGTTCGCGCCGACCGCCGCAGACCACCTGCGCCGGACCGACGGGTTCGAACACGTCGCCGACATCATGGTCAACAGCTTCTACGACGCCGACGTCGAGCAGGGCTGCGCGTTCGAGGAGCTGATCTCGTTCCACGGCGGCCTCGGCGGCCCTCAGACGCAGCCGTTCATCCTGCATCCGATCGGTCTTGCGATGCCGCATCATCCCGTGATCGGCGCCGCTGCGGTGCATGACGTGCTGCTGGGGTGGCGGCGCCTGTTGCAGGGCTCGCCGAGCGTCGGCAGCTTGCCCGCCGCCCCCGAAAACCTGCATGGCGCGATAGTCGAGCGCGACCAGCCCGACCTTGCCGTGTAGTGCGTGCCCCACATGCTTCACGAGTCACGGTCAGCCCTGACCGCGTCAAATGACGCGTGGTGCGCGTTGCCACGCCCCCGTCATACCCCAAAGACGAGCCCCGGGCGTGGGAGACGGCCGAGGCAGCCTCCCACGCTTCCAACGAAGCGGTCAGCTGACGGGCGCCGGCGGCTGAAGTGCTTCTTCGAGCTTCTTCGTGTCCTCGTCGGACAGGGACGTCCGGATCACGGTGCCTCCGTACTGCTGAAGCGCGGCGATCGCCTTGTCCGGGGTTACCTGATCGATGACCATGAACAGCGCCGAGGTCCCCGGCTTGAGGTACTCGCGCACCTGCTCCTGGAACGCCTTGTCGATGCCCTTCTGGCCGAAGTGGCCGAACAGAGCGCCCATCCCTGCGCCGAGCGCGAGCCCGGCGAACGGGATGAAGAACAGCAGTCCGAACAGGAAGCCCCAGAACCCGCCCCACCACGCGCCGCCGCCGGCCGAGGCGCCACCGTGCGAGGTCTGCACGTGGTACTTGCCCTCGAGGTCACGCGAGATCGACGCGACCTGCTCGGCCTGGATGACCAGATCCGCCTCCAGCTCCCTGACCGTCGCCCTGGCCTGCTCTGCGGTCCCCTGATCCGGGTAACCGATCGCAACAAGCGTTGCCATTGGGTGTATCTCCTTTCGGATGAGTGATGCTGCCCGGGTCACAGTCCCGCGACCGCCGCCGAGTCAGGCGCGACATCCGCGCGCTAGCCAAGCATTCAACGGGCCCCGGTACCGGTCATCACCCGAAATGGATGAGCGCCCGGCACTCACTCGGCGTCGCGCGGTACGACACGGTCGACGTCGACGGAGTCGCCCTCGCGGGTGTCGAGATACACCACGTACACCCTCGGCGGGCCGCCGAACCACGAGCTCGTCTCGGCCTGGCCGACAAAGTCGGCCGCCCGCTGCGATCCGCCCTCTTCGATCACCCACACCGGCTGACCCTTCTGAAACGGGCTGAAGCTCATGGACGTGACCCTCCTCCCATGCGCCGAGGTCACCTCGCCGGCGCCGGGTCGTCGGGCCCGCCGCGCAGCACGAACCCACCCAGCGCCTGGATCGTCTGCCAGGCCTTCTCGGGCTCGAGTGCTGACGGAGAAGCGCCAGGGTGATGCGGGGCGATCCGCACGCGCAGGGCGCCCGGCAGGATCCGGAAGCGGAGTGGTGGATCGAGCCGCGCGGCCTCGCCGTCGATCCCCGCCGCTATCCCGTTGCTCGCCTCGATCTCGAAGGTCGGCGTGATCCACTGCTCCATCCCCAGCTTGCGCGTCGCCCTCGCCGCGCTCACGGTCGTCGGAGCAAGGACGGTGACCCCGAGCACCGCGCGATCAAGCCGCGGCCGCGTACCCGAACCGAGCGCGTGACCGAGGCGATAGGCGTTGTTGGACACGAGGATCGCGACCGCGGACTCGTCGCCCTCGGGGCTGCGCCAGACCAGATCGGGCGGCTTGGCGTCCGGCCCGAGCACATCCGGGACGGTCTCCAGCAAGGTGTGCATCTTCGCCTCTCGGTACCCCGGTTTCTGGACCGCGTCGGCATACAGCCCGAGCGAGACGTTATTGACGAACACCCGCCCGTTGACCTCGGCGAGATCGACGCGCCGCTCGCCGCCGCGCACGAACGCATCGAGCGCTCCGACCACGTCGTCGCGATCGACCCCGAGGTCGAGCGCGAAGTGGTTCCGGGTGCCGGCCGGGATGCACGCGTACGGAAGGTTCAGCTCGGCCGCGATCATCGCGACCACCGCCTGCGACCCGTCTCCTCCGGCCATCGCCAGAGCGTCGGCCCCCTTTGCGACAGCGTTGCGGACGAGCGTCTCGAGATCGTCGCCG
>Ga0335076_10001754_pt1 | contig 21141 bp, 18 predicted proteins | sample Lox_Sample_25_FD_206717 | JGI IMG/M metagenome (GOLD analysis project Ga0335076, IMG submission 206717) | Soil microbial communities from Loxahatchee National Wildlife Refuge, Florida, United States - Lox_Sample_2.5 | ecosystem: Environmental > Terrestrial > Soil > Wetlands | place: USA...
GCCCGGCTGGCGGTGATGCGCGCCGGGGACCGGGCGGCGGGTTCGGTCGCGGCCAGCGACGCGTACTTCCCGTTCCCTGACGGCTTCGAGATCCTGGCCGAGGCGGGGGTGCGCGCGGTGGTGGAGCCGGGCGGCTCGATCCGCGACCAGCTGACCGTGACCGCCGCCGAGGCCGCCGGCATCCCGCTGTACTTCACCGGCGTCCGGCACTTCTACCACTGATCAGGAAGGACGAGGCGTGACCGCACAGCTGCTCGACGGCAAGGCCGCCGCGGCGGAGATCCGGGCCAGCCTGACCCAGCGCGTCGCCGCGCTGGCCGCGGGCGGCCCCGCCGCCGCAGGCGGCAAAGCCGGCCCCGCCGCCGCAGGCGGCAAAGCCGGCCCCGCCGCCGCAGGCGGCAAAGCCGGCATCGTGCCCGGGCTCGGCACGATCCTGGTCGGCGACGACCCCGGCAGCCGGGCCTACGTGAACGGCAAGCACCGGGACTGCGCGCAGGTCGGGATCGCGTCCATCCGCCGGGACCTGCCCGCCGACGCGACCCAGGCGCAGGTGGAGGCGGCGGTCGACGAGCTGAACGCCGACCCGGCCTGCACCGGCTACATCGTCCAGCTGCCGCTGCCGGCCGGGCTCGACGCCCACGCCGTGCTCAACCGGATGGACCCGGCCAAGGACGCCGACGGGCTGCACCCGGTCAACCTCGGCAAGCTGGTCCTCGGCGAGCCGGGCCCGCTGCCGTGCACCCCGCGCGGCATCGTGGAGCTGCTGCGCCGCTACGGCGTGCCCGTCGCGGGCGCCGACGTCACCGTCATCGGCCGCGGGATCACCGTGGGCCGGGCGCTCGGCCTGCTGCTGACCAGGCGCACCGAGAACGCCACGGTGACGCTGTGCCACACCGGCACCAAGGACCTGGCCGCGCACACCGCCGCCGCGGACATCGTGGTGGTGGCCGCGGGGCGGCCCGGGCTGGTCACCGCGGACATGATCCAGCCGGGCGCGGCGGTGGTCGACGTGGGCATCACCCGGACGGACGCGGGACTGGTCGGCGACGTCGCCCCGGACGTCGCCGAGGTGGCCGGCTGGCTGGCCCCCATGCCGGGCGGGGTCGGCCCGATGACCCGCGCCATGCTGCTGGCCAACGTGGTCGAGGCCGCCGAACGGCGCTAGCCCGGGCCCGGCCTGCCCAGGACGTGGACGGTCCAGCCGGCCTCGCGCCAGAGGTCCGCGTCCAGGCAGCAGCGCGCGTCGATGATCACCCGGCGGGCAACCACCCGGGCCAGCGCGGCCGGGTCGATGGCCCGGTAGTCGGACCACTCGGTGAGGTGCAGGACGAGATCCGCGCCGGCGGCCGCGTCCGGGACCGACGGGGCGTACCGCAGGGCCGGCCGTTTCCTGGCCGCGCTGGGCATGGCCACCGGGTCGTGCACGGACACCACCGCTCCCTCGGCCGCCAGCCGGTCGCAGATGGCCAGGCTGGGGGAGTCCCGGACGTCGTCGCTGTCGGGCTTGAACGCCACGCCGAGCACCGCCACCCGGCGGCCGCCGAGCGCGCCGCCGGCCACCCCGCGGGCCAGTTCGACCATCCGGTCCCGCCGCCCGAGGTTAATCGCGTCCACCGTCGTCAGCAGGCTGGCCACGGAGTCCACCCCGAGTTCGGCCGCGGTGGCGCGGAACCCCCGGATGTCCTTGGGCAGGCAGCCGCCGCCGTAGCCGAGCCCGGGGGACAGGAACCGCCTGCCGATCCGCTCGTCGTAGCCGAGCGCCTCGGCGAGCGGCAGCACATCGGCCCCGGCCTCCTCGCAGACCTCGGCCATGGCGTTGATGAAGGAGATCTTGGTGGCGAGGAACGCGTTGGCGGCTACCTTGACCAGTTCGGCCGTGGCCAGGTCCATCACCAGCAGCGGCGTGCCCGCCTCGGCCGGCCCGCGGTACACCTCGCGCAGCCACGCCTCGGCCCGCGCCGAGGTCACGCCGAGCACGATCCGGTCGGGGGCCAGGCTGTCCTGCACCGCGAACCCCTCCCGCAGGAACTCCGGGTTCCAGGCCAGGTCCACGTTCCGGCCGGCCGGCGCGATCGCGCGCATCCGGTCCAGCACCCGCCGGGCCGTCCCGACCGGCACCGTCGACTTGCCCACCACCAGGCACGGCGATGTCAGGTGCGGGGCGAGCGCCTCGGTGGCCGCGTAGACCGCGCCGAGGTCGGCCCGGCCGCCTCCGGCCTCGGGCGTGCCCACGCACAGGAAGTGGACCTCGCCGAACCGGCCGATCTCGGCGAACGACATGGTGAACCGGAGCCTGCCGGAATCGGTGTTCTTGCGCAGCAGCGGTTCCAGGCCGGGCTCGAAGAACGGGGCCTCACCCCGGGACGCCATCGCGATCTTCTCCGCGTCGGTGTCGATCGCCAGCACCTCGTGCCCGAGATCCGCCATGCAGACGGCGTGCGTGAGCCCGAGATATCCGATCCCGATGACGGTGACCCGAGGCACCTGGCCCTCCTGTCCGCGAACGTTTCCCTGCCGATTCTTGCCCACCAGGAACTCTAGACGCCGACGCGGCGGTGGCGGGCAGCTTGACGTTGCGTGAAAGGGCCGTGACCCTGGCCTCTTGGCCATCCATTTTGCCAACGCGTAACATACGGTCGCGGGCCCGGTGCCAACGGGCGCTTCGCAATTTGGCAGGCTGTATGCCAGCAGCTCTGTTGTCCCCCGCGGGGGCGACCCCCGTGACCCCGGCTGACCAAGGAGGTCGGTGTAGTCGATGAACATCGTCGTGTGCGTCAAGCAAGTGCCAGATACGTGGGCCGAACGGAAGCTCAAGGACGCGGACGGCACACTGGACCGCGCGTCGGTGGACGGTCTCATCAACGAGCTTGACGAGTACGCCATCGAGGAGGGCCTGCAGCTCGCCGAGGCCCAGCGGGAGGCGGGCGGTGAGGCCGAGGTGACCATCTTGACCATGGGCCCGGACAAGGCCACCGAGTCGATCCGCAAGGCGCTGTCCATGGGCGCGGACAAGGCGGTGCACCTGCTGGACGACGGCCTGGCCGGCTCGGACGCGCTGTCGACCTCGTACGCGCTCGCCCAGGTGCTCTCCAGGACCGGCTTCGACCTGGTGATCTGCGGCTCGGAGTCGACCGACGCCCGGATGGGCGTGATGGCCGCGATGCTGGCCGAGCGGCTCGGCGTGCCGCAGGTCTCGCTGGCCAGCAAGGTGGAGATCGACGGCTCGGCCATCCGCATCCGCCGGCTCTCCGAAGACGGGTACCTCGAGGTCGAGTCCACGCTGCCCGCGGTGATCAGCGTGGTCGAGAAGATCAACGAGCCGCGCTACCCGTCGTTCAAGGGCATCATGGCGGCGAAGAAGAAGCCGGTGCAGACCATGAGCCTGGCCGACGCGGGCATCGACCCGGCGCTGGTCGGGCTCGGCGGCGCGGCCACCGAGGTGGTCGACCACACCCAGCGGCCGCCGCGGCAGGCGGGCACGGTCGTCAAGGACGAAGGCGACGGCGGCGTCAAGGTCGCCGACTTCCTCGCCGCGCAGAAGTTCATCTAAGGGGCGACATGGCTGAGATCCTGGTACTCGCGGAGCACGCCGGCGAGGACGTCAAGAAGGTCACGCTCGAGCTGATCACGCTGGCCCGCCGGTTCGGCGAGCCGTCGGTGGTGTGGACCGGGCCCGGCGCGGAAGCCGCCCAGGCGCGCTGCGCCGAATACGGCGCGGCCCGGGTGTACGTGGCCGCCGACGCGGCCTTCGAGGATTACGTCGTCGCGCCCGCCGCGGCGCTGCTGGCCCAGCTGGTCTCCGGCAAGTCCCCGGCGCTGGTGCTGCTGGCCGGCACGGCCCAGGGCAAGGAGATCGCCGGGCGGCTCGCCGTCAAGACCGACTCCGGCGTGCTCACCGACGCGGTGGGCCTGCAGCCCGGCGACGACGGCCCGGTCGCCGAGCAGTCCGTGTTCGGCGGCGCGACCATCGTCCACTCCCGGGTCAGCCGGGGCACGCCGATCGTGGCGATGCGGCCCAACGCGGTGGCGCCCGAGCCGTCGCCGGGCGCGGCGGAGCTGATCCCGGTGTCGCTGGCCGCCGAGGCCGCCGGCGCCCGGGTCACCAGCCGGGTGGTGGCCGAGCGCGGTGAGCGCCCGGACCTGACCGAGGCGTCGATCGTGGTCTCCGGCGGCCGCGGTACCGGCGGAGCCGAGGGCTTCGGCGTCATCGAGCAGCTCGCGGACGCGCTCGGCGCGGCGGTCGGCGCGTCCCGGGCGGTGACCGACGCGGGCTGGTACCCGCACCAGTTCCAGGTCGGCCAGACCGGCAAGACCGTCTCCCCCCAGCTGTACATGGCGATCGGGATCTCCGGCGCCATCCAGCACCGGGCCGGGATGCAGACCTCCAAGACGATCATCGCCGTCAACAAGGACCCGGAGGCGCCGATCTTCGAGCTGGCCGACTTCGGCGTGGTCGGCGACCTGTTCAAGGTGGTCCCGCAGCTCCTGGAGGAAATCGGCAAGCGCAAGTAGTCCGCGGGGCTGCCCGTTACACGTGTTACATCCCGGCCGCTAGGCTGTACGAAGCCATGAGTTCGTTCAGCACAGACCCCGTATACCTGGATCACGCCGCGACGACACCGATGCGGCCCGAGGCGATCGCGGCGATGACCGAGGAGCTCGGGCGGCCCGGGAATCCGTCGTCGCTGCACGCCGCGGGCCGGCGGGCCCGGCGGGTGGTGGAGGAGTCCAGGGAGCAGCTCGCCGAGGTGTTCGGGGCCCGGCCGAGCGAGGTCGTCTTCACCAGCGGCGGGACCGAGGCGGACAACCTCGCGGTGAAGGGCCTGTACTGGGCGCGCCGGGGGGGCGCCGGGCGGCGGGTGCTGACCACCTCGGTCGAGCACCACGCGGTCCTCGACTCGGTGCGCTGGCTGGAGGAGGCGCAGGGCGCCGAGCCCGGCTGGCTTGCGGTCGGCGCCGACGGCCTGGTCCGGCCGGACGCGCTGCGCGCGGCGATCGCGCAGGCTCCCCAGCAGGTGGCCGTGGCCAGCGTGATGTGGGCCAACAACGAGGTGGGCACGGTGCAGCCGGTCAGCGAGCTGGCCGCGGTGGCGCACTCCTACGGCGTGCCGTTCCATACCGACGCGGTGCAGGCCGCCGCGCAGCTTCCGGTCGACTTCGCGGCCAGCGGGGCGGACGCGCTCAGCGTGAGCGGCCACAAGCTCGGCGGCCCGGTCGGCGTGGGAGCGCTGATACTGGCCCGCGGCGCGGCCCCCGTCCCGGTGCTGCACGGCGGCGGGCAGGAGCGTGACATCCGCTCCGGCACCCTCGACACCCCCGCGATCAGGGCGTTCGCGGTGGCGGCCGCGGCGTGCGCCGGGCAGCGGGCCGACGAGGCCGAGCGGATGGCCGCGCTCCGGGACGAGCTGGTGCGTCAGGTCCTGGCCGCCGTTCCCGGCGCCGTGCTCAACGGCCCGCCGCCGGGACCCGGTCGGCTGCCGGGAAACGCGCACTTCTCCTTCCCCGGCTGCGAAGGCGACGCGCTGCTCATGCTGCTCGACGCGAACGGCATCGCCTGCTCCACCGGCTCGGCGTGCACCGCGGGCGTGGCCGAACCCAGCCACGTGCTGCTGGCCATGGGCGCCGACGACTCGCGGGCCCGCGGCTCGCTCCGCTTCTCCCTCGGCCACACCTCCACCAAGCGCGACGTGGACGCCCTGGGCCTGGTGATCGCCGAGGTGGTCGAGCGCGCCCGCCGCGCCGCCGCCCGCTGACGGGACATCGACTCACTTCACCCGGGCGTTTGCGCCGGGAGTGGTGATGCGCGGCGCGTAGCCTTGAGGCGTGAACCGTCTTCGGGTGCTCGCGGCGATGTCCGGCGGAGTGGACTCCGCGACGGCCGCGGCTCGTGCGGTGGACGCGGGCCACGAGGTGACCGGCGTCCACTTGGCGCTGTCCGCCAACCCGTCGTCCTACCGGACCGGGGCGCGCGGCTGCTGCACGCTCGAGGACGCCCGGGATGCCCGGCGGGCCGCCGACGTCATCGGCATCCCGTTCTACGTGTGGGACATGGCCGAGCGCTTCCACCGCGACGTGGTCGAGGACTTCGTCGCGGAGTACGCCGCGGGCCGTACCCCGAACCCGTGCCTGCGGTGCAACGAGAAGATCAAGTTCGCCGCGGTGCTCGGCCGCGCGCTGGCCCTGGGTTTCGACGCGGTGTGCACCGGCCACTACGCGCGCGCCGGTGACGGGATCCTGCGCCGGGCCGCGGATCCCGGCAAGGACCAGTCCTACGTGCTGGCCGTGCTGACCACCGAACAGCTCAGCCACGCCATGTTCCCGCTCGGCGACACGCCCAAGGCCGAGGTCCGCGCCGAGGCGGCACGGCGCGGGCTGGCGGTCGCGGACAAGCCGGACAGCCACGACGTCTGCTTCATCGCCGACGGCGACACGAGGGGCTTCCTGGCCGGGCGGCTGGGCCAGGCGCCCGGCCGGATCGTCGACGCGTCAGGCGCCGTCCTGGGCGAGCACCAGGGCGCCTACGCCTTCACCGTGGGCCAGCGCCGGGGCCTGCGGGTGGGCACGCCGGCCGGGGACGGCAAGCCCCGCTACGTGCTCGACATCGAGCCGGTGACCGGGACGGTCACCGTGGGCCCCGCCGAGGGCCTGGACGTCGCCGAGATCACCGCGACCCGTCCGGTCTGGACCGGCTGCGCCACGCCGGGCCAGCCGGTGGACTGCCTGGTGCAGCTCCGCGCGCACGGCGAGGTGCACGCCTGCACGGCCGAGGTGGACGGGGAGACGGTGCGCATCCGGCTGCGCCGCCCGGCGCGCGGCGTGGCCAGGGGCCAGGCCGCCGTGCTCTACGACGGCGACACCGTCCTCGGCAGCGCTACCATCAGCGGCACGTCGGCGGCGCACGAGCCCATCCGGCCCGGTGCCGGAACGGTCGCCGGGTACCCTGGCTGAGCACCTTGGTGGGCAGACGGCAGTTCGACGGCGAGTACGCGGCGGGTTGGCAATGGAGGCGGGCTGCGGCGGCGAACGGGTCACCCCCGCTGGAAGCGGTGACGGCTCTGTCACCACGTATCCCTCTTGGCTTACCGGTCAGAAGCGCGGGTCGTAGTGCTCGTACCGATACTGATCCGAGGGGCGTGCGTGCAGCTTGGCCATGTCACCTCCACCCTGGCTAGCCCAAGGCGTCCGGCTGCGCTTGGGACGTGGTCGTAGTATGGCTCGCCGTCCTACCATTCGATTATGCGTTAGCAGAGTTCCCCAGTCATGTCCTAATTTGGCGGCTGACCGCGCGGTGGCATCGCTGATATAGCGACCCGGGCTCATGACCTAGCCGTGATCAGGATGGTTACTCTGACCGCCGGCCCCCGAAGTGATCGTCGAAGTAAGCAAACCCTGTCCCTGAGGAGACGCAGGTTATTGACTCGCGGACTCGGTGGAGGCGGCCGGCCGGCTGCCCGGCGCGTGCCTGTCCCGTCGTGGCTGTGAAAACAGGGACGGGTAACGCGCATTGACGCCCTTGGGAGCTCTACGGGTTATCTTCCTGCGCCCTTAGCCCGGGAGGCGGGCGCGGTGGGGCCGTATCCCGTGTCAGGCGGCGGTCAGGGTCTTCTCGACCTGTTCCGACGAGCCGCCACCGCGCGAGCGGGCCAGCCTGTGCCCCCACTCAGGCCTGAAGACCAGCACGACGATCGGTACCAGGGCTGGCACCGCCAGCAGAACCCCGGTCGTCTTGATGCTCGTCGCGGCGGGCAGGAACTTGCCCAGCGCGCCGGGCAGGGATCCGTCCATGAGCGACGCCAGGGGTTTGCTTCCAGCCCAGGCTACGGCCCACACCGCCATCACGCTGGCCTCCTTTTCCGGTCCGGCCTCCTTGGCCAGCAGGGTGCGGGTCGCCGAGTTGGCTACCAGGCAGGTGGCCCCGGCGAAGCCCGCCGCGAGGACGCTGGGCCAGAAGCTCGGCGCCAGCACGAAGGCCACCATGCAGATGCCCAGCGCCGCCAGGGCGATAGCCGCCAGCTTGAGGGAAGGCGTGCGTTTGGAGCGCCGCACCGACCCGGCCACACTGCCGGTTCCAAGCGCCGCGATGAACAGGCCCGACCAACTGGCAGACCGGCCGAAGACGTGGCTGGCCAGTGCGGGCCCGAGCACCAGGACCGGGTCGGCGGCGACGGTCACGGCTACCACCATCAGCAGCACGATCATGATACGCCCCTCGCGGTACGCGGTCAGGAAGCCGTCCCAGACCCGTGACCGCCCCACCCGTTCGGTCGAGCCCTGGCCCGCCACCACCAGGACCGCGGTGAAGACGAGGAAAGACAGGCTGTTGGCCGCGAACGCGTAGCCAAAGCCGAAGACGGTGACAAGTCCCACGCTCAGTGGCGGCGCCAGCGCACGACCCAGGTTGTACGAAACCGAGTCCATGGCGAAGGCCGCCTTGATCTGACCCGGGTCGACGAGCCGCCGGACCGTCACGTTCCGGGCCGGCAGGGCGAAGGTGAACGCCAGCCCGATCACTATCGCCCCGGCAATCAGCCAGAACTCATTCATCAGGCCGGCGAAATCGAGGCCGGCCAGCAACCCGGCGATCGCGGCGGAAACGACCTCGGTCCACAGCAGCGTCTTCCTGCCGCCGAACTTGTCTGCCAGGACGCCCGCCCACGGGCTGAGCAGGAGCGGACTGGAAAACTGCGCACAGGTCACGGATGCCACCGCAAGGACCGAGTGGCTCAGACGGTAGGCCAGCAGCACCTGAGCGGTGTTCTGGGTCCAGGTCCCGAAGTCGCTGGACACGCTCCCGGCGAAGTACCAGCGGAAACTCCGGTTCTTCCGGAGCGCTACCCACGGTGAGCTTTTCCGTTCCCCGTTCCGGGCCAGGGACTCGCGCACCGTCCGTACGCGCTGCCCTAGTGTGGCGGAGGATGCCAACTGAGTGGTCCTTTGCGTGGCCCCGGAAGGCACGAACATGTCGTTGTCGCGGTCATCGGTCCCGGTCAGCTTGACATGGTCACATCACCCGGGTTCAGTCCAGCATTAACCTATGTTGAGCTGCCTGCAGCGGGCTTGGTGTCGCTCCGCGGCCGGTCGCGGCGCCGCCGGGACGGTCCCAGGCGGGTTCTTCCTGCCGTCCTGGTTCTCAGGCCTCGTGCAGGTCGTACTGGGGGTCCGGTAGGACTCCGACGTTGATGATGAACTGGTTCCTGTCTGCCGGGCAGACGGTCACAGTTACCCGCATCGGCTTGGCGGTCTGGTCGAACGCCGTGCGGAAGAGCTCGAAAACGGTGGCGTCGTGGGTCAGCCCGAAGAACTTCTGTTCGTTCTGATCCGGCGCCCGCGCCGTGATCCAGTCCCGGTACCCGACCTGCTTGATGTCCAGGGTCTGCTCGAGGTAGCGGACGACGCCTTGCTCGACGTCCTGCGCCATCAGCAGCAGGGGCGCCTTGCCGCTGGTTACGAACTCAAACGGGTAGAACGACGTCTGCATCGACCACGGGACCTCGTCGATGTAGCGCGCCTGATGTCGGCTGACCACCTGGGAACCCGGGGTGACGCGCAACCGCGAGGCGATCTCGGGCGGAGGTACCTGCACCTCGACCTTGGGCGTGCTGTGCCTCGGGGACCGGTGCCGCGAGCCCACCTCGGACAGGAAGCTGGCCCCCTCGCCGCCGCCGAAGCCGGTTTCCGGATCGGCGGACAAGGTGGTGACGAACGGGTCGATCGTCCTGATCACGAACGTACCCTGGCCCGGTTTGGTCTCGACCAGGTTGAGGCTGGTCAGCCTCTTGATCGCGTCCCTGATGGTATTCCGCGACGCGCCGTAGTGTTCGCGCAGCTGAAGCTCGGTGGGCAGTTGCCCGCCCGCGGGGAGGCTCCCGTCCTCTATCTGACCGCGCAGATCGTCGGCGATCTGCTGGTACATCGGCTGGGTCATAGCACCTCCCGCAGATACCAACCGGGCCCATGACAAGAGCCGTCCTACCTGGGCAGACGATCTTGTCGCCGTGGCCATCGGGATTCGGCGCCGCTGAGACCGCGCCACTTCCCCACTCGCGCCCTCGCTTGCGTACAATACATACCATAGGTTGGGATGGCGCGGACGGCAAGATCCGTAGGGAACATCCTAGCCTTTCGGCTGCTTGGATGCGCCTGAATCTGCCATGCCATTAGGTCTAACCAGTCATATAGGACGAAACATGACCTGGGCGAGACTTGCGGTGACATTGTGGCCTGGAAGAGGCCGGAGGTAGACATTGTCAATGATGCCGGAGCGATAGAAATATCGCTGAGAGGCAACTGGGTCATGCATCTGCCCGCCCCGCGGACCTCCGCGCTAGTGGCGCATCCGTCCGGGGCAGTTCGTCATCGCGTTGGGCCGCTTGGCCGGCCCGGCCAGATCGCCCGGGACCGCGCCGGAGTTCATCACGAACTGATTGCGATCGGCTGGAAAGACGCTGACCGTGACCCGGAACGGGTCCGGCCCGTCCGGGCTGTCCGCGTAGCCGGTGCGGATGATCACCGCAACCGGGATCCGTCCGTCATCGGGTAGTCCGAGGAAGCCGGCCTCGTTCTGGTCAGGCGGACGGACCAGGATCGTGTCACGATAGCCGACCTGGATCAGGCCCAGCGTTTCGTGCAGGTACGTGACGGTCCCCTGGGCTATGTCCTCGGCGAGGAGCAGTCCCTGGGCCCCCCTGGTCACGAGGTCCATCGGATAGAACGAAGTCTGCAGCGACCACGGCGCACCGTCGATGTACCGCGCCTGATGACGGCTGATGATCAGGCTGCCGGCCGCTACCCGCAGCCGTTCGGCAATGCGGTCGGCGGCCCGTTGCAGCTCCACCCGCGGAGGATCCACGGCCGCCCGGTGACCTCTGGCGCTGATCTCGGCATCCGCGGCGAGTCCCTCGCCGCCCCCGCGTCCCGTCTGGATGTCGGCGGAAAGCGTGGTGACGAAGGTATCCCGGTGCTCGGCCACGAACGTCCCTTGACCCGGACGGCTGTCGACCATGGCCCGGCTGGCCAGCCACTTCATCGCGTCCCGGATGGTGTTCCTGGAGGCGCCGTACTTCTCCCTCAGCTCCAGCTCCGTGGGGAGTTGCTGACCGGGGCGAAGCGTCCCGCCCTCGATCTCATGGCGGAGATCTTGCGCGATTCGCCAGTACATCGGTTCAGCCATGGCTCCCTCCGCAGACGTATCGAGTCAGCATATACATCCCAACAAGCCCAACAAGCGGAATAGTACTAGTCAAACGACCAACCCATCTCAGGTGAACCATCTGATCTTCTGGGATTATATGGTTTACTCGCCCGACCCGGCGGTATATGGTGAGCAGTACCAGAGGTTGGGATGGCCAGGACTGCTGGGTTGTTCGGACTGAGTCTAGCAGATCGGATACATGGTTGCGTCCTGACATGCCAGATGATTCCAGCTGCCCTAGCAGCTCAGGTCAACCCAGCAAACTGGGCGGCAACTGACGGACCGTGGGCCCGGCGGCTCACGTGTCACCAAGCCCCGCGGCCTGACCGGCCGCGGGCGGGACCAGGCCCGGTGGCAGGCAAGGACGACTCATGAGGGCAATGCGTCGGTGGTCACAGGGATCGGGCAGGATTTGTGCCAGCCATCCCAACCACTGGACCTACCTGGCCCAGAGGGATCGCACCTGCCATCCGAATGTAGTCCGCCTCAATCCGTTTGAGGAGCCGAACACCGGGTATCCGGCAGATATGTACCAACCTTTGGAATTGCCAGGACGGTCGGTAAGAGCCTGGCCATTCGACTGCTTGGTCATAGGAGTACATGTCATACCACCCCTATTGGACCAATGGTTCGCCTCAGCCCAGTAGGTCAGATGGTATGCCCAGTTCATGGGCCGGTCTGGGGCCCACGAGCGAGGCGTCTCCGGAGTCGCTCCGGGGCCGCGAAAGGTACGGCCCGGCGGTACCCGTACCGTCGGCAGTAGGTGGGGAGGCTGCAATGAGCGGCAGCGGTGCAGCAGCGGTAGCGTACTTGATTCTGGCGGTCTTTCTCGGCGGGGTGACGCTGGGAGTGGTCGCGGTGGTGGCCGTCGCGGTGCGAAGGGAGGATCGGCTGTACTCCCTCGACGGCGCCGCGCCCGGCGCGGCGGCCCGCGGGGCGCGGTGGCTCACCCGCTTCGGCGGCGCGGGCGTTCATTACCGGCCACGCGGCTGGATGTAGCGATGAACGACACCGTCGTAGCCATCGTGAGCGCCTTCTTCGTCATCGGGATCGTCGTCGGGATCATCGCCGTCGTGGCCCTGTCGGTGCTCCGGGCCGACCGGCGCGGCGGTCCCGGCGATCCCCTGGACCACGAGCCTCGCGGATCCGGCGGCAAGCCGCCGGATCCGCGCTGGGACGATGATGACCAGCCGCGCTGGCCGGAGGGCGCGGACAACGATTTCAGCGGCCGGTAGCCCGGTATCCCGGGCGGAGCGCGCTACCCCGCGTCCCGGGCCGGGGCCGGGGCGCCGGGTAGCTCCGCACCGTACGTGACGACCCGCTGCACGGCGCTGATCGCGCGCCTTTGTCGCCTTTGTCGCCAGCGGTCCTAAGCTCGACTTGTGCGTGATGACCATGACGGGGCCGGTTACCCGTGGCCGGCCGGAAGCGCCACCGGGATCGGCTCGATGCCCGGGACCGACCCGGCCGAGGCGATGCGCGTCATCGCCGGGGAACTGCCGGACTTCCCGCACGTGCCCGAGCTGCCGGAGCGCGGCCCGGGGGCGGACCTCACCGGCCGGGCCGCCGCGCTGCTGGTGGACATTCCGGTCGAGGTAACCCCGCGCGGCTGGCGGCTGGCCGAGCGGCCCGGCCGTGACCTGGCCCGGGCCAGGTCCCTGCTCTCCTCCGACCTGGACGTCATGGAAGAGGTGCTGGACGGCTTCCGCGGCCCGGTCAAGATCCAGCTGTGCGGGCCGTGGACGCTGGCCGCCACGCTGGAGCTGCCGCGCACCATGGACGTGGCCATCGCCGATCCCGGGGCGGTGGCGGACCTGACCGCCTCCCTGGCCGAGGGCACGGCCGCCTACACGGCCGAACTCGGCAAGCGCGTCCCCGGCGCCCGGCCCGTCATCCAGCTGGACGAGCCGGCCCTGCCCGCCGTGGCGCAGGGCCTGGTGCCCACGGCGAGCGGGCTGTCGCGGCTGGCCGCCGTCGAGGCCGACGTGCTGCGGGAACGGCTGGCCCAGGTGATCGCCGCCGCCCGCGGCTACACGGTGGTGCACAGCTGCGCCGCGGCCATTCCGTTCGGGATAATCAGGGCGGCCGGGGCCGATGCCGTCTCCTTCGACCTCAGCCAGCTGCGGCGGGGGGAACAGGACGCGGTGGCCGAGTCCGCCGAGGCGAGCCTGGGGCTGCTGACCGGCGTGGTCCCGTCCGCGCCGGGAACCGCGCCGGAGACGGGGGCGGCCGGGCCCCGCCGCGCGGGCGCCACCGGCCCGGGTGACGGCAGCCCCGAGGCGCGGGAGGCCGCCGACCGGGTCATCCGGCTGTGGCGGCGGCTGGGCCTGCCGCTGGCGACGTGCCCGGAACAGGCGGTGATCACGCCGGCCTGCGGACTGGCCGGGCTGTCCCCGGCGTCGGCGCGCGCCGCGTTGACCAGGTGTCGGCAGGCGGGCAGCATGCTGCCGGAGCTGATCGAGGAGACGGGGGAAGAGCCCAGATGAGCGACACGAACGAGGAGCTCCAGGAGGCCCCGGCCGAGGCCAGACGGCGGCACGCGGACCTCAGCCTGGAGATCACCGAGGCCGATCACCGGTATTACGTCCTGGACTCGCCCACGATCTCCGACATCGACTACGACACCAAGATGCGCGAGCTGCGCGCGCTCGAGGAGCAGTACCCGGACCTGCGCACGCCCGACTCGCCCACGCAGACCGTGCACGGCACGGTATCCACGCTGTTCACCCCGGTCGAGCACCTCGAGCGGCTGCTCAGCCTGGACAACGTGTTCACCGAGGAGGACCTGGGCGGCTGGGCGGACCGGGTCGGCAAGCTCGGCGGCACCGGGCCCTACCTGTGCGAGCTGAAGATCGACGGGCTGGCCATCGACCTGGTCTACCGGGACGGCGCGCTGGTCAAGGCGGCCACCCGCGGCGACGGCCGGACCGGTGAGGACGTCACGCCGAACGTCAGGACGATCTCCGCCATCCCGGCCCGGCTCCGCGGCACCGGGCACCCGGCCACGCTGGAGGTCCGGGGCGAGGTGTTCATGCCGGTGGAGGCGTTCGGGAAGCTGAACGAGTCGCTGCTCGACGCGGGCAAGCCCGCGTTCGCCAACCCGCGGAACTCGGCCGCCGGCTCGCTGCGGCAAAAGGACCCCCGGATCACCGCGTCCCGGGCGCTCAGCGCGATCATCCACGGCATCGGCCGGGTCGAGGGCTCGGCCGGCCAGGGCGGCATCAGCGGCCCGGCCGGCGAAGCCGGAATCAGCGGCCCGGCCGGCGAAGCCGGCATCAGCGGCAGCGCGGCCGGCCCCGGCGAGGCGGGGCACCTGGAGGGTGCGCCGGACACCCAGTCGGGCTGGTACGAGCGGCTGCGCGAGTGGGGCCTGCCGGTCAGCGACCTGTACCAGGTGGTCCCGGACATGGCCGGGGTACGCGGGTACATCGCGCACTACGCCGGGCACCGGCACGACCCGCCGTACGAGATCGACGGCGTGGTGGTGAAGGTGGACCAGATCGCGCTGCAGCGTCAGCTCGGCTCGACCAGCCGGGCGCCCCGCTGGGCCATCGCGTACAAGTACCCGCCGGAGGAGGTCACCACCCGGCTGCTCGACATCCGGGTGAACGTCGGGCGCACCGGCCGGGTCACCCCGTTCGCCGTGATGGAGCCGGTCAAGGTCAGCGGGTCGACGGTGGACCGGGCCACCTTGCACAACGCCGACGAGATCACCCGCAAGGGCGTGCTCATCGGTGACATGGTGATCCTGCGCAAGGCCGGCGACGTGATCCCCGAAGTCCTCGGGCCAGTCGTTGACCTGCGAAAAGGCAACGAGCGCGAGTTCACGTTCCCGACCGCGTGCCCGGCCTGCGGGACGACTCTGGCCAAAGAGGAGGACGAGGTCGACTGGCGCTGCCCGAACGCCCGGTCCTGCCCGGCCCAGCTGCGTGAGAGGCTGTTCCACCTGGCCGGGCGGGGCGCCTTCGACATCGAGGTGCTCGGCTACGAGGCGGTCGGCGCGCTGCTGGACTGCGGGCTGGTCGCCGACGAGGGCGACGTGTTCTCGCTTACCGAGGAGCGGCTCCTGACCTGCCCGTTCTTCGTGGTCAAGCAGGGCACGCTGAGCGCCAACGCCACCCGGCTGCTGGCCAACCTGGAGCAGGCGCGGACCAGGCCGCTGTGGCGGATCCTGGTGGCGCTGTCCATCCGCCACGTCGGGCCGACGGCAGCGCGGGCGCTGGCCAGCGAGTTCGGCTCGCTCAATGCCATCGAGGAGGCGAGCGTGGACGCGCTGGCCGCGGTGGACGGGGTCGGCCCGACCATCGCCGCCGCGCTGCGCGACTGGTTCGCCGTCGACTGGCACCAGGCGATCATCGCCAAGTGGCGGGACGCCGGGGTGCGGCTGGCGGACCCGGGCTTCGACCCGAACCGGGCCGCGGCCCGCCTGCTGGCCGGGGTGTCCGTGGTGATCACCGGCACGCTCGCCGGGATGACCCGGGAGGAGGCCGGCGAGGCGGTCCGCCGGGCTGGCGGCAAGGTGACCTCCTCGGTGTCCAGGAAGACCGACTTCGTGGTGGCCGGCGAGAACGCCGGCTCCAAGCACGACAAGGCGGTTGAGCTGGGCGTGCCGATCCTGGACGAGGCCGCCTTCCGCGTCCTGCTCGACCTCGGCCCGGATGCCGTTACCCCGGCTGGCCAGGCACGGTGAATCGGCGCCGCCTTATTCCTTACAGCCTGCCGCCACGCGCCCTCTAGAATCGCGTGCATGCCCATTACCCGTGACGAGGTCGCGCACCTGGCGCGGCTGGCCAGGATCGCGCTCAGCGACGCCGAACTCGACCATCTGGCGCCCCAGCTGGATCAGATCATCACGGCCGTCGCGCAGGTCCAGGAGGTCGCCGCCGAGGGCATCCCGCCGACGTCGCACGCCACCGGCCTGGCCAACGTGTTCCGCGACGACGAGCCGGCCCCGTGCCTGACCCCGGAACAAGCCCTCGACCAGGCGCCCGCCGTGGAGCAGCAGCGGTTCAGGGTGCCGCGGATCCTGGGGGAGGACTAGGCCATGGAGCTCACCCGCATGACCGCGGCCGAGCTGTCCGCCAAGCTGACCGGTAACGAGGTCTCCGCCACCGAGGTCACCCGGGCGCACCTGGACCGGATCGTCGCCGTGGACGACCGCGTGCACGCGTTCCTGCACGTCGCCGCCGACAGCGCCGTCGAGCAGGCCGCCAGCATCGATCAAAGACGCGCGACGGGCGAACGACTGGGTCCGCTGGCCGGCGTCCCGGTCGCGGTCAAGGACGTGTTCACCACGGTGGGCCTGCCGACCACCTGCGGCTCGCGCATCCTGGACGGCTGGCACCCGCCCTACGACGCCACCATCGTCCAGCGGCTCAAGCAGGCCGGCGCGATCATCCTCGGCAAGACCAACATGGACGAGTTCGCCATGGGCTCGTCCACCGAGAACTCCGCGTTCGGCGCCAGCCGCAACCCGTGGGACCTGGACAAGGTTCCCGGCGGCTCGTCCGGCGGCTCGTCCGCCGCGGTGGCCGCCTACGAGGCGCCGCTGGCCATCGGCACCGACACCGGCGGGTCGATCCGCCAGCCCGCCGCGGTCTGCGGCATCGTGGGCAGCAAGCCGACCTACGGCGGCTCGTCCCGGTACGGCGTGGTGGCCTTCGCGTCCAGCCTGGACACGCCGGGGCCGTTCGGCCGGACGGTGCTGGACGCGGCGCTGCTGCACGAGGTCATCTCGGGGCACGACCCGTGCGATTCCACCTCGATCGACGCGCCGGTGCCGCCGGTGGTGGCCGCGGCCCGCGAGGCGGACGTGAGCGGCATGCGGATCGGCGTGGTGACCGAACTCGGCGGCGACGGCTACCAGCCGGGCATCCTGTCCCGGTTCGCCGAGGCGGTCGAGGTGCTCGAGTCGCTCGGCGCCAAGGTGACCGAGGTGTCCTGCCCGCACTTCAGGTACGCGCTGCCGGCCTACTACCTGATCGCGCCCAGCGAGGCTTCGTCCAACCTGGCCAGGTTCGACGCGATGCGGTACGGGCTGCGGGTCGGCGACGACGGTACCAGGGACGCCGAGGACGTGATGGCGCTGACCCGCGAGCAGGGCTTCGGCGCCGAGGTCAAGCGGCGCATCATCCTCGGCACGTACGCGCTGTCCAGCGGCTACTACGACGCCTACTACGGCAAGGCGCAGCAGGTCCGCACGCTGATCATCAGGGACTTCGACGCGGCCTTCGGCCAGGTCGACGTGCTGGTCTCGCCGTCCACGCCGACCACGGCGTTCGGCATCGGCGAGCGGGTCGACGACCCGATGGCCATGTACCTGGCCGACCTGTGCACGATCCCGTCCGACCTGGCCGGCAACGCGGCGATCTCGGTCCCGTGCGGCCTGGCGCCGGAGGACGGGCTGCCGGCGGGACTGCAGGTGATGGCGCCCGCGCTGGCCGACGACCGGCTCTACCGGGTCGCGGCGGCCGCGGAGGCTGCCTTCACCGGCCGCTGGGGCCACCCGCTGCTCGCAGAGGCGAAGGGACTGGCTCAGTGAGCCAAGGGGGCGCGGTGCCGCCTGGACAGTGTTTGTCCCCCCGGACCCACCCCAGGGGCGAGGGACGAGCGACGAGGGCCCGCCGCCGCGGGCGGCCAGGCAGGCAGGGCGGCGCCTCGGAAGCGCCCCGGAGGCGAACTGAGGGAGACACGACATGACCACGGACACGCTCGTCCCGTTCACCGAGGCGATGGCGCGCTACGAGCCGGTGATCGGCCTGGAGACCCACGTGGAGCTGGGCACCAGGACCAAGATGTTCTGCGGCTGCCCGACCGCCTTCGGCGCCGAGCCCAACAGCCAGGTCTGCCCGGTCTGCCTGGGCCTGCCCGGCTCGCTGCCGGTGGTGAACCGGATGGCGATCGACTACACGATCCGCATCGGCCTGGCCCTGAACTGCGAGATCGCGGCCTGGTGCCGGTTCGCGCGGAAGAACTACTTCTACCCGGACATGCCGAAGAACTTCCAGATCTCGCAGTACGACGAGCCGCTGTGCACGGACGGGTACCTCGACGTCGACGTGACCGGCCGAACTATCCGGGTCGGCATCGAGCGGGTGCACCTGGAGGAGGACACCGGCAAGTCGCTGCACGTGGGCGGGGCCACCGGCCGGATCCACGGCGCCGAGTACTCGCTGGTGGACTACAACCGGGCGGGCATACCGCTGGTCGAGATCGTGACCAAGCCGGTCGCCGGCGCCGCCGCCGCCGCGCCCGCCGCGGCCCGCCTGTACGTCACCGAACTGCGCGACCTGCTCCGCTCGCTGCACGTGTCCGACGTGCGGATGGAGGAGGGCTCGCTGCGCTGTGACGTGAACGTCTCGCTGGCGCGGCGCGGCGCCAGCCAGTGGGGCACCCGCACGGAGACCAAGAACGTCAACTCGCTGCGTTCGGTGGAGCGCGCGGTGGCGTTCGAGGTCGAGCGGCAGGCCGCCGTGCTCGACGCCGGCCGCCGGGTCATCCTCCAGACCAGGCACTTCCACGAGGACACCGGGACCACGACCTCCGGGCGGTCCAAGGAGGAGGCCCAGGACTACCGCTACTTCCCCGAGCCCGACCTGGTCCCGGTCGCCCCGCCGGCCGAATGGGTGGAGCAGATCCGGGCCGCGCTGCCCGAGGCGCCGTCCGCACGGCGGGCCCGGCTGCAGGCCGAGTGGGGCCTGTCCGGACCGGACATGACCGCGCTGCACAACGCGGGCGCGCTCGACCTGGTCGCGGACACGGTCGCGGCGGGCGCCTCGCCGGCCGACGCGCGCAAATGGTGGCTGGGCGAGCTGTCCCGGCGCGCCCACGACACCGGTACCGAGCTGGCCGCGCTCGCGATCACGCCCGCGCAGGTCGCGCGGGTCGCCGCGCTGGTCGCCGCGGGGACGCTCAACGACAAGCTGGCCCGGCAGGTGATCGACGGCGTGCTGGACGGCGAGGGCGACCCCGACGGGATAGTCCAGGCCCGCGGCCTGGCCGTGGTCAGCGACGACAGCGCCCTGACCAAGGCCGTGGACGAGGCCGTCGCCGCCAACCCGGACGTGGCCGCCAGGATCCGGGCCGGCAAGGTCGCGGCCGCCGGCGTCCTGGTCGGCGCCGTGATGAAGGCTACCCGCGGCCAAGCCGACGCCGCCCGCGTCCGCGCCCTGATCCTGGAACGCCTCACCTAGCCCCCGCCCAGCGGCCCCCGCGAGCCAAAGGGCGCCGGCGCCGCCTGGACTGAGGAGCGAGGAGCCTGCGACGAGCGACGAGGGAAGGCGGCGCCTCAAAGGGCGCCCGGAGGCGAGCGGGAAGGTAGCGACCTAGCTCGGCAAAGACGAGCTTCTCCAGGCGCCCGGGCCGGGGAACAACGGCCGCCGTAGCAGACGTGACCGGTCAGACCAGGCATTCTGGGCCGAACGGGCCGGGCCGGGGGCCTCGGCCCCGGCCGGGCGCGCGGCGAGCAGGACGGCGACCAGGGCCGCAGTCTCTTCCGGCGTCGCGTCACCGCGGACCACCCGCAGCAGCGGTTCCCGGCGGGGCTGGTCGTCGTCGTCAGGGCGTGTCATCGCAGTCCGTTCGGTATCAAGGGCGGGACTTGCCTAGGCTGATGCCGAACTCGCGGTGCACCCGCTCCCAGAACGCGTCCCGCAGCCACTCCCGGGCCTCCTGGTAGGGACGCAGCGACAGGCCGAGTTCCTTCTCCGCGTCGACCAGCAGTTCCTTGTCGATGACGGGCGGCAGGATGGGGCCGGGCAGCAGGTCCCTGATGTTGTCCCGGCCGCGGGTCAGGATCCACTTCTGCGCGACGTGCTCGCCCGCTTCCTCGACCCGGGTCCGGTCCGGCCCGAGCCGGGGCATCGGGCCGGTGTTGCCGATGGCGGGGAAGCCGCCGGTGTTGGACAGGATCGGGTGGCCGCCGGTCCGCGACGCCGAGCGGCGGTGCTCGCCGAACAGCTGGGCCGGCGAGGGCACCGCCGGCGGGGGGCCCAGCGTCGGGTCGGACCTGACCTGCTCGACGGCGGCGGGGTTCTTGCTGAAGTAGGGCCGCAGGAACGAGCCGTCGAGCACGTCCACCGTGTCGGATTCCCAGACCAGGCGCTCGGCCTGGTTGGTGCCGTACGGCGGCTCGATGCCCCACAGGTGGACCCGGACCCCGTAGGCCTGGGCCGCCTCGACCGCGGGCACCATGTCCTCGTCGCCGGCGATGAGGACCGCGTCGGTGATCGCCCGGTGCCGGGCCAGCGCCTCCATGTCCGCGCGGATCTGGGCGTCCACGCCCTTCTGCTGGCCGCGCGCGTTCAGGTTGCCCAGGCGCAGCTTGACCCAGGGCATCTGGGCGATGACCCGCTGGTCGATGGTCGGCACCCGGTCCCGGGCGGCGTCGTACCAGTACACGCGGAGCAGTTCGCCCCTGATCAGCTCGTCGGCGTGCTTGGTGATCACCTGGATGAGCGGGACCGCGTCGACCCGGAAATCCCGCCGCGAGCTCGAGGCGAACAGCAGTTCACCCGCCGCGGCATAGATATAGCCGACATCCACCATGACCGCGTAGCGGGCCAGGATGGGCAGCGGGGCAGCGAATTCGGTCATCAACTCCGACTCTAGGGCAGGTCGGTATGTGCGCGTGACACTTGTGCCACTTTTGCCGACGGGTCGGATCTACCTGGATACGGCTGGTAAGCAATTGCTTGAGGAATTGCGTCTGGGGGCGTGCTGAGAAGGTCCCCCATCTCATCTAGTGACTCGACAGAGCCGCAGGTCAGAAGCTTACCTCTTGGTCGATAACCGGGTTTTTCAGCAGCCTCCTCGCTAGAGCGGTATGTTGCCGTGCTTCTTCGGCGGCAGGGTCTGCCGCTTGGTCCGCAGCGCGCGCAGCGCGCGGGTGACCGCGAGCCTGGTCTCGGCCGGCCGGATGACCGCGTCGACGTAGCCCCGTTCGGCCGCGA
>Ga0335076_10001755_pt1 | contig 21140 bp, 15 predicted proteins | sample Lox_Sample_25_FD_206717 | JGI IMG/M metagenome (GOLD analysis project Ga0335076, IMG submission 206717) | Soil microbial communities from Loxahatchee National Wildlife Refuge, Florida, United States - Lox_Sample_2.5 | ecosystem: Environmental > Terrestrial > Soil > Wetlands | place: USA...
GTCAATCTCGGAGTCCGGGATCGCGACGGTGAATGGACGGACAAGGGCCGAGGATGTGGGCGTCGTTGCGGTCATTGCCTTCTTCTCCTGGGTTTCGAAGCACAGCGCAACTCTTCGTTGCACACTGGTGTGCAGTCTACTTCATTGCACACTCGTGTGCAATCATGATGTCGTGCCCGCCGAGTCCTCCCGTGTGCGCTCGATGAACGAGACACGCGATCGCATCCTCGACGTCGCCCTCGATGTGCTGGGAGAGGACCCCGACGCCGGAATGGGCGACATCGCCTCCGCTGCCGGCGTCGTCCGTCGCACCCTCTACGGCCATTTCCCCTCGCGCCTCGACCTGATTCGGACACTCACCGAACGGGCCGTCACCGAGATGACAGCCGTGCTCACCGAAGTCAACGCCACCGACGCAGAAGCGGACGCGACATGGGTCGAATTCATCGCCCGCGTCTGGCCGGTAGCGCACCGGTACCGAGTGCTGTTGGCGCTTCGCCGTGGCGAGTACGGCGAGGCGATCCACGGCCTGCTCGGGCCACTCGATGACCTCCTCGCCGACCTCGTGAAACGGGGCCAGGACAGCCACGTGTTCGCACAGCACCTGCCGGCAGGCATTCTGAGCCAGCTTGCCTACGGCGCCGTGTTCGCCATCGCCGACAGCGACCGGTCGAACGGGACCCTCGGCCCCCGATCAGCGACGATCACGAGCCTCCTGATGCTGGGAGTTCCCGAGACGCGCGCAATCGCTCTCGTCGGCGACCAGCCCTGACCCGCAGCACTCGACCGGCCGGGGCGAACGCCCGGAAGCGGAAGTCCGGCCCGGCGCGCCAGACCGCTGCTACGGCCGAATCGCAGAAGAACGCCTGTTTGGCCAGGGCTTGCTCGATCCCCGCAAGCACTGGAGGGGCGCGCCGGCGGTAAGGATCGCGACGTAGGTACCTGCATCGCTCAAGTGACGGGCATCTCGGTGGTCAAGCCAAGGGCCCTCCTTCGCGCGGCAAGCGTGCACGAACCGCGGTGGGAATTAGCAGGCTCTCACCAAGCGGTCGCCGGCGGCGTGGTGCCCGCGGGGCCTGCGGCCCAAGCCGGCGAGTGGCTCATTTCCGCCTCGCGGCGCGCGGCTGATCGGCGACTACCGTCGATCAGGCGAGCCGGGCAGTGCGGCGTACCCCCGTTGTGAGAGAAGAGGTCGCATCTGCACCCTAAATGCACCCTCGCCGCGCGTCGAGGAACTCGTAGCCCGCCATCTGGCCGCACGAAAAGTGCGTGTGTGCAGGCAAAATCGGAGTGGGCGATCCAGGACTCGAACCTGGGACCTCTTCCTTATCAGAGAAGCGCTCTAACCGACTGAGCTAATCGCCCGTCTCGGGCGATTCTACCCGCGGGCCGTCGGGGCGGGCGGGGCGTGTAGCGCAGGACAGTCGACGGCGTACACGCGGGGCGGGCGCGGATCAGGAGACGGCGCGCACCCGCAGACGGCGGGCAACGTCGAGCGCGTCGTCGAGCGACTCGAAGCTGAGCTGGACGCGGTAGCCGGCGCCCTTGGCAGGCGTGACGTCGACGTCGCGACCGAGCGCGGCGGCGAGGGCGTCGGAGATCAGCTCGATCGCGGCCGCCTGGTCGGGATGGAGCGCCGGTCGGGTGCGGGGGCGGCGGCGGGCGGACGGCGCGCCGGCGGCACGGGCGCGGGACTCGAGCTCGCGCACGGACCAGCGGTGGTGGGCGGCGTCGCGGGCGAGGGTTCGCCGGACGCCGTGATCGGAGGCGAGCAGCAGCGCGCGTCCGTGGCCCTCGGTCAGGTCACCACGCTCGATCAGCCCGAGCGCCTCGTCGGGCAGGTCGAGCAGGCGGATCAGGTTTGAGACGGCGACACGGCTGCGGCCGACGCGCAGGCCTACGTCCTCACGGGTCAAGCCGAGCTCCTCGACGAGCGCGGCGCAGGCGCGCGCCTCCTCGACGGGATTGAGGTCCTCTCGCGCCATGTTCTCGATCAGCGCCACCTCGAGCGAGGCTGCGTCGTCGTGGCGGCGGACGACCGCCGGAATCGCGGTTAGCTCCGCGAGCTTGGCCGCGCGCCACCGGCGCTCGCCGGCGATCAGCTCGTACCGGCCGCTCACGAGCGGTCGGACAAGTACCGGCTGAAGGACGCCGCGAGCGCGGATCGAGCCCGCGAGGGCCATCAGCGAGTCCTCGTCGAACGTGCGACGCGGCTGATTCGGACTCGGGTCGATCATGTCGACCGGGACCGGGCGGAGCTCCTGGAGCTCGTCCCGCGGGGCCACGGACAGGATCGCGGCCAGGCCGCGGCCCATGCCCTTCGGTCGTTCAGCCACGAGCGGCCACCTCCTTCGCGAGCTCGAAATACGCATCCGCGCCGGCGCAGTGCGGATCGTGATGGATCACCGGCTTGCCGAAGCTCGGCGCCTCGCCGATGCGGACGTTGCGCGGGATGACCGTATCGAACACCAGTTCCGGGAAGTGCTCGCGAACCTCGCGCTCGACATCTTGCGCGAGGCGGGTTCGGCCGTCGTGCATCGTCAGCAGCATCCCCGCCACAGTAAGCCATGGATTGAGCTCGCGTTGGACGAGCGAGAGCGTGTCGAGTAGCCCGGCAAGGCCTTCGAGAGCGAAGTATTCGGCCTGGACCGGAACGATCACGCGATCAGCCGCGACGAGCGCGTTCACGGTCAGCGGTCCGAGCGAGGGAGGACAGTCGAGCAAGGTGAACGCGTAGCGATCGCGCACGCCTTTCAGCGCCTCGCGCAACAGCATTTCGGAGCCGGCGATCCGGGGTAGCTCGACGTTGGCGCCGGCCAGATCCGGCCCGGATGGGACGATAGAGAGCCGCTCGATCCCGGTCGGGCGGACGACGTCGTCGAGCGAGGCCGACCCGACCAGGACGTCGTAGACCGTGCGGCCCTCTTCCTTGCTCATCCCGAGGCCGATCGTCGCGTTGGCCTGAGGATCGATGTCGACGAGCAACGCGTCGTAGCCCGCTTCGGCGATGCAGGCCGCGAGGTTCACCGCGGTGGTCGTCTTGCCCACCCCGCCCTTCTGATTGGCGATTGCGTACACGGTCCCCATGGGCCGCTGACGGTATCGGGGAGGGCGGTCAGATGGCGGGCGTTGCGTTGCGTCCGAGCGGACGCTTCGTCGCCATGCCGGGGCGCCGCGGAAACCCTAAAGGAGTCTCCGTAACCTTCGACATGAGGTGTAGATATCTGTTTTCCGCGCCGGAAAAGGGCTGCACTCGGCGAATTTCATGGGGTTCAAGCCCTAGTTGCGAAGCTGCGCGGGAGGCCACTTCCTCGGCAGCCGCGTCGCGCTGGCCGCGCCATGCGACCAGCGTTCCGCCGACGGCCAAGAGCGGCGCCGCGTACTCCGCGACGACCGCGAGCGGAGCAAGTGCGCGTGCGGTGACCAGGTCGAACGCGCCCAGGCCTTCGGGCCAGTCCTCCGCACGTGCGTGGACGACCCGGGCATTTCCGACCTCGCACACCGCGACTGCACGCTCGAGGAACGCGCATTTCCGCGAGGCGGCCTCGACCAGCGCCACGATCACTTCGGGCAGCGCGATCGCCAGCGGCAGGCCCGGGACGCCGGCGCCGGACCCGAGATCGGCGAGCGCCCTCGCCGCCCGGACCTCGGGGACCTCCAGCCCGACGAGCGAGTCAGCGAGGTGGTCATCGATCACCTTTCGCGGGTCCCGGACCGCGGTCGGCGCCAGCGGATCCTCCACGAGCAGGCGGTGAAGGAGCCTGAGGCGCCCCCGGGCGTCCTCGTTCAGCCCGAAGCGCTCCCCAAGCGCCGCCAGGCGGGCGTCGATGTCGTCGGGTTGGGCGGGTCTTGGCACGGCGTCAGCCGGACATCCCGAGGCGGTCGCGCTCGCGAGCGATGTACGCCGCGTAGCGCTGGCGCATGGCGTCGAAGCGCTCCGCGGCGTAAGCGTCAAGCCCGCCGTGGAGCTCGCCCTCGAGCAGCGGGAGGACGTCCCGGACGAGCGCGGTCCCGCGGGCCATCCACTGGTAGTAGGAGCGGCCGCCGTGGTGGTAGGGGCCGTACAGGCGCGTTTCGGGGAACCTATCCATCAGCCACCCGAACAGCGCCTCGTGGCGCACGTGCATCCGCACCGTGACCTGCGGCTGCTTACCGTCGCCGCCGAAGGAGGCCTCGCCGATCATCAGCCCGACGAGCAGGCCCCGGTCGAACTCCGATAGCTTCACCACGGCTGAGATTGTTTCACCGCGTAAAAAAACGTGAAACGATTCGGGGAGCGTTGCTGGAAAAGGGGCCACTATGGAACCAAATCCAGCAATCCGCTCGGGTCGGGGGATGGCGGGACTGGCGCGGCTCCCGCGGCCGCGGGTGGCGCGACGGGGGTGGCGCGGCTCCGGTGGCGGCGCGCGGCGTGGAGCGGGTGGTGGGGGTGGCGGCGGCGTGGAGCGGGCGGGGCGGTACCGGAGGACCGGCGGCGCCGGCAGGCCCGGCGGGCGTCAGTCGACGAGCGGCGCCACGACGAGCCGCCGGTCGGGCTCCTCGCCCTCGCTGTACGTCTCGACGTCGTGGCGGGCCTTCAGGTGCTCGTGGACGACCTTGCGCTCGAGCGCGCTCATCGCCTCGAGCGTCACCGCGCGCCGGTCGTGGACCGCCGCTTCGGCGGCCTGGTCGGCCGCGGCGCGCAGCGCGACGGCGCGGCGCTCGCGATAGCCGGCGGCGTCGACCACCACCCGCTTGCGGACGGTGGCGCCCTTGCAGGCCACGCGGTAGGCGATGTGCTGAATCGCGTCGATCATCTGGCCGTGGCGACCGATCAGCAGCCCGAGGTCGTCGCCCTCGAGGTCCGCGCGGACCTCGTCGGCATCCTCCTCGACGTGGATGCTTGCCTCGACGCCAACGCCGACGACGATCTGTTCGAGCAGCTCCTGTACGCGCGAGCCAGCCGCGCCGATCTCAGCGCCCACGATCTACCTCCTGCGCCCGGATCGCTTCTTCTTCTTGCGCGGCGGGGGTGGGGGCGTGCTGGTCTTCCCGCCGCGACTCCCGCCGGCAGCGACGGGTTCGGGCTCCTCGCGCTTGGACCGGCCTCGGATAAGTCCGGACAGACCGCCGCCCGAGCCGGAAGAGCCGTTCGGGCCGCCATCGTCGTCGCGAGGCGGCGGACCGCCGCCGCCCGTGTCGCCCTTCCCGCTGCCGCGACCTCCGCCGCCGCCGCCGCCCGGCGGGCCGGTGGCGATCGCCGCCACCGGCGGCGCCGGAGGCCCGATCAGCTTGCGGATCGTGTACTGCTGGCCCATCGTCCAGGTGTTCGTCGTGATCCAGTAAACGATCAGGCCCGCCGGGAAGTTGATCACGATCACGACGAACACCAGCGGGAGCAGCAGCATCAGGTTCCGCTGCTGCTTGTCCATCATCGGGCTCGACATCATCAGGCTCGAGGCGAGCTGAGTACCGACGTAGAGCAGCAGCAGGACGATCAGCACCCATCCCGTGGCCTTGTTCGTCAGGTCGGGGATGAACAGGAAGCCGGCGCCGTTGTTGGGCCCGCACGGTGTCGTGTGCCCAGCCGCCTGCGCGAGGCTGATGTGGTGAGTCGCCGCGTACTTGATCTGGTACGCGTGCTGCGTCTGCGGGCAGATGTCGGGCCGCAGGTTGTTGCGCAACATGTAGAAGAGCGAGATGAACACCGGGATCTGCGCCACCAGCGGCAGGCAGGAGCCGAGCGGATTGATCTCGTTCTCCTTGTAGAACTTCATGATCTCCTGCTGCTGGCGCTGCTTGTCGTCCTTGTACTTGGCCTGGATGGCCTTCATCTGCGGCTGCAGGTGCTGAAGCTTCTGCATCGAGTGGAACTGCTTGACGGTCAGCGGCAGCAGGATCGCCCGCATCAGGATCGTCAGCGCGATGATCGACACGCCCCACGAGAACCCGACGTGGTTGTGGAAGAACAGGAGGATCGACTGGAAGATGTCGATCAGCGGTTGGAAGATGTTCGCGACGTCAAACATGGTCAGGCGCTCGGGGCCGGTGCTCGGGGCTTGAACAGCTGCTGGTCCTCGACGGGGTCAAACCCGCCGTGACTGAACGGGTTACATCTGAGCAGCCGCCAGCCGGCCAAGACTAGCCCTCGGAGTATGCCGAATCTACGGATCGCCTGCGCGGCGTATTCCGAGCATGAAGGGTAGTAGCGGCATCGCTGCCCGAGCGCCGGCGAGATCAATCGCTGGTACAGCCGGATCGGCAGCACCGCCAGCGATCTGAGCGCGTTCACGCGCCCTCCCCGCGCTCGGCGTCGGCGAACTCGACCGACCCATCCCGGTCGCCCCCACCGGGGTCGACCCGCTCCAGTAACTGTCCCAGCGCGCGGCGAATTCCGGCCAGACCCTCACGTTCCGCGAGAGCGTTGGCTTCATGCCTGGCGACGACCACAGCGTCGGTGCCGGCCGGCAGCCGCCCGCCGTCGATCGCGAACGCCTCCCTGAGCAACCGCTTGACGCGGTTGCGCTCGACCGCGCCACCGACCTTGCGCGACACCGAGAGGCCGAGCCGCGGCTCGTCGCCCTCGCCTCGCGGAAACACGTACAGCACGAATTCACGGCCGGCGTGCGAGCGGCCGTGACGGAAGACGCGGTCGAAATCGGCGCTGCGCGACAGCCTCATCCGCCCGGTCCGCGGACGGGCGCCAGGCAGGCCCATCATCAGACCGTCAGGCGCTTGCGGCCTTTGTCGCGCCGGCGCTTGAGCGTCAGGCGCCCCGCGCGGGTTCGCATACGGGCCCGGAACCCGTGGGTGCGGGCGCGCTTACGCTTCTTCGGCTGATAGGTACGTTTCATGGCTCAGGACCCCGGAGAGCGGGACTGAGGCCAGTATACGCAGCGGCGATTGCGTCAGATTCGCATTTGCCGAGCGACTTGCGAACGCGGCCCGCGAGCCGCCCCGGGAGAGGCCTCAGCGCTTTTTCTCGCGCTTTGCGTCAAGGCCCCCGAGGCGGTCGATCTTGCCGGTTCGCCGCTGATATATTCGCCGCCCCGGGCGTCCTCGGGCGCCCCCCTCGCATTGTTGTCGTCTTCGTCCCGCAAGGGGTTGCTTGTCGCTGTCCGCGCACCTCGAGCCCACCGTTGCCTGGCGCGAGCTCCGTGCGGAGCTCCGGCGGGCCGTAGGCGACTCCACGTACGAGATCTGGTTGGACTCGCTGGAGCTCCGGTCGGTCCGCGAAGGCACCGTCCTCGTCGACGCGCCGGCGGCCACGTACGACTGGGTCTCGAAACGATTCGGACGGGTGCTCGAGAGCTGCGCGAGGATCGCGTTCGGGCCGGACATCAGATTTGAGCTCGCGCGCCACGGCACCGGACGGGTACAGCAGGCGCGGGCGCCCGCCGACGCCATCGACCTCGCTGCCAGCGCCCTCAATCCGCGCTACAGCTTTGATCAGTTCATCATCGGCGACGGGAATCGTCTTGCCCACGCGGCGTCGCTCTCCGTCGCCGAGCTCCCCGGACAGGCATACAACCCGCTGTTTCTCCACGCCCCGCCGGGACTGGGGAAGACGCACCTGCTGCACGCGATCGGCAACTACGTCGTGTCGTTCGGCGGTGGCGCGGTCGTCCGGTACACGACCGTCGAAGCGTTCACGAATCAGTTCATCCGCGCGATCGGATCGCGCTCGATCGACCGCTTCAAGCAGGCCTACCGGAACGCCGACGTCCTCCTTATCGACGACGTCCAGTTCCTTGCGAGCAAGGCGAAGACCGAGGAAGAGTTCTTCCACACGTTCAACGCGCTGTACGAGAACGGCCGCCAGCTCGTGCTCACCTGCGACCGCCTCCCCCGCCAGCTCGTGTCGGTGGAGGAGCGGCTACGCGAGCGGTTCGAGTCGGGCCTGGTGGCGGTCATCAAGCCTCCCGACCACGCCACCCGGGTCGCGATCCTCCGCAAGCGGGCCGCGCTAGATCACATCCGCGTGACTGACGAAAGCGTGCTCGAGCTGATCGCCGACCGCATCACCGACAACGTCCGGGTCCTCGAGGGCGCGCTGATCAGGATCGTCGCGTACCACTCGCTGACGCAACTCCCGATCGACATCCGGCTCGCCGAAACGGTCCTCGATGAAATACATCCCAAGCCAGCGGCCAAGGCCTCGTCAACCTCAGTTGACGAGATCCAGCACACCGTTGCTACGTACTACGGGCTGGCGCAGGCGCAACTGACCTCCTCTAGCCGCCTCGCGAGCGTGACCTGGCCACGTCAGGTTGCGATCCACCTCGCGCGTGCCATGACCGACGCTTCCCTCCAGGCGATCGGCGAGGCATTCGGCGGACGCAATCACGCCACCGTCCTCCACGCATGCAAGCGCGTCACCGAGCGCATGGACCTCGATCAACAGGCTGTTGACGAGGTGCAGGAGCTGACGAACATCCTCGACCGCGGCCGTGCCGACCGACCTTCTTGACAGACTTGCCTGTTCTTCGCACACGCCAGTATTCCCGCTCGCTGCGGCCATTCCGACGGTTGTCAACACCCTGTAGACCCCTATGACTTCTACATCGATATTGAGGTATTCATCGTGAAGATCTCCTGCGAGCGCGAGGCTCTGCTTCGACAACTTCAAACCGTGAGCAGAGTCCCCTCGACACGCAGCGCGATCCAGGCGCTTTCGGGAGTTCAGCTGATCGCATCAGCGGGCGGCTGCGAGCTCCAGGCGACCGATATGGACGTCGGCCTCCGCGTCCCGCTCGAGGCCGAGATCGTCCGCGAGGGCACCGTTGTCCTCCCGGCGCGCCTGCTCCTCGACGTGGTTCGCCTGCTCCCGGCCGAGGGCGTCTCGCTCGAGCTCCGAGCCTCGGAGCAGGACGTCGAGCTCGTGTCCGGAAACGCCACCTTCCACATTCGGACGCTACGAGCCGAGGACTTTCCTCCGTTCCCCGAGCCCCAGGCGGAGGGCGCCGTGTCGCTCCCGGTCGAGGCGTTCGTGTCGACCGCGCTCAAGGTTGCGACCTCGGCATCGCGCGACGAGACGCGGCCGGTGCTGACCGGAATCCTCGTCTCCGCGTCCGACCGCGAACTCCGAATGGTCGCCACTGACTCATATCGGCTGAGCGTCAAGGAGACAACGCTCGAGGACTCACTCGCGTCAGGATTCGAAGTCAACGTGCCGGCCCGCGCGCTCCAGGAACTCGCCCGTGTCGCCGCTCACGTCGAGGATGAGGAACTCCGAATCAGCGTCCGCCAAAACCAGGTGCTGTTCGAGCTCGGTGGAATCGTGCTGTCCTCGCGGCTGATCGACGGGCAGTTCCCCAACTACCGCCAGCTCCTACCGGAGACATTCGAGCACGAACTCCGGCTCGCCGGCGCCGAGTTGACCGAGGTCGTCCGCCGGATCAGCCTGCTCGCCCAGAAGAACGCGCCGCTGCGGCTGTCATTCAAGCCGGGCGAGCTGACGATCTCCGCACAGACGCCCGACATCGGCGAGGCGCTCGAGTCGCTGCCCGTGCCGTTCCAGGGCGAGCCGCTCGAGATCGGCTTCAACCCCGAGTTCCTGCGCGCCGGTTTGGAGGCGATCGAGGAGGGCGACGTGTTGATGAAGTTGATCAGTCCGCTTCGGCCGGGTCTCATCGAGTCCGGCGACGACAGCCGGTTCCGCTATCTGATCATGCCAATCCGGCTCAACGTCTAATGAGTTGCTCGTGCAGGTCCTCGGCCTGAGCCTGCGCGACTTCCGTTGCTATGACGACGCCCGCGTCGAGCTCGGCGCGGGGTTGACGGTGGTGACCGGTCCGAATGGCGCCGGCAAGACGAACCTGCTCGAGGGCCTTTATTTCGCGTGCACGGGCCGTTCCTGCCGGACGAGCAACGAGCGCGAGGTCGTGAGGTTCGGCGCCACGACGGCCCGCACGGTCCTGACCTGCGAGGGCGAGGACGGCGCCCACGACCTGTCAGTTGGCTTTGTGCCCGGCCAGCCCAAGGTCATGCGTGTCGACGGGGCCTCGGTCGAACGAATGCTCGACGTCGCCGGCCGCCCACTGGTCAGCGTGTTTCTGCCCGACCGGCTTGAGCTGATCAAAGGCGCCCCGGCGGTGAGGCGCGCGCATCTCGACCAGTTCGTGGGCGCGCTCTGGCCGGCGCGGGCCGAGACACGACGGCTCTACTCGCAGACGCTCGCACAGCGCAATGCACTGATCGGGAGAATCCGGTCGGGCCGTGGCTCGCGTGGCTCCCTGGAGGGCTGGGACGCGCAACTTGCCCGTCACGGCATCGCGCTGATGAACGATCGCCGTCGCGCCGCCGACCTGCTCGAGGACCCCTTCCGGCGCATCGGAACCGCGCTTGGCCTCCCAGACGATCCCAATGTCTCGTACAAGCCCCGCTCCCGCGCGACCGATCCCGCACAGCTAGCAACCGAGTTGGCCGAGCGACTCGACGGCGACCTCGAGCGCGGGTTCACCGGGCATGGCCCCCACCGCGACGACCTGGCCACCGACCACGGCGGTCACGACCTGCGCGCGTACGGCTCCCAAGGCCAGCAACGGCTCGCGCTGCTCGCGCTGCTGCTCGCCGAGCGGGAGGTGATCGCCGCCCATCGCTCCGCCCCTCCGGTGATGCTGCTCGACGATGTCATGAGCGAACTCGACCGCGATCGCCGGCAGGCACTCGTGGAGTTGCTGTGCTCGACTCCCGGCCAGTCCGTGATCACCGCGACCGACCTCGAGCACGTGCCGGGGTCAACCGACGACGATGTCACTCACCTCGCTGTTTCCCGGGGAAGACTGCTCGCGATGGCGACGGAATGACGATCTATCGCCGCAGCCCCCGCCCGCTATCGCTCTCGCTCGATCGCATCCGCGACGAACTCGAACCCGACAGCCTCCTCGCCGAGGTGCAAAGAACGTGGCAGGGCGCGGTTGGCTCGGCGATCGCCGGCGAGGCACAACCGACGGCTGAGCGCGGCGGAGTCGTAACCGTGTCCTGCTCGGCGTCAGTGTGGGCGCAGGAGCTCGACCTGATGGCGCCCGCGATCCTTGACCGCCTGAACCGGGTGCTGCACTCCGGGCGAGTGATTCGGTTGCGCTGCGTCGCGCTTCCGCCAAGGGTGTAAGCGACTTCCTCCTTGAACGTGAAAGGCCGGCGGCGGGATGCGGCACCCGCCACCGGCCTTGTCAGCCCCCTACCTTCGTTCGCCCCCCGTTGGCCCCACGGGCCCCCGGCTTTGTTAGCCCAGCGGCTGCACCGTCGACCAGGTCCCGAGGCTCCAGGTCCCGAGGCTCGGGGCGGCGCCTGGCCCAGACCCCGCGGAGCAGCTGTCGCAGCTCCAGCTCGAGAGCGCGAAGCCGGCGCGGAGTGGGCCCTTGGCACGGCTCCACGTCGAAAGGCTCCAGGTCGATAGGTTGTAGTTGATGTTGCCGGTCGCGCCGTTGACCAGCGTGTTCGGCGTAAGCCCCTGGTCGGCGACGGGCGGATTCCAGACGAGCGCGGCCTTCACCGCGTTGGGCTCCTGGAAGTTCGAGTTGTCGGTGACGGCCGAGCTCGTCAGGTCACCCTTCACCTGATCGGGCGTCCAGTTCGGGTGAATCTGGAGCAGGTCGGCGACGAGGCCGGAGATCATCGGCGCCGCCATCGACGTACCGCTCGTCTGGATGTATTGGCCGTTGCCGACGATGCAGGTCGAGCAGCTCGAGGCGAACTCGCTGTTCGGCGCGAGCACCGACACGATGTGAGCGCCCGGCGCGTACAGGTCCGGCTTCTGGAAGCCGTCCTGCGTCGTGCCCTCACTCGACCACGATGCGATCGTGTCACCGCTTGGGTTGGCGCTGCCGTTCTCGTCGACCCCACCGACCGTGATCACGTACGGATCGTTCGCCGGCGCCCACTGGACCGCATCGGCAGCCGTGCCGCGATTCCCAGCGGCCGCGACTACGACGATGCCGTGCATCCAAGCCGCCTCGGCCGCGGCGTCGAGTGGGTCGGTCTTGTATGACTGCGGAGTGGAGGAATCGAGTGACAGGTTGATCACTCGGATATTGAACTGTGACTGATGCGCCACCGCGAACTGCAGTCCGTAGATCACGTCAAGCACGGTCGCCTTACCCGTCTCGTCGGAGACCTTGATCGAGATCAGGTTGGCATTCGGCGCGACGCCGATGTACTGCCCGTGCAGCGGATCCCCCAGGCCGCGATTGTCGCCGTTGCCGGCGATGATCCCGGCCACATCCGTACCGTGACCGTAACTGTCAGTCGCGGTGGTGGCATCAGCATTCGCCACGGCGCTCGCAACGACCCGCGAGCTGCTGTGGTCCTTGGAGGCGAAGTCGGGAAGCGAACCGTCAACGCCCGTGTCGACGACGGCAACTCCAACTCCGGTGCCGGTAACACCGAACTTCCAGAGAGGGAGAACACCGAGCGTCTGGTCATAAGTCGTTTGAAGCTGGGCGCCGGAGACACCCAGGCCGGCCATCTGGAACGGAAGGTGACCGTAGGGGATGCTCTGCGGCGTCACCGTGGTGTTAAGTGACACCGCGTGCACGTCGGGGCTCGCCGCCAGCGACCGGGCCTCAGCGGCGGTCAGCTTGAGCGCGAGGCCGTGGATGATCGGCAGGTTCCCGATGATCCGCCCGTGGACACGAGTGGCGTCGGACACTCCCTCCGCCTGCGTGACTGGGCCATTGAACTGGACGATCGCCTCCACGAGCGTGGTGGGGTGGCGCGCGGCGAGCGTCGCGATCCTCGGATCGAGCGGCGCCGACGACCCAGCGGGCGCGGCGCCAGATGAGGCACCCGGGACGACAGTCCGCAGCTGTCCGTTCCCCGCGCCGAGCACGATGGCGACGGCGATCGCTACGACGGCCGCGCCGACGAGCGCGGACATCCACCGCATCCGCTCAACGATTGGGACAGAACGTGTCATCTCAGGGCAACCTCCGTGTCGCAAAGCTGTAACCAGTGACTCAACTGGCGGCTGGGCCATCTCGAATCCGTTCGAGACCCCTGGCTTTGCGTCCCCGCCTCGCGACGGGTTTGCCCGAGCAGTCTTATTAGCTAAGTGAACTGGCGGCTGGGCGATCTCACTGGAATGCGAGACCCCTGGCTTTGCGTCCCCGCCTCGCGACGGGTATGCCCTGATCAGTCCTTCGTGGGAGGTTCATCGGTCGGAACCTGCAGCCACCTGAGCGGTTTGGACGTATGTATGAGGATCCGGCGCGCCTGGTCAGGCGGCCGAGCGCAGCTGGAGGTCGGGCTTGACCGGCTCGGGTCGGCCGAGGTGGAAGCCCTGTCCGTAATCGCACTCGAGCGCGACCAGGGCGTCGGCCTGCTGCTGCGTTTCAATGCCCTCGGCGACCACCGCGACGCCCAACGTGCGCGCGAGTTCGATGATCATCCGGACAAACGATGCCTCGGGCCCGCGACGGGCCAAGCCATCGACGAACGACTTCGCGATCTTCAGCATGTCGAAGGGGAGGGTGTGCAGGTAACTCAGCGAGGAATAGCCGGTGCCGAAGTCGTCGAGCGCGAACCTAACTCCGAGCGCGCGGAGCTCGGAGATGGCCGACTTGGCCCGTTCAGCGTCTTCGAGCAGCACGGTTTCGGTGATCTCGAACACGATGCTTCGAGGGTTGACGCCGGCGGCGGACAGTATCGCTCGGACGCGATCGACCAGACCGGGGTCGCGCAGCTCGACCGCACTGAGATTGACGTGGACCGCCACCTCGGGTCCATCATCGAGTCCGGCCTCGCTGAGGGCCTGCCACCGGCGCGCCTGTTGGCACGCCTCCTCGAGCACGTACTGCCCGAGTGACAGGATCAGACCGGTCTCCTCTGCGAGCGGGACGAACTCTGACGGTCCGACGAGGCCGCGGCGTGGGTGCTCCCAACGGACGAGTGCCTCCTCGGCCACGAGCGCGCCCGTGGCGAGATCGATGATCGGCTGGAAGTACAGCGTCAGCTGCTGGCGCTCGATCGCGAGCCGTAGTTCCTCCTTGAGGCCGTGCCGCTCGAGCACGGCCTCGCCCATGCTCGGGTGGAACACCTGGAAGTGGCCCTTCCCAGTGGTCTTCGCCTTGTACATGGCGACGTCCGCGTCACGGATCAGCTCCTCGGCCGAGGCCGCACCGCTGTGCCCGGTGGCAATGCCGACGCTCAGGTACACCGACACGCTCTCGGCGCCGACCCCGACGGGGAGCACGAACGCCTCCATGATCCGGCGGGCGACCTTGACCGCCGCTGCCTCAGCGTCGTGACCATCCTCGACCATCACCGCGAACTCGTCGCCGCCGAGGCGGGCGACGACGTCCTCGGGTCGCAGGCACGCGCGCAGGCGCGAGGCGACGGACACGAGCAGCTCGTCCCCGGCCGAGTGCCCCAGGCTGTCGTTGACGGTCTTGAAGTCGTCCAGATCGATGAACAGCACTGCGAGCTCTCCGCGCCGGTCGCTGATCGCAGCCTTCACCTTGTCGGTGAACAGCGCCCGGTTGGCGAGGTTCGTCAGCGGGTCGTGGTAAGCCTGATGGTGCAGCTGCTCCTGCAGCACCGACAGCTGCGTGACCGCCTGCTCGAGGCGGTCGTATTGGAGCGCGACGCTCGCGTTGCCGGCGAGCGTGTCGAGCAGTCGCAGGTCGTCGTGGTCGAACGAGCGCACGACGCCGAACCGGTTCGCGAGCATGATCGCTCCGATCACGCGCTCCTCGCCCGGGAGCGGCGCCACGATCGCGTGGGTGACCCCCCGCGCCTCCAGGTAGCGCTGCAGGCGCGCGCCGCCGAACGGTGGGTCGAGCGTGATCGCGGCGCCGCCGCTGCGCTCGAGCAACTCGCGCATCGCGTCGGCGACCTCCGAGTCGACCGGCTCCATCAGCTCGCGGTAGCTGCCCGGACCGACCAGCGTGCGGAGCGACGGGTTCTCCTCCGAGCCGAACAGGATGATCTCGGCGAGCTCGGCGCGGAACGCCTCGAGCGAGCGCATGAGCAATCCTTCGAGCGCGTCTGCGATCTCACGCGAGCGCGCGAGCGTGCGGTTCGCCTCGTATAGGAACTCGAGCCGCTTGTGGCGCTCGCGCTCGGACAGGTACGCGCGATAGGCGGCGAACAGCGTCAGCGAGGGAATCGCGAGGAGCGGTAGCGCGCGAGCGTCCGAGGCCGCGATCACCGCCCCGCAGAGGCCAAGGCTGGCGTTGCTGAGTGTCACCACGAGGTCCATCGAGAGCATGTGGGCGACCGTGCGAAGCTTCACGAGACCCTCCGACAGCGAGATCGCGGTAGCGATCAGCACGACGGTCAGGAACCCGGACGCCTGCGTGGCGATCAGCGCCGCGACCCAGGTGCGTTCTCCGACTTGGTCGGAAACCGGCGCCAGCGCGTGCATGACGAGGATCGCGACGCACACGTGCACGGCCAGCTGGGAGATGTTGAAGACGAACTTCACCGGCGGCAGGCGGCGGTCGAACAGCATCACGAGCGCGATCCCGAGCAGCGAGCCGACCACGAAGGCCTGCGCGCTGCAGAAGATCAGCCCGAACACAAGCGGGATGTCGCCGAGCGAGAACGAGTGCGCGCCGCGGCGAAAGTGCAGATGCACCACGCAGCGCTCGGCGATCGCGAACGCGATCGCCATCGACCACCAGGGCAGGTGCGGGTGCGCGAGCGGCCCGAGATCGTGGACGGGCCCGGTGTAGAGCGCCACGGCGGCGCCGATCAGCACCAGATTCAGGCCCCACACGGGGTGCACGTGGCGCGCACGCGCGAGCGCGCCCGACAGGCGAGAGGACGTCTTGGGCTGACGTTCTGTAGCGGTCTCGGCTCTCATCCTCGGTCGCCGACGTCGTCTCGCCGGCAGCCCTTCGCGTAAGCATCGGCGGACGCGCGCAAAAGTTGAGCAATGCGAATGGAAGAGTGGCTCCGGAGCGATCGCGACCCGGTTGCCGAGGGGCCCGCTGAGGAGCACCGCCGAGACGACAAACCCAACCTGTTCGCGCCCCGACAAATACTGCCCGTTTTCCGGGGTTTGCAGGCAAAACAGACCGCGCTTACCGGCCCTTTCCGACCCCCGCCGTGCTATCATTATGTGCACAACTCTCGACGCCCCGCTGCGCGCCAGGTTGCGCGGATCCGGGGCGTCTCTGATGTCATCGGAGGATCGTTGGCAATAGACGATGGCGCCACAGGGCGCCCTAACCAGCAGAGCACATACGACGCGCAGGACATCACGGTCCTGGAGGGACTCGAGGCGGTCCGTCGGCGTCCGGGCATGTACATCGGCTCGACCGGCGAGCGCGGTCTGCATCACCTCGTGTACGAGGTCGTCGACAACTCGGTTGACGAGGCCCTAGCCGGTCGCGCCGACCGCGTCGACATCACGATCCATCCCGACAACTCGGTCACCGTCCGCGACAACGGCGCCGGCATCCCGGTGGGAATCATGGAGAAGGAGCAGCGGCCCGCGGTGGAGGTCGTGCTCACTGTGCTCCACGCCGGCGGCAAGTTCGGCGAGGGCGGCGGCTATAAGGTCTCGGGCGGACTCCACGGCGTCGGCGTGTCGGTGGTCAACGCGCTGTCCGAGCGCCTCGACGTCGAGGTTCGCCGCGACGGCTTCGTGTGGACGCAGTCGTTCGAGCGCGGCAGGCCGCTCGCCGATCTGAAGCAGGGCGAGCCCACCACGGAGACCGGGACCACGATCAGGTTCCTCCCCGACGCCGACGTGTTCGAGACGCTCGACCTCAACTTCACGACGCTCGAGGAGCGGATGCGAGACACCGCGTTCCTCACCCGTGGCCTGCGGATCTATCTGATCGATAAGCGGGGCGAAGGCCACAAGGCCGAGTTCCACTACGACGGCGGGATCGTTGACTTCGTCAAGTACCTCAACCGCAACAAGGATCCGATCACCAACAAGGTGATCTCGTTCGAGGGCGAGAGCGACGAGGGCGCGGTCGAGGTTGCGATGCAGTGGAACTCCTCCTACCAGGAGTCCGTGTTCTCGTTCGCCAACAACATCAACACGATCGAGGGCGGTTCTCATCTGAGCGGTTTTCGCTCCGCTCTGACCAACGCGCTCAACAACTACGCGCGCGAGAAGGGCGAGCTCAAGGAGAAGGACGACAACCTCACCGGCGAGGACGTCCGCGAGGGCCTGACCGCGGTGATCTCGGCCAAGCTCCAGGATCCGCAGTTCGAGGGTCAGACCAAGACCAAGCTCGGAAACCCGGGCATGCAGGGCTTCGTCCACTCGGTGGTGTACGCCCGGCTGACCGAGTTCCTGGAGGAGAACCCTCAGGACGCCCGGCGCGTAATCCGCAAGAGTGTCGACGCCGCCCGCGCCCGCGCCGCGGCGCGCAAGGCACGCGATCTGACGCGACGGAAGTCCGCGCTGGAGAACTCGGCGCTCCCCGGGAAGCTGGCCGACTGCTCGGTCAAGGACCCCTCCCTCGCAGAACTGTTCATCGTCGAGGGCGACTCGGCCGGCGGGTCCGCCGTCAGCGCGCGCGATCGCAGCACTCAGGCGATCCTGCCGCTGCGCGGGAAGATCCTGAACGTCGAGAAGAGCCGGATCGACAAGGTCCTGCAGAACCAGGAGATCCAGGCGCTGATCACGGCGATCGGCACGGGCGTGCGCGATGAGTTCGACATCGCCAAGGCGCGCTACCACAAGATCGTGCTGCTCACCGACGCGGACGTCGACGGCGCTCACATCCGAACGCTCGCGCTGACGCTGCTGTTCAGGGAGATGCAGCCGCTGATCGAGGCCGGCTACGTGTACATCGCCAAGCCGCCGCTATATCGCCTGACCAAGGGCCAGAAGCACCGGTACATCGAGCGGGAGTCCGAGCTCGAGGACATCCTGCTCGGAGACAAGTTCGAGAAGCTCGAGGTCTTCGATCGCTACAACAAGCCGCTGAAGCTGACCGACACGCGGTGGAAGCGCTTCAACCGCCTGCTCAAGCAGTACGACGGCTGGGCCTCGGCGCTTCGCGCTGAGCACGGCCACGGGGTGATCGCGTTCCTGCAGCAGGCCCGCCTGCTCGAGGAGCAGATCACCGACGCCGAGGCGCTGCTGCGCCACGTCGCCAAGGACGGCCAGAACGGCGAGTCGCACCGCACCGAACTGCTGTCCCAGAACGACACCGAGGTCGTAATCCGCACGATCGAGTCGAAGACCGGGCTGGCCACCACCCACCACGTCCCGAGAGCGACGCTCGACGCCGAGGAGTACCACCGGCTCGCCGAGGTTCACGCGGAGCTGGTCGCTCTGGTCGGCACCCCGCCGTTCCAGGTGCAGCTCAACGACAACATCAAGGACGCGCCGTCCTTCGACGACCTGCGCGAGACGGTGCTCGAGATCGCACAGCGCGGGATCGAGTACTACCGGTTCAAGGGACTCGGCGAGATGGACGCGCACGAGCTGCGCGAGACCACGATGGACCCCGCATCGCGGACGCTGGTTCAAGTCACGATGGAGGATGCCGCCTCCGCGGATCTCGTGTTCTCGATGCTGATGGGTGACCAGGTCGAGCCGCGCCGGGCGTTCATCGAAGAGAACGCGCGCCTCGCCACGCTGGACACGTAGGAGGACTCATGTCATCGATCGACACCATCGGCGGCGGCAACATCGAGCCCCGCGGGCTCGAGGAGGAGATGCGCTCGGCGTATCTCGACTACGCGATGTCAGTGATCGTCGGGCGCGCGTTGCCCGATGTCCGCGACGGGCTCAAGCCGGTCCACCGCCGCATCCTGTTCGCGATGAACGAGCTGAACCTGCGGCCGCCGCGCAAGCACGTCAAGTGCGCGACGATCGTCGGCGAGGTGATGGGCAAGTACCACCCTCACGGCGACTCCGCGATCTACGACACACTGGCGCGGATGGCGCAGGACTTCTCGATGCGCTATCCGCTCATCGACGGGCACGGGAACTTCGGCAACATCGACGGTTGGGGCGCGGCGGCGATGCGCTACACCGAGGCGCGCCTCGACGCGCTGGCGACCGAGATGCTGCGCGACATCGACCAGGACACGGTCGACTTCGCTCCGAACTACGACGGCACCAAGCAGGAGCCGCTCGTCCTGCCATCGCGTTTCCCGAACCTGCTCGTCAACGGCGGCTCCGGGATCGCGGTCGGGATGGCTACCAACATCCCGCCACACAACCTGCGTGAGGTGGTCAACGGCGTTATCGCCTACGTCGACGATCCGAGCATCGACGTCGACGGCCTGATGAAGCACATCAAGGGCCCGGACTTCCCGACCGCGGGGACGATCCTCGGCCGCGACGGCATCCGCGAGGCGTACCGGACCGGCCGCGGCCGGGTGCGGGTCCAGGCCAAGGCACACATCGAGCCGATCCAGCAGGGCAAGGAGGCGATCATCGTCACCGAGCTGCCCTTCCAGGTCCGCAAGGGCGGCGACGGGGGGCTGATCGAGAAGATCGCGACGCTCGTCCACGAGAAGAGGCTCCCCGAGATCACCGACATCCGCGATGAGTCGGACCGCAACGGCATGCGGATCGTGATCGAGCTCAAGCGCGACGCGATCCCGAAGGTCGTTCTCAACAAGCTGTTCAAGCACACGCCGATGCAGCAGACGTTCGGCGTGAACATGGTGGCGCTGGTCGACAACGTGCCGCGCACGCTGTCGCTGCGCGAGGTGGTCGGGCACTACGTCGACCACCAGCGCGAGGTCGTCGTTCGCCGGACCCAATACGAACTGCGCCGGTCCGAGGAGCGCGCGCACATCCTCGAGGGCCAGCTGATCGCGCTCGCGCACCTCGATGACGTGATCGCGCTGATCCGCGGATCGCGCGACCCCGAGACGGCGCGCAACGGGCTGGTCGAGCGGTTCGAGCTGACCGTGATCCAGGCCCAGGCGATCCTCCAGCTGACGCTGAGCCGCCTGACCGCTCTCGAGGCAGACAAGATCAAGCAGGAGCATGCGGATCTGGTGGAGCGCATCAAGGAGCTACGCGAGATCCTTGGCGACGAGAGCAGGGTGCTCGCGCTGATCAAGGAGGAGCTCACCGAGATCGCCGAGTCCTACGGCGACGAGCGGCGCACGGAGATCGTGCACGCCGAGGGCGAGATCGACATCGAAGACCTGATCGCCGACCAGCAGATGGTGATCTCGATCACGCACTCGGGCTACATCAAGTCTCTACCGCTTTCGACGTACCGCCAGCAGCGCCGCGGCGGCGTGGGCGTGACCGGGATGGACATGAAGGAGGACGACTACATCGAGCATCTGTTCGTGTCGTCCACGCACGACTACCTGTTGTTCTTCACGAACCGCGGGAAGGTGTACCGGCTCAAGGTCTACGAGCTGCCCGAGGCGTCGCGGACCTCACGCGGCCGGGCGCTCGTGAACCTGCTGCCGCTCCGCGAGGGCGAGCGGGTGCAGTCCGTGCTGTCGACCCGCGACTTCGGCGAGGGAAAGTACCTCGTGTTCGCCACCCGGAACGGGATGGTCAAGAAGACCGAGTTCGGTGCGTACAACACGCCGATCAAGGCCGACGGGATCATCGCTATCAACATCCGCGACGACGACGAGCTGATCGCGGTCCGCCGCACCACCGGCCACGACGACATCATCATGGTGTCGCGCTCGGGCCAGGCGGCGCGGTTCAGCGAGTCGGCTGTCCGGCCGATGGGCCGTGACACGAGCGGCGTGCGCGGAATGAACGTCTCCCAGGCGGGCAACGCGGTGCTCGCGATGGACGTCGCGCGCGACGACCAGGAGCTGCTCGTGGTGACCGAGAACGGCTACGGCAAGCGCACCCCAATCCCCGACTATCCGGTCAAGGGTCGCGGAACGATGGGCGTCAAGACGATCACGCTCACCGAGAACAAGGGAGCGCTGGCCGGCGCGCTCGTCGTGCGCGAGCATCAGGAGCTCGTGTTCATCTCCCAGAACGGGATGGTCCAGCGCACCTCCGTCCGCGGGATCAACCGCTACGGTCGCGCGTCCCAGGGCGTGAAGGTGATGAACATCCGCGACGACGACCAGGTCAGCGCGGTCGCGCTCGTGGTCGAGTCCGAGACCTCGACGGCGGCGTCCGTCGCCGATGAGGGCCCGCCTAATGGGCCCGTCATGGACGAAACCGAGGCGTTTGCGGATGCGCCGGTCGACGACGAGATGGTCGACGACGAGGAGCCCGGCGACGCCGACGACGTCGC
>Ga0335076_10001757_pt1 | contig 21121 bp, 14 predicted proteins | sample Lox_Sample_25_FD_206717 | JGI IMG/M metagenome (GOLD analysis project Ga0335076, IMG submission 206717) | Soil microbial communities from Loxahatchee National Wildlife Refuge, Florida, United States - Lox_Sample_2.5 | ecosystem: Environmental > Terrestrial > Soil > Wetlands | place: USA...
GGATCGCGCGGCCGACCACCTTCGGGTCGCAGTCGCCGATGCACGCGTGGATGGCGATCAGGGCGTCGACGTCCTCGCGCTCGAGCGTCGCCTGGACCGCGCGCTCGTAGGCGTCGACCGCGACGAGCGGTCCCAGGTCGACGGCGGCGCCCGGAGGCACGTCGAGACCGTGCGAGTCGCAGGCATCGGCGCAGATCGTCAACACGCCGCCCGAGTTGCTCGTGATGCCGACGCGGTTGCCGCGTGGCAGCGGCTGGTTCGCGAGCAGCACCGCGACATCGAACATCTCCTCGAGCGTGTCCGCGCGGACCACGCCGGCCTGGCGGAACAGCGTCTCGACGTTGGCGTCGCTCTGCGCGACCGCCCCGATGTGGGCCCTCGCGACCGCGCCGCCGGCGCGACTGCGGGCCCCCTTCACGCAGAGGACCGGCTTGCGGTACGAGATCCGCCGCGCGAGGCGCGCGAAGCGCCGTGGATTCCCGAAGGTCTCCAGGTACAGCAGCGCCAGGTCGGTCGAAGCGTCCTCCTCCCAGTACTGGAGCAGGTCGTTGCCCGACACGTCGGCGCGGTTTCCCGCCGACACGAACGTCGAGAAGCCGAGGCCGCGCTCCGCCGCGTAGTCGAGGATCACGAGACCCAGCGCCGCCGAGTGCGAGTAGAAGCCGATGCGGCCGCGCGGCGCGAGCAGCGGCGCGAGGCTCGCGTTCAGCCGCACGTCGGGATGCGTGTTCATGAGACCGAGGCAGTTCGGACCGATGAGCCGCGCCCCGTGCGAGCGGACGAGCGTGACGAGCTCCCGCTGAAGCGCGGCGCCCTCCGGGCCCGCCTCGGCGAAGCCGGACGTGACGACGAGGAGCCCTCGGGCGCCCGCGCGCAGCGCCTCCTCGGCCGCGCCGAGCACCTGCCGGGCGGGGACGGCGATCACGGCGAGCTCGGCCGGCTCCGGCAGATCGCGGACCGTCGGGTACGCCCGCACGCCGTGCACCGAGGTCGTCTGGTTGTTGACGGGATAGACCGTTCCCGAGAAGTTGCTGCGGACGATCGCCCGGAAGATCAGCGTGCCGATCGCGGCGGGGTCGCGCGAGGCGCCGATCACCGCGACGCCCCGGGGACGCAGCAGCGGCGCGAGGGAGTTGGCGGTCGCGATCCGCTCGCGCAGATCGGTGCGCTCCCGCACGTGCGACACGCCGCCGACCGGGAACTCGACGTGGAGGTTGCCGCCCAGCGCGGCCTGGTGGACCTCGAAGCCGGAGTCGCGGAAGACGTTGATCATGGCGTGGTTGTCGTAGAGGACCTCCGCCTCGAAACCCGTGAAGCCGGCGCCCGCGGCGATCCCGGCGAGCCGCTCGAGCAGCAGCGTGCTGATGCCGCGCCCCTGGTACGCGTCCTGGACGAGGAAGGCGACCTCCGCCCTCCCTCCCACGCCCACCGCGGTGTAGGTGCCGGTCCCCACGACGCGCGCCTCGCCGCCCTGGCCGACGATCGCGAGCAGGCACAGGCGGTCGCGCGGCTCGCCCGAGCACATGAACTCGACCGTGCGCCGCGAGACCTGCGCGATCGCTCCCATGAAGCGCATCTGGAGCGCCTCGCGCGAGACGGAGCCCATCAATGCCTCGAGCGCGGGCACGTCCTCCGGGCACGCGGTCCGCAGCAGGACGGTTTCGCCGTCGCGCAACAGGACGTACTCGCTGAAGTCCCGTGCGTCAGCGATGATCTGGAACATCGGCCTATATAACCATCGGTCCGGAACGAAGATCACTCAGGAGCAACATTCCCATCCGCATAACCCCTCTCCCCCCGTCGGGGGAGAGGGACGGGTGAGGGGCGTTTTCTCCAGCCCCTTCATCTTCCCCCCCAGTACGGCACGGCCGCCTCCAGGAGTCGTTCCGCCGCCTGGCGGTTGCGCCGGGTGATCTCGTCGCGGTTCGCGACGGCCTCTCCCGACGGCTCGGGGTCGTGGAAGCGCGCCGGCAGCTCCTCGCCGGCGGCCGCGCGCCAGCGCTCTCTCCACGCCTCCGGAATCTCCGCCGGCACCGGCAGATCGTGGACGAGGAGGTACAGCAGCGCCCACACGCGCGCGGAGGCGCGGAACGAATAGCCGCCCCCGAGCGTGAACAGGACGCGGCCCGAGGTGAACGCGTCGGCCCAGCCGAGGATCCGCCGGAACACCGCCTCGTAGTCGCGCGTCGTGAGCATCAGGTCGGCGAGGCGGTCCTCGAAGTGCGCGTCGGCGCCCGCCTGCACGACGAGCACGCCCGGACGGAAGCGCTCGAGAGCGCGCGGCACGACCGCGTCGAGGACCTCGAGGTAGCTCCTCCCCTCCGTCATCGGCTCCAGAGGGACGTTGAGCTTCAGGCCGCGGCCGACGCCGGTGCCGAGCTCGTGCACGTCGCCGGTGCCCGGGAAGAGGAACTTCCCGGACTCGTGGAGCGAGATCGTCATCGCGCGGCCCTCGTCGTAGAGGATCTGCTGCACGCCGTCGCCGTGGTGGACGTCGACGTCGAGGTACGCGACCCAGAGGCCGTGCCGCAGGAGTGCCAGGATCCCGAGCGCGAGGTCGTTGTACACGCAGAACCCCGAGGCGAAATTCCGCCGCGCGTGGTGGAGCCCGCCGCCGAGCTGGAGGACCCGCTTCTCCCCCGCCTCGCAGAGGCGCCGGGCTCCGGCGAGCGTGCCACCGACGTGCCAGCGCGCGGCCTCGTCCATCCCGCGGAAGGCCGGCGTGTCCGGCGTGCCGAGCCCGTAGTCGCGGGCGTCGGGCACCTCTTCGCCGGCGGAGAGCGCCTCGACGCGGCGCACGTAGTAGTCGGCGTGGACCTCGAGGATCTCCTCGCGCGTCGCGGGCTCGGGCGCGATCGGCCGGACCGGAGCCCCGAGCTCGCGCAGGAGGTCGAGCGTCATGTCGACGCGGACCGGGGAGAAGGGGTGGTGTTCGCCGAAGCTGTATTGGCGGTAGGCGGGATGGTAGATCACCGAGGCCATGGCTTCTCGGGCGGCCACACGACGTCGAACCCCGAGACGCGCAGCTCCTCGGCGAGCCGCCGGGTCTCGATCGAGCCGACGCGGAGGACCACGCGCACACTCGTGGCGGTCTCCGGGTGCGTGAGGATCGAATGAACGTTCAGTCCGCGCTCGCCGAAGAAACCCGTCAGGCGGGCGAGCTCGCCGGGATGATCCGCGAGGCGGACCTCGATGCGCCCCGACGGCTTGTCGACGCCGGTCATCTTCAGGATCGCGTCGAGGAGGTCGAGACCCGTGATGATGCCGGCGAGCCGCCCGCCCTCGAGGACCGGCAGGCAGCCGATCTTCTTCCGCCGCATCGTGCGTGCGGCATCCTCGACGGCATCCTCGGGATCGGCCGTCTCCGGATTCCGGGTCATCACGTCGGCGACGGGATGCGAGGGAGGCCGCGGCGAGGGCGAGAGCGCGCTCGTCGCGAGCCGCAGGTCCCGGTCGGTGACGACGCCGACGAGCCGGCCGCCGTCCTCGACGGGAAGGTGGCGGATTCCCTCCCTCTGCATGGTCCGGTACGCCGCCTCGAGCGTCGTGTCGCTCGGGACGGCGATCGCCGGGCGCCGCATGATGTCGCGGACGAGCATGGACCGGTCCCTCTCGGAAGGAGCTACTCCTCCTTGCCGAACTGCTTCAGGTCCTCCGGCCCTTCCTTCGTGGCCACCCTCTCCTTGCCCTGCACGGCGACGCGGATCTGCTCGACCACGTCGGGATTCGCGAGAGTCGTGATGTCGCCCGTGTCGAGCGTGTTCGAGATGGCCGCGAGGACGCGGCGCATGATCTTGCCCGAGCGCGTCTTCGGCATGTCGGGCACGATGTGCACCTTCCGCGGCCGCGCGATCTTGCCGATCATCGTCTCGATCGTCGCGATGACCTTGTCGGTGATCTCCTTCGACGGCGCGTACGCCGGCTTGAGCGCGATGTACACCTCGGGAACGCGCCCCTTGATGTCGTCGGCGACCGGAACGACGGCCGCCTCCGCGACCTCCTCGACGGTCAGGCACGCCGACTCGAGCTCCTTCGTGCCGAGGCGATGGCCGGCGACGTTGATGACGTCATCGACCCGTCCGAGGATGCGGAAGTAGCCGTCCGCCGGGAGCACGGCGCCGTCGGCAGCGAAGTACGGCCAGTCGCGCCAGTCCTTGCTCTGCGGGTTCTTGCAGTACTTCGAGTAGTACTGCCGGACGAAGCGGTCGCGATCGCCCCAGATCGTCTGCATGATCCCCGGCCAGGGATTCCGGATGCAGATGTTGCCGGCCTTGCCGGAGCCGGCAGCGATGTCCTCGTTCTTCTCGTCCTTGATCGTCGGGTAGATCCCGGGCATGCCGGGGCCGGCGCTGCCAGGCTTCATCCGGTCGATGCCGGGCTTGGTCGAGCAGAGGAAGCCGCCGTTCTCCGTCTGCCACCACGTGTCGACGATGACGGCCTCGCGCTTCCCGACGACGTCGTAGTACCAGCGCCACACGTCCGGCTCGATCGGCTCGCCGACCGTCGTCATGTGCTTGAAGTGATAGTGGTACTTCTTCGGCTCCTCCGGTCCCGTCTTGCGGAGCATGCGGATGGCCGTCGGCGACGTGTGGAAGATGTTGACGTCGAGCCGCTCGGCGATGCGCCACACGCGCCCGGCGTCGGGGAACGTCGGCACGCCCTCGTAGATCACGGATGTCGCGGCCAGCGCGAGCGGCCCGTACACGATGTACGAGTGCCCCGTGATCCAGCCGATGTCCGCCATGCACCAGTAGACGTCCTCCGGATGGATGTCCTGGATGTACTTCGACGTGCCGGTGACGTAGGCGAGGTAGCCGCCGGTCCGGTGCTGACAGCCCTTGGGCTTGCCGGTCGTGCCGCTCGTGTACATCAGAAAGAGCGGGGCCTCCGCGTCCATCGGCAGGGGGTCGACGCGCTTCCCGCGGTAGTTGCCGACGACGTCGTCGACGAAGAAGTCCCGGCCCTTCACCATCGGGGCGGCCGAGACGTACTTGCCCGGATAGCGCCGCCACACCAGGACCTTGTCGATCGACTGGCCCTCCTTCTCGGCGGTCGCGACGGCGATCTCCGCCGCCGCCTTGTGGTCGATCATCTTGCCCGAGCGGTAGTACCCGTCCATGTAGATGAGCACGCGGCTGCCCGAGTCGGCGGCGCGCAGCCCGCAGGCCTCGCCGGAGAAGCCGCCGAAGACGACCGAGTGGACGATGCCGAGGCGCGCGCACGCGAGCATCGTGATCGGCAGCTCGGCGACCATCGGCATGTGAATCGTCACGCGGTCGCCGGCCTTCAGCCCGGCGAAGTCGCGGAGCAGCGCGGCGAACTCGTTCACCCGGACGTAGAGCTCCTGGTAGGTGATGACGACCGGGTCCTCGTTCTCGAGCTCGGGCACCGCGATCAGCGCGGCCTTGTTCTTGTACCGGGCGAGATGACGGTCGATGCAGTTGAACGAGGCGTTCAGCTTGCCGCCGACGAACCACTTCCAGAACGGCGGATCGCTCGTCTCGAGCACCGTGTCCCACCGCCGGAACCACGTGAGCATGTCCGCGTACTCTTCGAAGCACTTCGGAAAGTTCTTCTCGGCGAAGCGCTCGTTGACGGCGGGGTCGTTCAGATTCGCCTGGGCGACGAACGAAGCAGGAGGATCGAAGTACTCCTCCTCCTTCCAGTGGACCGCGATCTGGGCTTCGTTGGTGTCCGCGACTGCCGAGTTCGATTTCGCATCCGCCATTTTTCATGCCTCCGTGTGAAGCCGCCGTCGCGGTCGGTTCAAGGGCTCGGGACGAGCGAGGGGGAGGGTCGGCGCGGCGCGGAGGGCCCCGAATCGGGGTCCCCGAGGGGCTGGCGCTCCTCTTGCAGGCGGGGCTCCGTCATTCGATCACCGCGATGCTCCCCCCACGCGCTTCCTTTCGGCTCGTTCCCGCCTCGCGGGAAACGGCGTCATGTTATCGCCTCGTCTCGACACGGTATGGGTCATTTGCATCGGGCCGCGGGACGACCGAGCCGGTGCTTGACTTCGGCCCGGGGTTCCCAAAGACTCTCCCCAATTTCGAGGTGCCGTAGAACCATGGCTTCCGGCCGGGTCATCGACGAGCTCCTGAGCCGCACGGCTCCCGCCGGAAGGCGCTTCCGGCGGCTCGAAGACAACCCCGCCGACGAGCGCCTCCGCCACCCTTCCCGTTCCCTGCATTCGGCCGCGACGGCCGGGAGTTTGTTTCGTTGAATAAGGGAGGAAATCGATGGAACTAGCCGCCGAGAGTAAGCTCGCTCCCGAGGCAAAGCGGGTCATCTTTGCCTCGTCCCTGGGCACGGTCTTCGAGTGGTACGACTTCTATCTGTACGCAACACTCGCGCCCTTCTTCGCGGCTCTGTTCTTCCCTCCGGGCAACGCGACGGCCGCCCTCCTGTCCTCCTTCGTCGCCTACGCGGCCGGATTCCTGGTCCGTCCCTTCGGGGCACTGGTCTTCGGCCGCATCGGCGACCTCGTCGGCCGCAAGTACACGTTCCTGATCACGATCGTGGTCATGGGCTCCTCGACGGCGGCGGTCGGGCTCCTGCCCACCTACAGCTCGATCGGCTTCCTGGCTCCGATCCTCCTCGTCGCGCTGCGGCTCCTCCAGGGCCTCGCGCTCGGCGGCGAGTACGGCGGCGCGGCGACCTACGTCGCCGAGCACGCCCCCCACGGCAAGCGCGGCGTGGACACGAGCTGGATCCAGACGACGGCGACCCTGGGCCTGCTCCTGGCGCTCGTGGTCATCGGCGTCTGCCGCGTCAAGTTTCCGGCGGACGTGTTCAAGACGTGGGGCTGGCGCATCCCCTTCCTCGTCTCCGTCATCCTGCTCGCCTTTTCCGTGTACATCCGGCTGAAGCTCGAGGAGTCGCCCATCTTCAAGGCGATGAAGGCGCAGGGCAAGGGCTCGAAGGCTCCCCTGACCGACAGCTTCACCAAGTGGAGCAACCTGAAGATCGTCATCCTCGCCCTTCTCGGCGCCACCGCGGGCCAGGGCGTCGTCTGGTACACGGGCCAGTTCTATGCCCTCTTCTTCCTGACGCTGTATCTCAAGGTCGATTACCTCACCACGTACTGGCTGATCGGCATCTCGCTCGTCATCGGTACACCGTTCTTCATCTTCTTCGGGTGGCTGTCCGACCGGATCGGCCGCAAGTGGATCATCATGGTCGGTTGCCTGATCGCCGCGCTGACGTACTTCCCGCTGTTCCGGGGCCTCACGCACTACGTCAACCCCGCCCTCGAGGCGTATGCGGCGAAGACGCCGGTCAGCGTGGCCGCCACCGACTGCCAGATGCACATCTTCCCGACGCCGAAGACGCGCTACTCCGACTGCGACAAGGCGAAGGATTTCCTGACCAAGAACGGCCTGTCCTTCGCGGAGCTTCCGGCGGTCGAGGGCCAGACCGTGGTGACGAAGATCGGGGACGTCGAGCTGAAGGGCTGGAAGGAAGACGACTACAAGGCCGCCCTGAAGTCGACGGGCTATCCCGACAAGTTCGACAAGGCGGGGCTCAACTGGCCGATGACCATCCTGATCCTCGTGATCATGGTCGTCTACGTGACGATGGTCTACGGCCCGATCGCGGCCTTCCTGGTCGAGCTCTTCCCGACGCGCATCCGCTACACGTCCATGTCGCTGCCGTACCACATCGGGAACGGCTGGTTCGGCGGCATGCTGCCGCTGCTCGCGACGGCGATGGTGGCCACGAAGGGCAACATCTACGCCGGGCTGTGGTACCCGATCGTCGTGGCGATCATGAGCTTCGTGATCGGCAGCCTCTTCCTCCGGGAGACGAAGGACCGGGACATCCAGCACGACTTTTGATTCGGATCGACCTCGCGGCGCGGGTCGCTCCCGCGCCGCGGTCTTGACGCAGGAGGAGCCATGTCGAAAAAGAAACAGCGCGGGTTGACCCGCCGACAGTTCGCGAAGATCGCGGGGGCCGGCGCCCTCGCCGCGGGCGGTCCGGCATTCCTGTTTCCGGACCGCGCCCGCGCGGCCGGCAAGACGCTGAGGATCATCCAGTGGAGCCACTTCGTCCCGGCCTTCGACACGTGGTTCAACGGGACCTACGTCAAGGAGTGGGGGCAGAAGAACGACACCGAGGTGATCGTCGACAACATCAACCTCGTCGACCTGCCGGCCCGAGCCGCTTCGGAGGCGTCCGCGAAGAAGGGCCACGACCTCTTCATGTTCCTGTCGCCTCCGGCGTCCTACGAGCCGCAGGTGATCGACATGTCGAACGTGTACGCCGAGGTCGAGAAGAAGCACGGCAAGAAGATCGACCTCGCGCACAAGTCCACGTTCAACCCGAAGACGAAGAAGTATTTCGCCTTCTCGGACGCCTACACCCCGGACCCCGGCAACTGGCACAAGGACTGGTGGACCGAGGCCGGATACCCGAACGGCCCGGACACGTACGACGACCTGCTCAAGGGCGCGAAGAAGATCCGGGACGCGACGGGCCATCCGTGCGGGATCGGCCTCTCGCAGGAGCTCGACACGAGCATGGCGGTGCGCGCCGTCCTGTGGTCCTTCGGCGGCGCCGAGCAGGATGAGGCCGGCAACGTCACGATCAACTCCAGGCAGACGATCGAAGCCCTCAAGTACGTCAAGGACCTCTACCAGCAGACCGAGACGCCGGAGGTCTTCACGTGGACCCCGCCGTCCAACAACCAGGCCATGCTGGCCGGCCGCGTCAGCTACGTCCAGAACGCCATCTCGGTCACGCGGCAGTCCGAGCGCGAGCACCTGCCCATCGACGCGAAGATCATGCTCAGCCCCGCTCTCAAGGGCCCGGTGCGCCGGCTCGCCGCCGAGCACGTCATGAACTGCTACGTCGTCTGGGAGTTCGCGGAGAACAAGGACGGCGCCCAGAAGTTCCTGGTCGACTGGATCGACCACTTCCGGGACGGCTTCCTCGCGGGGCAGTTCTACAACTTCCCCTGCTTCCCCTCGACCGTGCCCGACCTGCAGAAGCTGATCGCGAGCGATGACCGCGCGAACCCGAAGGACAAGTACAAGGTGCTCGGCAACGTGCTCGACTGGGCCACCAACGTCGGTTACCCGGGCTATGCGACCGCCGGAATCTCGGAGGCCTTCAGCACGTGGGTCCTTCCCACGATGTTCGCGAAGGTCGCCCGCGGCGACGAGAGCCCCGAAGACGCCGCGAAGGCGGCGGAGGCGGAATACAAACGCATCTTCGCGCGCTGGAAGTAGAGATCCTGAAGAATTTCTCCTGTAGGCTCCGGTCGCGACGCGCGGCCGGAGCCTTTGACTGTTCGGCGGGATGCGTCAGGACATCGTCCCCGATTCGGAGTGATCACTGAATGGCGATCGTCGAGACACGACATCTCACCAAGGTCTTCAAACAGGGCGAGCTCGGGGCGGTCAACGACGTCAGCCTGACGACCGAGGAGGGCGAGTTCCTCGTCTTCCTCGGACCGTCCGGTTCCGGCAAGACGACGCTCCTGCGCATGATCGCGGGCCTCGAGACGCCGACCTCGGGCGAGATCCTCATCGGCGGCCAGTTCGTCAACGACCTGTCTCCGCGGGAGCGGAGGATCGCCATGGTTTTCCAGAGCTACGCTCTCTACCCCCACCTCACGGTCTACAAGAACATCGCGTTTCCCCTGAAGGCCCAGAAAGTGCCGAAGGCCGAGCACCGCAAGAAGGTCGAGTGGGCGGCGGGCCTGCTCGGCATCGGAAAACTCCTCGACCGGAAGCCGAGGGAGCTCTCGGGCGGGGAGCGGCAGCGCGTGGCGCTGGCCCGGGCGATCGTGCGCGAGCCGGCGGTCTTTCTCCTCGACGAGCCGCTCTCGAACCTCGACGCGAAGCTGCGCACGTCCGCTCGCGAGGAGCTCGAGCACTTCCACGAGAGCGTCGGCACGACCACGATCTACGTGACGCACGACCAGGTCGAAGCGATGGCGATGGGCGACCGGATCGTCGTGATGAACTTCGGCCAGGTCCGTCAGATCGGGACGCCGGCCGACGTCTACGATGAGCCTGCCGACACGTTCGTCGCCACGTTTCTCGGCTCTCCGCCGATGAACCTGGTCCGGAAGGACGACGTCATCGTCGGGTTCCGGCCCGAGCACTTCTTCCCCGTCACGGTGCTCGCGGGGCGCGCCGCGATGCCGGAATCCCTCCGTGCCGTCGACCGCGAGGGGCCCTACGTCCCGATCAGCCTGCGGGTGAGCCACGAGGAGTACCTCGGCGCGGAGCGCATCCTCTACGGCACCATCGAGGACGGCGCCTTTCAGGGCAACAAGGTCGTCTCGCGGATGCCCTCGACACTCGCGTCGCCGTGGAGCTCCGGGAGCGTGCACGCTTTCGCGGTGATCGAGAAGCACCTGAAGTTCTATGCCGCGGACACCGGCAAGCGCACGGCTCCGAGGCCGGGACCCTGGCGGTGAGCGCGCCCGCGCGGAAGGCGTCCGCCGCCCGGAGCCCCTCCGCCCTCGGCATCGCGATGTTCGCGCCGGCGGTGCTCTACATCGTCCTGCTCATCGGCGCCCCGTTCGCGCTGGCGATCCTCTACGCCTTCAGCGACGCCCGCATCGGGGCGACGAGCATTCACTTCGCCGGGCTCGAGAACTTTCGCAGCATCCTGCAGAGCCCGAGCTTCCGCATGGCCGTGAAGAATTCGATCGTGTTCACGGTCTGCGCCCAGGTGATCATCATCGTCTGCTCGGGCATGCTCTCGATCGCCCTCGAGAAACCGTTCCGGGGACGCGGCTTCGTCCGTTTCCTCATCCTGCTGCCCTGGGTCGCACCGGTCTCGCTCGGCACGATCGGCTGGAAGTGGATCCTCGACTCGATCTACAGCGTCATCACGTGGGTGCTCGTCTCGCTCCACTTCTACAAGCCGTACTCGGCGCCGATGTGGCTGGGCCAGCCGCACCTGGCGATGGCCTCGGTCATCCTCGTGCACTGCTGGAGGCTGATCCCCTTTTCGACGGTGATCATGCTCGCCGGCATGTCCGCCATCTCCAGGGAGATCCCCGAGGCGGCGGCCATCGACGGCGCGGGCTTCTGGCGCACGACCTTCCAGATCAACCTGCCGATGATGACGCCCATCGTGTCGGTGGCGGTCCTCTTCGGAACCGTCTTCACCTTCACCGACATGACGGTCGTCTACATCCTGACCGCGGGCGGCCCTTTCGATTCGACGCAGACGATTCCGACCCTGGCCTTCGCGACCGGGATCGCCGGCAGCGACCTGGCCGCCGGCGCCGCGATCTCGCTCTTCCTCGTTCCCGTGCTGGTCGTGGTCGCCTACCTGATGCTGCGGATCGCGCACCGCGCGGAGGTCGTGTGAGCGCGGCCGGGGCACGGAGGATCGAAGCGAAGGCGGTCCGGGTGCTCGTCCTGGTTTCCTTCACGGTCCTGCTGGCGTTTCCGTTCTTCTGGATGCTCATCGCCGCCTTCAAGCAGAACCTCGATCTCTACACGGTCGAGAACAATCCCTTCAAGTTCAACCTGCCGCCGACGCTCGACCACGTCCGGTTCCTCTTCGGCCAGACGCGGTTCGTCCGCTGGCTCGGCAACACGGCCTTCGTCGGCGTCATCGTCGTCGCGATCACCCTGCTCGTCGCGGTCCCGGCCGCCTACGCCCTCGCCCGGCTGACCGGGCGGTGGGGCGAGCGGCTCGGCATCGCGATCTTTCTGACGTACCTGATCCCGCCGACGCTGCTCTTCATCCCGCTCTCGCGCGTGATCGGGATCCTCGGCCTCCAGGACTCGCTCTTCTCGCTGGTCGTGGTCTACCCGAGCATGACCATCCCCTTCTCTATCTGGCTCCTGATGGGCTTCTTCAAGTCCATCCCGAGGGAGCTCGAGGATGCGGCGATGGTCGACGGGCTGACGCGGTTCGGCGCGTTCCTCCGGATGGTCGTGCCGATCTCCCTTTCGGGGATCCTGACGGTCGTGATCTTCACCTTCACGCTCGTGACCCAGGAGTTCGTCTACGCCCTGACGTTCATTTCGCCGGAGGCCAGGCAGATGGTCGGCGTCGGCGTCCCGATCTTCCTGGTCCGCGGAGACGTCTACTACTGGGGCGCACTGATGGCCGCCTGCCTCGTCGCGAGCCTGCCGATCGGCATCGTGTACAACCTCTTTCTCGATCGGTTCATCGCCGGCTTCACCGTCGGCTCCGTCAAGTAGACCGGCCGGACGGCACCGGGAGGCCGGCGGCCGCCCGCACCCGAACTTGATGAGTTTGATTCAGGGCTTTTTTAGGCACCATGCTTAAGCTCCTGTAAAAAGCGCGTTAGGATAGGAACAACAGCCGGAGACGACGGCCATGTCGATGGGGCGCGGCTCGAACGGTGCGCCGGTCCAGCAGCGGAGGACGTTGAACGTTCCTTCGCGATCTCCTGCCGCGGACGTCTCCGATTTCCCTCCCATTCAGTTTTCGAACGGCGAAGGGTCCGCCCCCCGCATGCTCAACGGTGTGAAAGGAGAAAGGAGCCGGCTTATGAGGTCCACGATTCGTTCTGTTCTGGTCACCGCCAGCGTCTTCCTGGTGGCGGCGGCGCTCTCGGCCCAGACCACGGTATCTCTCGGAGGCGCCGGGACGCTGACGCTCAAGGGATTCATCAGCGCGACGGCGTTCGCTCAGAACCAGAACACCACCTTCGGCAACGGCCAGAATGCGGAGTTCCCGGCCGGCGCGCAGTGCGAGATCGACTGCTGGTTCGGCGGCGGCGACATCCGGAACACCCGGCTGACGCTCGCCTTCGACGGCCCCAAGCTCTTCGGCGACTGGAAGGGCGGCGGCGTCGTCGAGATGGATTTCTTCGGCGGGTTCGCCAATCCGACCAACAGCGCCTTCGAGGGCGAGCAGCCGGTCCCGCGGCTGCGGCTCGGCTACCTGCAGCTCACGAACGGATCGACGACGATCCAGCTCGGACAGAACTGGGCGCCTCTGTTCGGCAACACCGCCGTCTCGCTCTCCCACATCGCCTTCCCGCTCGGCTACGGATCGGCCGGTGACATCGGCTGGCGCTTCGTCGGCCTCTTCGTGATCCAGAAGCTGACCGACAAGGACTCGGCCGTCCAGGCCGACATTTCGACCGCGATCATGTCCGGCTCCTGGAACGGCCCGGGTTGCGAAACCACCAACACCAACTGCGAAAACTGGCAGACCGCCGGCAACGCCTCCTGGCCGCAGTTCGAGGCGCGGTTCAACGTCGGCGGCAAGATCAACGACACGAGCACCTGGAGCACCTACATCGTCGGGCACTACGACGTGAAGGACCTCTCGGGAGCGGGCGCGTCGGGATGCGCTCCAATCCCCCCGGCGACCACGGGCCCGTGCGGACCGAGCAACAGCGACAAGCTCGAGGGGCAGGCCGTCGAGATCGGTGCGAAGTTCCAGATCGGACCCGTCCTCATCCAGGGCAACGGCTACGACGGATTGGGGATCGGCCAGCAGTTCGGCGCGATCAGCCAGTTCGGCAAGATCCGGAGCACGGGCGGCTGGGCGCAGCTCGGCTTCGACATCACGAAGAACTGGGGCATCTTCGGCTTCTGGGGCATCGACAATCCGAAGGACTCCGACGTCGCGGCGTGGGTCAGTCCGACCACGGGCCGCATGAAGAACATTCAGTACGCCGGAATGCTGCGCTGGAAGGCCGGCCCGATGGCGTTCGGCTTCGAGTACATTTACGACAAGCTGACCGTCGGACTGCAGGACTCCCAGCGCCACTCGACGCAGCTCGCGCTGTCGGGTCTCTATAACTTCTAGGAAGGGCTCCGGAAAAAGCGAGGGCGGGAGCCTCGGCTCCCGCCCTTCGTGTCTGCGGAGGAACGGATCGTCAGCGCGGCGGCGCGGCGGCGCGCACCTGCGCCCGGATCGCCTGCCAGGCCTCGCGCGCCTCCTCGACGGAGCCCTCGTCCTCGATGGTCGTGATGTCGCCCGGCTCCATGTCGAGCGTGACGGCCTTGAGCACGCGGCGCATGATCTTCCCCGACCGCGTCTTCGGCAGCGAGTTGACGAAATTGAGCTCGCCGATGACCGCCACGGGCCCGAGCTCCCGCCGGATGGTCTCGAGGAGGTCCTGGCGGAGGCCGTCGGACGGCACGTGGCCCTGCTTCAACACCACGAAGGCGGAGATGACCTCGCCCCGCAGCGAATCCGGCCGTCCCGTGACGCCCGCCTCGGCGACCGCGGAGTGCTGCAGGCACGCCGTCTCCACTTCGATCGTGCCGATGCGGTGACCGGCGATCTTGATCAGCTCGTCGGCGCGGCCGGCGAACCAGACGTAGCCGTCCGAGTCGATGTGCGCGGAATCGCCCGTGCAATAGACGCCCGGAATCTTCTCCCAGTAGTCGCGCCCGTATCGGTCGGGTTCGCCCCAGAGCGTCGGCGTCAATCCCGGGAACGGCCGCCCGAGCACCATGATGCCCTTCTCGCCCGGGCCGCACGGCGTTCCGTCCATCGCGACGACCGATGCCTCGATGCCGGGCAGCGGCACCGCCGCCGAGCCCGGCTTGATCGGCAGCATCGCGATCCCGTAGGGGTTGCCGAACACGGGGCCCGCGGTCTCCGTCTGCCACATGTGGTCGAACACCGGCACGCGGCCGCGGAGGACGTTCTCCTGCAGCCACTCCCAGGCCGGGGCGTTCAAGACCTCGCCGGCGCACAGGACGCGCTCGAGCGAGGAGAGGTCGTGGCGGTGCGCGGGGGCCTCGCCGTAGCGCATCAGGAGGCGGACGGCGGTCGGCGACGTGAAGACGCCGGAGACGCGGAACTGTTCGACGATCTTCCACACGGTCTCCGGATCCGGATGGTCGATCGCGCCCTCGTACGCGAGCGTCGTGCAGCCGGCGAGCAGCGGCGCATAGACGATGTAGCTGTGCCCGACGATCCAGCCGATGTCGGAGGTGGACCACCAGACGTCGTCCGGCCGCAGGCCGAAGCACCACCGGGCCATGCTCGAGATGTGCACGGCGTACCCGCCGTGCGTGTGGACGGCGAGCTTCGGCTTCGCGGTCGTGCCGGACGTCGCCAGGATGAAGGCCGGCTCGTTCGATTCCATCGGCACGTACCCGCCGTTCTGGCCGTGGCCGCCCTCGAGGAACGTCTCCCAGGCGATGTCGCGGCCGGCCGTCATCGGCGGCGGCGCGCCGTCGCGGCACCAGACCACGACCTTCTCGACCTCGTGCGGCGCGCCGGAGAGCGCCTGGTCCACGATCGTCTTCAGGGCGACGTCCTTGCCCTTCCGGAAGGTCCGGTCCGCGGTGAAGACCACCTTCGAGCCGCTCGCGCGGATCCGGTCGCCGAGCGCTCCGGACCCGAAGCCGGCGAACACGACCACGTGGATCGCGCCGATGCGGACCGCCGCGAGCATCAGCAGGATGGCCTCGGGCGCCGTCGGCATGTAGATCGTGACGCGATCGCCCTTGCCGATCCCGAGGCCGCGCATCGCGGCCGCAACGCGATCGACCTGCGACAGCAGCTGCGCGTAGGTGAAGACCCGGCAGTCGCCGCGCTCGTTCAACCCGACCAGCGCCGCGTGGCCGCCGCGGCCGCGCGCGACGTGGAGATCGAGCGCGTTGAAGCAGAGGTTGGTCTGTCCGCCCTCGAACCACCGGAACGTCGGGGGATTCCAGACGAACGTCCGGTCCCACGGTCGGAACCAGTGGAGCTCGCGGGCCGCCCGGCCCCAGAACTCCTCCGGGTCGGTGCGTCCGTCGTCGAGCCACCGGCGAACGATCGGGTTGACGAGCCTCATCGCTCCCTCCTTCGAGAAGACGCGGCGATCGGCCTCTGTGCGGCGGCTCCAGAATGCTACTGCAGCCGGCCGCGACCCTGATGCAAATGCGTCATTCCCTTCCGACCCGCGCCGACGGGGACTCCGGGCCGGATCCTCTCCCCGGGCCGCCGCCCTCGGATCGGGATCGCTCGCGGCGGGGTAGCATGACGCGGCGAGGCGCCGGAGGCTCATGCGGATCGCCTTTCTCTCGGACGTTCATGCGAATCTCGAGGCCCTGCTGGCCTGCCTCGAGCACGCCGATCGCGCCGGCGCCTCGCGGTGCGTCTTCCTCGGCGATCTCGTCGGCTACGGCGCGGATCCGGTCTCCGTGCTCGCGCTCGTCCGCGGCCTCGTCGAGCGCGGCGGGGCCGCTGTCCTCGGCAACCACGACCAGGCCGTGCTCGAGGGTCCTTCGGCCCGGATGAACCCCGAGGCGCGCATGGTCATCGGCTGGACGCGGGCGAGACTCTCGGACGGGGAGCTCGAGTTCCTGCGCGGACTGCCCCTCTCGATCGAGGAGGGGCCGCGGCTGTACGTTCACGCCAACGGGTGGAACCCGGAGGGCTGGGAGTACGTCACCTCGCCCTACGACGCGGGCCGGAGCATGCGGGCCACCCGCTGCCGGATGACCTTCTGCGGTCACATGCACACGCCGGCGCTCTACCACCTCGGTCCGGACGGCCGGCCGGCCGCGTTCGCCCCGACTCCGGGGACGGGATGGCTCGCGATCCCGGGCTCGGTCGGTCAGTCGCGCGACGGAAACCCCGCGGCCTGCTACGCGCTCCTCGACGAGTCGACCGACACGCTGACCTTCCATCGCGTCCCGTACGACGACGAGGCGCCGCGCCGCAAGATCCTCGAGGCGGGCCTGCCTCTGTCCTTCAACGTGCGCCTGGAGGCGGGGCGCTGACTCCCGGAAGAGCGCGGGCCCGTCAGCCGGGCGCCACCATCGACGGCTACGTCCTCGAGGAGAAGATCCATCAGGGCAGCATGGCGGAGATCTGGCTGGTGCGCCGGCCCGACCTTCCCTCTCCCCTCGTGATGAAGATTCCGTTGTTCCGGGACGTCGACGACCCGGCCTCTCTCGTGGGCTTCGAGGTCGAGCAGATGATCCTGCCGACGATGTCGGGGGTGCACGTGCCCCGCTTCGTCGCGGCGGGCGACTGGTCCATCCAGCCGTACATCGTCATGGAGCGGATCGGCGGCCCCTCCCTCCGGGCGCGCCTCACCGACGCGCCGCTCGACCCCGGCGAGGTCGCCTCGATCGGCGCCCGGATCGCCGCGGCCCTGCACGCGGTCCACGGCCAGCACGTCATTCACCTGGACGTCAAACCCTCGAACATCATGTTCCGGCCGGACGGCACCGGCGTCCTCGTCGACTTCGGCCTGTCGCGGCACGACCGCCTTCCGGACCTGCTCGCCGAACAGTTTCGCCTTCCGATCGGCACCGGCCCGTACATCTCCCCCGAGCAGATCGTCCAGATCCGCAACGACCCGCGCAGCGACATCTTCTCGCTCGGGGTCGTCCTCTACTACTTCGCGACCGGCGAGCGTCCCTTCGGCAACCCCACCTCGATCCGGGGGCTGCGCCAGCGGCTGTACCGGGACCCCGTCCCCCCCAGTGCCCGCAGCCGGCTCTGCCCGCCCTGGCTCCAGGAGGTGATCCTCCGCTGCCTCGAGGTCTCCCCCGCCGACCGGTACCAGACGGCGGCGCAGCTCGCCTTCGAGCTCCGCCACACCGACCAGATCGAGCTGACCGAGCGCGCCAGGCGCCCGTCGCGCGCGGGCATGTGGACGGTGATCCGCCGGCGCCTCCGGCGGATGGGGGAGGAGCCCGACCTGAGGCGTTCCGCCGAAGACCAGATCGCCCGGGCCCCGATCGTCGCGGTCGCCCTCGACCTCGAGCAGGGATCGGAAGCGCTGTCGGAGGCGATCCGCATGATCGCCCGGGGGGTCCTCCAGACGCTGCCCGGCGCTCGCCTCGCCTGCCTGACCGTCCTGAAGACGTCCCGAATCGGAATGGATCCGAGCATGCTCGACGCCGAGGGGCGGAGCATTCGAATCCAGCGTCTGGTCGAGCTCCAGCACTGGACGAGGCCACTGGCTCTGGGGGTCGGCCGCGTCACCCACCACGTTCTGGAGGCTCCCGACCCGGCGGGTGCCATCCTCGCCTTCGCCCGGACGAACCACGTCGAGCGGATCGTGATCGGCTCGCGGGGAAGCTCGACCCTCCGCCGGTATCTCGGCAGCGTCTCCTCGCAGGTCGTCGCCGAGGCCGGCTGCACCGTCACGGTGGTCAAGGCTCCGGAGCACGGGCCTTCTCCCTCCGGCGCCGGCGAGTAATATCGCGTCACGATACGATTCCTCACTTGACAAGAGAGGCGCGCGGGAATTGAATTTGGGTTTAGGCACGGTCTTCGCTTGAGGCGTGCCGTTCGCTCTTTGCCCTCTCGGCGTACTCCTTGCAAGGTGGAGAACCTGAACAGAGGAGGCACCCATGGAGGTCACGCGTCGCGGGTTCCTGAAGGCCACGGGTCTCGGGACCACCATCGCCCTCGGGTTCGACGTCGCCCGGGCCAACGCGGAGATGCGCGAGTTCAAGATCTCCCGCACCACCGAAACCCGCAGCACGTGCCCGTACTGCGCCGTCTCGTGCGGCATGATCATCCATACCCTCGGCGACAAGGCGAAGAACGCGACCTCCGCCGTCGTCTACGTCGAAGGCGATCCGGACCATCCCATCAACCGCGGAACGCTTTGCCCGAAGGGCGCGACCGTCAAGGACGACATCAACAGCAAGGACCGCCTGATGAAGCCCAAGGTCCGGCGCCCGGGGTCGGATCACTGGGAGGACATCAGCTGGGACGAGGCGATCACCCAGATCGCCAAGCACATCAAGACCACCCGCGACAAGACGTTCGTCGCCAAGAACGCGAAGGGCCAGGTCGTCAACCGCACTCCCGGCATCGCGATGATCGGCGGCTGCACGGATACGACCGAGTTCAACTGGCTTCAGTGGAAGGTCATCACGGCCCTGGGGGTGCCGTACCGGGACAGCCAGGCCCGGGTTTGACACGGACCGACGGTGGCCAGTTTGGCCGCCACGTTCGGCCGGGGGGCGATGACCAACGGATGGGTCGACATCAAGAACGCGGACGTCGTGCTCTGCATGGGCGGCAATCCCGCGGAGAACCATCCCTGCGGTTTCAAGTGGGCGATCGAGGCGAAGAAGACCCGTAACGCCAAGCTCGTCGCGGTCGATCCGCGCTTCACGCGCACGGCGGCCGTCGCCGACCTCTACTCCCCCATTCGACCGGGCACCGACATCGCCTACCTGCTCGGCATCATCCGGTACGCGCTGGCCAACAACCGGTACCACGAGGAATACGTCAAGATCCACACCAGCGCCCCGCTGCTGATCAACCCCGAGTTCAAGTTCGAGGAGGGCCTCTTCTCCGGCTTCGACGAAGCATCCGGCAGCTACAAACGCGACTCCTGGTCCTATCAGACCGACCCGAAGACGGGTTACGCGAAGACCGACCCGACACTCCAGGATCCGAACTGCGTCTTTCAGCTCCTGAAGAAGCACGTCGACCGCTACACACCGGAGACGGTCGAGAAGATCTGCGGCACGCCGAAGGACACGTTCCTGAAGGTCGCCGAGGTCGTGACGTCGACCGGAAACGCGCAGCGGTGCGGCACGATCATGTACGCGCTCGGCTGGACCCAGCACTCGGTGGGCGTGCAGATGATCCGCACGGCCGCCATGATGCAGCTCCTGCTCGGCAACGTCGGCCGACCAGGGGGCGGGGTCAACGCCCTGCGCGGGCACTCCAACATCCAGGGCGCGACCGACACCGCGGGCACCTTCGAGATCCTTCCCGGTTACGTCAAGACCCCCACCTCGCAGTGGCAGAGCCTGAAGGAATACAACGAGGCCAACATCCCCAAGGCGCTCGGCCCGTCCATGAACTACTGGCAGAACTATCCGAAGTTCATGGTCTCGCTGCTGAAGGCCGCCTACGGCAAAGCGGCGACCAAGGAGAACGAATTCGGGTACGCCTGGCTGCCCAAGACCGACGGCAACTACTCCTGGATGTACCTTTTCGACGACATGTACCGGGGAAGCGTCGACCGGGCGGGCGGCAAGGAGCCCGGGCCCGAGGGTCTGATCACCTTCGGGATGAATCCGGTCGGGATCGGCCCGAATTCTCCCAAGATGGTCGCCGCGCTCTCGAAATTGAAGTGGCTGGTCGTCGGCGAGAACCACGAGATCGAGACGGCCAACTTCTGGCAAGCACCCAAGGAGTACGGCGGCGCGCCGGCGGCCCAGATCCAGACCGAGGTCTTTCAGCTTCCTGCGGCGACCTTCGCTGAAAAGGATGGCTCCTTCACCAACTCCGCGCGCTGGATTCAGTGGAAGTGGAAGGCGATCGATCCGCCGGGCCAGGCCAAGTCCGACCAGGAAATCCTCGCGCGCATTTTCCTCGCCGTCCGGGAGATGTACCGGAAGGAGGGCGGCGCGCTACCCGAGGCCGTCCTGAACATCGACTGGTCCTACACGAACCCGGTGGCGCCCGATCTCTCGGAATGCCTCAAGGAGCTGAACGGCAGGGCGCTCGCCGACATCCACGACCCCAAGGACAAGACGAAGGTTCTCAAGACGGCGGGCCAGCAGCTCGACGGCTTCGGACAGCTCCAGGACGACGGCTCGACGATGTGCGGCAACTGGCTCATGTCGGGCTGCTACACCGAGGCTGGAAACATCACTCAACGCCGCAATCCCGTGGACGATCCGAACGGGCTCGGCATGTACCACAACTGGACGTTCTCCTGGCCGGCGAACCGGAGGGTCATGTACAACCGGGCCTCGGCGGACGCGGAGGGCAAGCCCTGGGATCCCACCCGCGTCGGGATCAAGTGGAACGGCGAGAAGTGGGTGGGCGACGTCCCCGACATGAAGCCCGACGCGCCCCCGGGAGAATTCGGGGCGTTCATCATGCTCCCGGAGGGCGTGGGAAAGATCTTCGCCCCGTTGAACGACGGCCCGTTCCCGGAGCACTACGAGGCCATCGAAGCGGCGATCGCGAACCCGCTGCACCCGAAGGTGACCTCGAACCCGGCCGCCAAGAAGTTCAAGACCGACAAGGACGTCTACGGCACGGCGGAGCAGTTCCCGATCGTCTGCACCACCTATCGCCTCACCGAGATGTACCACTACTGGACCAAGAACATCGATCGCCTGAATCAGCTCCAGCCCGGCTTCTTCATCGAGATTCCGGAGGCCCTCGCCAGGGAGAAGGGGATCGTCAATGGAGGCCGGGCCCGGGTCACCTCCGCGCGCGG
>Ga0335076_10001758_pt1 | contig 21111 bp, 20 predicted proteins | sample Lox_Sample_25_FD_206717 | JGI IMG/M metagenome (GOLD analysis project Ga0335076, IMG submission 206717) | Soil microbial communities from Loxahatchee National Wildlife Refuge, Florida, United States - Lox_Sample_2.5 | ecosystem: Environmental > Terrestrial > Soil > Wetlands | place: USA...
CCTCCGAGACGTTCTCCGGCAAGAACAATTTCACCGGATAACCGATGGCGGCGCCGATCATAGCGTAGGCTATACCGGTGTTCCCGCTGGTGGCGTCCAAGATGGTTTTTCCAGCACGCAGCTCACCGCTTTGCAGGCCAGCTTGAATCATGCTGAGCGCAGGCCGGTCCTTCACTGAACCACCGGGATTGAGCCACTCCGGTTTGGCGGCAAATTCCACTGTGGGAAATTCGCGCCCGATGCGTTGCAAGGAGAGAAGCGGAGTATTGCCGATGCGATCAAGGAGGCCTTCGCCTAACGGCGGACGAAAGAGTGTGGGATTGCTAAAGGATCGAAATTGCTCGGCCGTTGCCACGCGCTCTGAAAGCTCCCCAGGGAGGGATATGAAAACCCGACTAAAATGCACCTATTTCGATGCAATGGGCGGATTTTCGGGTAGAAGAGAGGTTTGAAGCTCCCTCTACACGCATAGGATACCGCAATTTAGGGAAATCACCCTAATTTTTGTCGAGATTTCCAAGCGTCAGGGTCGGCCGCTCTGCCGATCGCAGTTCCTGTCCTGAATCGGATGATTTCCTAGGTCAAGCACGAGCCTGAAGCACAAAGCGCAGCCAAAACTGCGGAACTCGTGCGAGTCCGCTGGAGCGGTACATCGCTCCGAAGCGGTTTTGGGAGGGAGGGGGAGAGAACGGTGAGCAGCCGCCAACCTCAAGAGGCGGAGCATCTGGATATCGGGCAAGGAACTTTACAGAAGCAAGGCTGTCCGTTAATCTGAGTGAACCATGTGGAACGTCGAAGAACGGTTCGATCCAAAGACCATCGAAAGCCTGGCTGCTTTGGGATTCACGGTCGGCAGTACGCGCGGGGTCGTCCGCGTGGAGAAATACGGGTGCGGAGCAGAATTCCGCAAGGGCACCGATGACCGCTATCAAATGACCATACTTCCCACAATCATGCTGAAGGGCCAATTCACGCGGCTGTGGGACGCGGGTTACCAGAAATTCCTGCTCACGGACGACGGCCTTAAAGTGCCTGCTCTGGCATCGCACCTGGCGAATTTGCGGAAATTCAATGAAGAGCTTCGCACGGCGCTCGGAATACCCACGTTTTACAATGAGGCGCTCGGTTCGGTGAGCCAGATTTCTGTCTATGACCGCGTAAAAGGGCGAGCCGGCGACATTCCGGACAAAACCGTTGGCGCCCACAGCGCAAGCACCGGGCACTGAGCGACCGAAGTTCAGCTGGAGATGACCCTGCGGTCACTTACGGCATCCCACCCACCTGTAGCTGCTGTTTGAGCCGAGCACGGAGGACGTTAATTCATGGCCCGCGTAGTCGCCTACATGGATGATTTATTCTTCCAGATGAAGCTTGCCGAAACCGCCAAGCAGCTGGGCATCGAAGTGAAGGTCGCCACCAATCGCGAATCGCTGCTGGGGTTGATGGACCCGATTCCGAAGCTGGTGATCGTGGATTTGAGTGCGCGCAACGAACCCCTGGCAGCGGTGGAACAGCTTCATTCCGTTTACCCCCAGCTTCATGTTCTAGGCTTCCTATCGCACGTTCAGACTGAGCTTGCGGTTCAGGCCAAGGCTGCGGGATTTCGCGAAGTCATGCCACGATCTCAATTCAGCATGAATCTTCCGCGGATTCTTGCAGCCGCCAGGGACTGAGATGAACTCCTTCCGACGCGTTTCCCTGGGAGTTGCTTCGATGCTGCTGTGCAGTCTCTCTGGGAATGCCGCCGCACAGGAGTCGAGCTCGAGCGGAAGTGCTTCGGTCGCGAGCGGCGATCCGGCCACGGCAATGAAGGAAATTCTTGTTGCGGCGTGTTCGCACGATGAAACAACTTTCCGCCGATTCCTCACCGTGCGGAATGCGCAAGCCTTTTCCCAGATGACTGCCGCGGCGCGCACGGAACTCCTGAAGCGTTTTGTGCTCCTGGAAGACGTAGGGGTTCCAAGCGTCACAAGCGAAAAGAGCGGCCAGCGGGTCATCCAGTGCCAAACTCCGCAAGGCAGCGCCGCAATCCACATCGGAGCTACAGAACTGCATGACAATGTCGCTTTCCTGCCAGTGGACATCAGCGACGCGTCCGACCCGGATCCGGCGGACACTCATCACATTTCCATGAGCCTGGTGCGCGAAGACAGGCAATGGAAAATTCTCTCGATTGGACTCGTATTTCTGGATTTGCCTTCGCTTGCGGCCGAGTGGGATCGCGCCGAATCAGCGCAGAACGAGAAGGCCGCCCTGGCCAACCTGAAGTCGCTCTCGGCCGCGATTGAGGACTACAGGCGTACCTACCTCCGACTACCTGAATCGCTAGCGCAGCTGGGGCCTGTGGACAAGGGCGCGGCCAGCGCCACGGCCGCAGGACTTATTGACGCACAGCTGGCGTCGGGTCGTAAGAACGGGTACTCCTTCCGATATGTTATCGTCGGGGCGAATGATATCGGCGCCCCCGCCAAGTACGAACTCTCGGCTACGCCACAACCCTACGGCCGCGCGGGAAAGACCTCATTCTTCCGGGACTCTTCCGGCGTCTATCACGGGGCCGATCATCAGGGGGCAGTCGGCTCGGACTCAGATCCTAAAATCGAATAGCCCGTCCAATCGGCCAGCGTTACATTTTGGCCGCTATTCCTGTGTTCTGCTTGCGCTGCCCGGCGGTCTCACGGAAAATCAAAGCAGGGTCATTCTTCCACTCGCGAAACTCCGGTGATCCTGGAGTTATACGCGCTTACCTCATTTCCGGCAGGCCAAAGGAGACCTGGCAATGCCGGACGTAATTGCGGAACGGCGAGCGGCGCCGCGCTACGCGCTCATTGTTGTCGCAGATATCATTGAATTGGGCTCCGGCGCGCGCCTGACCGCCCGCACGAGCGACGTCAGCAGAACGGGTTGTTACGTGGATACTCTTAACCCGATTCCCAAGGGGACCTCCGTTCGCATTGTGCTGTCCAAAGGAGAGGAACACTTCGAAGTAAGCGCCAAGATCGTTTACGTGAGTCCCGGACTCGGCATGGGCGTGCACTTCGATAGCCCGGTTCCTGCGACGCAGCTCGCAATTCTGGACCGCTGGCTGCAGTTTGCTGCGCATACCGCACTCTGACACTTTTCGAGTCTCGGAATTTGTCCGGCGACCCTCTTGGCGATACCATCGTTGCTTCCTGTATGCGCCCCGCAGCCCTCACCCGCAGATTCGCTTCGTCTCTTCTTCTCTTGGGGCTTTTGTCCATTCCCGCTAATGGGCAAGAAGTGAGTTCCGTCAATCCGCTTCCGGTGTTCGAATTTCACAGCGGGTTTTGGCTGAACTTGCACCACACGCTTTATCGGGAAGCGCGGCTGCGCCGCGATTCTCCCACGTCAGCAGATAATTCTTTGATCTCCGGGCTCAACTCCGGCGAGAAGCGGATTTGGGAATCGGCGGTGTCATACTATGCGAAAAATTACGCGGGGAAGGATTTGTTCTTCAGCCTGGAGATGGTGCTGATCAAAAACCAACTGGGCGATTTTGAGACGTGTCCCGATCTCGCTGGAATCAAACGGAAAACGTGCGATGCCGGCCTGCCGGACGGACTCACCCAGGCGCTAGACTCGGCCGCGCCCATCTATCGCGCCCATCTCTGGCCCGAGCACGACCGCTTCAATCGCCGTTGGATATTCACGGTGGCTCCGCTGGTGCGCCGGAATGGCCTCGGCCTTTCCCACCGTCTCGCGGAAATCTACCAGACCGACTGGCCCAAGGACCGCATCCGAGTGGACGTCACCGCTATCGCCAACGCGGAGGGCGCCTACACAACTCTGGATCCGCTTCGTGTGACGATCTCGAGCACCGATTCGCGTAATCAGGGCACGGATGGATTGGAAGTCCTTTTTCACGAGGCGTCGCTCGGGATCTCCGATAACGTGCAGGACGCTATCATCCGGGAATGCCACCAGCGCAACATTCCGATTCCCAGGGACCTGTGGCACGCCCTGCTTTTCTATACCGCAGGTGAAGTCATTCGTTCGGCTGTGTCATCTTCCTCAAAAACCACCGGGTTAGTCCCTGACAGATCGACGAATTATATTTCTCGCGCACTTCAGGAGCGTCTGGACAGCCGTGGATGGCAGGATTATTACCGGGTTCTTTCCGATTATTGGCAGCCGTATCTCGACGGAAATGTCGGATTCGAGGATGCTATTGCACACATGGTCTCCGCGCTCTGAAGGCCGTACACGAAAATTGCCCGATCAGGATGCCAGAGATAGGCTGCATGTCTCTTCAGGCCGCACCGCGATGAGCCGATTCTCGCAGACTCTGACGCTCCTCTTGATCTGGATTTGGGGTTCTTCTCTGTTTGGGTTCCATGAGATTCCCCGGCACGTCCACTCACAAGCAGAAGCTGGGGTCGCGCCAAAGAGCGGCACGCCAGAAGAGCTTCATAACATTCTGTCCACGCAGCAACTTGTCCCTGCCCTCCGCAGCGCAAGGGCATATATTCGAATCGCACCAAACGGGAAGTTCCTGCTGGTTCAGGACCCGACAGGCATTTACGTTCTATCGCGCGACCCGCTCAAACTCGAGTCTTACCTGAGGATTCCAGAGGCTGTGCCGGCGCAATTTTCTTTTGACTCCAGAGAGATTGTCGTCGTCACGCAGGAATTCGCGCTCGGCCGATTCCCGCTGGAGAACTTGCAAAGGCCGGAAACAATGCGATTGCCAGTCTCCTCCTCGGGCTGCCTCCAAGCGCAACTTTCTCCGGGCGGCCTTTGGCTGGCGTGCTACACCCCACAACTCGACCTGGAGGTGATCGAGCTTTCCACGGGCAAGGTCGTTTTCCATGAGCCGCTGGAAACCTTTGGAGAAAACTCGGCGCATAACTTTGCAGTTCCTCTGGACATTGACTCCTGCTTCGCCCAGCCGATGGGATTCGAGCTTATGGGAGAACTTCCGCCGATGGTGGGACCGCGGATGTTCCGACTCTCCATGTCTTTCTCGCCGGACGCATCCGAATTCATCGCGGGAAGGAGGGAGACTGGGGGTTTCGCGCTGGACCTGGCAACGAAGAGGCGGCTAAATCCAACCAAGGCGGTGCGGGAGCGTTTTGGCGACTCCATGAGTTTGCTCGAGGGAGGCCGTGTAATCGTCTCCGGCGCGGGCAAAGAACATGGTGGAATCATGGTCCCAGTTGGAGTTGGCGCTCCCTTGCTGCAAGTCCCCTTCGCGGGGAATTTTGTGGTTGCTGCGAGCAATCCTCGCTACCTATTGTTCCGCGATCCGATATGGCGGGGCGAGCATCTCTTCGATGCAAAGGAAAATCGAGTTTTGGCTATTCCAGGCAACCTCTCCGCGGACATGTTTCAAGACGAACTGTTTCTTTACCTGGATACGGGCAAGTTGGTGCGTCTTCGTCTAGGAGATTTAAAAGAGTTGGACTCGGCGTGGTTACCGATTGGGCCTCTTCCCTACTTGCGGGGCGCCGAAGTCTCACCTCAGATTGATTCGCTGATGATCGCCGTGGACGGCGCCGGTGCCCAATACGATCTCAGCAGTGGAAATCGGACTGCGGAGCTGCCACAATTTGCAGGCGCTTATTCGAATGATTCCCGGGTCCTGGCGCTGCTGCCCCGCTCTCAAGTTACTCCGGCAACGATGGTTGCTCTTGGCCAGTCTAGCGAGACGACTGTGCCCGCATGGCCGAGGCCAGCCTCGCAGGGCGATCACTTCTTTCCCGGTGGAAACGTGGTTTGGGAGTACCAGCGCTTACCCATCCCCCTCTACCGCAATTCTTTCTCCCCGATCACCCCGGTTCCGTTTGAGATAAGGGCGCTCGACCCCTCGACCGGAAAACTCCTGTGGCAGCGGGCGTTCGGCGAGGAAGCTCCGGTTCCTTATTTCGATCCGCAAGGTGATCGGCTGGTACTCGGTTGGCTCGCCCAATCCCCGGGCGCAAACCGGATCATCAAAAACCATCAGTTGGCGGTTCTATGGGGAAAAAAGCCGAAGACTCACCCGCAAGATTCCCTGTTCGAGGTTCGAGATGCACAAACAGGAAAATCTCTCGGAGGGGTACTCGTTCAGGAAGGCATTGGTCCGCAAAGTTTCGATTCCGCATTTTCCGAGGGCGATGTCCTCGTGTTGTGGAAGGATTCGGAGCGCGTGTTCTTGTACTCGCTCCGCGACGGAAAATTGAAGGGTCGCATGTACGGCTCGCATCCCGCAGCGAGCGCGACGACAAATCTGGTAGCCGTGGACCGGGGCTCGGGCCTATTGGAAATATTTGATGGCAAGACCGGAGCCAAACTCGACGAAGAGCGCTTCTCTCAGAATATTGCCTACATGCACTTTTCCGCGGACGGGAAGCGGCTCCTGGTCCTGACCGAATATCAGAGAGTTTATATCGTAGATGTGAGTCGCCCAGGAAGTCCAAGAACCAGCTCTGGCCACTAGTTTTTTGAACTTGAATCCACAAGATTTCCAAGGATAAGACACTCACCCTGGAACGGTTTTTTGCGCTTCCGCACATCCGATCTCAACTAAGTCTAATTTGCAGGTTCGATGCTGGCGTTTTTCGCGATTGCTTCCTCGACGGAGAGAAAAGAAGGAATCAATTTCAGCAATCCGGCCACTTCCAGCACAGCTTTGCCCTGTGGCGCCAATTCGGCAAGGTTCAGTTTTTTCTGTTGGCTGCTGCGGTGAACAAACAATTGCACAAGCGCACCGACTCCTGCGGAGTCGAGATAAGTCACGCCCGCCATTTCCAGGACGAGTTGGGGAGCGGGCTCCAGCCGCATCATTTTGAGGAACCGGTTCACAGTCTCCAGGCTCAGCTTGCCGTCCAGGCGCATGACGGTAACCTGATCATTCGAGATGGTTTGCTTGGTAATTTCGAGCCAGACACGTTCCATAGAGTAAAGAGATTATAGTATGGAGTATTTCTTTTGTGTCAAAGAAGGATTACAGAATGTGGAAAGCCCGATTCCAGCCCAGTTGGGGCTTTCGGCTTAGGGTAGGAAGGAACGCTCGAAAGCATGGGAAGTAGAGGTCCTGTTCCAAAATGGAACATTTTAACTAGTTCCCGCGCTCTTTTCGCTCAGCTAGATAACTAGATATAAAACTTATGTTGACGGATACACTGCCCGGGGCTACACTGTGCGCCGTTTAGGCTCCCTCTCAGGACCTGAATTCGATTCGCAGGATTGCTTCGCCGAGTTGCGTTCCGGCGAGGCAAGGAACCTTGGTGACAGAACTGTCCAGTCATTTGCGATTGTGCTACGCCTGGATGGCTGTGATTCTTGCGGCCACGATGGTTCTCACTTGCGAGCCGCTTGGAGCACAAACTACTCAGCAACGAGTTTATGCATCACAGAGCCAGTCCACCACGAACTCATTTCTCTCGGCTTACGACAAGGATAGTCAAACGGCATCTCTCTCCAGCATCGCCGGTTCGCCATTCAATGAGCGATTCGAGGGCGGATACGTCGCCGTAGATGGACAGGGGAAATTTTTGTTCGTGATTAATCCGCAGAGCAACACGATTTCGATGTTTCAAATAGATCAGAGTTCGGGCGCGCTGAGTGAAGTTCCGAATTCGCCTTTTGCCTCGGGCGCAACGATCAATCCGGGCAACGCGCCATCCGATCCCATTTCGATCGCGGCGGAAGCTACGGGAAAGTATCTGTATGTCGGCTACGCGAACGGGAATGTGCCGCCAAACGCGGCCATCACGCCTTTTGCGATCGATTCCGCAAATCTTCAGATCGTGCTGACGCCGCAATTGAGTTTTGACATCACCGGCACGCCGATCCAGATGTTCGCGGATCCGAAGGGCTTGCGCCTGTATGTCGGGCTAGGGCCGAATCCCGCAGCAGGGTATACCGGAGCGGAGACGACGGTGTACTCGATTGACTCGACGACGGGCGCGCTTTATTTGGAAGGAAACGCCGGTGGAGGGACCGATGAAGGCCGTTGTATCGCCATGGATCCTCTAGGGCAGTTTTTTTACGAGGGCAGCGGGCAGTTCAGCGGTTTCATCGAAGGAGGGATGCTTTCTCCCGTTGACGGAACGGGTGCGAACAGCGCGACAGTAGACCTTGGACAGAGCAATTTTCCCACGGCGATGTTGATTGACAGTTCCGGAAAATATCTTTACGTGCAGGAGAATTCGGGGCTATTTGTGTATTCAATTGATCCAACGACGGGTGAACTAGCCCAGGATCTTGGGCCGCTCGCGAATGCAAGCATCAATCGAGGAACTTCCGTAGCCGATCCTATCGGGTCGTTTCTCTACAGTCTCGACCAGCAAGGAATCCACGCATATTCCATTGATGTGAGCAGCGGCAATCTTACAGAAATTGCGGGCTCGCCCTTCAGTATCACACCGGGCTCAGCTCTGGGCGGAGCCGGGTTGGCTGTTACGGGAAACTCGGTGCAAGCCGTAAGCGGCCCGGCAGCGCAGCTATTCCCGACGAGCCAAGACATGGGTCAGGTGACCGTTGGGCAAACGGCGGCGACTCGCGTGATCTCGCTTGTGAATACCGGCGGGCAAGATCTGGCGATCACGGGAATTAGCATCGCAGGGACCAAGGCAGGTGATTTTTCGCAAACGAACACGTGTACCGCCTCCCTTGCGCCGAACGGGAATTGCTCGATCAGCCTTGGATTTACGCCATCGGGTACGGGTCCCGAACAGGCAACGCTTCAGGTTGCCGACGACGCTCCTGGAAGTCCGCAGAGCGCGACGATGACAGGGACGGGAGTACAAGCGCGAGGGGCGGTGACGCTCGTTCCAGGAAGCCTGGATTTCGGAACGGTGGCGCAGGGAGCTCAACCGAGTTCGCAATCCGTTACGCTTACAAATTCCGGCACTGCGGCTCTCACGGTTTCTTCCGTACTGCTCGGCGGGGCGAATCCGGGCGACTTCAGCATGAGCAACAATTGCACGAGCGCGCCAGTGCAGGTTCAGACGAGTTGTTCGATTAACGTGACATTTTCTCCGCAAGCGCAGGGCCAGCGGACCGCGACAATCACTTTGACGGACGATGCGGCCAATTCGCCGCAGACGATTAATGTGATGGGAAACGTGGCTTCCCCATTTCAGATTTCGCCAGGAAGTGCGGGGAACACAAGTGCCACAGTATCAGCCGGGCAGACGGCACAATATGCGCTTCAAATCACGCCTGGACCCGGGTTCACAGGAAGCATCAGCCTGACATGCAGCGGCGCTCCGGTTGGCGCGGTATGCACGATTGCGCCCGGGACGATCGCCGTGACGAACTCAAATGTGGTGCCCATCAGCGTTTCCGTCACGACGAGCGGGAGCGCGACTGCGTTGCCCCTCATCGGTAGCGACGGGCCGCTCGTTCGGTTGAAAACGCAGAGCGCTGCGGAACCGGTTTTGTTGATATTTGGCTTGTTTTGGATTTGGCGATTCGGGCGAACGCAGTGGGGACGAGTCCCGATCAGGCATGTGGCGCTTCAGTTGCTTGCCGTGGCGGCATTCTGTTATTTGCTAGGGGGAATCTCTGGATGCGGTGGAGGAAGCGCAACTGTCCAGGTAACTCCCGCGCCTCCACCGACAAATCCGCAGCCCATCGTAACGCCTCCGGGTACAAGTTCGCTGACACTTACGGCCACTTCGGGAAGCCTACCGCCGCAAGTCATTACGTTGACTCTGACAGTGCAGTAGGTTTCGCGCTATTTCGAGTAAGAGATTCTGTAGATGATGCCCATGCCGTCGTCGGCCACGAGGAGCGATCCATCCGGTGCGGTGGTTACCCCGACGGGCCTGCCATAGACCAGCGGCTTGGAGCGGTCCGGCACGAATCCAGTCAAGAATGGAACGGGATCTTCCGAGGGCTCCCCGTCCTTGAAAGCGACAAATGCGACCTGGTAGCCCGCGCGGGTAGAACGATTCCATGAGCCGTGCTCGGCGACGAAAGCGCCGCCCCGATATTTTTCAGGAAATTGTTTGCCGCTATAAAAAGCGAACTGAAGAGGCGCCACGTGCGCGCCGAGCAAAACGTCGGGAATGATCGCGCTAGCAACAAGATCGGGGCGCTGCGGGTGGATACGAGGATCCACGTTCGAACCGATGTAGCTATAAGGCCAACCGTAGAACCCGCCGTCTTTCAAGGAAGTGAAATAATCCGGCGGCAAATTATCGCCCAATTCATCGCGCTCGTTTACAGTAACCCAGGGCTTTCCTGTCACAGGTTGAATGGCGAGGCCGACAGGATTGCGCAATCCGGTCGCGTATTGGCGGCAATTCTTTCCGTCGAGATCACACTCGGTGACCGCAGCACGAATGGGAGGATCGGTGGTCTCAACATTTCCGGCGGAACCGACACCGATCAGAAGATGCTTGCCGTCCGGGGTGAACGCCAGGGAGCGCGTGAAGTGGCCGCCCGTGGGCAGAGGCAAAAGTTTTTCTTCTTCGCCGATACGCTTGGAAGTCTTGGGATCGTACTTGAATCGCACGACGCCGTCGGTGTTGCCGATATAAACGTAGTCGTCATGAAAAGCAATGCCGAAGGGACGGTTGAGACCGTTTACAAAGACCTCGCGCGATTCCGCGCCACCCGTGTGATTCGGATCGCGGAGGATGTCCACCTGATTCGCGCCCGTTTCCGCAACGAAAATATCTCCGTCGGGAGCGACGGTCAGCCAGCGAGGAACCTTGAAATCCTTCGCGAAGACAGTGACATGGAAACCTTCAGGCGCCGTGGGAAGAAATCCGGCGGGGGCGGCAGCACGGTCAGGGCCATTGCCGGCGGAGGGAGTGGCGAAAGGAGGAGGAAGATTTGGTTTTTGGCCGTGAGTGATTTGGGCCGGTGAGACTGCCGGCAGAAAGAACAATGCCGCGGGAAGGAGTATTCGAATGCAAATGCGAGTCATGGCTACCCTCATTTCAAGGATGAGCGAACAGCCTTCATTATGCTGCAGCTTTCGCCGACATTCCAATGCATGAAATCTGGCGGAGTGGTGGGTCTCTCGAGTTTTTTGTTGCGAGGAAGGTTAGGTGAAAGATTTTAATCTTCGACCAAGTGACATGAGTGGGTTTTGAGCACGAGCCAGACGCGCTGGCCCACGGTAAGCTGAAGCGCACGGAGGGCGCCACGGGTTACGTGGACCACGAAGGGAACACCTGCTTGTACCTGACACGCGACGGTGGCACCGCGTTCCTCGATGGCCTGGAGCGATCCTTCGAGGACATTGCGGGCACTGAGTTTTGTCGGGCGTTCCGTGGCAAGCAAAATATCACCGGCACGGACGGCAATGCGGACGCGATCCCCAGGTGATGAATAGCCGAGCGGAACTTCGATTTCGGTGGAGGAATCGCCAAGACCAACACGCATGACGCCATCTTCTCCGCGCAGATCCAATACGCGGGCATCGAGATAATTTTCAAAACCGGCAGCCTGTGCCAGGCGCGCTCTCCGGGGGGCGTCCAGAACCTCATGGGGAATTCCGGCGGAGACTACACGGCCGTGTTCCAGAGCGATGACTCGCTCGCCGAGGGCATCCACCTCCTCGCGGTTATGAGTGACATAGAGGATCGGAATGCGGTTTGCGGCGTTCCACACACGGAGGTCTTCCACAATCGAAAATTTGAGCCCGGACTCGAGGCCGGTGAGAGGCTCGTCCAACAGGAGAACGCGAGGATTGGTCACCAGAGAACGAGCTAAAGCGACGCGCTGTTTTTCTCCGCCGGAAAGTTCTCGCGGTTTGCGAGTGCGCAGCATTTGAACGCGAAATAACCCGAGGATCGCAGCGGTCCGCCGGCTTTTTTCTTCCAAGGGAAGATCGACGATTCCATAGCAGACATTCTGCTCAACGGTGAGATGCGGAAAAAGCGCAAGGGATTGAAAGAGGTAGGCAAAGCGGCGCGCCTGCGGAGGAAAGTTCACACCTGCAGCAGAGTCGAAGAGAGCACATCCGTTGATGGAGATGCGACCCCGGTCGGGTGCGAGGAGTCCCGAAATGCAATCGAGAAGAGTGGATTTCCCCGAACCCGAAGGGCCAAAAAGGATAGTGATGCCAGCGGGGAGATCGAAGGCAACATCGAGGGTGAAAGCAGATGATCCGGGGGCGTGACGTTCGAAACGCACCTGCACCGCAAGAGAAGGAGCGATCAATTCGGCTGCCACGGCCAACCTCCGCGGCGGTTGAGCGCATAGACGGAAGAGAGGACGGCAAAGGAAATCAAGAGAAGAACGAGAGCCATGTGATTAGCGGCGGAATAGTCGAGCGACTGCACGCGGTCATAGATGGCAATGGACACGGTTTGCGTGATGCCGGGGAGATTGCCGCCAACCATGAGCACGACGCCAAATTCCCCGAGGGTGTGAGCAAAGGTGAGGACTAAAGCGGTGATGATTCCGGGGGAGGCGAGCGGAAGCATGATGCGCCAAAAAGTGCGCCAGCGGCCAGCGCCGAGGACGGCGGAAGCGTCCAAGAGTTTTTTGTCCACGCCCTCAAAGGAAGTGAGAAGAGGCTGAACGGTAAAGGGCAGGCTGTAAATGGCCGAAGCGATCACAAGACCCTGAAAAGTAAAGGCCAAGGAGTGGCCGAAAAGCGCTAGCCAGAGTTTCCCCAGCATGCCGCGTGCGCCAAGGGCAACGAGAAGATAGAAGCCGAGAACCGTTGGAGGAAGAACCAGAGGAAGAGCGACGATCGCCTCCAAGAGAAACTTTCCGTGCCACTTGGTGTGCGCCAGCCAATACGCGATGGGCAAGCCAACCACCAGCAAGAGTGTGGCGACGATCGCGGCAAGTTTGAAAGAAAGCCAGAGAGGCGCCATTTTTCGTCTCAGGAATTCCTTATGGACTTCGAATTCATGGGGAACAAAAAGCCGGATTTCTCGGACAGTCCCTGCTTCGCAGGCATGAACCCCCACTTCTCCAGGATGGCCCGGCCTGCGGCGCTCTTGACGAAATCAAGGAAAGCCAGCGCTATATTTTTCTCCTTGGAGGTCTTGAGCAAAACCCCACCTTGCTCCAGGGGCGGATAGAGTTGCTGGGGAATCATCCACTGTTCACCGTTCCGCATGGGTGGAGAGAGCGCAAGCGCCAAGGCCACAATTCCCGCTTGGGCGTCTCCGGATTGAGCGAACTGAGCTGCTTGAGAGACGTTCTCGCCGAAGACTAGTTTGCTTTTCACTTGTTCGTAGATCCCGGCGCCGCGGAGGGCAGCAAGAGCGGCCTTCCCATAAGGAGCGTGAGCGGGATTGGCGACGGCGAGCTTGCGCACGCGCGGATCGAGCAGAGCTTTCCATCCAAGGCTTCGAACCCCGATGCGTAGATCAGCGTGCGCCCAAATGACCAGGCGTCCCGTGGCGTAAGTGAACAGCGTGCCAGGCTCGCAATACCCTGCGCCCGCCAGCTTCCGCGGATATTCAAGATCCGCTGAAAAAAATAAGTCAAACGGCGCGCCATTCTGAATCTGCGAGAAAAAATTACCGCTGGAGCCATAGGAAACGACAACCTTGGCTCCCGTCTGTTCCTCAAATCGCTGAGCCAGCTCGGGCATGGCGAATTGCAAGTCGGCGGCGGCCGCGATGCGGATCTGTCTTTCCTGCGCGCGGGCAGGCACGCGGAAGGGTATGGCCATCAAAAGGAGCGTGAGGGCGATTTCGCGATTGCCGGACGATTGACGCGCGAGACTCACAGGGCACCTTCTCCGGAAAGAGAATCAGACTTTGAGAATCATGACTTCGGTGGACTTGATCAGCGCGGCGGCACGTTCGCCGGGCTTCAAGCGCAGTTCGCGCGCGGCATCGGCGGTAATGATGGAGGTAATGTGTTGCTGGCCGATGGCGAGAGTAACTTGGGCGAGCAGGCCACTGAATTTGACGGCGACCACCCGGCCCAGCAGCTGGTTGCGGCCGCTGATCTTGCGGAACTGGCCTCGGCGGATGGCGATGTCGCCGCGGTCGAGCTTCGTGGGAAGCATGCGGTCAATTTCGCTTTCGGGGACGCGATGATGGCCGCCGGGAGTCTTGGCGGTTTTGATTTTGCCCCGATAGATCCACTGCTTGAGAGTGGGGTAGCTGATGCCAAGGATATTTGCCGCTTCACGGGGAGCGAGGAGTCTTTGCAAGATGCGCCTCCTAAGACTAGCCAGAATGGCGTAACAAGAATCGCACTGTCAATACGTTTTTATACGGTTCCAGCAAAAGCCTGGCCCCTGCGAGCGCGGAGCGAAACAAGGGCGCCGCGGTTTAAGGCGCTAATTGCGGAGGGGTTTGCCCGTTTTCAGAGTGTGGGCGATACGTTCCTGGGTTTTCTTTTCGCCGCAGAGCGAGACGAAGGCTTCTCGCTCCAGATCGAGAACATATTGTTCGGTGACAAGCTGTGGCGAGGAGAGCGGCCCGCCGGCGAGAATGTTGGCGAGCTTGCGCGCAACGTGGGCGTCGTATTCGGAGGCAAAACCGCCGCGAACGAGCATGTGAATGGCGAGTTTAGCTCCCGCGAAGAATTGTTCGCCGAGGACTTTGATTTGCATGGATTGCGCGCCATCCTGCCACGAGGCAGCGGCAGGAGTCCAACCGGAACGCGCGAGGCCAAGGGCGGTTTCCTTGGCGTCTGCGACGAGGCGGTCGCGATTCATGGAGACGAGATCTTCGCGGCGGAGGAAGCCGAGTTCACGGCATTCTTCAGCACTCATACCAACCCTGGCCATCGCGATAACTTCGAAAACGGGTTTGAGGGTATGAAAAAGATCGAGATCGTCGCCACCTGCGGCGCGTTCATTGGCGCGGATAAGCATTTCCTTCGTGCCGCCGCCGCCGGGAATGAGTCCGACGCCAGATTCGACGAGGCCGATATAAGATTCGGCAGCTGCGTGGATTCTCGCGGCATGGAGGCAGACTTCGCAGCCACCGCCGAGCCCCATGCCGTGCGGCGCAGCTACAACCGGCTTTTTCGCATATTTAATTGCGAGATTGACGTTCTGAAACTGCTTGACGGCCATATGGAGTTCGTCCCACTCCTGCTCCTGGGCCCCAACCAGGATGAGCATAAGATTGGCGCCGACGGAGAAATTGACAGCCTGATTGGCGATGACCATGGCATCGAAGCCGGATTCGAGACGTTTGAGCCCTTTATGGATCATGGCGATCAGATCGGCACCAATGGCGTTCATCTTGGCATGGAACTCGCAACACACCACGCCATCGCCAAGATCAATGAGGCTGGCACCCGCGTTCTTTTCGATTTCGCGGCCAACTTCCTTGAGCGATTTGAGAATGAGAATGCCCGCGGGCTCTTCGACTTTCTTAGTGGATGAGGAAGCGAGATCGAAGACCGTAATGGTTCCCTTTTCAGATTCATAGAAAGAGCTGCGGCCGCTGGCAAGAATTTTTTCGATATTAGGAGCGAGGGCTCTGTCTTCCTTTCGGAGTTGAGCAACGAAATTCCTGAGACCAAGAGTGTCCATCACTTCGAAGGGGCCGAGTTCCCAGCCGAAGCCCCAGCGCATCGCGCGGTCAATGTCCACTACGCTGTCGGCAATTTCCGGGACGCGGCGCGCGGCATAAAGACAGGTTTCAGAGATTCCTGACCACAGGAATTGTTGGGCTTTGTCGCCTTTTTGACCCTCGAAGATAGGACCAATGAGCGCGCGAAGACGGTCGCGCGTATCGTCAATGGTTTTGCCCATTTCAAGCGAGGCAAATCTGGCTTTCTGCCGTGGACGGTAGTCCATGATGGCGGGATCGAGGGTAAGGATCTCCCGTTCGCCCTCGCCCTTCACGCGTTTGTAGAAGCCCTGCCCCGCCTTGTCTCCGAGCCAGCCGCGGCGAGCCATTTCTTCAACGAGAGCGGGAACCTTATAGAGCTCGCGGGATTCATCGTGGGGAATGTTCTCGTAAATGTTCTTGACGACGTGAATCAAGACGTCGAGGCCAACGATATCCGCGGTGCGGAAGGTAGCGGACTTGGGCCAGCCAATGGCGGGACCGGTGCAGGCGTCAACTTCCTCTATGGTCATGCCGAGGGAGGACATCAGGCGAAGAGCATTCAGCATGGAGAAGGTGCCGATGCGGTTGGCGATGAAATTCGGAGTGTCCTTGGCGATGACGACGCCCTTACCGAGGCGACGATCGCAGAATTCTCGCAGAGATTCCATGACATCCGGCGAAGTAGCGGGACCGGGGATAATTTCGACTAACTTCAGGTAGCGCGGCGGGTTAAAGAAGTGCGTGCCTGCCCAGTGTTGCTGGAACTCGGCTGGCATCCCTTCGGCAATGAGATGGACGGGCAGTCCAGACGTGTTGGTGGTAACGATAGCGCCGGGTTTGCGGAATTGGGCCACGCGCAAAAGGAGATTGCGTTTGATTTCGAGATTTTCAGCGACGACTTCGATGATCCAGTCGGCTTCCGCGCAGCGAGCGAGGTCGTCGTCGAAATTGCCGATGGAAATCCTATCGGCGAGAGATGAAGTGAAGAATGCGGGGGGGCGGGATTTCTTGGCCGCTTCCAGGCCAGCGCGGACGATCCGATTGCGATCTGTTGGAGGGTCGCCGGGCTTGACGTCGGGGGGAACAATATCGAGGAGGATGCAGGGGAAACCAGCGTTGGCAAAATGCGCAGCGATGCGCGCACCCATGGTTCCCGCACCAAGAACCACGGCTTTTTCGATCGTACGTGTCATGCTGTGCCTTTGGAGAAGACCGTGAGCGAAACCACAGGGTACATAACCAGCATACCCGGGTCAAACCTTAGCAGCGCGAAATGGAGATACGGCACTAGAATGGAACTGAAATGGGAGAACGCAAAACGAGCAACGCACTGGAATGGCTGAAGAACGCCAAGGACAAGTTTCGGGCGTTTGCATACGGAGACCAACCGAGAAAGAGCGAGAGGCCTCGCGTGGGGCTGGCACTCGCCGGAGGATTTGCGCGCGGAATCGCACACATTGGGGTGCTTCAGGTGCTCCAAGAAGCGCGTGTACCCATTGATTGCGTGGCGGGAACGAGCGTGGGCGCGCTGATTGGTGTGGGTTACTGCGCGGGAGCGACGGCAGCGGAAATGCAAGAGTTGGGGGCGATAACGAGCTTTGCGGATTTTGGGAGATGGACACCGTCCTGGCTTGGGCTAGCAACGAACCAAAGATTGGAGAAATACTTGGCCCGGCTTACGCCTCTGAAGACCTTTGAAGAGCTGAGGGTGCCGATGGCGATCAGCACCACAGACATCACTGCGGGAATTACGGTCTATTACTCGAGTGGACCGATTGCTCCGGCGCTGCGCGCCTCGTGCGCTTACCCCGGACTGTTTGTGCCGATCCAGTACGATGGGAGAACTCTGGTAGACGGGTTTTTGACTTCGCCAGTACCTGTTGAGGGCGCACTGCTTCTTGGCGCAGACGTGGTGATCGCTGTTTTCTTGGAGACGGGCGGAGTGGACAATCCACGGACCGCCGTGGACATCATCAGCCGGTCGTTCAGTATCCTCCAGCGGCATGCAGATATCACCTGGCGGCAGCAGACGGACGTAATCATCGAACCAGACGTGCATCCATTTGGCTGGGATGACTTTACACGGACCCCGGAGATGGTAGCGGCGGGACGGGAAGCGGCATTGAAAGCGCTGCCGGAGATTCGGGCGGCCTTGCGCGGTGAGAAGCGTGAAACGGAGCAGGAAGACACCACTCAGCCAAGCAATACCTCGACTTGAATCGCCTGGCCCTCGCCTTTCCCGCGCTGGTTGAGCCACGCGGCAAGGCCTTCAGAAAAACGCTCGGGAGTGAGACGGAAGCTGGCTTCCACGAGACCGTCGGAAAGGGGCAGAGTGTCGTCAAAGTCTGCCGAGTTGGTAAAATTCCGCATGCAGAACTGGTCAAGCCACTCGAGCGGGCAGGGCCTGGAAACGCCACGGATTATGGCGTTTACGCGGAATTTTTGCGCGTACATGAATTGAGTGTAGCATCGGTTCGTAGAACACGCCGAGGGCGAGGAGAAATCGATGAAATGGCGAAAGGCGTATGTCGCACTGGCGTTCGCGGCGTGTGTGACGGGATGGGGGCGAGGAGCGGGGGCGCAAACGGGAACCCAGGAATTTGCCCCGGTAGAGCATTGGAGAAAGGTCGTTCTTACGGGAGACCAAAGGGAATTGGCAGCGCTCTATGTGACGAACCCGCGGATTCTTGGACCGGGGGACAAACCGCAAACGGTGGCGGAGGAAACAGCCTATTGGTCGAATTGGAAAGACGAGGGCCTTGTTGGGCTAAGTGCAAAGATTGAAGAAGAGCAGGAACCGCAACCCGGCCTGCACGTGGTGCTGATGGAAGTGACTCTTACAGCGAGATCAGGGGGAAGTACAAGGAAATCGTATCTGGCGATGGCGCAGGGATGGATCCAGCAGAGCGGAGAATGGAAGATTGTGCTCGTGCAAAGGCACGATGCGGCGCGATTGCCCCAGCCGATTGAAAACAAGGACATCTATCCAACGGATGCAAACGCCGTGCAAGAGATCTCCGAGGCGCTGAAGACTGCTGCAAAGAGCCGCAGGCGAGTGCTGTTGGTGTTCGGGGGAAACTGGTGCTACGACTGCCACGTTCTGGACGAGGCGTTTCACAGCCCGGAAATTGCGCCGACCTTGAACCAGAATTATGTCGTGGTGCATGTAGATATCGGGGAGTACAACAAGAATCTGGACCTGGCGAAGAAATACGAGGTGCCGCTGAACAAGGGAGTACCGGCGATCGCTGTGATGGAGGCCGACGGAAAATTATTGTTCAGCCAGAAACGAGGCGAGTTTGAAGCGGCGCGGTCCATGGCCCCGGAGGACATTTTGGCATTTCTTAGAAAATGGAAGCCGGAGCGGAAGGGTGGATAACCCCTCGGCCTTATCACTCTGTGGCTTTAAAGGAGAGATCGAATCTCGGAGTCGAGAGAGATGTGCGTGGCGGGGATGCCATTGATGGAGAGGGGGATCCCATTCTCTTCGGAGAAGTGGAGGAAGCGGCTGATGTGGTAGTCCTCGTCGAAGGCGGAGAAGACGCGCTGCGTCTCGGCAAGACCGAGGCCAAAAGAAGAGAGAGGAACCGGCGTTCCGAACTCAACGGCCTGGTAGATGTAACGATCAACGAGCTGGGGCAGAGTCATGCCTAGCGCGCGGTGGGAAGCTTCTGCGCTCATGGTGAACTCCCGGCGCAGAGTGTACTGCGGCTGCGTGAGGAAGAAAAGAGAGCGAGTGGGGAGCTCAGATACGACCGCGAGGAGCAGGCGAACACGGTAAATCCATGGCGTGAGCGGTTGGCAGAGAAGGAGGCGATTGAGTAAGATGATTTCGCGTGGATTTGACCGGAAGGGAGATCAAAATGAGCGTTGCGGTCGGACAGACAGCCCCGGATTTTACGCTGCAGAATCAGGACAAGCAGGAAGTGAAGCTTTCGAATTTTACGGGCAAGAAGAACGTGGTGTTGGTCTTCTACCCGCTCGATTGGAGCCCAGTCTGCACGAACGAGCATATTTGCTTCGTGAACGACATGAAGCAATTCGGGACGCTGGACGCGGAGGTGCTGGGGGTGAGCGTGGATAGCGTGTGGTCGCACAAAGCGTTTGCTGAGAAAATGGGCATCACGTACTCCTTGCTGGCGGATTTTCAGCCGCGAGGAGCAATGGCAGAAAAATACGGCGTGTTTCTAGCGGATAAAGGGATTACGGAGCGCGCTATCGTGATTGTGAACAAAGCCGGAAAGATCGCGTGGATCAAGAATTATGACATTCCGGTGGTGCCCGATCTGAAAGAAGTGGCGGCGGCATTGCAACAGGTGAAGGCGGCGGGGGCGTAGAAGCCAGCGGCAAAACCTCGACGACTTCAAAACTTGCACGAAGTATTTTCAGGGTCTCGCATTGGAAAATGCGAGACCTCTTTGTTTTCGAACAGACGCAGCACGGGATGCAACGATCTGAACGCAAGTGGAAAGCTGCCCGCCGAAGTTCAAGGAACTGGAGAGACACTGCGGAACCGCACGGGATCAACCTACTTTGAAGCGGGAAGGACGGGAGAAGTGGAGTGGGAAATGGCGCGGATAAGGAGCACAAGCTGCCAGCGCTGGGTATCTGAGAGGCGCTTCTTGAAAGCGGGCATGGGTTTGTGGCCATGCGTAATTTTGTAAAAGAGCTCGCCGTCGGTGAGTCTGTTGAGCTGTGAAGAATCAGTGAGGTCGGAAGGAGGAGTATCGTACATTTTAGCTTGCGGGCCGTCGCCTCTTCCGGATTCGCCGTGGCAGTCCGAGCATTTGTCGAGATAGATGGAGTGCGCAACCGCGAGTTCAGCTTCCGAGGGAGACAGCGGATTTTTCACTCTCTTGGCCTCTTCAGGAACAATCCAGGGACCGCCATGAAGCAGGGCATAGCCAATGCTTATGACCGCAACAGCCAGAACGGCAATCAGCAGGGGACCGGCATAACGTGGCTTTGGTTTGGGAGAGAATGGCATCCGAAACAGGAATTTTCGCACAAGAAAGCAGTGACGAGAAATAATACGGCGAAAGTCTCAGCGCAGGGTGAGCCAGAGGAGTTCGCCATTGAAAATAAGGATCGCGGCGGCGACAACCCACGCGGCCACATTTGTGAGCCAGGAATTAGCGAATTCTCCCATCCGCCGGCGGTCGCTGGTGAATTGCACCAGGGGAATGACAGCAAAAGGTAACTGAAAGCTGAGAACGACCTGGCTGAGGATGAGAAGCGAGGTCAGCTTGCCCTCGCCTGAAATCCCGATGACAAGAGCGGCGGGGATGATCGCGAGCGAGCGTGTGATCAACCGGCGGAGCCAGGGCTTGAGCCGGATGTGGAGAAAACCTTCCATGACGATCTGTCCGGCGAGAGTTCCCGTCAGAGTGGAATTCTGGCCGGAGGCCAACAAAGCGCAAGCGAACAGCGTGCTGGCAAGGCTGGCACCAAGTACGGGGCTGAGAAGCTTGTAGGCCTCGCTAATGTCCGCAACACTCGATAGGCCCCGCGTGTGGAATGCCGCAGCGCCCAGAACGAGGATTGCGGCGTTAATGAACAGCGCAAAACCGAGGGCAAACGTCGAATCAAAAACGGCGTAGCGGATTGCTTCCCGTTTGTCTCTGGAACTGTGGCCGAAGTCACGCGTCTGGACAATGCTTGA
>Ga0335076_10001760_pt1 | contig 21100 bp, 17 predicted proteins | sample Lox_Sample_25_FD_206717 | JGI IMG/M metagenome (GOLD analysis project Ga0335076, IMG submission 206717) | Soil microbial communities from Loxahatchee National Wildlife Refuge, Florida, United States - Lox_Sample_2.5 | ecosystem: Environmental > Terrestrial > Soil > Wetlands | place: USA...
TCTGGCCGGCGCGTCTTCGCGGGCACGTACGCGATGTCCGAGAGCGTGCTGCCCGCGGTCCTAGGGAGCGTGCTCTCGAGTTCGGGATGGCAGTCGTATCTGGTCGACTTGAACGGAGGCCTGCTCGTTGGCGTCACGTCCGGAGGGGTCCAGGCCGGCACGCTCGTGCAGGCAGATCCTCGGCTGGCGGCGGCGGACCGTCGCGCGCCGAACGGCTCGTATGACAGCCCGCAGGGGAAGCAGTACTACGTCACTGCACCGGTGGCGGGAACGGTCTGGCGGATCGTCCTGCGCGACCCCGAGGCGCAGCTATTCACGTTCCTCAACGGCGCCGGCAGATGGCTCGCGTGGTTCGCGATCGCCGGGCTGGCGGCGGCGGGGCTCGCGATCATCGTGCTGATCACGCGCCTTCAAGGCCGCCGCGAGCAGCTCGTCCGGCTAAACACCGAGCTCGCGCGACTCGCCGCCGTCGACCCGCTAACCGGGCTGCGGAACCGCCGGGCGATCGGCGAGTACCTGCACGACGCGCTGAGCGCCGCCCGCCGGCACGAGCAGTCCCTGTCGGTGCTAGTCGTCGACATCGACCACTTCAAGACGATCAACGACACCCTCGGCCACCGGATCGGTGACGCCGTACTCGAGCACACCGCCCGGGTTCTCGACGGCGCCCTGCGCGCCGAGGACGCGATCGGGCGCTGGGGCGGCGAGGAGTTTCTGCTCGTCCTTCCGAGTACCGACGAGGAAGGCGCGCTCCGGGCGACCGAGCGCCTCCGGGACGCGCTGGCCGGTGATCAGCCGGGGGAGGCGCGCTCGCACCAGCTGCCGGTCACGATCACGATCGGCGTCGCCGAGTGGCAGCACGAGGAGATGGACGAGCTGATCAGCCGCGCCGACAGCGCGCTCTACGTCGGCAAGGCCGCGGGCCGGGACACCGTGCAGGTGTCGAGCCCGGCCGTCGGGCCGATCTAGTCGCGCCCCTTAAAAGGTGAAGGGCGCCGTCGACCCGACGCCCTTCACAGTTTGGCTGGCATCACCGATGCGAGGTTAGATACGGACCGGAGGGACCAATCCCGGCACTCGCGCCGGCGGTGTCTCGGGGGGACTCCGCTAGGCGGGGTCAGCCTCCGACTTAGCGGCCGGACACCTCCAGGGTCCCGCAAGAACTTTCAGACAGTCGGACCACCTCCTTTCTCTGGTGATGATCAGATTACCAACACCTCCGGTGGCTGTCCGCTCCGGGTGCCGTGCGCCGCCACCGCGTGTCGCTTGACTGCCGTATCGGGCGCGAGGCACCCGGGTGGGACAGCCACCTACGCAGCTTTGGCCGGCGAGCGGCGTCCCGGCGGAGCCGGCCGCCGGCAGCCGCACCGGCATGAGGGGACGCGGCGAAACGCCGGGGACCGGTCGTATGTACAACGCCCGCAAGCTCCCGCCGTCCCGCCACAACCGGGACATAAGCACCTGCCACATGCTTATCTCCCGGTCGCGGGGCGTGCGGCGGCAGTTTCGGGCGTTGTACAGGTCCGGCCTGACCGACAGCGCGCGCCCGCCCGCCCCACGTGCCGCGCGCCCGCCCCACGTGCCGCCGGCCCGCGACACGTGCCGCGCGCGGGCTGGCTGGGCCGCGGACCTACGCCGCCAAGTATTGCTGCCAGGCGACTGGGATCGTCGGGCTCGCCACGTGGATGAACACGGTGGCGCTCGGCATCCGCGGCTGCCTGAGCAGGTGCATGCCCGCCTGGCGCGGGAGCGCGTCGCCCTTGCGCCGGTTGCACGGCGCGCACGACGCCACGATGTTGTCCCACCCCGACCCGCCGCCCTTGGAACGTGGGATCACGTGGTCGACGGTCAGGTTGGACCGTGAGCCGCAGTACTGGCAGGTCCAGTTGTCCCGGGCGAAGACCGCGCGGCGGGTGATCTTCCGCCGGTGCGTATCGCGCGGGATCCGCACGTAGGCGACGAGCCGGATCACGACCGGCCGCGACATCGACGCGGTCGCCGAGTGGAGCTGCCACTCGCTGTGCTCGATCACCTCGGCCTTCTCCTTCAGGAGCAGCACGACGGCGCGCCGAACCGTGCATACGTTGATCGGTTCGTACGTCGCGTTCAATACGAGCACCCGGCCACCCTCACGTCCGCGTCGCTGGTGCTCTGGAGGCGACGCGGACCACGCTGGCGCTGGTACTGAAGTGGCCATGGCTGGCCGGAGTGTACCGGTGCCTTCGGCAGTGCTGATAAGCGTTTGTTACGCGCGCACTAAACGATCGCGGCCGGAAACGACCCCAGCACGCGCAGCACCTCGACGTGCGCGCGGAGCCCGACAAGCGCGTCGGCGACGTGCGGTTCGACGTCGCGGCCTTCGAGATCGAGGAAGAACATGTACCGCCCGAGGCCCTGCTTTCGCGGCCGGGACTCGATGCGGGTGAGGTTGACGTCCCGGGTGGCGAACTCGGCCAGGCAGTGGACCAGCCACCCCGGCGCCTCCGAGCCGACCCCCCAGAACACGACCGCGGTCTTCCACGGGCCGAGCGGCGCCTCGTCCGCACCGAGCCCTCCCGGCGGCGCGCCCATCGGCCCGAGCCACACGAACCGGGTCTCGTTGCCGGCCACGTCCTCGACGCCGGCCCGCAGGACCTGGCAGCCGTAGCGCTCGGCGGCCACGCGGTTGCCGAGCGCCGCCCACGGGCCGTCGTGCTCGGCCACGGTCTTGACCGCCTCGGCGGTCGAGCTGCCGGCGAGCACCTGCGCCCCTGGGAGTCGCGTGCGGATGAAACGCGCGCACTGCGCGGTCGCCTGCGGATGTGACACGACGGTGTCGATCTCCGAGAGCTCGAGCGGCGTGCGCGCGATCAGGCAGTGGCGAATCGGGTGGACGACCTCACCGAGGATCGCGACGTCTTCGGTCTCCATCGCGAGCGCGTCGAGCGTCGCGTTCACCGAGCCCTCGAGCGAGTTCTCGATCGGCACCAGCGCCCGCTGCACGGCCCCGAAGTGGACCGCCATGACCGTGTCGTAGATCGTCGGGTACGGGACCGCGTCGAGCTCCTGCCCGGTCGTCGCGGCGAGCAGTGCCTCCTGAGTCCAGGTGCCCTCCGGGCCGAAGTACGCGACGCGCACTACTAGCCCGAGCGCTGCCGCACGTCGGTCCCGAGCGCGCGTTTGACCGCCTCATCCTCCTCCGGCGAGAGCTCGAGCTCGGGCTTGCCCTCCCGCACCTCCTTCGCGTACAGGCGTGCCTGGTCGCGGTGGTGGATCGAGGACAGCACGAGACCGGAGCGGTTGGCGTCGAGCAGCGCGATCGACGTCGACTGCCGGCCGGACATCTCGCCGTACGCGTCGTACCGAATCAGCGCGCGGTACGCGACGGATCTGTCGATTCGATGCTCGGCTGTGTCCATCCGGCTCTCGAGTCGCTCGGACGCCTCCTGCACGTAGCCGTACAACGCCTCGAATTGCTGCTGGAGCGAGGCGGCATGGGCCACGAGGTCCTGGTCGTGGCCGCCGAGGATCAATCGCTGGTCGGCACGGATACGTCGGAGCTTGACGCCGAGGATCGCGCAGCAGAGAAGCGCCAGGAGCGCCCCGGCGGCTGCTGCCATCGCCACGATCCCAGCGGTACTGGTCAGGTTGTGCACTGCCGACAGCATACGGTCACTCCAGCTCTCACTGGAACGTGACCTGGAACGTCTGAGAGTTGTTCGCGACGTTCTTCTCGCCCGGGACGGGCACGATCTCGGCGGTCACCGAGTGCGTCCCCTTTGGGGGGGTCGTGCTCAGCGTCACCTGACAGCTGGTCGACTCCCCGGCGGTGGTCTGGGGGACGATCGTCTGCCCGCTGACGCTGGTGCCAGAGACGGTCACCCGGCACTTCACGTTCGTCTCGGTGTTCTGCCCGGTGTTGGTGAAGTTGAGCGTAAACGTGGGCGCCGGACTCGCTGGGATCGAGTTCGACGAGCCGGGTTGGAGCGTGCTTCCGCCGACGCTGACCGAGTTCAGCGCGTGCCCATGAAGGCCCGGGGCGATGTTCTGGGTGGTCTGCCCGGAGGACGAGGGCAGCGACACGTGGAGCGCCGTGGCGACGTGCTGGGGGTCGAGCCAGTCGATCGAGGGCAGGAACTGGCTCGAGTTGAGCTGCTGCCCGCCGAGTCCGCCGACCGTGATCCCGGCCGCGCGTAACGCGCCGACGATCTGGGGGACGGTGTAGTCCTTGTACAGGACGTCGGAGGCGTAGAACCTCGCCATCTCGGCCGCGATCGTGTTGACGGCGTCTTTGCTGGTGGTGGACTGGAGAGCCGGCTGGACCTGGCCGGCGATGTTGGTCATCCCGTCCTTGCGCATCTGCATCGCGCTCACGAACTGCTGCTGGGCCCCCTTTACCTCGTCGGGAACGCTGAGGCCCTTGGCGTCCTTGAGCTCGGTCGCGCCGTCGTTGGCCGCCTGGCTGAGGCTCGTCTGGAGACTGGTCGGGTCGCTCGTACCGCCCGAGAGCGCCTTGAAGAAGTTCGCGCCCGTCTGGACCGAGCGCGCGTTGAGCGACGCTACGCTGTTGTTGTAGTCCTTGAGCGCGCTGTTCCGTGCGCTGGTCTCGCAGCTATTGACGAGGACCGCGATCAGGATGATCGCGACCACCACGACCACCGCGAGGGCGATCCGGCGGACCATGATGGCCTGGCGCTCGTTGGCGGGCGGCCGCCGACCACCGCCACTCCCAGTCGGTCGGCGTCGGCGCGGCGCCGCCCGTGGCGCGGTCCGAGTCTCCTCAGGCTCGTCGAAGAACGACACGCTGCTCTCGCTCCTTGCGGGATCTGGAAACACTCAGTATGACCGGCGGAACGGCGGTAAGACGATCCCGAACAATTGCAGGCAAAGGGGAAATCCCCATCCGCCGCGAAAAATGGCGCGTGCCAGCGCGCGATCCCTCCCGCTCCCAGGCCCCCACCCGCATCGCCGCGGACGCAGGGCAGCCGGTCCGGGCGCAGAGCGCTGGAGAGGGCGGGGACCGGGCCCGGTTAGACGCCCCAATCGTCCTGCACCGCTACCGGCTTCGCCGGCGTCTCGGCACCGGCGGATTCGCAACCGTCTGGATGGCGCGCGACGAGCGGCTCGACCGTGAGGTGGCGGTCAAGATCCTTGCTCGCGAGCGTGTGCTCGGCGGTCGCTTCGAGCGGGAGGCGCGCGCCGCCGCCAGGCTCTCGCATCCGGGGATCGTGACGCTCTACGAGGCCGCGGTCGACGACGAGGGCGCGTATCTGGTGTCCGAGCTCGTCCACGGAACCACGCTTGACCGGCTGCTCGCCGAGGGCCGGCTGTCGGACCGCGACGTCGTCCAGGTCGGGATCGCACTGTGCGACGCGCTCGCGCATGCCCACGCCAACGGCGTGATCCACCGCGACGTCAAGCCGTCGAACGTGCTGATCCCCGAGCATCCGACGTCCCCGGCAGGACTGGCCCGGCTGACCGACTTCGGCGTCGCGCGCGTGCTCGGCGGCGATTCGCTGACGATGACGGGTGACGTCATCGGGACGGCGGCATACATGGCGCCCGAGCAGGCGCAGGGACTTCCCGCCAGCGCTTCGGCAGACCTGTTCTCGGTGGCGCTGATGCTGTACGAGGCGCTGACCGGCGTGAACCCCGTGCGGACCGGGGAGGGCGCATACCCCGGCCGGCGCCTCGGCATGCACCTGCCCCCGCTCCGGCGCCAGCGCCGCGACCTTCCGCGCGAGCTCGGTCAGGCGATCGACCTGGCGCTCCGTCCGCGCCCGGGCGAGCGGGGACGGCTCGACGAGCTGCGGACCGCGCTGGCCACCGTCGCCGACCGGATGCGCGACGAGCCCGGCGTAATCGGCGAGCCATGGCGACCGCGAACGAAGATCCGCCGCCGTCCTGACACGGATGAGCTCCAGCTCCGGATCGAGGACCACCGCCGGCTCGCCGAATCCGAGGACCACCCGCCTATCCGCCCCCGGGCCGGCGAACGCCGTCGCGTACGCGCCCGGACGGACGAAGGTGAGCCTCCTGGCAGGGACGTCAAGGAGCCCGTCCGCCGTGAGAAAATCCACATCCCCTGGCCCCGCCGTGCCCTTGCGGGGGTGGCCGCGGCCGCGCTGAGCGCCTGGCTCGCGCGCCACGCCCCCGGCTCGTCGCCGTTCCCGGCCGCCGCGACCGCGTGCCTCGGCGGCGTTCTGGTTGCGGCCCTCCCCCGGGCCGGCTGGCTCGCGCTGACCGCGTTCATGGCGACATGCCTGGTGACGCACTCGCACGCCGGCGGCGCGGTGCTGCTCGTCTTTGGCGCGCTCGTCCCGGTCGTGATCTCACCGCGCGACGGGCCAGCCTGGCCGCTCGGGGTGGGCGCTCCGGCGCTTGGCGCGATCGGTCTCGCCGGCGCATGGCCGGCGGTCGCCGGATTCGCGGGATCGGCCTGGCGCCGGGCAATGCTCGCCGCCACGGGCTGGCTGTGGCTGGCCCTCGCCGGCGTGTCCTACACGTCATCCACGAGCGCCACCGTGCACCATGTCCTGTCGCCTCTGCTCACGGTCGGCACGCTCGTCGGTGCGGGGGTCTGGGCGGCGGCCGCGGTGGTCCTCCCGTGGGCCGGAATCCGGCGCTCGCCGGTGCTCGAAGGCGCGCTTCTCGCTGGCTGGGCGGCGGCGCTCGCGCTGGGCACGATCGCGGCCACGAACCTTGGCGCGCCAACCCCCCATCTGACCGCCGGAGCGGCGGTTGTGGGCGCCCTCGCCGGAGCACTCGTGGCACTTGTCACGAGGCGAGCCGGGCACAGGTTGGGGAGCACCAGATGGGCGAAAGATTGCGCTCCGACCGCGTAGCATGGAACTCAGGCAAATCCCGCGAAACCCTGCCACCGACGGGATATCCCTAAGTACTGATGAGCGTCTTGAAGAGTCTCGAGAACAAGCTGGCCGGCCTGGTCGAAGGCACGTTCAGCCGTGCCTTCCGGTCGGAGGTTCGTCCGGTCGAGATCGCGCGCAAGCTCGCACGCGAAATGGAGGAGCACAAGTCGTTCTCGGTGTCGCGGACGTACGCACCGAACGAGTACCGGGTGTTCCTGTCACCGCGCGATCGCGAGCGCTTCGCGGGGTACGAAGGAGCGTTGACGGCCGAGCTCGCCGGGTATCTGCTCGAGCATGCGCGGCGGGAGCGCCTGACCTTGCTGTCTCGGCCGGTGATCGAGTTCGAGACCGACGAGCGGCTCGGGCTGGGCGAGTTCGGGATTCAGACCCGAGTAGCGCAACCGGAGGAGGAGCCCGTCAGCGCGCCGGCGCAGGCCCAGTCGGGCCGCACGATGATCTACAGCAACGCCGAGCGGGTGTCCGAGCCGCTCGAGGAGAAGGGTCGGGCTCGGGCGCAGAAGGCGCTGATCCTGGTCGACGGGAAGCGGATCGTCCTCGGGCCGGCCGGAGCGACGGTCGGGCGCGGCCGCCAGTGCGACGTGGTGCTGAACGACCCGAACGTGTCGCGCGAGCACGCCGAGATCCGGCCGCGCGGGGGGTCCTGGGTGATCACGGACCTTGGCTCGACGAACGGCTCTCAGCTCAACGGCCGCCGCATCGACGGCTCGGAGGTGCTGCGCGCCGGCGACGAGATCGAGCTCGGCGAGTCCGTGATGACGTTCACGCTGGAGTAGTGCCTCGCGATGCTTGCGCCCGTTTCGGTAGGTCTGAAGTTCGGCTTCCTTATCGTTCTCTACCTGTTTCTGATGTGGGTGGCGTGGAGCGCGATGCGCGATCTGCGCCGTGGTCGCGCCGGGGCCGCCCGGCGCGAGGAGCCGCCCGACTACGACGCCACCGGCATGTACTCGGCCACCAGCGGGCTCGGCGACCTGGACGTCGACGGCTTCGAGCCTCGACTGACAGTCGAGCGGGCCCCCGGGCACGAGACCGGCAGCGCGTATGAAATTCCCAACCAGGGCGCTACTCTCGGCCGCGGAGACGTCGAGATCAGGCTCGACGATCCGTTCGCCTCCGCGCAGCACGCCCGCATCTCGCGGGAGGGTCACGTCGTCGTGATCGAGGACCTCGGATCCACCAATGGGACCTACCTCAACGAGGAGCCACTAAACGGCCCGCAGCCGCTGCATCCCGGCGACCGGATCAGGATCGGCGATTGCGAGTTCTCTTACGAACAATGACGATGAAGCCTGCTAACAGGATTGAATCCACCTGACCATGCTGCGCGCGGCGGACACCACCTGCAAGACAGACACCGGCCGCCAGCGGCGGGACAACGAGGACAGCGCGTTCGCGCGCGCCCCTGTGTTCGTGGTCGCCGACGGGATGGGTGGCGCCCAGGCCGGGGAGGTCGCCTCGCGGATCGCGGTCGAGGCGTTCGAGCGGGGTCTCTCCGACGCCGGCAGTCCGGAGGAGCGCCTGGCCGAACGGGTGCGTGAGGCCAACCATCAGATCTATGAGCGCTCGCGTGCGGATCGCGGCCGGGCCGGCATGGGCACGACTCTCACCGCCGCCTACGTGGACGACACCCATGTGGCGATCGCGCACGTCGGCGACAGCCGCGCCTATCTGTTCCGCGATGGGTCGCTCCAGCGCCTCACTCAGGACCATTCGCTGGTCGACGAGCTCGTGCGCCGCGGGAAGCTGACCGAGGAGCAGGCCGCCGAGCATCCGCAGCGATCGATCATCACCCGTGCGCTCGGACCGGAACCGGACGTCGAGGTCGACACGTGGACATATCCCGCGCGCGCCGGCGACGTCGTCTTGCTGTGCAGCGACGGTCTCACCTCGATGATCTCCGAGGAGCGCGTCCGGGCGATCCTCTCGGAGCACGACAACCTCGATGACGCCGCCGACGAGCTGATCCGCGAGGCCAACGAGGCGGGCGGCAGAGACAACATCACGGTCGTGCTGTTCCGGCTCGAGGAGCTCGGCGGCGAGGCTGCCGCGGGCGAGGAGACGATGGTTGGAGTATCGGTGCCGCGCGATGCGCTCGCGGACACCGAGGAACCCGACCGCTCGGGAGCGACCGCGGTGGCCGTCGCGCCGCCCCCGACCCGCGCATCCGCGCACCGCATATCTCCGGGCCCGCCTGCGGGGACGCGCCGCCTGGAGCCCCGCCCGCCCGCGACCGTCACCCGGGAGCACCGTTTCGCCACGCCGGTCGCGGCCCTGCTGGCCACGCTGATCGTGCTTGGACTGATCCTCGCCGGCGGCTACCTGGCGAGCCGCCAGCTCTACTTCCTCGGGACCAACGCGCAGGGGATCGTCACGGTCTACCGAGGCCTGCCGTTCGACCTGCCGTTCGGGGTGCCTCTGTACGAGACGTACTACGTCTCCGGCGTACCCGCCTCTGTCGTGCCCGCGGCCCGCCGCGGCCAGCTCCTGAACAACGACCTGCGCTCGCAATCGGACGCGACGTCGCTGGTCATGGACCTAGAGCAGGGCCGGATTTCGCCGTGAACCGTTTGACCGGGGGCCCGCCCGCCAGGGCGCTAAACAATCCAACGGGAGCGTCGCGGTGAGCGCGCGTAACCGAGAGCTGCTCGGTCTGATCCCGGCATCGCTGCTCGTGACCGCGGGGTTCGCGGGCGTGTTCATCCAGCGCTCGAACGCGCTGTCGAACGTATCGCTGACCTACGGCGCACTGTTCCTCGGGCTGTGTATCGCCGCCCACATCTTCATCAGGATCACGCTCCCGCGCGCGGACCCGTACATGTTCCCGCTCGTGGCCGTGCTGGCCAGTTTCGGGCTCGTGATGATCTACCGGATCGAACCGACGCTGGCGCGCCAGCAGGCGCAGTGGTTCGTGCTCGGGCTGATCCTGTTCGCGGCCACGATCCTGCTGCTTCGCGACTACCGCAAGCTGGAGCGCTACCGCTACGTCATCGTTCTGATATCGCTCGGCCTGCTCGTGCTGCCGCGGTTGCCGGGCATCGGCTACGCCGCCAACGGCGCATACCTGGGGGTGCGGATTCCCGGCCTGTTCGTCTTCCAGCCGGCGGAGTTCGCGAAGATCGGGCTGGTCATCTTCCTGGCCAGCTATCTGCGTGACACGCGACAGGTGCTCGTGCAGGGCGGCCGGCGGTTCCTGGGGATCACGTTTCCGCCGCTGAAGCAGTTCGGTCCCGTGGTCGTGATCTGGGGCCTGGCGATGGCGACGCTCGTCGTGTTGAGCGACACCGGCTCCTCGGTGATGTTCTACGGCGCGTTGCTGGCGATGTTGTACGTCGCGACCAACCGGTTGTCGTTCGTGGTCATCGGGCTGATAGCCGCGGCGATCGGCTTCTGGTATCTGGGCACGCACATACCCCATATCCATGCCCGCGTCGAGACGTGGCTGCACCCGCTGAATCCGACGCTTTACCACGCTCCGCTCGGCAGCTACCAGGTGGCGAACTCGATGTTCGCCCAAGCGGCCGGAGGCATGTTCGGCCAGGGATTCGGGCAGGCCGCGCTGACGTTGCCGAACGGCGGTGCGCTGCTGCCGGCGCCGCAGACCGACATGATCTACGCGGTCATCACCGACGAGCTCGGCCTGTTCGGCGCCGTCGCCGTGCTGATGACCTACCTGTTGCTCGTGGCGCGCGGGTTCAAGACCGCGATGCTGGCGCGCGACTCGTTCTCGACGCTGCTCGCGGCCGGGCTCAGCGCGATGCTTGCTCTCCAGGTGTTCGTGATCGTCGGCGGGGTCACGCGAGTGATCCCGCTTACCGGCGTGACGCTTCCGTTCATCTCCTACGGCGGGTCGTCGATCGTCGCGAATCTCGTGCTGGTGGCGCTGCTGCTGCTCGTCTCCGATCGCGCTCGGAGGCCCGCGTGAACGCCCCGATCGCACGCCTGTTCGGCGTCGTCATTCTGCTGTTCGCACTGCTGGTGGTGTTCACCTCGCGGTGGACCGTGTTCGAGGCGTCCTCGCTCAACAACAACTCGTTGAACGTGCGCACGCTGCTCGACGAGCTGAAGATCAAGCGCGGGCAGATCCTCGCCGCCGACGGCACCGTGCTCGCCAAGTCGGTGCCCGCCGCGGGGAACACCTGGAGCCGGTCGTATCCGACCGGGAGCCTGTTCAGCCAGCCGGTGGGATTCTCGATCGCCGCCAAGGGCGAGGCGTCCGGACTAGAGGAGTCCGCTGGGTCGGACCTCCGTGGCGTGCAGACCGGCCTGAGCTCGATCTTCGGGCAGCTCAGCCCGCGCCCCGTCGGCGACGATGTGTACACGACGCTCGACACCAAGGGGCAGCGCGCCGCGCAGCAGGCGCTCGCCGGACGGGCGGGGTCGGTCGTCGCGATCGATCCGAGCACGGGCGCGGTGAAGGTCATGTACTCCAACCCGGGATATAACGACAACAACCCGCCGGCCAAGAGCAGCACTACGGACACCACGTTCAACCGGGCCACCCAGGGCGCGTACGCGCCGGGCTCGACGTTCAAGATCGTGACGGCGACGGCCGCGATCGACAGCGGCCAGTACACCCCCGACTCGGTCATCAACGGCGACTCGCCGATCACGGTCTCCGGCGTGCCGCTGTCCAACGACGGCGACAAGAGTTGGGGGCCGCAGACGCTCACGACCGCGATGACGTACTCGATCAACACGATCTTCGCCCAGGTCGCCGAACACGTCGGCCGCCCGACGATGACCGACTACATGAAGCGGTTCGGCTTCTACTCCAAGCCGCCGCTCGACTTCCCGTCCTTCGAGCTGAATACGAGCAAGCCGGTCGCGCCGGACGGGCGACCGTATCCGCCTGGAAGCCCCAACGAGGACATCGGCCGGATCGGGATCGGCGAAGGCGGGATGCAGGTGACACCGCTGCAGATGGCGATGGTCGCGGCGGCGGTCGCGAACGGCGGCACGCTGATGACGCCGCACCTGATCGACCGCGTCGTCGACCAGGACGGACGCACGGCCAGGACCACCAACCCGACCGTGTACAGCCACGTGATGAAGCCCTCGACCGCGGCAGAGGTGACAAAGATGATGGAGAAGGTGGTTGAGGAAGGAACCGGGACCGCGGTCCAGCTCGGCGGGATCAGCGTCGCCGGCAAAACCGGCACGGCGCAGATCGGCGCGAACGGGTCGAACCTGACCCAGCCCGCGTTCGTGGCCTTTGCGCCGGCGGATCATCCGAAGATCGCGATCGCGGTAAATGTCGACATCTCAAACGGCGGCTTCGGCGGTACTGTCGCGGCTCCGATCGCTAAAGCCGTGCTCCAAGCCCTCCTCGCAAACGGTGGCTAATGGCGGGACTCGACCCCGGCACGATCGTCGACAGCCGTTACAAGATCGTGTCGCGGCTGGGCGCGGGCGGGATGGCCGACGTATTCCTGGCCGAGGATGAACAGCTTGGTCGCCAGGTCGCGCTGAAGCTGCTCTACCAGCGTTTCGCCGAGGACCCGGGGTTCGTCGAGCGCTTCCGCCGCGAGGCGCAGGCAGCTGCCGGTCTCCAGCACCCGAACGTCGTCAGCGTGTACGACCGCGGCGCATTCGACGGGACCTACTACATCGCGATGGAGTACCTCCCCGGCCGCTCGCTGAAGCAGTTGATCCGCGAGGAGGCGCCACTCGATCCGGTGCGTGCGATCGACATCACGATCCAGATCCTGAAGGCGGCGCGGTTCGCGCACCGGCGCGGCGTGATCCACCGCGACCTCAAGCCTCACAACGTGATCGTCGACAGCGCCGACAACGCCAAGGTCACGGACTTCGGGATCGCGCGGGCGGGCGCGTCGGACATGACCGAGACCGGCTCGATCATGGGGACCGCGCAGTATCTGTCTCCCGAGCAGGCGCAGGGCCACGCGGTCAGCGCCGGCTCCGACCTCTACTCGATCGCGGTGGTCCTGTACGAGATGGTCACCGGGCGGGTGCCGTTCGACGCGGAATCGGCGGTGACGATCGCGCTCAAGCACGTATCCGAGGCCCCTCCGCCCCCGACCATGATCAACCCGAGCGTTCCGCCAGAGCTCGAGCAGGTCGTGATGTGGGGGCTGAACAAGAACCCCGTCGACCGCCCGGCGAACGCCGATCAGTTCATCAACGCGCTCGAGCAGGCCAAGGCCGCGATCCTGTCCGGCTCGCGCGGCCAGCGCACCGCGAGCATGCCGGCGCTGGCCGGTGTTGCGGCCGGCCGGTACGCCGCCTCCGCGGCGCTCACGGCTCCGCCTGCGGCATCGCCGCCCGCGCGGGGCGACACGCTCGGAGGCGTCGTCGTCGGTCCGTTTCCCGAGGATCAGTACCCGCCCGAGCATCGGCGACGGTGGCCGTGGGTGCTGCTGATCGTCGCGCTCCTGTGCCTGATCGGCGGCGGCGTAGCCGCGTACCTGCTGACGCGCCCGACGAAGCTGGTGGTGCCGGCGGTGACCGAAGAGCAGTTCAGCGTCGCCCAGGCCCAGCTCCAGAACGCCGGGTTCAGCGTCAACGAGATACAGCTGACCAGCCAGAAGAAGACCGGCACCGTGATTGCTCAGGATCCGCAGGCCGGCGCCAAGGTCAAGCAGGGCGCGACGGTCACGCTGAACGTCTCGACCGGGCCCGGCAACACGACCGTTCCGTCGGTCGTCGGAGAGAGCCTGAACCAGGCGAAGTCGTCGCTGCAGATCGCGAATCTGAAGGTCGGTCGGGTCGAGCACCAGTCGAGCACGAGCGTGGCCGAGGGCCAGGTGATCGGGACCAGCCCGCCGGCCGGCGCCACGCCGGGGGTGAACACGCCCGTGACGATCATCGTCTCTACCGGCCCACCGCCGGTGAACGTGCCCGACGTGACCAGCGAAACCGTCGGTCAGGCGAAGGCACAGCTGGAGGGGCCGCCAGGTCAGTTCGTGGTTATCGTCACCGAACAGGTTTCGAGCACGGTCGCGCCGGGGACCGTGATCGGCCAGAGTCCGACGGGCGGGAGCTCGGTGAAGCCGGGCTCGACGATCGACCTCGTCGTGGCCAAGGCCCAGCCGACGATCGCGGTTCCGAACGTCGTCGGCGCGAAGCGCGGGGCGGCTGAGGCCACGCTGGGGGCGTCCGGGTTCCCAGCGACCGTGCAGAGGATGGACGTGACGACCAAGAGCCAGGGCGGAGTCGTGCTCAGCCAGAGCCCGTCCGCGGGCACGATGGAAAAGAAGGGCGCGACGGTCACGATCGTCGTCGGCCACTATGTAGCGCCGACACCGACCACGACTACGACCACGAGCGCCCCCGCGACAACCACATCCACGACGTCCACCACCGGCACGTCCACCACGCCGACGCCGTGAACTCTGCCCGTGTCGCGGTGCTCGGCGGAGGCCGATCCTCCGAGCACGAGGTATCGCTCGCCTCGGCCGCCTCGGTGCGGGCGGGCCTTGAAGAAGCCGGTCATGTACCGATCGCGATCGAGATCGGCCGCGACGGCGTCTGGCGTAGAGGCGGCGAGGTGGTCGCGGTCGAGCCCGGCCGGGGGCTCGACGGCGCGGACGTGGTGTTTCCGGTCCTGCACGGCCCGTTCGGCGAGGACGGCACGGTTCAGGGGCTGCTCGAGTGCCTCGACGTGCCCTACGTCGGCGCCGGCGTGCTCGCTTCCGCGCTGTGCATGGACAAGGTGATGTTCAAGGAGCTGATGGACCATGCGGGCCTGCCGCAGGTTCGGTACCTCGCGGTCCGCGACGAGACGTTCAAGTCCGAACGCGAGGTCGTGCTCGCCGATCTGCGCGCGCTCGGGCTGCCGGTGTTCGTCAAGCCGGCGCGGCTGGGGTCGTCGGTTGGGATCGTCCGCGCCGCGACCGAGGCGGAGCTACCGGCCGCGCTCGAGACCGCGTTCGAACACGATTCGCTGGCGATCGTCGAGGCCGCCGCGAGCGGTCTCGAGGTCGAATGCTCGGTGGTCGGCGGGAGCGACCCGATCGCGTCGGAGCCCGGAGAGATCGCGCTCGCCAAGGGCGAATCGGGTTGGTACGACTACGAGGCCAAGTACTCGCCGGGCGGGATGCGGCTGATCGTTCCCGCACGTGTGCCCGAGCGAGTCCGCGATCGGATCCGCGAGATCGCTATCTCCGCGTTCGTGCAAGCCGGCTGCCACGGCCTGGCGCGAGTCGACTTCTTCGTCGACGCCGAGCAGGTGCTGCTGAACGAGCTCAACACGATGCCGGGCTTCACCAGTACGAGCGTTTACGCTGCGCTGTTCGAGGCCAGCGGGATCGGCTACGCGGAGCTGCTCGACCGGCTCGTCCAGCTGGCGCTCGACCGCCACGCAGCGGAGCAACGGCACCGGCACTAAGCTGCGGCCCATGTCAGAGATCGAGTCAGTCGCAGTCGTTGGCGCGGGCTTCATGGGGACCGGCATCGCCGAGACCGTCGCGGTCGCGGGAATCCCGGTGATCGTCCGAGACGTGGATGACGCCGCGCTCGGCCGGGCGAGGGAGCGGCTCGACGCCTCGCTGGCCCGGGCGGTCCGTGGCGGCAAGATCGATCCGTCCGCGGCCCAGGCCGCGCGCGAGCGGATCGATCTGACAACCCACCTCGAGGCCGTCTCCGAGGCGGGCCTTGTGATCGAGGCGGTCCCCGAGGATGAGCGGCTGAAGCTGCAGGTCATGGGAGCGATCGCCGAGGTCGTGTCCGACGACGCGATCGTCGCCTCGAACACGTCCTCGATTCCGATCGCCGAGCTCGCGCAGGCCATCCGCAACCCGGACCGGATGCTCGGGCTGCACTTCTTCTCGCCGGTGCCGGTGATGATGCTGGTCGAGATCGTGGTGGCGCTCGACACCAGCGAGATCACGATCGATCGCGCGAAGCAGTTCGTCGAGCGGCTCGGCAAGCGGCCGATTGAAACCAAGGACCGGTCGGGGTTCATCGTGAACATGCTGCTGGTCCCGTACCTGATGGCGGCCGTCCGGATGTACGAAGAGGGCTTCGCGTCACGCGAGGACATCGACAACGGGATGAAGCTCGGCTGCGGTCATCCGATGGGTCCGCTCACGCTATGCGACTTCATCGGGTTGGACGTGCTCTATGCCGTATGCGACTCGCTGTACGAGGAGTTCAAGCGCGACGAGTACGCGCCGCCACCGTTGATGAAGCGGATGGTCGCGAGCGGCCGTCTCGGACGGAAGTCCGGACGCGGCTTCTACGACTACGCGAACTAGTGCCTCGCGGCCGTCGCGGCTCTGGGCGGTCGGCTCACCGCGACAGCTGGTACAGGACGATCTCGTTGATGTAGGCGATCATCTGGTTGGGCGGCAGCGAGGTGATCCAGACGAGGTAGTACCGGTAGCCGGTGCTGGGGGTGGTCAGCGGGATCGGCTGCCGGCGCGCCACCGACGCGAGCTGCGCGAGTTGGGTCCAACCACCCGCCCCGCTGGTGAACGCGGCCGGGTCGGGCGGCGAGTTGCTCCCCCAGATCTGGACGCTCCAGCCCGGCGACTGGGTGTAGAGCTCGATCTCGGTCGCGCGAACCGGCTTGACGGCGTCCACGTACAGCCCGACGCCCGGCTTGCCGAGCTTGCCGGTGTAGTAGTGCTCGGTCGGCCAGGCGGTGTTGATGTTGCCGTCGATCGCCAGCCCGTCGTCGGCCGGGTTCTGCGTCTTCGGGCCGCTCAGCGCGTCCGGGTTGTAGTCGTGGGCGGCGGCGAGCCTGATCGCCGTCAGGTGGGGGGCCGGCGGAGGAGCCGCGAGCTTCGGGGTCCCGTGGTGAGTCCTGGTCGCGATCCATGCGATCCCGCCCCCGACGAGCGCCAGCACGATCAGCACGAGGATCACGGCGCTGACCCGGTGGCGAACTCGGAACGGGATGCGACGGCGCGTCTGAGACGGCAGCGTCCGCAGCACGTTCGTGACCTCGCCGGTGGCGCTGCCGGAGCGCGCGGTCTCGATCGCGAGCACGTCCTCGAGGTCGGCGATCAGCTCGGCGTCGTCGGCGTAACGGTCCTCGACGCGCTTGGCGGTCGCGGAGTCGACGATCGCGGCGAGCGCCGAGGATACCTCCGGGCGCTTGGTCTGTACGTCCGGGATCTCCTCGCGGACGTGCTTCATCGCCACCGCGACCTGGTTCTCCCCGCCGAACGGCACCTCGCCGGTCAGCATCTCGTACAGCACGATGCCGAGCGAATACAGGTCCGACTGGCCGGTCACGGGCCGGCCGAGGGCCTGCTCGGGCGAGACGTAGTCCGTCGTGCCGAGCACCCGGCCGTCCGCGGTCAGCCCCTCCTCGTCGAGCGTGCGGGCGATCCCGAAGTCGGTGACCTTGGCCGAGCCCTCCTCGTCGATCAGAACGTTCTGGGGTTTGACGTCGCGGTGGACGATATGACGGGCGTGCGCCACGCCGAGGGCGCGGGCGATCTCGATCGCGTACGCGACCGCCTCGGTCGTGGGCAGGCGGCCCGTGCGGCGGATCCGCTCCTTCAGCGTCTCGCCCTCGACGTACTCGAACACGATGTACGGGCGGCCGTCGTCCTCGCCGTAATCGATCACGCCGACGATATGGGGGTGCGACAGCTGCGCCACCGCGCGCGCTTCCCGGCGGAACCGCTCGAGCTGATCGGAGTCGGTGGCGATCTCACGATTCATCAGCTTGATCGCGACCTGGCGCTGGAGCGTCTCGTCGGTGGCGCGGTAGACGGTTGACATGCCGCCCGACCCGATCCGGGCCTCTAGCCGATAACGGTCATTGAGCGTGGTACCGAGCAGCGTGCTCATCGATTGCCCTCTATTTTGCGCGAGATCGCCGTCGTTCACACGTACTACTACACCGATCCGGCCTGTCCGTGGTCTTGGGCGCTCGAGCCCGCTCTGCGCAAGCTAAGCCATGAGCTTTCCGGCAGCCTCAGTGTGACCTATGTGATGTCCGGGATGGCGCGCGAGTTCGGCAATCCGGTCCCGCTTGTGGCCGAGATGCTCGAGGCCTCCGACCGCAGCGGGATGCCCGTCGACGCGCGGCTGTGGCTCGCGGCGCCGCCGCGCAGCTCGCACCCCGCATGCCTCGCGGTCAAGGCGGCCGCGGAGCAGGGCGACCCGGCCCCGTACCTGCGACGTCTGCGCGAGGGTCTGATGTGCCGCCGGCGCAAGCTCGACTCGACCGACGCGCTGCTCGAGGAGGCGCGCGCCGTGCCCGAGATCGACCTCGACAAGCTCCGGCACGCGTTCGGCTCGCACGCGATCGTCGAGGCCTTCGCGGCCGATCTCGACCGCGCCGCCGCGGTGCCGGCCGAGCATCACGCCCCCGGCACCGGCCGGGTCAAGATCCCGTCGCTCGAGTTTCGTGGTTCTGACGATCTCGTCCACGGGGTCTACGGATACGCCGATTACGCGTCGCTGGCAGCGGCGGCGATCGCGGCGGGGGCGTCGCCGGCGCCGGCCGCCGGGGGTCCGCCCGGGGTTGAGGACGCGCTGCGGGTGTTCGGCTCGATGGCCACCGCAGAGGTCGCCGCGGTCTGCGACCTGCCGGGGCCGCGCGCGCCGGCGGAGCTGTGGCGACTGGCGACCGAGTGGCGGGTCAGGCCGGACCGGGTCGGGAGCGGTGAGCTGTGGACGGTGGCGTGACCCATCAGCCCGGCGAAGTCCACACTCGGCCTATCCGCCGCCACGAGTGTTGAGCTGACCTGCTTGGGTGGCTGAATCTCCATTCACATCGGCGGGAGGGTCGAGCTTGGACAAGACCGGGACCGCTAACGGGCGGGCGGCAGCGAGCGCTGGCGCGCCAGTCGCCGCACGATCAGCCCCGCCAGCGCGATTCGGTAGAGCGCGTACGGCAGCAGCGAGCTGTCGCGCTCGAGCGCCTGGATCAGCCGGGTCGAGGCGAGCGTGGATACGAACGCCGCGCCGGCGCCGGCGGCGAACGGCACCGCCGACCCCGCCGGCAGCCCCCGCGCCCGCAGCCGCGCGCCCTTGAGCAGCGTCGCGCCGGCGATGATCGGCAGCGCTGCATGGCGCGAGAGCCGGTTGGCGTCGACGCGCGTGAACCGGCGGTAGCGGGCCGCCGCGAGCGTCGCGCCGTTGCGCGAGACCCCGGGGAACAGCGAGCACGCCTGCGCGATCCCGAGCCACAGCGAATCGAGCGCTCCGGCGTCCACGATGGTCCGCTCCTGCGGCGAGCGGTCGGCGAGCGCCATCGCCACCGCTCCGACGAACAGCCCGGCGGCGACCGTCGGTGGCGTGCCCAGATGCCGCTCGATCGGTCGCTCGAACCGGTATCCGATGAACGCCGGCGGGGCGAACGAGAGCCCGATGTTCAGCAGCCGGCGCGGGCTCAGCCCGCGGACGGCCTCGTCCACCTCCCGACGGAGGCTGATCAGGAGCGCGGCCGCGGTGCCGGTGTGGAGCATGACCTCGAACGACTTGCGGAGCTCGTCGTCGAGACGGCTGTAGCCCCAGCCGGCCAGCCAGGGCACGACGGCGATGTGACCGGAGGACGAGATCGGCAGCAGCTCGGCCGGTCCGTGTAGCGCGCCGAGGACGATCGCCTGCCAGACGGGCAGATCGTCGGACGCCACCCCCGGCCCCCTACGGGCCCGTCGATGAATAACCGCTTGTTGAGCGCTTAGTCATCGACGAACCCTCACGCGACGGCCGTCGGGTCGCGCCGCCGGCTGCGAGCGATCCGAATCACCAGATACACGATCGCCGCGACGACCAGGGCGGCGCCGACGTAGTCGACGTACTCGAGGTTGTGCCGCCAGCTCTGCCAGTTCGCACCGACCGCGTTGCCGAGCACCCCCAGCGCGCTGATCCAGATGATCGAGCCGATCGTCGCGAAGATCGCAAAGCGGACGTACCCCATCCGCGCCACCCCGGCCGCATATGGGAACGCCGCGCGCGCGAACGGGATGCAGCGCGAAACCAAGATCACGGGCGCGCCGTACCGGTCGAACCACCCGTGGGCGCGATCGAGGCGCGATTTCGAGATGTGCAGCTTGTTCCCGTGCCGCTCGACCAGCTCCTCACGCCCCCAGTAGCCGATCCCGTAGGCGATCGACGCGCCGAGCATGTCGCCGAATACTCCGGCCACGATGATCCCGAACATGCTCAGGTTGCCCTCGGACACGTTGAACCCCGCGAACAGCATCGTGGGCTCGGATCCGGGCAGCCCGACCACGCCCGAGGTGAGGGTCAACAGCGCGACGCCGGCGAGACCCAGGTCCCGGATGATATGAGTGGCCAGGGTGACGAGCGAGTTCGTCACCGACGCGGAGAGGAGCAGCACCGCGGCTAGGGTAGCGAGCGGCGCCAGATCAGCGATCGGGCGCGAATTAGGGTTTACTCACGGCAGTGGGCGCGTCCGCAAGTCCTACGGCATTCGAGCGGCCCCGTGGCGGCGCTGCCACGGGCTTGCGGCCCGCTCGGCATCCGGCCTCGCTTGATTGGGCCGCGCCCGTGATCGTCCGGAGTGCTCGGACCTTCATGTGGCGCTGCCACACATCAGGTCCTGCGTCCTCGCGCAGCATCCGCCAGTGACCACTCTCGGTGCCGCACGACTCACGGACGAGCCCACTAGCGCAGGATGAGGATCTGGGTTGACCTGACGAACTCTCCCCACGTGCTCGTGATGCGACCCGTGATCGCGAATCTGCAGGCGCGCGGTCATGAGGTCGAGGTCACCGCGCGCGACTTCGCGCAGACGCTCGGGCTCCTGGAGCGGTTCGGGATCGAGCACACGGCGATCGGGTATCACCGCGGCGGCAGTGTGGGCGCCAAGGCGCGAGGGCTGGGCGAGCGATCGCTGGCACTCACGAAATGGGCACGGGGCCGCCGGTTCGACCGGGCACTCGGCCACGGCTCCAACGACCTCACGATCGCGGCGGCGCTGCTCCGGATCCCGAGCTCGACGATGTTCGACTACGAGTGGGCAGCCGTTCAGCACAACGTCAACTGCCGGCTTGCGGAGGCCGTCGTGGTCCCCGACGCGATCCCGCCCGAGCGGCTGTACCGGTACGGGGCGCGGGGCAAGGTCCGCGGCTACCCCGGGCTCAAGGAGGAGTACTACCTCGCCGACTTCGAGCCCGACCCGCGGGTGCTCGCGGATCTGGGCCTGGACCCGAACCTCGACACCCCGGTCACGGTCGTCCGCACGCCGCCGGAGGTCTCGCTCTACCACCGTTTCGAGAACGACCTGTTCGCCCAGGTGCTCGACCGGCTTGCCGGCGCCCAGACCGTGGTGCTCCCCCGTACGG
>Ga0335076_10001761_pt1 | contig 21091 bp, 21 predicted proteins | sample Lox_Sample_25_FD_206717 | JGI IMG/M metagenome (GOLD analysis project Ga0335076, IMG submission 206717) | Soil microbial communities from Loxahatchee National Wildlife Refuge, Florida, United States - Lox_Sample_2.5 | ecosystem: Environmental > Terrestrial > Soil > Wetlands | place: USA...
GAAAGCACGGCCGTCGATCCACCGGATGCATGCCCGGCGGAGGCGTCGACGGCCGGCTACGGTCACGATAACGGACCGCCAATTGCTGTGCGGGAAGCCAACGGTTCGCTTCCCCCGCGAACAACAAGAACCGGGCATGGTGCGTGATGGCGGAGCCGCTCGGCGGTGCCACCGATGAGTCGGCGCCGATACCCGATAACGATCAGATCGGGCGTAGCGCGGGAGTCGTCCTTCAACCGCTACCGCGTGGATCCGCGCGCGGAGAGCCTCGGCCAGCGCGAGCGCGTACTCGAGCGATGCTGCCGGCGGCCGCATGGCGGACAGATCGGTCGTGGTCGTAACGGAGTCGGTCGAGCGCCGTGCGAGCCTCATCGGACGGCTCACCCGAGAGGGCGTGGACGACGGCGAGGCGAACCAGGACCGCCGGGTCGGCGGCGAATCGGAGCACCGCTGCCGTTCGCTGGTGGTGACCGAGGATCTCGATCAGGGTTCGGCGGAGCTGCGGCGGGGCTTCGTCGAGGGCCTGTTCGAGTATTGGGTCGAGCTGCGGGCCGAGTAGCTGTTCGAGCGCGACGAGTGCGCGACCGCGCACAGCGGGGTGTGAATCGATCAACGCAGTGATGAGCACGGATGCCGCATTCGGGGTTCTGGCTGCGGCGATTGCGTCGCAAGCCGCTCGACGGACGTGCCAGTTCGCGTCGGTGAGGGCGTGGTTCAGGGATCGACCAACGCCCGGACGGGGCTTTCTGGAGAGCGTTCTGAGCGTTTGTTGGCGGACGCCCGGTTCTTCGTCGCCGAGGAGGGTGATGATCGTGTCTGCGTCAAGGTTTGCTGCGGCGGCTGCGAGCGCTGTTCGAACTCGGGGCTCGGCGTCGACGACGAGCGTTGCGAGCGTCTGAGCCGCGTCTCGGTCGAGCGCGGCGACGGCGCCGATCGCCGCGGATCGGACTGCGGCATCTCGGTCGCGAAGACACCTACGAGCTGCACTCACCGTCTGGGCGTCTGGCGGGAGACGGCTGAGGGCCTCGAGTGCGACCCTCCGCACCGGGGTTGTAACGTCGGCGAGCGCCTGCAGAAGGGCGTGGCGGGCGGAGGGTGCGCGGAGCTCGCGAGCGGCGAGGGCAGCCTTGTGGCGCCGCATCGGCGAACCGGAACGAAGTCCCGCGACGACGACATCGACGGCGTCGCGGTCGGAGAGCTTCACCAAGGTCGCGGCAACGTCGCCGACGAGACCGATATCGAGATCGAGGAGACGGTCGCGAAGCATTGCAGTCTCGGTGGGGCCGGCGAGCGTTGCGAGGCGGCGAAGCGCTGCACGGGCAACGTCGAGTGAAGGATCCTCGACGGCCTGAACGAGCGGCAGCACGGAGGTCTGGTCGGCCGGATCAGCAATGACCGAGTGAACCGCGCGGAGCCGTGCGTCCGGGTCTGCTGGACGGCGGTGCCGGATCATCGAGGTCGGCCGGGTAGAGATAGGCCGTTGGTCGTGGTCAGTCACCTCCGGAGTCGCCGACGATCAGAACGGGCACATCGGCATGCTGAATCAGCCGATCGGCGAGGCCGTGGAGCAGCATCCTGCTTGGGCGTCGGCGCCCGCGGTGATGGCCGGCAACCACAAGGTCGACGCTGTGGTCGTGCGCGTAGCGGATGATCTCGTCGGCAGGGTCCTCCCCTTCGACGATCACGTGCTCGACAGTGACACCGGCGAGCTCGGCTCGATCACGGACTCTCAGGAAGCTCTCTCCGAGGAAGCGCCGTGTTGCGTTGACCGACTCGATCCGATCCTCCTCGGTCTCGGCGTGCTCTGGGGAGTAGGCAACGGAGATGGCGGTGATCTGCGTGCCGAAGCGCCGCGCGATGCTGACGGCGAGATCGAGGGCCCGCTGTGCGGGTGGTGAGCCGTCCCAGGCGAGAAGAAGCTGCGCGAACATCAGTTGTGAAGGGCCGGAATGAGCGCGAGGACGACGATCAAGGCGACGAGGACGTAGAGCAGATACGAGCCGAGTCGGCCCGACTGTAGGCGTCGCGCGAGCTCTGAGGTGCGCAGACCGAATCTCACGACGGGCAGGTAGAACCGACGCTCGAAGAACGGCACGATCCGGGTTTCGAGTGTGTAGCGCTCCGGCGCTCTCGGTCCACCATCAAGCCTGACCAGCTCACGGCTGTAGCCGTATGCAGGGCGAAGCACGACACGGATTGGATTGGAGTACGCGGCGGGCGTGTACTGGACGCGCGCCGGCCGGACGAGCGCGCCGGACATCCAGACGGGGGCTCGGCGAGTGCGGGGACGCTGGGTCACGATCACAAACAGCGCGGTTGCAAGCGCGTAGGAGGGAAGCGCGATCGCAAGCCAGGTCGGGGCGAGCACCGAGAAGCCGGGGTAGACGGGGCCGAGCACCAGCGGATGGCTGATCGTGGTCCTTGCCAGGTCAAAGCCGAGCAGACCCTGCAGACCGTGGCCAAGCCAGCGGATCTCCCAGGGCGCAAGAGCACCGAGAACCGCGGTGAAGGTTGCGAGCACCGCGAATCCGACAGCCGGGCCACGCGCTTCGCGCAGTCGCTCGAGCGGCGATCTCAGCCAGCCGAGGAAGACGGTGCCATACAGCTTCGCGAACGCCAGCAGACCGAGTCCGGCGGTCAAGGCGAGTGCGGCTGCGCCGAGCGCGAGGATCAGGCGCGCAATGGTGTTGTCGAGCCGGAACGCCTGCAGGAGTGCCTCCAGTGTGAACCACTCGCTCACGAAGCCGGCAAAGGGCGGCAGGGCGGCCAGTGTCAGGACGGCGACGCCGAAGCCGGCGGCGGTGCGCGGCAGCCTTCGTCCGAGACCTCCGAGCGGTGCCAACTCATCCGTCCCGGTCGAAGATCGGACACGGTCGGCACCGAGGAAGGCGAGTGCCTTGGCGAGCGCGTGCATGATGACGTGCAGGGTCGCGGCGAGCAGTCCGGCTGCTTCGAGCAGTGGTTTGCCTGAGGCACGACCGACGATCGCGACTCCCAACCCGAGCAGGACGATGCCTGCGTGTTCGACGCTCGAGAAGCCGAGGAAGCGTTTCAGGTCGCCTTGCCCGATGGCGTAGAGGATGCCGACGAGACCGCCGATCGCTCCCAGGGTGAGGACAAGCTCGCCCTGCCAGAGCGCGTCTGCGTGGAGAACACCGAAGGCGAGGCGCCAGAGCCCGTAGAAGCCGGCGTTCAGTGCGAGCGAGACTGCGGCGGCCAGGACGCCCGGCGTGGCCGCATAGCCCAGCGGGAGCGGGCCTTGGAACGGGACCAGCCCGATCTTCGTCCCGAATCCGACCAGCAGCAAGACGAACACCGCCGCCTTAACGCCACTGTCGAGGTGCGGTGCCGAGGCAGCCCAGACGTCAAATTCGAAGCTATGCGTCTGCGCGTAGAGAAGCGCGAACGCCGCAAGCAAAGCCCCGCCGCCGAGCTTGCTCAATGAGGCTCCGAAGTAGGCGGCAAGCAGTGTCCCGGGACGGTCGCGCTCGAGGCTTGCCAGCAGATAGAGCGTGAGGGTCAGAACCTCCCAGGCCAGAAGGAAGACGAAGCCCTGGTTGACAGTCACGACGGTCACGAGTACCAGTGCGAGGAGGCCGTTCAGGGCGGCGCCGAGGCGTGCGGGCGGCCGCTCGATCAGCGCAAGGGAGACGAGGCCGCCGATCAGGCCAATGATTGCCAGGAAGATCCCGGATAGCCCGTCTGAAACGAGCGCGGCAGGCCCGAAGCCGAGCCAGGAGCCAAGACCGATGTGGCCGTGCGACCAGCCGGCGGCGCTTGCAAGACCGACCGCGCCGACGAGAATCAGTCCCGCGCTGGTCACAACGGCTCCGAGCCGTGCGCGAGCAAGCCCGGCCGGTATTCCCGCGAGGAGCACAATCACGGCGGCAAGAAACACGCCGCTCACGCGCTGTCCTCGGTGACGATGCCGGCGGCGAGCAACAGGCCGTGCAGCAGCGTGATTGGGCTTGGCGGCGACCCCGGTATGAAGACGTCGACTGGCAGGATCTGATCGACACCGCCGGCCACCTCCCCGGTTGCGGTCGCGAAGCCCCCGGAGCAGGCATCGGTGCCGGCTGCGACAACGGCCTTCGGCGCCGGCATCACCTCGTACGCGCGTTCGAGCGGCTTTGTCATCGAGGCTGTGACGCCGCCGGTGACCAGAAGCACATCGGCATGGCGCGGCGAGAGCGTGAAGTAGAGGCCGAGCCGCTGCATGTCGTAGTAGGGGTTGGTCAGTGCTGCAATCTCCCACTCTTCTGCCCCGTCGGAACCGGCATCGACGTGGCGGATGTGGATCGAGCGTCGTAGGGGTCGCGCCTGAACGGCGAGCGGAGGACGGCTGTTCTCGAGTCGTTGTTCGATCAGCCCGCCGACGACGATGCCTGTACGGTGGCGGCTCGCGGTTTCGAATCCGGATGAGTAACGGAAGTGTTGCGGGTCGGCTGTGACGCAGGCGCCGCAGAGGATGCAGAGGCCACGATCGAGCGAGACCCGGCCGCCAGAGACGCGGATCGCGCCGGTCGGACAGACCGTCTCGACGGCGTGCGCGGCCTGGTCGTCGCCGACGACCTCGACCCGGCCGTGGAAGCCGGCCGTTTCCGGCTCGGCGCGCCGCGGATAGCGGCTCGTCACGACTCCCTTGCGGAGACCGCGTGTCAGCCACTCGAGCATTTAGCGATCCGCTCCCGCGGCGGTGAGGCCGAAGCTGTGCTCGATGAACGCGAAGTCCGTGAGGACGTCGCCGCGGAAGCTGCCGACGAACAGCGGCCAGTTGCGGAGCGACGGTGAGGAGATGTGGGCGCTTCGGATCTGACCGGCTTCCAATTCGATCCAGTAGACGAGTTCGCCTTGGGGAGCCTCCGCCCAGCCGAAGGCCGCACCACTTTCACCCTCTGCAACGTCGGTCCGGAGGACCGCTGGGTCGGCGATCCGTTCGAGGCTGTCGAGTGCCTGACGAATCAGGTGCAGGCTCTCGCGGATCTCGCCGAAGCGGACATCGAGGCGCGCCATTGCATCGCCTCCTTCAAAGGTCACGACGTCGAAGCCGAGGCGTTGGTAGGCGCCGTAGGGGCGTTCGAAGCGTGCGTCTGTGGAGAGTCCGGTGGCGCGGGCGACCGGGCCAACGCCTCCGAGCGCGTCGATCGTCTCGCGGTCGAGGCGGCCGCTTCCGATCAGGCGGTCGGTGAAGGAGGACGTGCGGAGCAGGAGCTTGCGGTCACGAGCGAGGTCTCGCTCGAAGCGGCCAAGCGACTCACGGAGCTCCGCCGGGCTGAGCATCGGCGCAGAGGCGAGGCCGCCGGGAGCGACGACGCCGCGGCCGAAGCGGCTGCCGCAGAGGCGGGCGCGCAGCCTCATCACATCTTCCTTGAGGATGCTGAACCGGGCGGCACCGACCGCGAGGGCGGCGTCTTCGGCGAGCTTTGTCGCGACGTCGAGGTGGTTCGCGACGCGTTCGAGTTCGGCATGGACGACGCGCCAGAGCCTGGCCGATTCCGGCGGCTCGATCTGCAACGCTGCCTCGACCGCCTGGCTGAATGCGGTCGCGTGGGCGACCGTGGCGATCCCTGCGATCCGTTCAGCAAGGGCTACGCCGGGGACGGCCTCGAGTCCACGGAACCGGCGTTCGAGTCCGCGGTGCTTGAAGTAGGGTCGTGTCTGCAGGAGCAGGACGTCCTCGCCGCCGGTCTCGATGACGTGCTGGATCGCCTCGAAGATGCCGGACCGGATCGGGCCGTAGGGGATCACGAACGACTCGCCGCCGACGATCCGCTGCTCAAGGTCGTCGGCGTCCGGCCGCAGGGCCGGTGTAAGCGTTGGATGGCCAAGTGGTGTCAACCCTTCGCGATCGTGGAGCTCGCGTTCCGCGAGTTCTGCACTCGGGAGGTGCAGGCTCAATGCGGGATAGGCGGTGGAACCGTTCAGCAGCGGCGCCTGGAGGGCGACGATCTCGCCTCGGAACGCGAATGCCGCAACCAGAAACCGCGTGGTTTCGCCGGCGGCGAAGATGGTGATGAACCGTGCTCCTTCGGCGGCGAGCACCGCGGCTGCCCGGTCAACCGTGCCGAGCGGCAGCTTGAGGACGGCGGTGCCGTCCGCCGCCTGCTCAAGGGCGCCGCGGAAGCGGCCTTCGAGGAATTGTTGAGCGCCGTTGCCGGCGATCGGGGTGAGGTTCATCTGCGACCCATGAGCAGTGCGCTCGCCGAGTTGAGCAACTGTGAGAGGTCGCCGGGCACGTGGAGGCCGAGGCCGATCACGACGATCAGGCAGGTTGCCATCGCGACGACGATCCACCAGCTTGTCTCGCCGCGTGGCGCCCCGTCGTCCGCGCGGGTCAGCACCATTCGGCCGGCGTGCCAGACGATGCCGAGAAAGGCAATGTTGACGAACACGAGAAGCAGGGCGACGAAGACGTACTGCGGCTTGCTGAAGCCGCCGCTCACGATCTGGAACTCGCTGCGGAAGATCCCCGATAGCGGCAGTCCGGAGAGCGCGAGTGCTGCGGCGAGGAACATCGGGCCGCTGACCGGCAGGGCGGTCGCGACGCCGCGGACCCGTTCGATCTGTTTTGTGTCGTAGCGGCGAAGGATCGACCCGGCGCCGAAGAAGGCGAGGCTTTTGGTGGCGGCGTGGTTGAGGACGTGGAGAAGCGCGCCGGCGACCGCGATCGGCACTCCAAAGCCGATGCCGAGAGCGATGACACCGACGTGCTCGATCGACGAGTAGGCGAGGAGCCGCTTGTAGCTCTCCTGCCGCAGCACAAAGAGCGCCGCAAGCGCGAGCGAAAGAACCCCGAACACGAGCAGCACCTTCTGTGGAAACCCGGGCCCAGCGGTCACGGCGGTGACTTGGAAGAAGCGCAGAATGGCGTAGAAGGCGTTGACGAGGAGCGCACCGGAAAGCATCGCGGATATTGAGCTTGGTGCTTCGCTGTGCGCGTCGGGCAGCCAGGTGTGCATCGGGACGAACCCCGCCTTCGTCCCGAAGCCGATCGTCGCTAGCAGGAACGCGAGTTCGACGGGAGCGACGGGGAGGTGCGGCGCAGCAGCGAGCAGAGTCGCGAACCGGGGCAGGTAGGCGTTGCCTAGCGTTTCGCTCCCGGCCGCGTAGAGGAAGACGATCGCCAACAGCGCCAGTCCGAGCCCGACGGATGCGATGACGATGTACTTCCATGCCGCTTCCAGTGCGGCCTCGGTGCGGTCGAGGGCCACCAGAAGCACCGAGACGATCGTCGTCAGCTCGACGGCGATCCAGAGGGTTGCGTAGTCGTTCATCAGCGGCACGATCAGCATCGTCCAGCCGAACAGGTTCAGCAGGGCGAAATAGCGGCGGGCGAAGGCCGGGTAGTTTCGGCGTCGCTCGTCCGCGCGCAGATAGCCGATCGAAAAGACCGACGCGACGGCGTAGAGGAACCCCGTCGCAAGCAAGAAGACCGCCCCGAGCGCGTCGAGGTGCAGCCATCGCCCGGCGATCGTCAGAGTCGATCCGTCGCGGACAGAGAGAGCCGCCGCGACGGTGAGCGCAAGCGAGGCGAACGCGGCCACCACGGTGATTGCCTCGGCAAGCAGGGCACGTCCTACGAGGCTAACGACGCTCGCCGTGAGTGCGATCAGGAACAGCGGGATCAGCAGCCAGTTCACGGTCAGCCTCTGAGTCTCTGCAGGATGTCTGTGGTGACCGCCGTTCGTTGCAGACCGAAGTACTGAACGAGGACGACGAAGACGAGGACGCCGATCAGTACGTCGAACAGCAGCAGCAGGGCGAGGATCAGCGGCAGACTTGGGGCGATCACGAGGCTCGCCAGCGTCACCCCGTTTTCGAGTGCGAGAAAGCCCAAGAGCTGCGACGGTGCGTACGGCCGCACGATCATCAGGAGGAACGCGACCAGGACGACAGCGACCGAAACCGCGAGCGCCGACAGCGGCAGCGTTCCAGAGATGTGCAGGTCGAGCTGGGAGAGCATGAGAAAGGCGAAAGCGGACAGCACCACGCCGAGCAGTACCGCCGATGGGGCGCGAATCACCGACGGCACCCGAAGATCGACGTCGAGTGTGCGCAAGATGAACGCGATTCCAAGTGGAACGGCGATCGCCTTGAACGCGATCGTGACCGCTCCGAGCGCGTACAGGTCATTTCCCCCCGAGCTTGCAGCTGCCGCAAACGCGAGGACGCCGACGGCGGCTGACCCGAACGCATACAGGCTCAGTTGCTCCCAGACATCCTGCGAGCGGAGCATCCCGAACTCGAGCAGAAGCACGATCACGGCGATCACGCTCGAAAAAGCACCGAAAACGGTCAGGCTGCCGCCGCCGAACTCGCGCTGAAAGACGAAGGTAATGACGGCCAGGACAGCGAGCAGGAAGCTCGCGACGGTGAACTCAGGAATCTTGTACAGACGGAGCTTCGCAAACGACGACTCGATCACCACGATCGCGAGTCCGATCCCCAGCGCTTTGAGTAGCAAGAGCGCGACCGCAAAGAGGACGTGATCGAGCTGTGGATTGCCAGCGAGCCCCCACGGGGCGATGAACACGTTGGCGAAAATGATGTAGAGGATCAGCTGCTTCATCGATGATCCCCACTTGAGCAGCGCGAATCCCGGGCCCGAGTGCTCGATCACACGCGCCTCCTCGATCATTCCGAACTCGAGCGTCGATCCATGGTTCTCGAGCGGAACGCGCCCGGTCTCGGCCAGCACGACCATGAAGAATGCGGTCGCCGCCAGCAGGTGCGCCGGTCGGAGAACCTCGACCGCCGAGCCCTTCAGCGTCGCCACGAGCGCGTAGGGCAAATCCGTTCTGGTGATCAACGCGACGGTGAAGATGACCATGATCACCGTCGGCTCCGCGAGCGCACCAAAGCTGCGCAGGCGGCTGGACCCCAGCTGCGCGTACGGGCTGCCGCTGTCGATCGCGGCCAGCGAAACGACGAAGCTCGCCATCCCGAGCACGAACCCGCCGCCGAGGATGTCTCCCATGTAGCCCAGTTGAAGCGGGAACGTGGTCAGTACGGGGATCAACAGCGGTACCGTCAGATAGGCGGCGAACGAGACGTACGGGGCCGCGCGGAAGACGGGGCCGGCCTCCTCCGGGAGCACGGTCTCCTTGCGGAACAGCTTCGCGATGTCGTAGTAGGGCTGCAACAGCCGCGGACCGTGACGTTGCTGGACGATCGCCTCGAGTCGCGCGATCACGCCGGTCACGAGCGGACCGAAGACGAGCACGGTTCCGACCTGGAACACCTGGATCAGCCACTCGTTCAGGCGGGGCATCTCAGTGCCGGAGGCTCCTTTCCGTGAGCGTCGTCGATCTCGGCGCTGTAGAAGCCATCAGCCGGCACCCGGCGGTTCAAGAGCGGAAAACTCTCTCCCAGGACTTCATCTGGGTCGCGACAAAGTACCGAACGGATCGGCTGGCACGCCGGACCTGCGTATGGACAGAACGATCGGGGTAGAGTCCTGAGCGAAGGCGATGAAGCCCGCCTGAACCGCCGCGAGGCCGATGGCTTCTACCGAATCCACACGAGCTAGTCATTGGCATCGGCCGATCCCGCGACGGTATGACCGAACTTCCACGCGAAAAGACAGCCGGTGAGCGCACCGTCGCTCGCACTGGCTGGGTGCTTGCCCTGGTCGCGACCGTCGGCTTGTTTACGACGCCGTTCCGGCCGTGGGCTTTTCTGTGGGTCCCCATGCTGACCTTCGGCACCGCCAAGGTGCCGCGAGACCTCCACGACGCCTGGGTTCGATGCCGAGTCAGGCGAGAGCGCGAACACGCCCACCAATGACCAGGTCATCGCTTATCGTCTACATCGAGATTCCGGCCGGTTCCCGGAACAAGTATGAGTACGACCACGAACTCGGCGGTCTCGTACTCGATCGGCGTCTATTCACGTCAATGAGCTATCCGACCGACTATGGCTTCGTCATCGACACGATCGCCGCAGACGGTGACCCCCTCGACGCACTCGTGCTCAGCGCCGAACCGACATTCCCGGGCTGTCGTGTTCGCGCACGCCCGATCGGGGTCTTCCACATGGAAGACGAGGGCGGGAGCGACGACAAGCTCGTCTGCGTGCCGGTCCGCGACACGACCTACGGGGAGCTCGAGGACAGCGATCAAATCCCACCGCAGCTGCGAAACGAGATCGAGCACTTCTTCCAGGTTTACAAGAGCCTCGAAGACAAACCAACGCGAACCTTCGGCTTCGGCCCCGGGGAAGCCGCGGCGGAACTGCTCGGCCGCTCTTGTCATGTGAGCGCATCGCAGGCGAAGGAGGACGCGTGCCACTGACCTGTTTCGTTGAGATTCCGCAAGGAAGCCGCAATAAGTACGAGTACGACGAGGCGAGGGGCGTCATGCGCCTCGATCGGCATCTCTTCAGCTCTGTGGTCTATCCGGCGGATTACGGCTTCCTTGAAGAGACCCGAATCGAGAATGGACGTCATCTCGACGCGTTGGTGCTTGTCAATGAGCCCACCTTTCCCGGATGCCGGATCGACGTCCGCGCGATTGGCCTCTTTCAGATGCGAGACGAGACAGGTGTCGATGACAAGGTTCTCTGTGTACCGATCGGCGACCCCGAGTGGCGGGACGTCTTTGAGCTCGACGACATCTCGTTGCGGCTACGCGACGAGATCGCCCATTTCTTCGCCGTCTACACCGAGCTCGAGCCCGATCGCGTCACCGCGATCGAGGGATGGGCCGGACGTGTTGACGCAGAGCGTGAGATCGAGGCGGCCACCAAGCGCTACCGCCAGGACAACGGCGACTCGGTCGAGTCGACGAAACAATCAGGCTAGGGATGCTGCTCCCTCGATCCTGCCGTTAACGTCGCGACGGCCGTGCTGACCCACTTCTGCTGGAACTGTTACGGACAAAACCGGCACAACCACGGAAGCTGTCAGCACTGCGGTGACGAGATCGCGGCGCCGAGGGAATCGACGTTCGAGGATCAGCTGATCTGGGCGCTCGATCATCCGCTCGCCGACCGTCGTCTTCTGGCCCTCCACGCCATCACCCAGCGACGTCTGGCAGCAGGCCGGAAGCGCCTGTGGGCCTTGCTTGCTGATCAGGACTCCTATGTCGCCGCCGCGGCGCTCGACGCATTGGTAGCGATCGACGGGACCGAGTCGCATCGTGCGCTCCTCAACGACCTCAGCCGCTCCGCCGTCGCGACCGTCAGAGCCGCGGCGCGGGAGCATCTCGCCACGGCAACGTCTACGGGTGCGCACCGACGTAGTGCGCGATGACATCGGAGCAAGCGCGTTCGTCGTCGGCGGTCCGTTCGGCCGCGTAGTGATGGTCGCGCTTGCGGTCATACTCTGCCAGTCGACGTCGAAGCTCATCGATCCGGCGCCCCCAATCTGACAGCAGATAGCGCGCCAGGCGTGCGTCGCACTCCTCGTCTAACACGGCAACAAGGTGGCTGCGACAAAGGCCTTGCGAACGCTCGTACTTGCTGCGTCCGCTCTCTGTGGCGAGGAATCCGAGCAGAAACGTCGCTTTCCGCTTGAGTGTGTTCGCTTCTTCGACACAGGCCGAGCACTGTTCATGTCGATGGAAGTGGCGCGCAACGCCGCTCCACCTTCGGCGGCGACCGAGGAGGTCGTCGACGGTGACGAGGTCGTATTTGCAAAGCAGCCCGTAGAGGTCGGCGATCGCCGCTCCTGAGCTGTCGACCGACAGGTCGTGGAGCAGCCAGGCGTGTCGGCGGCAGAAGCCGCCGGCGTCGAAAAATCGGCGCCTGGCCGGTGGGCTCTGTCTGCCTTCGCGCCAGAAGGAGTCAAGCCAGCGTCGGATCTCGAGCTCGATCGCAAAGCAGAGCGGGCACTCGCCGCTGGCGATTCCGTCTTCGATGTCGAACGTGAACAGGTCACTCACATCGTCACCGGCGAGGTTCGTCACGCTTGTCGGGTTTGCGGTGTGAGCAATCGAAGAGGAGCACTTGCGGGATCGCCAGGACACCGAAGACGAGGAGGACGATCCAGACCAGCCGGATGCCGGGCACGACAATCAGCCCCAGAAGCGCGACGAGCGTGAGTCCGGCGCCGATCCAGGCGACGGCCAGTTTGCCCTTCGGCGAAAGAGGCGGGCGAGACTGTTCGGACACGGCGTCACCTCCGCTTGCTGCTCGAGGTAGGCGCCATCAGCCGGTCTTGGCGGTTTAGGCGGGTGCCATCGCCGTGGTGATTGGAATCTAGCGTCACCTTCGGCGGTGCAGGAGGGCCGGGGGCGAGCTTATCTGCGAAGCGTGGCTGCGAGCGCGCGCGGGTCGAGCAACAGATCGAGCGCGTCCACGATTGACCCGCAGACGACGTCGCACGCGCTGAGCGCCTCGGCGCTGCAGCCTTCCGGGCCGACGATCGCGATTCCAACGGCTGCCTCGGCAAGCATCAGCGCGTCGTTGCTGCCGTTGCCAATGGCGACGCAACGGTCCGGGCCAAGATCACGGAGAACGGCCTGCTTCTCCTCCCCGCTCCCGACGGTCCGTGCCGGCAGCGCAAGCTGCGTTGCGAGCGCGGGCAACGTCGAGAACGTGTCCGCGGAAAGAAGCTGAACCTCGACCAGCGGCCTGAGCGTCTCGAGCCGTTCAGCAACTCCATCAAGGAGCATGCCTCTCCTTGTCAGCGTGCCGTTCACGTCGAGCAGGAGAAACGCGATCGCGCGGGACGGCCGGCCGGGAATCTGCAGCTCGATGGTCACAGGGTCGGCTTGCGTTCCTTTGGTTTTGCGCGGAAACAAGGACAGGAATCGACGCTGTCCTGGTCGCGCAGCTTGAACAGGAACAGATCCATTCCGATCCGCGGGTGCAAGCAAAAGCCAACCACTTCGTAGCCCGCCTCGTCGTAGCCGGGCGGCTCGAGCGGCTCGAAGTAGCGGCAGCGCGGACACTCAGACGGCCCATACGGCCAGCTCACACCGATGTCCCTCGCAAGACGTTCGCCTCCATCGCTCCTACCCGTGCTCGCTGGTAGAAGCCATTAGCCAGGAGGCAGTTCAGGCGGGCTTCATCGCCAGAGACGAGTATACGCCGCGACCCGCCGCCTCTCGCCCGAAGCGCGTTACTCTGTGCGCCAGGCGATGAAGCTCGCCTTCGAGCGCGTCCCCTGGACGCTGATGGCTTCTACGGCCGGCTCGCCGGCCGACTTGGAAGAACTCAAGCGTGCAGGGCGAGGAGGTTCGAAGAGTGCAGGCGAGCAGCGTCCGACAGCAAGAAGCGAGCAGCGGGGAAGCGACCGAACGCAGGAGAGTCCTCGTGGCCGGCGGTGTCGTCTTCGCCCTCGTCTTCCTGATCGCGCTCGGCAGCAGCCGTTCGGCCGGCCGTCTTGGCGGCCCAGGCAGGGTCTTCCGTGCGGGCGGGGTCGGAGGCGATCTTGATCTGGCGCTGCTTCTGCTCGGCCTGATCACCCTGGCTGCGGTCGCATCGGTGTTCTCCTCGGGACTCCGCTGGCGGCGCCGTCGGGACGATGAATTCATCGTCGAGCGCCCTGAGATCCCCTGGTGGGAGAAGGCGTTGCTTGTGACGGTCGCGCTCGTTCCGGCAGCTCTCGTGATCAGTGTGATCGTCGTCGCGCGTGAGGGCTCTCATCACAGTTCTACGGTGAGACGGCCCGCACTTGCTCCTGGCTCAGCGACACCGTCGCACTCGCGGCACGGCCCGACGACGGCGGCAGGCCACTCCGGGACTCCGACCGTGCATTGGCTGATCTGGATGCTCGTCGCGGCTGTCGTTCTAGTGACCGTAGTCGCGCTTGCGCTTCGGCGTCGTTCTCGCGTCGAACCCGGAACGAAAGCCAGCGCAGAGGCGTCGTCGCGTGCCCTGCAGGCGGTGATCCAGGAGTCGCTCGACGATCTCGAGCGAGAGACCGACCCCCGCCGGGCCGTGATCCGTGCCTATAGCGGTATGGAACGAGAACTGGCAGGTCACGGGTTCGGCCGGCAGCCGTCCGAGGCGCCGCTCGAGTATCTCGCGCGCTCCCTGTCGGTGATGCGGGTCAGTCGGAACGCAGGTGAGCGGCTGACCGCGCTGTTCCAGCGCGCTCGCTTCAGCGAGCACACGATTGACGAGGCGATGAAGCGCCAGGCGATCACAGCGCTTACCGCTGTGCGCGATGAACTCGCGGAGGGCTCGGCGCGGTGAGGAGACGGGGCTTTGTTCTCGGGACGGCGGCGTTCGCGGTTGGTGTCCTTGTCGCGGTAGCACTTGCCGGCATCGGAGGCGGCCTCGCTTTGCTCGTCTATGTCCTGTTCCTAGGCGCGCTCGCACTGCTCTATTGCGTTACACGGCTGCGGTCGGCGATTCCCGTTGCCGGCGGGTTCGAGGAGCTATTTGGGCGCGAGCGGGCTCAAGCAGACCGGATCCAGCAGCTCGAGCGGATGGAACGGCTGGTGAGCGCCGCGGGCTGGAACATGGGTGAGCTCCATTACCGGTTGCGGCCGGTCGTGCGGGAGGTGTTGACCGCGCGCCTCTCACGCCAGCACGGGGTGGTGCTCGAACGCGAGCCAGAACGGGCACATGCGATCGTGGGTGATGGCCTGCTCTGGGAGCTGGCTCGGCCCGACCGTGAGGCGCCGACGAACCGCCACGTTCGCGGATGGGCGGTCGCCGAGCTCGAGCAGCTTCTTGACGAGTTGGAGCGCGTGTGACGACCGAAGAGCTCCCCGTCCCCCAACTCCCAATGAACGACGTCGGCGGTCTCGCTGGTCGGATCGTCGGTGAGGTCGAACGCGCCGTTGTCGGGAAGCACGATGCAGTCGAGCTCGTCTTACTGGGGCTGCTTGCCGATGGTCACGTCTTGATCGAGGACGTCCCGGGGCTCGCGAAGACGTTGATCGCACGCTCCTTCGCGCAAGCAACATCGCTGCGGTTCGCGCGCGTCCAGTTCACACCGGACCTGATGCCGACCGACATCACCGGCGCCTCGATTTACAACGTTCAACGCGGCGCGTTCGAGTTTCGTCCCGGCCCGGTGTTCACAAACCTGTTGCTCGGTGACGAAATCAATCGTGCGCCGCCGAAGACGCAAGCCGCCCTGCTGGAAGCGATGCAGGAGCGGCAGGTGACAATCGAAGGCGAAACGCACCTGCTGGATCCACCCTTTCTCGTCCTTGCGACGCAGAACCCGGTCGAGTACGAAGGCACCTATCCCCTACCTGAGGCGCAACTCGACCGGTTCTTGCTGCGTGTTTCGGTCGGGTATCCCGAGCGTCAGGACGAGTCGGAGGTTCTCGAACGGCGCGGCGCACGGCAGCGGGAGTCGATCCAGCTCGACCAGGTTGTGGATGCGACCACGCTGCTCGGAATGCAGCAAGCGATCGAGACCGTCTTCGTGTCCGAGGCCGTCCGGCTGTACATGGTCGACGTGGTACGGGCAACACGCTCGAGCCCGCGCGTCCAGGTCGGCGCGAGTCCACGCGGGTCGCTCGCCCTCTACACGCTCGCGCGCGGTCGCGCCGCAATCGACGGGCGTGACTTCGTCACACCCGATGACGTGAAAGCAATCGCAATCCCCGCGCTGGCACATCGACTGACGCTTCGCCCAGAGCTGTGGGTACAGCGCATTCGACCAGACGAGATCGTTGAGGAGATCCTGCGGGAGGTTCCCACACCAACACCTGAGGACAGCGATCCTCGCCGGAGCCGTTGAGCCGCTCCCCCAAACTCGCCTTGTACGCCGGCCTCGCCGCGATTGCGTTCATCGCCGCGCTCGCGCTCGGCCGACCGGAACTGGTCGCGCTAGGAGCACCGTTCGCGCTCCTACTCGTGGTCGGCCTCGTCCTTCCTGCCCCGTCAACGGTCAGTACCACGCTTCAGCTCACACAGACCCTCGTCGTTGAAGGGGAGGAGATCGATGCCGAGCTGCGACTCGACGCGGTGCCGACCGGGGAAGTCCAGCTGGCGGTGCGACTCCCCGAAGGCGTTCGCGCGGTAGACGACGTCGAAGCTCTGTTGGTTACCGTCCCGGCTACGGGGACCCGGCTGCTGCCGCTGCGGCTGCGCTGCGACCATTGGGGCGCGTACACGCTTGGCGACCTTGTCGTCCGAACCAGTGATCCATTCTCGTTGCGGGTTCGCGACCGTGCGTTCCGAGGCGACGCGGTGCTGCGTGTCTACCCTGGAGCGCCGCGGCTGCCTTCGCTGGTCGCGCCACTCCAGACCCAACCGTTCGCCGGCAATCGAGTCGCTCGCATGAAAGGCGACGGGATCGAGTTCGCCGACATTCGCCCCTATAGCTTTGGTGACCGGGTGCGTCGAATCAACTGGCGGCAGAGCGCAGCGAGGCAGACCCTCTTCGTCAACCAGCAGCATCCCGAGCGAAACAGCGACGTCATCGTCTTCCTCGACAGCTTCACTGAGGTGCGCGGACACGGCACCAGCACACTCGACCACGCTGTCCGCGCGTCCGCATCGCTCGTCGAGCACTATCTCTCCGAGCGAGATCGCGTCGGGCTTGTCACGTTCGGAGGTGTCGTACGCTGGCTCGCACCAGCAAGCAGCCAAACACAGCTCCACCGCATCATCGATGCGCTCCTCGAAACCGAGGTGGTGTTTTCGTTCGCCTGGAAGGACATCGAAGTGCTGCCAGCCCGCAGCCTCACCCCCCACGCCCTGGTGATCGCTCTCAGCCCTCTGCTCGACGAACGATCGGTGAAGGCGCTTCTCGACCTACGCGGACGCGGATTCGATCTCGTAGTCGTTGACATCTCACCGTTGCCGCTCGCTCAGCAACCGAAGAGCCGTGAGGGCCAGCTGGCGGTCCGCCTTTGGCGTCTCTGGCGTCAGGCAGTCCGCTTTCAGTACGAGCGACTGGATGTTGCCGTCGTCGAGTGGGACGGCGTGCGGCCGCTGGGCGAAGCGATAGAGGAGGTGAGAGCATTCCGACGCTCCGCACGCTACGCCTCCGCCTAGCAACAGCCGGGCTCGCCGTCGCGCTGGCAGCGATCCTGGCCAGCTACCCGATTGCGGTCGCAGGAAGTCTCGCCCCCGGAGTTGCGGCGCTCGCCGCGCTCGCCCTCGCATCTGTGCTGATCGCGACCGTGGTTCATGGACGGATGATCGGCGCCGCACTCGTGTTGATCGGCGCCGAGTACGCGATCGTCGACGCCAAAGGCGACGTCGATGCAGCCACGGTGATCGCCTACGCGGTCGGTCTGATCGTGATCGCCGAGCTGCTGCTGATGCTCTGGACGACACCGAGCGGCGCCCTCGTCGACCGCGGCCTGATCCGCCACCGCGCAGTCGGCCTGTCCTCAAAGGCCGGGGCAAGTGCGCTTCTCGCACTCGTCGTGCTCGCCGCCAGTTCGTTACAACTTCCGGCCGCGCTGGGAGCCGCACTCCTCGGCAGCACGGCCGCGGTGATCCTGCTGCTCCTCCCGTTGCTGCTGCTCCGCCGACCCGACCGCACGGGATCCACCCCAGGCTAGACTGCAGTGGACGGCGATGAAGCCCGCCGGAAAGTGCCTCCCATGGCTGATGGCTTCTACCGAGCGCGACCAACCGGTAGAAGCCCCGTGGACGACGACACACTCACACCAACCGATGCCGAGACAGACGGCCGGAGCGGCGAGCGCGGTTTCGAGAGCGTGCTGTGGGAACGACCGCCTCAGGTCGCCGAGATCGACCGGCTGACCGAGCCAGACTCCTTCGGTGACCTCAACCTCGATCAAGTCGTCGATGCGATCGTCGCCGGTCGGCTGCAGTACAACCTCAAGCCGTTCTTCTACGCACCGCTGCACGACGCGAACGCCGTGCGCTACCGGCAAGAAGTGCTCGTCGACCTCGAGAAGCCTGACGTACACGATTCGGTCATCGCCTTCTCTGACGGCATGCAGCGCATGCGCGATCACCTGCAGCAGGTCGAGAAGCTTCGCGACCGCCTCCAGAAACAGGCCTGGCTCCTCGAGGCGATCGACATCTACTGGACAGCAGTCGAACGCCTAGCGACGGAGTTGAATGATCGCGATCTCACGTCGCGCGGTCTGCGCACTCTGCGCACATTCCTCAGACGCTACGTTGCGTCGCAACCGTTCGTCTCGCTGGCCAATCAGACGCAGGCTCTCAAGCAGTCTCTCGGGGGCGTTCGCTATGCCGTGCTGCTCAACGGAGGAAAGGTCACGGTCAGCCGGTATGCGGACGAGCCGAACTACAGCGCGGAAGTCGTGAAGGTGTTTGACCGCTTCGAGCAACGCGCAGTCAGCAGCTACCTCGCCTCGTTCACTGACTACGTCGAGATGGACCACGTCGAGGCGCACATCCTCGAGTTCGTAGCCCGCCTCAACCCAGATCTGTTTACGCAGCTCGCCGAGTACTGCAAGCAGCACATCAGTTACCTCGACGATACGGTCGCGCGATTCGATCGCGAAGTGCAGTTCTACCTCGCATACCTCAGGCTGGTCGGCCAGCTGTCGGCGTCCGGCCTTCACCTCTGTTACCCACACGTCTCGGCGCGATCGAAGGCGATCCGGGTCGAAGACACCTTCGACCTCGCACTCGCGAGCAAGCTGGTTCCGGCAGGTGGCAAGGTCGTTTCCAACGACTTCTACCTCGACGACGAGGAGCGCGTCTTCGTCGTCACCGGACCCAATAACGGCGGCAAGACCACGTTCGCTCGCACATTCGGCCAGCTCCACTATCTCGCCTCACTCGGCCTGATCGTGCCGGGTTCACAGGCGAGACTGTTCCTCCCCGACCGCGTCTTCACCCACTTCGAACGCGAAGAAGACATCGAGACGCTCCGCGGGAAGTTCGAGGACGAGCTCGTGCGCGTCCACGAGATCCTCGAGCAGGCGACCGAGAGGAGCGTGATCGTAATGAACGAAAGTTTCAGCTCGACCACCTTGAGCGATGCGCTCTTCGTCGGCGGCGAGGTAATGCAGCGAATCCTCGACCTCGACTGTCTCGGCCTCTACGTGACGTTCGTCGACGAGCTTGCGTCGCTAAGCGAGGCCACGGTCAGCATGGTCAGCCAAATCGTCCCCGAGAACCCAGCAGAACGCACCTACAAGGTGATTCGCAAGCCCGCCGACGGCCTTGCCTACGCTTGGGCGATCGCAGACAAGTACGGGCTCAGCTACGACCAACTGCTGCAGAGGATCGGCAGATGAAGGTCTTCCTCCTCCACCGCGACTCCGACTTCATCGTCAAGCCTGAACTGCGCGACGCGATCTTCGAAGCAATGCACAGCAGCAACCTCTTCGCTGTGGAAAACGTCAAACGCAACCTCGAGCGCGAGCGCGAGAAGGATCCAACGCTTGGCACAGGGCTCGCAACTGCCGACCAGGCGCTTGTCCAGGACCTCGAGCTGGACACGCTCTGGCGTGTGATGGCCGCCGGCGACCAGTACCTCTACGAAACAGCCAAGCGGGTCGTCCTTTCGAGCTTGCCCACAGCTGATGCGATCCGGTACCGGCAGCAGGTGCTTGCCGACGCACTCGCCAACCGTGAGGTGGTCGGCGAGCTTTACGAGCTTGCACTCCAAGCCCTCGATAGCGACAGAAAGGTTGGGAGTCTTTGGGGCACCGCCGGAGCAGACAGAATCCTCAGCCGCTCGGTGCAGGTGCTCAAGCTTCACGTGGAGATTCTCAAGCGCCTCCGCGCGCTCGCTGCCGAGCAGGTGCCGAACTTCCGCTCCGACGGGTTCAGCCGGTTCTTTCAAATGCTCCAGGAGGAACTCTCAGACGACTACATCGAGACGGTCGAGCAGCACCTCCGCCAGCTTGAGTTCAGGCGTGGGGTACTCGAGAGCGCCCAGCTCGGCAAGGGCTTCAAAGGGCGCCACTACACAGTCCGCAGCGGCCGCGAGCAGACCTGGAAGGACCATCTGCCGTTCGCAAGCCATCCTGAGAGCTACAGCTTCACGCTCCATCCCCGAGATGAGGCCGGTTTCAGAGCGCTGGAGGCGATCCGCGCCCGTGGCATCAACAACGTCGCGAACGCGGTCGCGCAGTCCGCCGACCACGTGAAGAGCTTCTTCGCGATGCTCCGGATCGAGCTTGCGTTCTACCTTGGATGCATCAATCTCCACGATCGACTGGCCGAGAATGAAGAACCGATCTGCTACCCGGAAGTCCTTCAGGACGAGCTTGCCTTTCGGGGGCAGCAGCTCTACGACGTCTGCCTGACGTTCCATCTCGAGTCCAATGCGGTCGGCAACGACGTCACAGCCGACAACAAGTCGCTCGTGATGATCACCGGCGCTAACCAAGGGGGCAAGTCGACGTTCCTACGCAGCGTAGGTCTGGCGCAGCTGATGATGCAATCTGGCATGTTCGTCGGCGCCGAAGCATTTCGTGCGAACGTCTGCGCCGGAATCTTCACCCATTACAAGCGTGAAGAAGACGACACCATGGAAGGCGGCAAACTCGATGAGGAACTCGCTCGCATGAGTGAGATCGCCGAGCAGATCAGACCGGGCTCCCTTCTCCTGTGCAACGAGTCATTCGCCTCGACAAACGAGCGCGAGGGCTCCGAAATCGCACGGCAGGTGGTGAGGGCGATGCTAGCGAAGCAGATCAAGGTTTTCTTCGTCACCCACATGTACGACCTTGCCCACGACTTCGACGCTCAACGACTCGGCTCGGCGCTGTTTCTACGCGCTGAACGACAGCCGGACGGCTCGCGCACCTTCCGCATCGGCGAGGGAGAACCACTGCCGACCAGCTACGGAGAAGATTCCTACCGCCGCATCTTCGGAGCCTCGGTCGACAGTCAAGAGACCGATCGTGCCCGGGCGGAACAGATGTGACCGTCACGCTGTGAGTGTTCCCGCATGCTCCGCGACGCGCTGCTCGATGCCGTGTAGCTGCTCAAGCCGAGTCAGCGTCCGTTTCGTTGCTCGCGGGTACCGACCATGAAAGTAGCTCGCGCTCATTGTGCGCGAGGTGATCGCCTCGGTCGAGGCGGCTGTCGAGACCGAGGCGCAGCAGATCGCGTGGCTCGAACGGCTATGGAAGGAGCGAATTAGACGCGATCCACGAAGGACGCGGCTTCGGCGCTCTTCTCCCGCCACTCATGCGGCGCTCTGACGGCCGTGCGCGAACTCACTGACCGACGTCTCTGCCCCCGACGGCCGCCGCCACGATCACTTCGG
>Ga0335076_10001763_pt1 | contig 21086 bp, 25 predicted proteins | sample Lox_Sample_25_FD_206717 | JGI IMG/M metagenome (GOLD analysis project Ga0335076, IMG submission 206717) | Soil microbial communities from Loxahatchee National Wildlife Refuge, Florida, United States - Lox_Sample_2.5 | ecosystem: Environmental > Terrestrial > Soil > Wetlands | place: USA...
CCTCCGACCTTCGCCGCGGACGTGACCACCGACGCCGAGTGCGGGGTCGAGCCGACCTGCTGTGAAAGCGTCTGCTGGACGCCGTTGATATAAAGCTGGTTGCTGTGGGGATCGCCATTGGTGAACAACGCGGTGACCTGGACCCAATTATTAGTGAGCCCACTGCTGCTAATCCCCCAGACGTCGCCGTTGCCCGTGTTGAAACCGAAAGTCCCGTTGTAGAGATACAGATCGTACAAGTAGAAGCCGAATGGCATGACGCCGTTGGTGCCGTTCCAGTTCATCCAGAAGGAAACGGTAATCTGGCCACTCGTCGTGTTGAGGGACGGCATGGACACGCTCACATCGCCCGCTGAGAAGCTGAACGCTTCCCCGACCTCGCCGGCGGCGTAACTGACGGTACCCTCAGCCGTGTCATTGTTGCTCCCGATGATGTCGTTGGTGTTGTTTTCGCCGGGCCACCAGTCGATCAAGCCGCTGGGCTGCGGAACTTCGATTCCTTCAGGGCGAGCAAGGAATCCTTTTCGAACTGTCGAACGGGAAACAGCTCCAGACTGTTGCCGGCAATGCAGCGAAGGCTCTGAGTGAGGTCGTCAGCTTGGGCGACGCACCGACCTGCTAGTTCTGCGGCTCCTTGATGGTTAGAAACGGATCCTGTTATCGCTGCATGGAATGCGGCAGCACAAGCTGCTCTTAGGACAAGCACGCTGGCAGACTTAGGGATCTGTGGAACTCTCTGCGATATTGGCAGAGCGACGGATAGGGACCGGGCACTCGTCGATCCTACTCATCCCATCCCCGGATCGAGTGCCCGTCCCGGCGCTTTCTATTCAAGGAAAACCGAGCCATTCGGAATCGTTGGTGGTGGTCGGCTGAGAGACTTTGAAATACTATAGCGAGAGGCAGAATGCTCACTCCCAGACTGGAAATATTTCCGGCGGCCCAGAGACGGTTGTGGGATGATCTCAGGCATACGCCGCAGGGATTCGTACTGTACGGGGGCACGGCGCTGGCGTTGCGACTGGGGCACCGGCACTCGGAAGGTTTCGACTTTTTTTCCAACCGTTCTTTTAATGCACAGGATCTGCGCAAGAGTGTTCCTTATCTGGAAGCGGCTGAAATGAGCCAGTTTGAGACCAATACCCTGACTGCAATCGTCGATCGTGGGGGGCCAGTGAAGGTTTCTTTCTTTGGCGGGCTTTCTCTTAATCGCGTGCAGGACCCCGACCTCACAGAAGGCAACGACATCCACGTGGCGTCCCTTCTTGACGTGGCTGCGACAAAAGTCGCGACCATCCAACAGAGGGCACAGGCCCGCGATTATCAAGATATTGCTGCGATTGTCAGTGCTGGTATTAGCTTGGCGGACGCAATAGCAGCCGCGACAGCAGTCTACGGGAATACTTTCAATGGAGCGCTCAGCCTCAAAGCGCTGACCTACTTTTCCGACGGAGACCTACCCAACCTCAGCCCGGCTGTTCAGGCGAAGCTGCGTGAATGGGCGGCAGAGGTGAATCTGAAGGAGATTCCGCGCATGCAGTCAAAACCTGGAATGTGGCCAAGCTGGGGTGTGCGGCAATGAATCGTCCCGATCTCCAAGCGGTAGCCAAGCGGGTTGTATGGTTCAAGGCGCCTGAAGACGCATTGATGGATGCCAATCTATTTCTCGCTCACGTAATGACTTATGGCACGCTGAGCGACATAGCGACCACGCTACGTTATTTCTCGGAGGCCGATTTCGAATCAGTGTTGAATGATCCACCGCCCGGTATCTTCGACCGTCGCTCATGGACCTACTGGAACGTTCGCTACCATCGCGAGCCGATTCCAGAACTTCCCCAAAGGCGCTTTCCCCGATAAGAGCCCGCAGGTACCCGACTCTAGTTTGAGGGATTGAGCCGGGTGATTTGATATCTCGCGTTCTCTGTTAAGAATGGCTGGACGTTCCGGTGATATCAATCTCGCAACGAAGGAGCAACCTGTGTTTGTTGAATTGATGCCATTGCTCAAGCAACGCACGCTGCTGATCACAGTCGCGCGAGTTGACGAAAGGTTGAAAGTAAACCTGATTCCCGTGAAAGCGAAGGAAGGGGAAGACGAGGCTCTTACCACGCCCCTCAGCTACACGGGATCACCAGAGGAACTGGATAGGGAGCTTGGCCAACATCTCGCCAGCTACGTTGACTCGTATCTCGCGCTCGGAAGCACATTGGCGGATGCCAAGGCCGAGATAGATGCGGCAGCCAAAGCCGCGCGGCAGAGGGCAAAGACCGCGCAACAGACCTCAAAACCCGATATAGGCACCAGGAAAGAGGAGAGTGCAACACCAGTCGCAGCGAGGGCGGATAGCACGCCGAGTCTGTTTCCTGCACAAACCGGAGTGAGAAATCCGCACGACAAGAGTATGCGATTGGCGATGACCTGCGGCTATCGCGGTGTTCGTGTGTTCGAATATGGCATTCTCGGGAGACTTCACTCCGGTGCTCGCCAAGCACTCGAAGTCGTTCTCGCTCATCGACAGCGTTTCAGTCGGTGTTGACCGGATGCAGCGGAACTTTGAGCCGATGCAGAAGCAAGTGGAAGCGGGGCAGAGGAGTGAACTCACGGATGTCACAGCCAAAGTGGTGATCTACGAGGCGTTCGTGGAGGGCAAGCTCGAAGCCCCGAAGCACCTTGCTCGCACTGTGCATGATCTGTATTTCGCACCAAAGTACGAGGAATTCCAGCCTCGGACGATCTGGTGCCTCTCGAATGCCTTTACGTCGGCGTTCAAGGAACTGGAACCTATTCCTCAGTTCAAGGCGACTGCCAAATTGGGAGAGTTTCTGGAAGCTCGGTTCTCTCAGTCGTTCTAGCCATGTGGCGGTGCCGGCCGGACCGCCGCTCGCTTCATCCGCTGATCAGACAGTTCGAACTGCGGGCCGACTGCGTCAAACCAGAAACCTCGGTCTCTCCAAAGCCTCGAGACGCTGCAGTTCTGATTCAACAGCCGGTGTACCTTGTTCCTTTACCTTGCACGCTCGTACCAATGCCTCTTCGGCCTGCGCAAGGAAGATCGGTAAGTTTGCTGAGAACTTGAGAAAGGGCTGGTTGCGAGCCAGCCCCTCTTTGGATTCGTTAGAACGATGCAATCAGACCGGCCGTAAACATCTTGGCTCTGTCATAGGTTGGGAAGGCCAGAATCGGACTGGTGTTGAGACGCTTGGGAGCGCCAACCTGCCAGCCGGACCCAGACCACGTGTAGTCGTAGTTGATATAGCTACCTTTCAGCATGAAGTGATCGCTGATCCGATGGGTGAGGTACGTTTCATAAACATTACCGCGGGTATCGGTTTTCGGGGCAACGATGTCATCCTCCGCTTGGGCGAAGTTAAACCAATACTCTGTCCCATGGTTGAATTCGAACCCGATTTTGGTTCGACCGTCATCCTTCGGGATGCTGTACCGAATGCCGAGATAGTACATCTGCCCGTCATGATTGACGGGCGTATCGAATGGATCGCTCATCAAGCCGCCAAAGGGCGTCGTCAGGCCATTTGGACGGGTTGATGACCAGTTGAGACTGCCAAACAGATCAAAGTCCCGCAATTTCTTTTGCAGGTTGACTCCGTACAGATTGATGGCGCCCAAGTTTGCCGACGGAGCGTAGCGCATGACTACTGGAGCGCTAATAGCAGCGCCGGTCAGCGGATTGTTGGGAAGGACCATCAAGCCGTCAAATCCATCGGTGACGTTCCAAGCTCGCGCCATTGTTACCTGTATGAAGGTTTTATCGGTGCTATAAAGATCGAAATTTCCTCCAAACAGGTGAACTGACTTGACCCGGTCAGCAGGATTCTGAAGAAGAGCTCCGTTGCCGAAACCTGCGGAGTATCCCATGCCGTAGCAGGCGCGCAGCGTCATCTTGTCGTTCACGTTGTAGCCCACGGTGATCCCGTCGAACTGGAAATCGATGAGAGCGCCAGAAGGCGTGCCGCCGCGTGGCTCGTCATCCCGATAGTTCAGTGGTGGACCACCCGTCGAAGGCCGGCGTCCGATGGAGAGATAGAGATTGGAGCCACCGATGTGGTTCCAGCTGAAATAAGCACGCTCCACCCGCACCATGTCGCCGCTGGGCACGTTTGCGGTAGTGCCGTCGATCGCCATGGAAGTCGGTTGGCCATCGAACACTTGCAGACCTGTCGAATCGCCAAACACCTTATACATGCTGAGTCGCGCCCCGAAGCTGATGTTGTCGGCCACTTGGGAGTCGAAGCGAAGGCGCAGCCGATTTGTCATCAAGGCGTCGCTGTTGGCGCTGTAGGCGTTCTGTAAAACACCAGGCACCTGCGTGAGGTAGTTCATTAGCATTTGTTGCATCTGAGGCGAGAACTGAGCCATCCCCTGCTTCAGTCCGGTGAATGTGAGGTTGTTGTTGAAGTATTGATACTGACTGTAGTTTTGCTGCACTTGCTGGCCGAGGAATGCCGAAAACTGCGCAGGAGTCATGGTGCTGAACATATTTGGGTTAAGAGTCATCCCCAAACCACCCTGCGACTGCGGCGTAACCAGCCATAGGGTGTTGACCATGAGGTTCTGCAATTGCATTCCATCATAGTGAGTTGGGATATTCCCTCGAATCACGTGGAACTCGTAGCGATAGTCGCCACCCCACTCCAAGCGATCGCGCAGAGTTTTCCGTTCAGTTGTGTTCACGCGCTCGTTGAGGTCACGAACGCTGGTTTGAAGGTCTGTAATTGTTTCATCCTTTGGCGCCGCCGGCTGTGTGGCCGCCGGTTGGGAGGTCGCCGCTTGAGCAGCCGCGGTCTTGACTGCGCTCTCTTGTGCATCCAGCCGCTGTTCGAGTGAGTTAATGGTTTTTTTGAGTTGATCGATTTCCTGACGCATCTGGGCAGCATCATCGGTCGCGGGCGGCGCCGTTTGAGCCCACAGCCCCGACACGAGCAGAACGATCGGTACTGTCAGCAGAAGCTTCCGCATAGGGAAAAATCCTCTTTTCTATGAATTGCGCGGCTCGGACGGTTCTGAGGCCGAAAGGCCGGGCTATACCCGGCCAGGGTGAGCAAGGAATTTGACCGAGTACGGCAGGTACATGATGGCCCAAGTGGAAGGAGCATTGCAGTGCGTTGCATCACATACTTTCGAATGTTATTAATTACGAAAGTACGCATCTGTTTGGCTCTCCCAACCCCGACAGATGTGCGCCGGATCACAGAAAACCGCAACCCGCTGTCTGTATGATCTATTTGAGTTGCTTACTTTCGAAAGTACAACAAGGTGGACACTTTCATGATCCGATTCGCAAAAATCATGTTTTCTCTGCTCGTCGTTGTCGCCGTTTCAGGTCTGTTCAGCGCCCTGCCCGCCGCCCAAAAAGGGAGCGAAACCAAGGGCCGTCACTTCTTCAAAGACACGTGCCGTCAATGTCACGCCAAGGGTGGAGCGGGAGGCGAACTCACCCCCATGAACAAGACCATGGCGCAATGGCGCACGTACTTTGCGACCGGCACACACAACCATGGCAAAGAGCCACTGACCAAATATTTACCTGCCGATCAATTACTCGACGCTTCGGCATTTCTTATCAACCATGCCGCCGACTCTCCACAGCCGGAGACCTGCGGAAAGTGAGGCGTGAGGGTGGCGTCGGACCAGCGGTCTCGGGTTGACGCCTCTCGCTAATTTGTCGGAGGAGAACGGACCATGCGTCGAGTTGTAGTGAAGTCCCCAATCACGAGACACACCATGGCGCTCGCCAGTGCAGCTATCGCACTGCTGTGCGCCACTTCATTCGCCCAGGATTCAACCGCGATCGCGAATGTGACGAACCCGGCAGGCACGGACGTTCAGAAATTGGCTCATCCGCAGATTGTCCTGAAGGACGAAGGTGGCCAGAACGTACTGAGCAGCGGCAAGCCGATCAGCACGCGCAAAACTTGCGGCGACTGTCACGATTATGACTTCATTGCTGACAGCTTTCATTTCCAGCAGGGGAAGAGCGAAATGGATCGTGCCCTGCTCGCCTCGCATGGTGCCCCGCCGTTTAACACTTCGCCAGGAATGTTCGGGAAGTTCTCGATCATTCCGAACCGTCAACTGACGTCCGCTGACATCCACGATCCCTCCGATGCCGACATGAGCCAACCGGAATGGTTGACCAAGTGTGGCGGTTGCCACACAGGTGGGGGAATTTCAGAGTTTGACCTGCGAGGGCATCGCTTTCTCAGTCCTGAGGCCAAGGCCAGCGGTCCCTTGGATCCGAGTTACACGATTCGTGACCGGGAAACCGGCCAGGTGATCGCATGGGACTGGCAAAAAAGCGGTCTCGCCGAAGCCGATTGCTTCCTATGCCATGTGCCCAAAGCGAGCCGCGGGGAGAGGAAGAAAGAAATGGCGGCGGGCGACTTCCGCTGGGCGAACAATGCCACCCTCGTCGATTCAGGGATCGTGGTTCGACAGGCGAATGGCAGTTTCACTTACAACCGGGCAGCTTTCAATGCCGATGGAACGGTCAAGTCGGAGAGGCTCGACCTCTCTGATCCCACGCTCGAGAACTGCGCCCAGTGTCACGGATTCACGGCCCGAAACACGACGACCATTCAACCGATTCAACACGCCGATATCATGCGAGGCACCGAGAAATCGGGCTGGATCTATAACGGCGCGAAGATCAGCGATACGGTCTCTCCGAACATTGTGGGGAAGGAAAAGATGGACTTTCCCTGGGACGCTCACGCAGCAGCCGGGCTGATCTGCATCGACTGTCATTTTTCTGTGAACAATCCCGGACGAATGATTCAGGAAGATCCGAAGAAGAACCTGCGCTACAAACCCGCGGAAGAGGATCTCGCAGTCTATCTGCGCCGTCCCGATCACAACTTCGCGCGCGGCGATATTCCTCCGGAGACCGTCAATTTGACAAAGCACGACACCATGCGGGCGTGCGGCGACTGCCACGAGGCGGAGAAGGGGCACGCTTTTCTTCCTTACAAATCCACACACCTGCGCTCGGTAGCTTGCCAGACGTGTCACATTCCCGCCGTCCATTTCTGGGCCTACCGGAGCGACGACTGGGGATTCGTCATGGACACCGGCGGCAGCCGCATCACCATGCGCGGAATCGAAGGGTCCATCGTCGATCCCGAATCGGAGATTCGAGGCTATTTGCCCGCCTATATCCCCAGCGTGGACAAGAACAACAATCAACAAATAAGGCCGACTAATTTGATCACCGGCGTCTATTGGTTCGACAAGAGTAAGGGGCGTCCTGTTTTTACGTGGCAGGTCCAAAACGCTTTCTACGCCGGCAAAGCTGCAGAAGGAGAATTTCCGTATCGTCCGGAGATTCTCAAGACATTTGCAGACAAAGACGGCATCATCGATATACCGCAAGCGGTTTACGACACGCCCGAGAAGATCGCCCTGGTCAAAGGACTCTTGCAGAAGTATTCAGGCGTCACAGATCCCGAGCTACGGATTGAAGTCGTACCTTGGGCGATGACTCACGGCATCGTGGGCAAGAAGCAGGCGGTGCGGGACTGCGTGGCTTGTCATTCAAAGACCAGCATGTTGGCCCGCCCGGTGGACCTGAACTCATCGCTGCCCACCGGAGTGCCGGTGGTGTATCGCGGCAAGAAACTCAGCGTGGTCAACTTTTCGACCAAGGAACCCTCGTTCGACAATCGGGTTTTGCTGACTCCGTTTTATGTCGCCGGCTATAGCCGGGTAGTGTGGGTGGAGTGGCTCGGCTGGCTCTCCGTCCTGATAGCAATACTATTCAGCCTGCTGCATGGCGCGATTCGGCTCCTGGGTGGCCGCTTATGAACTCAACACCTTCTCTTTATTCATTGCATGAACGCATCTGGCACTGGCTACAAGCTGCCGGCATGATCTGCCTTATCCTTACCGGAATGGCCATTCATTACCCAGACCGGTTCGGGATGTTCGGCTCTATGGCCAATGCTGTTCGCTGGCATTCCTGGCTCGGATTCGCCCTGATCATCAATGCCTTTCTCGGGATCTTCTATCACCTGACGGCAGAGAAGTATCACCATTTTCTGCCACGCATGGACGACTTCACTGGTGCAGCCGTTCGCCAGGCGCGCTTTTACTTCTATGGCATCTTCAAAGGGGAAAAGCATCCGTTCGATGCGGATCCCCGGCGCAAACTCAACCCACTGCAGAAGATCACTTATCTGTTATTGCTGAACATTCTGCTTCCCTTCCAAATTGTGACCGGAGTCCTGATGTGGGGTTCCGATCGTTGGCCCGGAATAGTTGCGCGGATAGGAGGGTTCTGGGTTCTGGGCCCTGCCCATACTTTCGGGAGCTACCTGTTCCTGGCGTTCTTAGTAGGACACATTTACCTGTCAACGACCGGCCCCACACCCGGGAGTCTTCTGAGGGCGATGATCACGGGCTATCATGTGGAGGAAGAAAAAGCACGATAGGATCGCCGATAGCGGGGGAACAATGAAGGGTCGCAATGAGCAACATTTGATGGATGAGGAGCTCTATGAAAGACGGGCGGCCATCTGCAAGGCGTTCGCCAATCCTGTCCGCCTGAAGATCCTTGACCTCGTGGGCAAGAAGGCCTATCCCGTATCGGAGTTACGTCGCCGGTTGGGCGTGAGCGAAGCGAATCTTTCCCAACATCTTGCAGTCTTAAAGGGAGCAGGTGTAATCGCGACCAGCCGGAAGGGGAAGCGCGTCTATTGTTACGTTGCCATTCCCGAGGTAAAGCAGGCGTGTTCTCTGGTTTGCGACGTGCTCCGAGCCCAGTTCCGAAGTGGTCGGCGTCTCTCAATCTGATTCCCCTTCACCCACGAAGAGAATGGGATTTTCTGTCCCAGCAGTTCCGAGGAGTCAAGGAGCTACGCGAAATACGAGTGCGGGGGTAGACCCACGATGAAAGAACAAGCCCACAACGCGTTTCGAACGATGAGTCGGGAAGAACTCTTGCGCGCTCTGGAGATGTTTGCCAAAAACTGGCTCGCCCATGACGGCTGCTGGTTCCTTGCCGCGGAAGAACATTTCAACATGGAGACTGCCATTGAACTGGATGCGCGATCGTGGGAACGGTTCGCGGCTGCCGAGGCGCGGCGAATTATGACAACATTCGACATTCCTGCCGGCGGCGGTCTCGAAGGGCTTGAGAGGGCGCTAGCGCTGCGGCTCTATGCAGTCATCAACTCGCAAAGAACCGAATGGTCCAATGACCGGAAGAGTCTGCGCTTCTTCATGGACGTTTGCCGCGTACAGGAGGCCCGCCGTCGAAAAGGCTCGCCGGATTTCCCTTGCAAAAGTGTTGGCATGATTGAGTTCGAAACTTTCGCTTCCACGGTTGATCCACGGATTCGGACAGGGTGCCTTCACTGTCCGCCGGCCGCTGCTCCTGGCCAGCACTGCGGTTGGGAATTCACAATGGAATAAACCATGGAACCAACTACACGTTTATCCGCTTACAGTGAGAAAGATGATTCGACCAAGCAGGATCAGCTTCGGAGGCACTGCCGCCATTGTGACTAGTATGGCTCTGATTGCCGGGCTGGAAGCGGCAAATGCAGGCCGAGCCAGCGTGATCAGCGCTCTGTTGATCGCAGCCGTAGCCGACAACCTAACCGACTCCCTTAGCGTCCACATGTACCAGGAGTCAGAACGTTTTGAGAGGAAAGATGCATTTGTTGGAACACTCACGAATTTCACAACGCGATTGGTGGTCTGTCTCAGCTTCGTGATCATTGTCGTTTTAATTCCAAGCCGCATGGCCATGGTTGCAGGAATGGCCTGGGGTCTATCCCTGCTCGCAATTCTCACCTACATTCTTGCCCGACAGCGACAGGTCAGTATCCTCTCGGAGGTGACAAAGCATCTTGGCGTTGCGCTCTTGGTGATCGCGGTCAGTCGGGTCGTTGGGCAGTGGATTGCAATGCACGTATTCTAATGGCTGATGGCTACGCTCCGCGTCGCAGACATTTGTAACAGTTCTGGCTCGAAATGCATTCTTGTGTAGAGGAACACAAAATCATGGAAAACAGCCTTAATTTCGTCTCTTCCGCTCGCTGGACGAATAGCAGGAACGGCATCGCAACGGGCCATGAGGTTCAGCCGTCGATCAATTTCTCAGCTCCGCCAGAATTTCAAGGCGAAGCGGGTGTATGGACTCCTGAGCACTTCTTTACTGCAGCTGTGGCAGCGTGCTTTGTGAATACCTTTCAGGCGATTGCTACGTTTTCGAAGTTTTCCGCTGTCGGCTTAGATGTCTCTGTAGAGGGCACGGTTGAGAAAGGCGAGGGTGGATATCGGTTCACTCGCGTTACTGTACGCCCTGAGTTGACCGTCCAGAACGAAGCGGATCGTGAACGAGGAATGCGCTTGCTGGAGAAAGCGGAAAAAGCTTGTTTGGTGTCGCGGTCACTAAACAGCGAGATCATCCTGGCACCGACAATTCTCGTGGCCTCTGCGGTAGCCGCCGGCTAATTCTGGATTCACGTTAGCTGAAGAGGGGTAGTACTCTCTGGAGAAGGAGCAAGTCACTCATGCCTCTGTATGAATATCATTGTCGCGGCTGCGAGAATGTCTTTGAGATGCTGCGCCGAATCAAGGACGCTGACAGTGATGTGGCATGTCCAAGGTGTGAGTCTAAGGACGTTGAGCGCCAGTTCTCGACGTTTGCGGCAGGCGGGTGTGGCGGATCGGGATCGCGCGGATTCACTTGAGCAAGATAGACGCGACCGGTCGGTCGCAGTTTGTATGATTATCGACTCTCCCCCCTCAACCGCAAGATGCCTCATTCTCGTAAGCGCTGTAGATCAAGGCGGAGGCACTCTCTGACCCCGACGTGGCCAACCAGTTTGGCGAGCTTGTCGACAATTTATTGGATTCCCGTCAACGCGAGCGCAACAGTCTTGACCCACTCGGGCGGATTGTCAGTGGGACAGTTGTAGTCAACATTGGGAAATGGCTCCTCTGTTCGCCGAAGAAGTATCACAATCGGCACTGTCGGTGCCCCGCGGCGGAAATAGTTGACCAGATCCTGACGTTCGTGCCTTGCGGCGGCGTATCCGATGACGATCACACCGAGCGAGGGGGCGACTAAGTTCAGGTTGCGGGCGGCTTGCGATCCCAGAACAGAAATTATCGGATGACCGAGCGTTTCGAGAATCTCTTCGCGGACCGCCAGCAAACTGGGGATGTATTCAACTTGGACGATGGAATCTCATTGCGGTCATGGTTTTTACTCCGTTCGACAACCGCAAGGGCGCCAAGATGAGGGGAGAATAGCGCAGACCAGCCGGCACAATCGATACGGTGAGTCCCAACGCTTGTTGCAGTCTGCCAAATGAAAGCGCTTCCAAAGCTGGGCGGTCAAATGCGGGACACCCGGAACCTCGCACGCCAAGTCTTCCACAATAGAACGGACCTTTGGATGGGCGCAGCCCAACTGAACTCCTGATCTTGCCAGCCACGCCAGGGTGCGACGGCCCGCATCGTCGATCTCCACCACGTCGCCGAGATCGAGAATTGGTTTTCTGGCATTGAGCCTGTTTCGAACGTCCGCCCAGCGTTCGATGAGCGACGGTGTTGTTTCTTTCGTGAGCTTCCCTTCCAGCCGCAGCTTTACAGAAGTTGCTTCATCGAATACCACGATTCGCAGCATGATTAGCGACCTCAACTTGCAGAAAGAGACGGCAGAGCTTGCCGTTGACTGGTCTATTTCCTCCGCTTCGGTAATTTCCCCAAAGCACTGAATCTCGGACATCCAGTTCTTCAGACTGACCGAAGCCCCAGTTTCTTCAGAATGTACATCGCGGGACACCAGTTGGTGATCCCCGACTGGAACAGGTTCAAACCGACAAAAGCCGTGAAGAGATACCAATAGGGGCTCACCCAGTGTCCCAAGGCTAGAGAGAGCATGATGAATATCCCCGCCATCAATCGAAGTCCGCGTTCCACCGTCATACGTTAGCCTCCTGTAGTTGGCTTTCCAGAATTTGGCCCTTGGGGGCGTTACGTCTTTCACTCATGTAATAAAGGACCGGCACCGCCATACGCGAAAGAACCGTCGAGGCAACTTCCCCGGCCATCAGTGACAGCGCGAGCCCCTGAAAGATGGGATCGAACAAAATGACACTCGCGCCAACGACAACGGCAGCGGCAGTCAGGAGCATGGGGCGGAAACGAACCGCACCTGCATCGACGACGGCTTCTTCCAACGGCATCCCTTGCGAACGACGTAGTTCAATGAAGTCGACGAGAATGATGGAATTTCGCACGATGATGCCTGCGCCGGCGATAAACCCGATCATGGAAGTGGCCGTAAAGAATGCACCCATCATCGCGTGGGCAGGGATGATTCCCACTAGGGTGAGTGGAATCGGCGCCATGATGGCGAGCGGAGTCTTGAAGCTCTTGAACCAGCCGACGACCAGTACGTAAATCAGAACTAGTACGGCTGCGAAGGCCAAACCCAAGTCACGGAACACTTCCACCGTAATGTGCCATTCACCGTCCCACTTCATTGAGTAGCAGTCGGTGCGTTCGGGCATCGTGGTGCCTTTGTATTGCTTGACTGAGTAGCCGTCGGGCAGTTTTAGCTTGTCGATGGCGTCGCTCATCTTGCCGATGGCATAGACCGGGCTTTCCTCTTCGCCGGCAACGTCACCAGTCACATAGACAACTGGCTGCAGATTCTTGCGGTAGACACTGGTGTCAATCGTGGTCTGGTTGAGGGTCGTGAGTTCCTGCAACGCAATCTGGCCACCATTTGGAGTTGGCAGCTTCAGGTTGGCAAGATCCTGAATGCTGGAACGGTCGGACCGCGAGAGGCGGACCTGAATTGGAATATCCTCGCGCGAATGCTGATCGTGAAGCAGGCCTGCGTCAGCACCCCCTAGGCCGATCTGCAAGGCACGCGTTACGTCGGCAGCGGAAATGCCGTGCAAGGAAGCTTTATCAAGATCGACCTTGAGGTCGTACTTCGTCTGCGGATCCTCGACGTACCAATCGACATCCACTACACCCGGTGTTTGCTGAAAGACCTGCTTGATCTGACTGGCCAGTTGGATTTGCCCGTTGTAGTCGGGTCCATAGACTTCGGCGACGAGCGTCTCCAACACTGGAGGACCCGGCGGGACTTCGGCTACTTTGATCCGGGCTCCGAATGGAGCGGCAAGTTTGACAAGTTCCGCGCGAAGGCGGCGCGCGATTTCGTGGCTCTGAGCTTTGCGATCATGCCTGGACCGCAGATTGACCTGGATGTCGGCTTGATTCGGTTGACGGCGCAGGAAGTAATGCCGCACCAGCCCATTGAAGTTATAGGGACCGGATGTGCCCGAGTAGACCTGATAATTCGTGACCTCGGGCTGCTGCCCAAGATACTGTCCCAGTGTTTGCGCGACCCGAGTCGTCTGTTCGAGTGGCGTGCCATCGGGCATGTCGATGATCACTTGAAATTCGCTCTTGTTGTCGAAGGGCAGCATCTTCACGCGAACCCACTTCAGCGGAACGAACGTGATGGCTGCCAGTAGAAGAACAACTACGCCGCCCAGAAAGTACCAGCGCCTCTTCGTGTCGAGGATCAAGGGGTTCATGATCTTTCGATAGAGACGTGTGGCCCATCCTTCGGCTTCGTGGTGTTTGTTGCCGCCATCATCTGCGTAGTGACGCAGGAGTCGAAGGGCAGCCCATGGGGACACGACGAAGGCGACGATCAGCGAGAACACCATTGCGGCTGAGGCGCCGACGGGAATGGGTCGCATGTACGGCCCCATCAAGCCGCGAACGAAGGCCATGGGCAAGATCGCGGCGATCACGGCGAACGTTGCCAGAATTGTAGGGTTGCCCACTTCATCGACCGCTTCCACCGCAACATCGACCAGCGAGCGACCACGGCTCCCGGGGAGGCGGAAGTGTCGCACGATGTTTTCGACGACAACGATTGCATCATCGACAAGAATTCCGATGGAGAAAATTAGGGCGAATAACGTGACGCGGTTGAGTGTGTATCCGAAGAGATAGAAGATGGCAAGCGTAAGCGCCAGAGTCACCGGCACGGCAAGCAGAACGACACCCGACTCGCGCCAACCTAGAGCAAGCGCGATCAGAAGAGTTACAGAAAGAGTGGCGATAAAAAGATGTTTCAGAAGCTCGTCTGATTTATCTTTCGCCGTCTCGCCGTAATTCCGGGTGACTGTGACATTCAGATCCGGCGGCAACAGGTAGTCGCGCAAGTCGCTCACCTTCTGCAACACGTTTTCGGCAATGACGCTTGCGTTAGTGCTTTTGCGCTTGGCCAGCGTAATGGTCACTGCGGGATACACTGGGTTGGCGGGCTGCCCAGAGGTGCCCTTGGCATCGGCAAAAAGGACGTAGTTATCGGGCTCGGCAGGACCATCTTCGAGTTTCTCAACGACATCGCGCAGATAAACCGGCCGTCCTCCGTGGACTCCAACCACTACCTGCTTCAGATCGTCGGCGTGGGTGAAGAACAGTCCAGCCTCCACCTGGAACTCGCGGTTGTCGCGGGCGAAGCTACCGGCCTGTCCGCGCGTGTTGGCACCCTGCAACTGGCCGACGACCGCTCCCGGCGTGAGGCCATAAGCGGCCAGACGCTGTGTATCGAGTACGACCCGCACCTGCCTTGGCTGACCGCCGATGATTGCCGTTTCGGAAATGTCATCCAGCTTCTTCAGCGAGTTTTCCAACTCCCCGGCAACGCGACGCAGACGGTAGGAGTCATAGTTCTGGCCCCACAGGGTAAGGGCTATGATGGGAACGTTATCGATCGAGCGGACTTTGATGACTGGCTGCGATACTCCGGGCGGAATGCGGTCGAAATTGGAATACAGCTTGTTGTAGGTCTGGATGATTGCGTCTTCTTCTTTGGTTCCGACGTAGAAGCGCACGATCAGCATGCTCATGCCGGGATGGCTGATCGAATAGATGTACTCGACACCCGGAACCTCACGCAGCAGCTTCTCCATGGGCAGACTGACGCGCTGCGCGACTTCCTGCGAGGAGGCTCCTGGCATTTGCACGAAGACGTCAAGCATCGGAACCACGATCTGCGGCTCCTCTTCGCGTGGCGTCTGGAGGATGGCGAAGGCCCCCAGCAGCAGTGCCGCAACGATGACCAGTGGCGTGAGCTTGGAATCGATGAAGGCATGCGCAACCTTGCCCGCCAGGCGCAAGACAGCGTGCCCATTGTCTTCCGGTTGCGGATTATTCTTGGGAATACTCATCTTCTTCTCTCGTATTTCTCACCGGATCAGTTAGCGCGACTCGATCTTCTTGCCGCTGAGTTCCCGGTTATCCGGATCTGCAATCAAGGTTTCGCCGGCCTGCAGTCCGGCAAGCACTTCGACCTGGGCTGCCGATGTTTTGCCCAGCGTGATGTAGCGCAGACCCGCGACTCTGTTCTGGTCCAGGACATAGATGCCCTGGAGTTGGCCGCGCTCGACAACGGCGGTACGCGGGATCAACAGCGCGGTTCGTTCTCCCCGACCGAACTGGGCACAACCGAAGAGACCGGATCTTAGCGACGGATCGGACGGCAGTTCGACTTTCACCAGGAAGCTGCGGCTAGCCGGGTCTGCGGCAGGGACGATCTCCACGACTCTTCCCTTGAGTTCGCGATCGCCAAGGGCATCTATCGAAACCGAAGTCTGCTGTCCCTGGCGCACATACCGCAGATCGGTCTCGTTCACCGTTACTTCCAGACGATAGCGACGCAGGTCTTCGATGGTGAAGATCGGCATGCCGGGACTGGCAAGCGTTCCGACATCGGCTTTCTTCTCTGTCACGAGACCGTCGAATGGAGCCACGATGTGCGTATAAGAGAGGGCCGTGCGAGCTTGCTGGAGCGCAGCTTTCGCCTGGGCTTGGCCGGCACGGGCCATTTCGCGGCGTGCTTGCGCGGCTTGGTATCGGGCTTTGATCTCGTCAAATTCCTGCGGGCTGACAGATTTCTTCTCAAAAAGAGTTTGGTAACGATTGAAGGTCGCTTCGGCGAGCGCGAAGTCGGATTCCGATGCAGTGATCTCCTGTTGAGCTGCCAGATCGGCTGCCGTGGCGCGGTCCAAAGCTGCGCGGGGTTGCGCCTCGTCAATGACGGCAAGAATCTGCCCGCGTTGAACGCGTTCTCCCTCACGCGCACGGATCTCGACGATGTTGCCCATCATTTGCGCTGCCAGTTGGCTAGTCTCCGCGGCGCGCAGCGTTCCCACCGCCTCGACCACATCGGGGATGTTGGCCGATTGCGCGGAAACAGTCGAAACATTGCTGACTGTCTCTGGCGCGGCGCTGACGCTCTCGTGTTCGTTGGAACATCCGACAAAGGTCAGGACGCCAAGAACCAGAGTTCCAGCTCCTGCGAGAATAAGTCTCATACTTGTTTTGCCTTTTTTGGAAAGAATCGGATTCATGGCATAACCACCGGGGACTGCAGATTCAAAGTGCCGCTCGCCAACTCCAGGTTGGCGTAGCTGATGCGAAACTGAAAGACCGCCTGCCAGTAGTCGGCCTGGCTCCGACGGGAGGCTTCTTCTGAGCCCAGCAGGTCGGTGATCGTAATCAAGCCACCGTCGTAGCGATCCTGATTAATGCGGAAGCTCTCTTGCGCCTGAGTGATCGCGGTACGAGCGACTTCTACCTGCTGTCGAGTCGCGTCTTGATCGTAATAAGCTTGCCGAACTTCGAGTCGAACGGCATCGCTGGCAGCCTGCTTCAGAGCTGCGATTTTTTCCGCGTTGGCGCGCTCGCGAGATAGCGCAGCCCGCCTGGCACCACCCTGGAATAAGTCGATTTGAAGCTCGATTCCTCCCAGCCAGTTGTTTCCACCGCCTCCAGCAAGGAACGTCGGATTATCCAGTTCCCAGCCGGCAAAGGCATTCAAGCGCGGACCAAAAGACGACTTGGCAATCGCCGCACTCAGTTCCTGCGCCGATTGCTGAGCTTCGATCCGCTTGAGATCGGAACGGGTCGTGAGCGCCTTCTCCTCCAGTTCGGGCAGTGGAGCCGCCGCAAGAGTCTTCTCCGCAAACGAGTCCGCAATCTGGTACTGAGCATTAGCCGACGCGCCCATGGAAGTGTTGAGCTGAGCCCGCGCCAGTTCCACATTGTTTCGCGCACGAATCAGCTCTTGTTCGCGGCTGGCCAAGCGTACTTTGGCGCTGAGTAAGTCAGACTCTACTACCAACCCTGCATCGAACCGGACTTGGCTGCGATCCATGATCGAGTTGGCGGTCTTCTCGGCTTGTTCGGCGACCTCCAACTGCTTTGAGGCAAGCAGCACGCCGTAATAAGACTGCACGACCCGGAACAAGATCTCCTGGTCGGTACGCTCCAGCTGGTAACTTGCGGCAACATTCATTTCCTTGGCGCGATTGATTCCGTGCCACGAAGCAAAGGAATCGAACAGGTTCCAGGTTCCGCCAAAACGCGTCGAAAAGTTTCCGTATGGCAAAGGGCTGTTCAGCTTGTTTAGCGGCGGAGCGAAGTTGTCGGCTGTGAAGCGCTGCTGCCGAAGCTTGCTGCCGAAGACATAAACCGGATCGTCGCCCCGGGTTGCCAGTTCAGAGAACGTGACGTGCGGCATAAGAAATGATCGCGCTTCCTGCACTCCGGCCGCCGATGCTTTTTTGTCGGCCAGTGCGGCTTTGCGGAGCGGGTTCTTTTCCAGTGCGAGGCTGGCGGCCTGTTGTAATGAAAGGGGGGAAGGCTCGGCCGCTCCCTGGGAGAATGACTTCGCAGCCAAGCAGAGCAACAGTGCAATCAGGATGAATGAAGAAATGCGACGAGCATCGACACTCATGTGGGCACGACCTATTGGCAAAGAATCTTGACCTTTTATTTCCATCGTCTTCTTTGAGAAGGTTCTAACGCGGTGATTCAAATCACTTTGGCGGTTCCCTGAGAGGCCCAAATCAGGAATCTCTCATCCACGGGTTTCTGCCGGTTCGGCCGGATTCACCCACTCCGTCTTCTCTGCAACAATCTCGAATGTGGTGTGGAAAGCCGCCGTCCTCTGCACCATCGCCCCAACGGAACAATACTTCTCTTCCGACAAGTGAATTGCCTGTTCGATTGCCGATGCGTCGATGTCGAACCCACGAACGACGTGATGAATGCGCACGTTGGTAAAGACCTGCGGTGGACGCTCGGCCTGGTCGGCTTCCACGCGCACCTCGTAGCCCGTCACTTTCTGACGGTACTTCTGTCGGAGGATGGTGATCACGTCGAACGCCGTGCATCCGGCGAGTCCGGCCGCAACTAGCTCAATGGGCTTCGGCCCCGTGCCCCCGGCACTGTCGTCGAGTAAGAAGAAATGCTCGCTGCCGGTGTGTGCCACGAATTGTCTCTGTTGGCTCAGTGGCTGCGTAAGCTCCACTTTTGCGGAAATCATGGTGTTCTCCCTTTCTGGCTTCTCTATCGGCCTGCCATAGCAATAAATGCAATCCGCGGGATTTCGTTACAGGAGAAAAAGGCGGGAAGGTGAAGCTGGTGCAGAAATGGCTAAAGTGCTGTGCTGCAATTACTTTCCGCTGGCGGCAAGCGCTCGGCTATAGGTTGCCAGAAGCTGTTTTCTAAGACTCGCGGCCTTGGCCTGATCCGGGCAATCCTGAGGAGATTGTTGGCACGTGTGGATGGACGCTTTCAAGCTATCGAGAAACTTCTTGCATGGCTTGCAGCCCTCGATGTGCGCTTCGATTTCCTCACAGGAAAAGTCGTCCAGTTCACCATCGAGGTAATCGGAAAGCCCGGCAAACATTTTGCGGCAGTTTCCTTTGCGCGCGGGAGTAGCGGAAGAGTGTTGGGAACTGCCTGAATGCTCTTCTTTCTGCAGTTCTCTTCGCACAAACAAACGGGCTCGATGAAGCCGGATACGAATCGTTCCCGGACGCAAGCCGGTAATTTCTCCCGCCTCTTCGTCAGTGAAGCCCTCCATATCACGAAGAACGAGAACGATGCGGTAATGTGGAGGCAGACCGCGGATCGCCTCTCGCAACCGCTGGGACTGTTCGCCTCGAATCGTCGAGTTCTCGGGATTGGGATTCGATGAACTTTCCAGTTGTTCCAGCTCTTCGCGATCCGGCATCAATTCGTCGAGAGAAAGTTCTTGTCTGGGCGCGAATTTGCTTTTACGGCGGCTCATCAGACAACGATTCTTGGCCACTGTGTATAACCATTTCGCCAAGGCCCGGGAGTTGTCGAACTTTGGCAGGTACGGAATTGCCTTGAACAGCACTTCCTGCGTTGTGTCCTCCGCATCCTCCCGATGGCCGCAGAACCGCATACCGAAAGCGAATACCGCCTGCTGCAGGAGTGCGATCGCTCCCCCGACGGCGTTCTCATCGCCTTCTCTTAACAGGTCGACAGCTTGCTCGATGTCGGATCGCACTCCAAGACTCCTTGGCGCATTTTCTATATTACTGTATAATTATATAGTGTTTTAGGGGGGCTACAAAAAAGGGAATCGCAATGCTGCACGACAAGATCATAGACTTGGTGGCTCGCCGATTTCAGATTTTAAGCGAGCCTTGCCGCTTACGAATACTTCGATCTCTTCAAGACCGGGCAATGACCGTCGGCGAAATCGTCGACCATCTTGACGGGAATCAACCCAACATCTCCAAGCACCTGCAAATTCTGTTTGACGCGGGTCTAGTAGGCCGCAAGCGCTCAGGAAATAGCATCTTCTATAGCATTGCCGATCCCGTAGTTTTCAAACTATGCGAACTGGTCTGCCGCAGCACGGCGCGCCAGGCGGCCTCTCTGCACAGATATGCTCTCCCGAGGTCCGGCCTAGCACCCCATCGGCGAACGAGGACGGGGTCGTTTCAAGGAGCGAACTGATGCATGATTGGGCATGGATGATCGTTGTAATTGTCGCCTACCTCGTTTTGACTCAATGGCTCCTACCGAAGCTCGGAGTGCCAACTTGACAGAGCAACTCCTGTTCCGTCGAGTCTCGACGGAAAACGAAATCCCCAGATGGACCAAAGGGCTGATACACACGTTTGCGCGAACCAAATTATTCCTCATGAACAGCAAGAATCTCTTTTTTATAGGGCTGATCCTGTCGGCTACCGGCCTAATCTCACCTCCCGTCGCGCTCTTGGCGGGTTGATTTATGGCCTTTCATTGATTCACCCTTACCAACTGGATGCGAAAAAACTTGCTGCCTTTTTGTTGCAGGCTTCGATCGTAGCGCTGGGCTGGGAATGAATCTACGCGAGGTCGTGCGGGTAGGACGTTCAGGCTTTCTTTACAGAGCTATTGGCATCAGCTTTGCACTTTTGCTCGGTCTCGCACTCGGACGCCTTAAGGTCCCGAACACTTCCGCTCTCTTGATCAGCGCCGGCACCGCAATTTGTGGTGGCAGTGCAATTGCTGCGGTAGGACCGGTGGTGAACGCGGGCGAGGAGGAAATGGCAGTATCGCTGGGACTGTCTTCGTACTCAATTCTGTGGCGCTTTTTCTGTTTCCTGTGGTGGGCTATGCCCAGCATCTCTCGCAGGCTCAATTTGGACTTTGGTCCGCACTGGCCATTCATGACACCAGTTCGGTAGTCGGCGCGACAGCCAAGTACGGACCTCAGGCACTCATGATCGGGACCACTATCAAGCTCGCACGAGCCCTTTGGATCGTGCCTCTGGCGTTTATACTTGCCCTTTTCAAACGCGGCAAGGCCACGATCAAGTGACCATGGTTCATCCTTCTTTTTTGTCTGGCCGCTCTTGCCGGGACATACCTGCCGATGTTTGCAAGCTTCTACCCTAGGCTGGCTTCGCTTCGCAAGATAGGTTTAACTGTCACTCTGTATCTGATTGGCTCTGGTATCTCAAGGTCGACGCTAAAGCAAGTTGGTTTACGTCCACTCCCGCAAGGACGCATTTCTCAGGAAGTACGGGCCGCAACTCGTCGCCACAAAGCAGATGGAGTTGCCGCTACCCGCTTGAGGTTGGGCATTGCACAGATGCGGTTCGTTCGCGGGGACATCGAGCTTGTCTTGCGAAATCATGTGGCCATGTGATGCCAGTCACACGAAACCATGCTTGAGCGGCATAGGATGTGGCTGGAGACTA
>Ga0335076_10001764_pt1 | contig 21084 bp, 19 predicted proteins | sample Lox_Sample_25_FD_206717 | JGI IMG/M metagenome (GOLD analysis project Ga0335076, IMG submission 206717) | Soil microbial communities from Loxahatchee National Wildlife Refuge, Florida, United States - Lox_Sample_2.5 | ecosystem: Environmental > Terrestrial > Soil > Wetlands | place: USA...
ACATTCTCGTCCTGTTGATGCCTAGCGTGTCGCTGGCCGAACCGCTGATGCGGCTGACGCTGGTGTCAGGCGCGGAATGGGGCATCACGCTCGCCGACATCTTGCTGGCGCTCGGCGTGCTGATGTTGCTGTTCGAGATCATCAAGGGCGCGCGACCCGGCGCAAAATACCTCACCGATCACTTGCTGTCGTTCGTTGTGTTCGGCGCGGCCGCGGCGCAATTCCTGCTCTGGCCGAAATTCGGCACCTCGACTTATTTTCTCCTGGCCATGATGTCGGCTTCCGATTTCCTGTCGGGCGTGGCGTTGCACGTGAAGCGCGGCGGCGCCCAGGTTGCCGCAGCTCCGTCCCTGCGCGCCGCGCGCAGGGCTGAGCCGGTCGAGCCGCCCATCGCAGCCGAGCCGGCCAAGCCCGCCGAGGAGCCGCAACTCGAACCCGCGCCCGCGCCGTCCGCGGCCTCGATGGCCGAATCCGTACTGATGGACCATCCACTGAAGGCTTCCCAGTCGGCCACAGGATCTGGCGAACCGTCGTCCTCTCCGGCCTCGCCCGAATTGCAGCCGACCAGAGGCTCACAGAGCTCGCCCGAGGGGCCGCAGCGCTGAGTCAGGCGACCTGCCTCGTCTGGAGGCCGGCACTGACGCTGCTCCGCTGGCCCGCGCGATAGGCGCTCATCGCATCTGCGGGCGCGGCGCGCCGGAGGGAACGGGTTTGCGGCAGCTGCTCGGCGGTTGCGATCAATTGTGCCACGAAGCTCGGATCAGGCCGGGGAGCAGCGAAACTGCGAGTCCCGTGCGGCCGAGGCGCGAGGGGGACAAGCGCGACCGGGAGCGAGGCGACCTCTTCAAAGATGCCGTCCTCCACGACCTGTTCGTCATTAACGGACATTTGCAAACCGTCACATTCTGGGACACCCGGCCCCGCTGCGGTTTGACTTCCGCAAGGAGCGTGCCGTTTCCGACCTGTTCGCGCCCAGACAGCGATCGAACGTGGTTTCCGGATTATTTATGAACTTGGCCTACGGTCGGAGGCGGCAACCGGCTCTGCTCTCACTGCGCCGAAAATCAACAGTGTCCTGAAACGAGGCAATCGTGACATCAGCCCCGCCCGACACCGAGACCATCCTGGCCTGCCTTGGACAGGCCGCCTTCGTGTGGGAGCTCGCAAGCGACACCATCAGCTGGAGCGAGCATATCGGGACGGTCTTTCCCGACATTCCGCCGGCCTTGCTTGCAAGCGGGGCTGAGTTTGCAAAGCTGATCGAGCCGAAGGGATCGATCCGGGCCGACGCGCTGGGTCTGTCGCCGCCCGTGCATGGCGGCGACGGTGTTCCGTATCGGATCGAATATGGCGTGAGGGCGGCGAGCTCCGCGCCGATGCTCTGGATCGAGGAGACCGGCTCCTGGTTTGCCGGCCCCGACGGCCGGCCGGTGCGCGCGCAAGGCATCGTCCGGATCGACAACGAGCGCCACGCCCGCGACGAGCAGCTGATCAAGCTGTCGCGGCACGATCCCTTGACCGGGGAGCTCAACCGCACGCATCTGGTTGCGGCGCTGGCAGAGGCGATCGAGGAAGCCCAGCGCTATCGCTGCACCTCGGCCTTCATGCTGCTCGGCATCGACCATCTGGCGCGCATCAATGACGCCTTCGGCTTCGATGTCGCGGACGCCGTGATTTCGGAAGTCGCGCGACGCATTCGCATGCGCCTGCGCGGCGGCGATGTACTCGGCCGCTTCTCCGGCAACAAGTTCGGGCTGATCCTCAAGAACTGCACGGTCGACGACATGAACGCCGCCGCCGAACGTTTCCTTGCCGGCATTCGCGACGAGGTGGTGCCGACGCGATCGGGTCCGGTTTCCGTCACCGCCTCGATCGGCGCCGTCAGCGTGCCGCGCCATGCGCGCGCGGCCGAGGAAGCCATCAACCGCGCCCATGAGACGCTCGACGGCGCCAAGCGCCGCCGCGCCGGATCGTTCGCGGCCTGGCGTCCCAACGTCGAGCGCGACGCCCAGCGCCGCGTCAACATCCGCGTCACCGACGAGATCGTCACCGCGCTCAACGAGCGGCGCATCGTCATGGCCTATGAGCCGGTGGTGACGGCGGCCTCGCGCGACATCGCTTTCTACGAATGCCTGGTGCGCATGGAGCAGAATGGCGGGCGCGTGCTGCTCGCCCCCGATATCGTGCCGGTTGCCGAGCGGCTCGGCCTGATCCGGCTTGTCGATCACCGCGTGCTCGAGCTTGTGGTCGGCGAGCTTGCCAATTCGCCCGGTGTTGCGCTGAGCCTCAATATCTCGCCCGATACCACGATGGATCCGGATTGGTGGGCCGGAATCGAGTCCATGATGCGTGCCCATCCCGGCATCGCCGAGCGGCTGATCGTCGAGATTACCGAAACGGTGGCGATCCACGATCTCGACGACGTGCGCAGCTTCGTCACGCGGCTGAAGAATTTCGGCAGCCGCATCGCCATCGACGATTTCGGCGCGGGCTACACCTCGTTCCGCAATCTGCGCAAGCTTGGCGTGGACATCGTGAAGATCGACGGCGCCTTTGTGCAGAACGTCGCGCGTTCGGCGGACGACCGCGCTTTCGTGCAGACGCTGATCGATCTCGCGCGGCGCCTCGACATCGAGACGGTCGCCGAATGGGTGCAGGACGAGGAGGCGGCCAGTCTCTTGCGCGACTGGGGTTGCGATTACATCCAGGGCCGATTGATCGGGCTTGCCGCCGCCGAACGGCCGTGGGCGCCGCGCTCCGAGACGTCGCTGCCGGCTGCGGGGTAGTTCCCGGTTTCGCGCGGTGTATCCCCCGTTTTCTGCGGCCTGAAATCCGTCCTTCCACGTGACTCCGGGCTATGTGTCGCAGCTTGAGCGCGGCGACAAGACTCCCAAAGGTCCGGCCTTGGTGCTTCTCGACGTGATCCGCCGCAAAGGCGTCAACGCGATCCTGTGAACCGGCTTCGCCGCACAATATTCGCCGCGCGCGGGCCTCACTCTTCCTTCTTCGGCTCTTTCGACAAGCGGTCGAGACGGTCCTGCATATCCTTCATCTGGCGGCGCAGGTCGTCGATATTGTCGCCATCGGCGGATGCGGCCTCCGGGGCCTTCTCGTCGCCCGTGCCGCCGCGCGGGGCGAATGGCTTGAACATCGAGAAGGTCTTTTCGAACAGCTCCATGTTGCGGCGGACCTGCTCCTCGAGCGGCGCGAACGGCGTGCCGCTCAATGTGCTCGCGAGCTGTTTGCGGAACTTTTCCTGCTCGCGCGTCAGCGTGTCGATCGATTGCTCCAGATATTTCGGCACCACCATCTGCATGCTGTCGCCGTAGAAGCGGATCAACTGCCTGAGGAATGTCGTCGGCAGGAGGTTCTGGCCGGCCTTGTTTTCCTGCTCGAAGATGATTTGCGCGAGCACCGAGCGGGTGATGTCGTCACCGGTCTTGGCATCGTAGACGAGAAAATCCTCGCCCTCCTTCACCATCGCCGCCAGATCCTCCAGCGTCACATAGGTGCTGGTACCGGTATTATAGAGCCTTCGGTTTGCGTATTTTTTGATGGTGGTGGGTTGGTCAGATTTCGCCATGGAACTCACACCTGCAAAACCGAGGGACAAGACCCCCACGGCATCGCCGCAGGGCGGAATGCAACAAAATAAGCATTTTCAAAGGGGTTCGGCTACCGTTTTGTGCACCACGGTTAATTTGGGTGCATTTTATGTTGCGCGGTATGTTGCGGAGCATCCCGGTAGGGGCGCTGCGGCCTGCGTTTTGCGATCTCCAGATCGGCTTCGTGGACTTGCAAGTGGTCCCGCCGCTTCCCGCGAGCAGCCCTCTCGGCAAGGCGCGCCGATGTGATGGCGAGTTGCGCAAAACTTCACCAGCGGGGAATTGACATGCCGCAAACACGTTAACAGGATGGGATGAGAGACTGGCTTGCCATTCCGGCGCCCGCCATCGAAAAAAACTCAAGCAACTAGGAGATGTCCATGTCAGACGATGTTGTCATCGTCAGCGCCGCCCGCACCGCGGTCGGAAGCTTCAACGGTGCGTTCGGTACGCTACCGGCCCACGATCTCGGCGCTGTCGCGATCAAGGCCGCGCTTCAGCGCGCCGGTGTCGAACCCGCCCGCGTCTCCGAAGTGATCATGGGCCAGATCCTCACGGCCGCGCAGGGCCAGAACCCGGCCCGCCAGGCTTCGATCGCCGCCGGCATTCCAGTGGAAAGCCCGGCCTGGGGGGTCAACCAGCTCTGCGGTTCGGGCCTGCGCTCGGTCGCGCTCGGCTATCAGGCGCTGCTCAACGGCGATTCCGAGATCGTCGTCGCCGGCGGCCAGGAATCCATGAGCATGGCGCCGCACGCCCAGTATCTGCGTGGCGGCGTCAAGATGGGCTCGCTCGAGCTCGTCGACACCATGATCAAGGACGGGTTGTGGGATGCCTTCAACGGCTATCACATGGGCAACACCGCGGAGAACGTTGCCAAGCAATATCAGATTACGCGTGCGCAGCAGGACGAGTTCGCGGTCGCTTCCCAACAAAAGGCCGAGGCCGCGCAGAAGGCCGGCAAGTTCAAGGACGAGATCGTCCCGGTCACCATCAAGACGCGCAAAGGCGATGTCGTCGTCGACACCGACGAGTATCCGCGTCACGGCGCCACGCTCGATGCCATGAGCAAGCTCAGGCCGGCCTTCGAGAAGGACGGCACCGTGACGGCCGGCAGTGCATCGGGCATCAATGACGGCGCCGCCGCCGTGGTGCTGATGACCGCCAAGCAGGCGGCCAAGGAAGGCAGGAAGCCGCTCGCGCGCATTGTGTCGTGGGGCCAGGCCGGTGTCGATCCGAAGATCATGGGAACCGGTCCGATCCCCGCGTCGCGCACCGCGCTGAAGAAGGCCGGCTGGAGCATCAGCGACCTCGATCTGATCGAGGCCAACGAAGCTTTTGCCGCACAGGCCTGCGCCGTCAACAAGGACCTCGGCTGGGATACCTCGAAGGTGAACGTCAATGGCGGCGCGATCGCGATCGGTCATCCGATCGGCGCGTCCGGCGCGCGCGTGCTGGTGACATTGCTGCACGAGATGCAGAAGCGTAATTCCAAGAAGGGCCTGGCCACGCTCTGCATCGGCGGCGGCATGGGCATCGCGATGTGCCTTGCGCGCGATTAAAAAGGTGGCAGCGATTGCGAAAGAACTGCTCTTCGCAACTGCACAGCGCTAAACTAAAGAGACTACGCCCGGCGACATTGCCGGGCGCTTTGTTCTTGATGTTGGTCAAACGGCCCGCATAATCCCGCAGTTACATAACAAGCGTCGCACAAAGACGCGCGGTTGATGGAAACGCCAGGAGAAGGAATGTTGTCATGGCACGTGTTGCGTTGGTCACCGGAGGAACGCGAGGCATCGGCGCTGCGATCAGCAAGGCGCTGAAGGCCGCCGGCTACAAAGTCGCTGCCAGCTATGCCGGCAACGATGCCGCCGCCGAGAAGTTCAAGGCCGAGACGGGCATCCCCGTCTATAAATGGGACGTCGCCTCCTTCGATGCTTGCGCAGCCGGCATCAAGAAGGTCGAGGCCGAGATCGGACCGGTCGATGTGCTGGTCAACAATGCCGGCATCACCCGCGACGGCGCCTTCCACAAGATGACGCTCGAGCAGTGGAACGCCGTGATCAACACCAATCTCGGCTCGCTGTTCAATATGTGCCGCCAGGTCATCGAGGGCATGCGTGCGCGAAAATTCGGCCGCATCATCAATATCTCCTCGATCAACGGCCAGAAGGGCCAGTTCGGCCAGACCAACTATTCCGCGGCAAAAGCCGGCGAAATCGGTTTCACCAAGGCACTCGCGCTGGAAAACGCCAAGGGCGGTATCACCGTGAACGCGATCTGCCCCGGCTATATCAACACCGAGATGGTGCAGGCGGTGCCGAAGGAGGTGTTGGAGAAATCCATTCTTCCGTTGATTCCGGTCGGCCGCCTCGGCGAGCCCGAAGAGATCGCCCGCGCCGTCGTCTTCCTCGCCGCCGATGAGGCCGGCGCCATCACCGGCTCGACGCTGTCGGTCAATGGCGGCCAGTATATGGTGTGATTTTCCTCGTCCTTGCGAGGTGTGGTAGCGACGAAGCGATCCGGTTTCGCAAATGATGCTGGATTGCTTCGCGCAGCCTGTCATCGGGCCGCGCTTCGCGCGGACCCGTTAGTGCGCAATGACGAGTCTCATGTCGCCCCGTACCGCGACCTTGATCGGACTGACCGCGATCCTGATGTGGTCGCTGCTGTCGGTGCTCACGGTCGCGACGGGAAAAATTCCTCCGTTCCAGCTCGCGGCGATGACGTTTGCGATCGGCGCGTTGGTGGGCGTGCTGACCTGGATCGGGAGAGGCGAGGCGGCGCAGGCGTTGCGGCAGCCGCTTGTTGCCTGGGTGGTCGGGGTGGGCGGGCTGTTCGGCTATCACGCGCTGTATTTCCTGGCGCTTCGCTACGCGCCGCCGGCAGAGGCGGGGCTCGTCAACTACCTCTGGCCGCTTTTGATCGTGCTGTTCTCCTCAGCGCTGCCGGGTGAACGGCTGGCGCCGCATCACGTGATCGGCGCCGTCCTCGGGCTTGTCGGTACGGTGCTCTTGTTTGCAGGCAATACCAGCGGCTTTGCACCGGGTCAGGTACCGGGCTTGATCGCGGCATTCATCGCAGCCTTTGTTTGGGCAACCTACTCGGTGTTGTCCCGCCGGCTGAAATCGGTGCCCACGGACGCGGTCGCGGGCTTTTGCGCAGCAACGGCACTGTTGGCAACGCTGGCGCATGAACTCATCGAAAGAACGGTGTGGCCGGAGACATCAGCGCAGTGGCTCGCTGTTGTCGCGCTGGGCATCGGGCCAGTGGGGGCCGCCTTCTACACCTGGGATATCGGCATGAAGCGCGGCGACATTCGCGTCCTGGGCGCGGCCTCCTATGCCACGCCGCTGCTCTCGACCGCATTTCTTGTTCTTGCGGGCTTTGCCAAGGCAAGCGCGAATATCGCCATCGCCGCCGCGCTGATCGCCGGCGGCGGCCTCATCGCGGCGAAGGATATGCTGCGCAAACGGTCGTAAGACCTCGGTTCGTCATTTCGGGGCGCGACGAAGTCGCGAGCCCTGCGGCCATGGATTCGGCGCCTGCGCCTTACGGCGCATCCCGAATGACATCAGAGACAAGGCTTCCAGCCTGTCGGCGCCATCTCGAAACTGGCGAACTCGAATCCCGGCGCCACCGTGCATCCGACCAGGGTCCAGTCGCCGGTCGTTTCGGCGCTCTGCCAGGCCGATGGCGGCACGATCGCCTGCGGCCGCTCGCCCGTTGCAAGATCGGGCCCGAGCCTGACCGTGTGCTGCGTGCAGCCCTCATGCGCGATCAGCAGGGTCAGCGCGCTTCCCGCATAAAAGTGCCAGATCTCCGCCGCATCGATCCGGTGCCAGTGCGAACGCTCGCCCCTCGCAAGCAGGAAATAGATCGACGTCGAGCAGGCGCGACCCCGCTGATCGCAGCGTTGATCGCGAAACGTCTCGCGATAATAGCCCCCCTCCGGATGCGGTCGGAGTTCGAGACGCGCGATGATGTCGGCCGCCGTCGGTTGGTTTGGCATCAGGACTTGTTCTTGCGTTCGCGCAGTTCGCCGAACACGTCGGGAGCGCTCGCGCCCTTCATGTGAAGCTTGGCTGCGACCTGCGGATCGTCCGCGCGCAGAAACACATTGGCTTTCTTCTCCTCGCCGAGCAGGGAGGGGACCGTCGCCTTGTTTTCCGCCCGCAGCCTGGTCACCTGTTCCGCGCGCGCCCTGAGCGCCGGATTGTCGGAATCGACTGTGAGCGCGAACTTGACGTTGGATGCGGTATATTCGTGACCGCAATAAAGCCTGAAATCGTCGGGCAGCGCCCTGAGCTTCAACAGCGAATCCCACATCATCGGATAGTTGCCCTCGAACACGCGCCCGCAACCGATCGAGAACAGCGTGTCGGCGGCAAACAGCGCCTTGTCATTGTCAAAGACGTAGGAGATGTGATCGAGCGTGTGACCCGGCGTTTCCAGCACCCGCGCCAAAAGGTTGCCGACCCTGACGACGTCGCCATTGCCGACCCGAAGATCGACATTGGCGATCTTGGCGGTCTTGTCGTGCGGGGCGACAACCCGGCAAGCGTATTTCTGCTTCAGCTCGGAGACGCCGCCGACATGGTCGTGATGGTGATGGGTGATCAGGATGTCCGTCAGCGTCCAGCCCTCGCGCTCCAGCGCCTTGATGATGGCGCCTGCTTCCGGCGCGTCGATCGAGGCGGTGGCCTTGGTCGCGGGATCGTGAATCAAATAGCCGAAATTGTCGGACAGGCATGTGAAGGTGCGAATCTCGGCGGCCATGATGTCTCCGTCTCGAAATCAACGCGCGCGGGGCTTGCTGTGCCGAAGAGATATGGCGTTAACGCTGATGAGGCAATGCAATATTCCGCGCGCCCCGTGCCGTAGCGCCATGTTAGATTAGTGTCATGAACATCGATGTCATCGATCTCCGCGACTTCTATTCGCAGCGCCTCGGCATCGTGGCGCGGCTGTTGATCAACCGCGGCATCAGGGAACGCTGGCCGAACGCCGGGAACCAGCGCGTGCTCGGCATCGGCTATCCCACGCCCTATCTCGGACTTTTTCGTGAAGACTCCGAGCGCTGCATCGCCTTCATGCCGGCGGCCCAGGGCGTATTGAAGTGGCCGACGGCGCGGCCGACGCTGGCGGCTCTGGTCGACGAATACGATCTGCCGCTGCCGGATTCCGCGGTCGACCGTGTCCTCCTGGTTCATGCTCTGGAGATGTCTGACGATCCCGAAGGGCTGCTGCGCGAGGTTTGGCGGGTGTTGGCGCCCTCCGGGCGCATGGTTGCGGTGATCCCGAACCGGCGCGGGGTCTGGACCCGCACCGACAAGACCCCGTTCGGGCACGGCCGGCCCTATTCGCGCTCGCAGATCACCCAGTTGTTGCGGCAGACCTGGTTCACGCCCACCGCATGGGGCGAAGCGCTGTTCGTGCCGCCGGTCGCAGGCGGCTGGTTCCTGCGCTCGGCGATGGCGTGGGAACGGGTCGGTGCCGCGCTCTCGCTGCCGGTTGCCGGCGTGCACATCGTGGAGGCCACAAAGCAGGTCTATCGCGCGATCCCCGCCAAGCGCGAACGCACGCGCCTGATCCCCGCGCTGCGGCCGGTGCTGGTGCCGTCGTCGTCGGGCGCGAGGATGAATGCAAACGGGGCGAGGTGATGTGCCACCCCGCCCCGTCGCGTGCAGTCCGTTCGGACGCCTAACGCCTACTCGTTCCCTGGATTGAAGTCCTCGCCGGGCGCTGCCGGCTGCGACTGGCCCACGCCCTCGGGGCGCGGGCCGCCATGCGGCCGACGCCGGCGCCGTGGGAAGCGATCGCCGCCGCCATTGCCCTCATAACCGCCCGTGCTGCCATTGATTTGCGGCTGCGGCCCGGTAATGAACGAGGGCAGGCGATCGACGCTGCCATTGTCCGGGATCGCCGGCTGCGGCTGCGGTTGCGGCTGATATTGCGGCTGCGGACGGTGCTCGCGCTCGCCGCGATCGCGGAACTCGCGCGGCTGTTGATCGCGCTGATAGGGCTGGCCCTCACGCTGCTGGTCGCGCATATAGGGCTGGGGCTGTTGCTGCACCGGCACGAAGCCGGGCTCCTGGCCAAAGCTCGAAAAATTCTCGCCCTCGTCGTCGCCGTCTTCGTTCAGCATCTCGTCGCTGCGCGGCTGCGCCTGCTGCTGGGGCTGGTTCTGGCGGAACTGCTCCTGGGCCGCGGCGATCAGGCGGAAATAGTGCTCGGCGTGCTGATAGTAATTCTCGGCGGCCACGGGATCGCCCGAGGAGCGCGCATCGCGTGCGAGCTGCAGATATTTCTCGGCGATATGGGAGGCGGGGCCGCGGATCTTGATGTCGGGGCCGTTTGACTCGAACACCCGGGTCATCGGGTTCTGGCCGCGCCGGTTCTGATTGTTTTGATTGCCCCGGTTGCGCATCCGCTTGTTGTTTTGACCGTTTCTCATGTCCTGCCTTTATTCCAGCCCAGAGTTAAAACCACCGAATCGGCGCCCTGTTCGAAACCGCCGAGCAGCCGGGCGCGTGAGTTTCACGCGTTCGGAGTCCCGACGCAGTTCCGATCAGTGCCGATTTCTTCAACCGTCGTCTTCAACAAAGACGCGTTCCCCACCGCCGACGTCACCGCCGGCGAACCTTCGTTCAGCCTGTCAAAACAAGCCCTGTTTTCTTGCGTAGGTCGTCAAGCGCAATATCAGGCTTTCGTTCGATTTGCGGTCGCAAGCGGCGCAGCTCATATAGCCATCGCGCTCGATTCGACCCGCGTTTCGGAACCTTTCACCCGGCGCGGCTGGCAGGGAAAACCCTGGAATTTGCCCGCTTCGTCTCGGGCCTCTGCACCGGTGTTGTGGCCGGAACGTAGTCGGTCCGAGCGAATATTCCAAGAGGTTTTTGCGTTCCAACCACCTTTTATCTCGGCATTTTTCGGCCCGCGACCGCCCGCGGGATACCCCCCAGGTCGATTTTGGGCAGCCCAACAAGCGTTAACTCGCCAGCCATCATAAAAGTTTCAATTGGGCCGCTTTGGCCCTGTCCGGCCTCCACGACCAGGACGCCGCCCTCCCTCAACAGCCGCGCGGCCTGCGGGATCAGGGCGCGGTAGGCCAGAAGGCCGTCCGCCCCGCCGTCGAGCGCCAGATATGGGTCATGGTCGCGGACCTCGGGCGGCAGGCTCCGGATGTCGGAGGTGCGGATGTAGGGCGGATTCGACACGATGAGATCGAACGAGCCTGAGAGCGCGGTGGCGTAGTCGCATCCGACGAACCCCGCGCGCCGCGCGAGCCCGAGAGCGGCGGCGTTGTCGCGGGCGGTCCGAAGCGCGCCCATGCTGATATCGGTGCCGATCCCGAAGGCCAGCGGCAGCTCGGACAAAAGCGCGAGCAGAATGGCTCCGGAGCCGGTCGCAATGTCGAGGATGCGCAAGGCTTCGTTCATTCCCGCTCTGCCGACAAGCTCGAGCGCAAACTCGACCACCGTTTCGGTATCGGGCCGCGGCACCAAAGTGTCGGTCGAGAGTTTTAGCGGCAGCGCCCAGAATTCCTTTTCGCCGGTGATGCGCGCAACCGGCTCGCCCGCGATCCGGCGCCGCGCGAACACCTCCAGCCGATCGGCCTCGGGCGCGGTGAGCTCGCGCGCGGCAGCTGCGATCAGGTCGGTGAGATCGAGGCCGAGCGCAGCGCCGACAAGCGCGCGCGCGTCGAGTTCGGGGCTATCGATGTCGGCGGATCTGAACCGCGCGGCGAGCGCGCGGCGTGCGGTCTCGATCGTCCGTCCGGCGAGAGGCGCATTCATTCGACGCCTCCACTGCCGCTGCGGCGTCGTGACGTCTTCGCTGTCGTCCCGGCGAAAGCCGGAACCCATACCGCGCAATCCATCTGCGGGGTCGTTTCGCCAGGCGACCTCCCGCAACCACAAGGGCCTGTGGTGATGGGTCCCGGCTCCGCGCCCGCCTGGCCGGGACGACAGATAGTGGTCACGCCGCAGCGCCTTGCGCTGCGAGCTGGGCGGCCTGATGCTCGGTCGTGAGCGCATCGATCAGTTCGCCCAGCGCCTCGCCCGACATCACCTGCGGCAATTTGTAGAGCGTGAGGTTGATGCGGTGGTCGGTGACGCGGCCTTGCGGGAAATTATAGGTGCGGATGCGCTCCGAGCGATCGCCCGAACCCACCTTCTCCTTGCGATCGGCGGAGCGCTGGGCATCGACGCGCTGGCGCTCGGCATCATAGATGCGCGAGCGCAGGATGTTCATCGCGGAGGCGCGGTTCTTGTGCTGCGACCGGCTGTCCTGCATGCTGACCACGATCCCGGTCGGGATGTGGGTGATGCGGATCGCCGATTCCGTCTTGTTGACATGCTGGCCGCCCGCGCCTTGCGCGCGCATGGTCTCGATCCTCAGATCCTCGTTCTTGATCTCGACATCGACATCCTCGACCTCCGGCAACACGGCCACGGTGGCGGCCGAGGTGTGGATGCGCCCCTGCGTCTCGGTGTCGGGCACGCGCTGGACGCGGTGCACGCCGGATTCGAATTTCAATTTCGCAAAGGCGCCGCGGCCTTTGACTTCGGCGATGATTTCCTTGTAGCCGCCCATGGTGCCGTCACTGGCCGAGATCACGTCGACGCTCCATCCCTGCAACGACGCAAAACGCTCATACATCCGGTACAGGTCGCCGGCAAACAGCGCCGCCTCGTCGCCGCCTGTGCCGGCGCGGATTTCCAGCATCACGTTGCGGTCGTCCATGGCGTCCTTGGGGAGCAACGCCAGGCGTATCTTTTGCGCCAGCTCGTCGCGGCGCGCCGCCAGCGTCTCGCGCTCGGTTTCCGCCATGGCGCGCATCTCCGCATCGGTTGCGGCATCCGATAGCAGCGCTTCGGTGTCGGCCAGCTCCTTGACGATTGCACGATAGGCCTTCACCGCCTCGATCAGCGGATTGAGCTCGGCGAGCTCGCGGGTGATCTGGACATATTTGTCGGAAGAAAGCTGGCCGAGGATTTGCGCCTCCAGCGACGCATGATGCGCCAGCAGTACGTCCAGTTTGGCCTCGGGGAGCATTGACATCGGTTTAATCTCAAACGGCGTGAAAGCGGGCAAGGCGGTGCAGCGTCAGCGTCGCTACAACGGCAGTCCCTCGGCTTCCGCAAACTCGGTCAATTTCTGGCGGATCGACACGCTGCCGGCCGGCTGGTCCAGAAGCGGCGCCATCATCGCTTCCGCCTTCCTGGCGTCGAGCTCGAGGATCAGGGCCTTCACCGGGCCGAGTGCGGTCGCCGACAGCGACAGCGAGCGGTAGCCCATCGCGACCAGCGCCAGCGCACCGATCGGTTTTGAGGCCATCTCGCCGCACAAGGAGGCGGATTTGTTGGCCGCCTTCGCCTTCCGCACGATGTCGCGCAGCGCGCGCAGGATCGGCGCGGACAGGGTGTCGAACCGCTCCGATACCTTGGCGTTGCCGCGATCGACGGCAAACAGGAATTGGAACAGATCGTTGGAGCCGACCGACACGAAATCCACACGCTTCAACAGCTCGTCGAGTTGATAGAGCAGCGCCGGAACCTCGACCATGGTGCCGACATCGATCCGCTCCGGCAGAGCGTGGCCGTGCTGGCGAAGATAAGTGAGCTCGCGCTCGACGATCGATTTCGCGGCATCGAATTCGGCAACGTCCGAGATCATCGGGAACATGATGCGCAGCGCCCGCCCGCCGCCGGCGCGGAGCAGCGCGCGGATCTGTCCGCGCAACAGGCCCGGCCGGTCGAGCCCGAGCCGGATCGCGCGCCAGCCGAGTGCCGGATTTTCCTCGACCACCGTCTCCATATAGGGCAGCGCCTTGTCGCCGCCAATGTCGAGCGTGCGGAAGGTGACGGGCTTGTCGCCGGCCGCATCGAGCACGGTGCGGTACAGCGCGAGCTGATCGCTGGAGCGCGGCAGGTTCGGCGATACCATGAACTGCAGCTCGGTGCGGAACAGGCCGATGCCGGCAGATCCGGTGTCCTCGATATGCGGCAGGTCGATGGTCAAGCCTGCGTTGATCATCAGCTCGACCGGCTGGCCGTCCCTGGTGCGGCAGGGTTTTTCGCGCAATGCCACATACTGCGCCTGGCGTCGCGCGCGAAACCGCACGCGCTCGGCGTAGGCGGATTCGATCTCGGTGGATGGACGCACATAGATCTCGCCCGAGGTGCCGTCGACGATGATGGCATCGCCGGGATCGGCGATGCCGGGCGCGTTCGGCACCTCGCCGACTGCGGGGATGCCGAGCGCGCGCGCCACGATGGAGACGTGGGAATTGGCAGTGCCTTCCTCGAGCACCAGGCCGCGCAGGCGCTTGCGGTCATAGTCGAGCAGCGCCGCCGGTCCCATGGCGCGCGCGATCAGGATGGCATTGTCGGGGAGACTTTCGCGCGCCGGCGCATGGTCCTGGCCCACCAATTGCCGCATCAGGCGGAAGCCGAGGTCTTCGAGATCGTGCAGGCGATCGCGCAAATAGGGGTCGGTGGAGCGCAGCATGCGCGCGCGTGTGTCGGACTGCACCCGCTCGACGGCGGCTTCCGCGGTCAGGCCGGTGGCAACCGCCTCGTGCAGCTTGTGCGACCAGCCCTGGTCGTTGGCGAACATCCGGTAGGCTTCCAGCACGTCGCGGTGCTCGCCGCTTTCGGCCACGTCGCCGCGCTCCAGCATGCGGTCGAGATCGGCGCGCAGTTTCGTCATCGCCGCATCAAGCCGCTTGATCTCCTTTGGCAGGTCCTCGGCGATGTAGTCCTTGATGACGACGCGCGGCTCGTGCAACACGACATGGCCGAGCGCGATACCCTCGGAGAGGATTGCCCCGGTCTTGTGCAGCGAATGGCGCGCTGCGGGCTCGGCACCCGGCTGGGCCAGCGCCGCCAACTCGCCGGAAGCGATCATCTCCGCAAGCACCATCGCGGTGGTCTGCAGCGCCTCGACCTCCTCCTCGACATAGGTGCGCTTGGCGCGGTTCTGCACCACCAGCACGCCGAGCGTGTTGCCGGCGCGCAGGACCGGCACGCCGAGGAAGGAGTGGTAGATCTCTTCGCCGGTCTCGGGGCGGAACGAGAAGGCCGGATGGCTCTGTGCGTCGCTCAGGTTGAGCGGGGAAGCCTCGCTTGCGACCAGGCCGACCAGGCCCTCATGCGCGCTCAATACCGTGCGGTGCACGGCGTCGCGGTTGAGGCCTTCGGTGGCGTAGAGCTCCAGCGTGTTGTCGATACGCAGCACATAGACCGAGCACACCTCGGCCACCATGTTGGCGGCGATCAGGACGACGATCTTGTCCAGCCGTTCCTGGGCGCTGACCTGCTCCGCCATGGTTTCGCGAAGCCGTCTCAACAGGACGCGGGGGCCTCCCGACGCGCTTCGCATGCTGTGCAGTCCCTCCGCAATGGCCAGCCCGGCAGGTGGCCGGGAGTTGGCGTTCAAGCCCAGAAAAGCTACAATTCTATTTATTCGGCGCCGCTACTTGCTCGCTATCGGGCCGAATCGGGATCGCCAAGAACCGTGCCGCGGTTTGGACCGATCGTTCAGCAGGCCTATAGCGAATTGAGGCTTGTTTTGCCAAGCAAAAGCCCTGCCAGAGGCCATGCCGTCCCACAGCCTTTAATTTGCTGCGCCAGCTAAGAGAAAACCTTTCTACGTCTGGTCGAGACCATAGAGGGTGTGCAGCGTCCGCACCGCAAGCTCGGTATAGGCGGCATCGATCAGGACCGAGAATTTAATCTCGGAGGTGGTGATGGCGCGGATGTTGATGTTACGTGCCGCCAGCGCCGAAAACGCTTTGGACGCAACGCCGGCATGGCTGCGCATGCCGCTTCCGATCACCGAGACTTTCGCGACGTCGGTGGCGCTGTCGAGCCGCTGATAACCGATCTTGGCTTTGGCGGCGGCGATGGTGTCACGGGCGCGGGTGTAATCGCTGGCCGGCACCGTGAAGGTGAGGTCGGTATACCTGCCGTCCTCGGATACGTTCTGGACGATCATGTCGACATTGACATTGGCGTCTGCAAGCGGCCCGAAGATCGAGGCGGCGACCCCGGGCTTGTCCTCGATCTGGCGCACGGAAATCTGCGCCTCGTCCTTGGAAAAGGCGATGCCGGTGACGACGTGGCTCTCCATGATTTCCTCCTCGCTGCAGATCAGCGTGCCAGGCGGCTGGCTGGCGTGCGGGTCGATATCCTCGGGCTCGTCGAAACTGGAGCGCACGAAGATCGGCATGTTGTGCACCATGCCGAGTTCCACCGAGCGCACTTGCAGCACCTTGGCACCCTGGGAAGCCAGCTCCAGCATGTCCTCGAAGGCGATCTTGTCGAGCCTTTTCGCCTTGGGAACCACCCGCGGATCCGTCGTGTAGACCCCATCGACGTCGGTGTAGATATCGCAGCGGTCGGCACGGATCGCGGCTGCGATTGCGACGGCGGAGGTGTCCGAGCCGCCGCGCCCAAGCGTGGTGATGCGGCCCGTCTGTGGATTGATGCCCTGGAAGCCGGCGATCACGGCGACCTCCTTGCGGTCCTTGAAACGATGGATCAACTCGCTGCCGTCGATGTCGAGAATCCGCGCGGAGGCATGCGCATCGCTGGTCTTGATCGGGATTTGCCAACCCTGCCAGGAGCGCGCCTGAATGCCCATGCCCTGCAGCACGATAGCCAATAGCCCGGAGGTGACCTGCTCGCCGGAGGCGACAACGGCGTCATATTCGCGCGCATCATGCATTGGCGAAGCCTCGGTGCACCACGCCACCAGCTCGTTGGTCTTGCCGGCCATCGCGGAGACCACCACGGCGACCTCATGGCCGGCGTCGACCTCGCGCCTCACATGGCGCGCGACGTTGCGTATACGGTCGATATTGGCGACGGACGTGCCGCCGAATTTCATCACGAGACGGCCCATGACGACGCGCGCTGGTCCTTATTCAGCAGGATAAGTTCTTCTGCCCCTGCGCGAAGCCTAGTCGGTGGGGCCGAAACGCGCGTATACATAGCGGCGCGGCCGGGGGCAAGCGGGTTCCGTTCCGATCGCGGCCCCGAAAGGATGCTTCGGTTTTGGGGCATGTGGTGCGGAAGCGAGAGTTGACGAAATGGGCCGTTATATCGACCAGATCCTGCAGCCCGGCGAGAAGGTCCTGTATTCCACCAATGCGCACTGGATGTTCTATCTGCCGGCACTCGCGGCCTGGATCGCGGTGGCGATCCTTTTGGTCGTCTCGGCGTTGGTGGCGGTGCCGGCTCTGACCCTGTTCTGCTGGGCGAGTGCAGCCGTCATTGCCGTCGTGGCGTTGGTTCTGACCGCCAAGGGCTGGTTCCACCGCTGGACCACCGAGACCGACGTCACCGACCGCCGTGTCGTGCACAAGACAGGCTTCATCAAGCGGCGTACCTTCGAGATTCCGCTCGACAAGATCGAAAGCGTCGATGTCGACCAGAGCATCATGGGACGCATCCTCAATTACGGCAACGTGACGATCATGGGCGTCGGCGAGGGGAGGGAAACGATCTCGACCATTGCCGCGCCGCTGGCGTTCCGCAACGCCATCACCGCGCGATAGGAGTTCGTCATGGCCACGCAGAATATGCGCGCGGGCGGCTCGAGTGCCGGAGGCTCGACGGTCGATCCCGCCGAGGTCGCGAAATTCTCAAAGCTGTCGGAGGAGTGGTGGAACCCGCACGGCAAGATGGCGCCGCTGCACAAGATCAATCCGTTGCGGCTCGGCTATATCCGCGATGCGGCGGCACGGAAATTCGAGCGCAACGTCAAGAGCCTGAACTGCCTGTCCGGCCTGCGGGTGCTCGACATCGGCTGCGGCGCGGGGCTGTTGTGCGAGCCGCTCGCCCGGCTCGGCGCGCAGATGATCGGCGTCGATCCGTCCGCCTCCAACATTGCCGCAGCCAGGCTGCACGCCGACAAGGGCCACCTCGCCATCGACTACCGCTGCACCACCGTGGAACAGATGGATGCCCGCGAGCGCTTCGACATCGTGCTGGCGATGGAGGTGATCGAGCACGTCGCCGATATCGGCCTGTTTCTCGCGCGCTGCGCCGCCATGCTCAAGCCCGGCGGGATGATGGTGGTCTCGACCCTCAACCGCAACTGGAAGAGCTTTGCGCTCGCCATCGTCGGTGCGGAGTACATCCTGCGCTGGCTGCCGCGCGGCACCCATCAGTGGGAAAAATTCGTCACCCCTGACGAGCTCGCAAGATACCTGCTCGACAACCGTCTCGTCATCGCCGAGGAGACCGGCGTCGTCTACAGCCCCTTCCTGGACCGCTGGAGCCTCTCCTCCGACATGGACGTGAACTACATGGTGATCGTCGAGGAGATGGTGTGAGCGAGCGAATCCGGTGTCGTCCCTGCGCCACTTGATTAGTCGGCTTCTGGCCCTAGGCGGAAATCGGGCAGCGTCACGCCCACGCCTTCCAGCGCCCTGTTTCAAGGGCTACTATGGCCCGTACCGAACCCAGGGACGAATTATGAGGCGGCGCAGGTTCATCGGCCTGTTTGGCGGAGCGATTGCTGCATGGTCGCTTCGGGCGCGCGCCCAGCAATCCGATCGCACGCGACTGGTCGGCGTGCTGATGAACAATGCCGAGAACGATGCAGAAACCAAAGCACAGCTGACAGCACTCTTTCAGGAGCTGCAACGGCTCGGGTGGTCCGAGGGCCGCAACTTACGGGTCCAGGTGCGTTACGCTGCTGACAGGCCAGACCAATATCAGGTGTTGGCAAAGGAGCTGGTTGCGCTGCAACCCGACGTCATCTTCGCGTATACCACGCCGATAGCCACCGCGCTTCGGCTTGAGAGTCAGACCGTTCCAATTGTGTTTGCCCAAGTATCCGATCCGGTTGGCTCTGGAGTGGTCGCGAGCCTAGCGCGCCCAGGCGGCAATCTAACTGGCTTGTTGCTCTATGAAGAGGGTATCGCGGGGAAGTGGGTAGCAATGCTCAAGGAGATTGCCCCGAACCTCAGGCGTGCCGCTCTGCTGGCAAACCCGAAGACGACCCCGTACGAATATTTCGTGCGTTCGGCAGAGGCGGTAGCGAGGCCACTTGCGATCGAACTTGTGCCCGGCCTTGTCGAGAGCACTACGGATATCGAGCGCGTCATCGCGACATTTGCTGGACCTGATGGGGGCTTGCTTGTCTTGCCGAGTGGCACGACCACCTTGTACCGCGATCTGGTGATTGGTCTCGCGGCGAAGTATCGCTTGCCGTCTGTTTATCCGTTTCGGTTCTATGTAACCGCCGGCGGTCTGATGTCCTACAGCACGGACCTCGTCGATCAATCCAGGAAGGCCGCCTCCTATGTCGATCGCATTCTTCGCGGCGCAAATCCGGCCGAGCTTCCCGTGCAGGCCCCGACCAAATACGTAACAACGGTCAACCTGAAAATAGCGAAGGCTCTCGGGCTGGACGTACCGCCGTCGCTACTGGTGCGCGCCGACGAGGTGATCGAATAGCGCGCGTCCGACTTCCGCTCCTGAGCCCGCCGAGTCGCTTGAGAAGGCCTGCCAAGTGCTCGACAAGCTGCAGGCCAACTGCAACACTCTCGACACGATCAAAACGGGAGGAAATGCCATGCGAATCAATCGCCGTCAGCTCGCCTTTCCTGTGCTTGCGCTTGCCTTTTTGAGCGCCTTTCCCGCCTTTGCCGGCGCGGACGAGGATGCAATTGCAAGGAACCTCGAAGCCTTCCGTGCCGCGCAGGCGGCGGGCAATACGGAGGTGATCGCCTCGATCTGTGCGGAAGAGCTCAGCTACAGCCACTCAAACGCCAAGATCGACACCAAGGCGTCTCTCCTCAACGGGATTGCCACCGCAAATTACAAATGGACCTCGCTCGAATACAAGGACCCCACGATCCGCATCGTCGGGCCGGCCGCCATCGTGCGCTTCAACTTTGTCGGCGAGCAGGAATTTACCGACGGCAAGAAAACCCCGCAGAACCTACACATCCTGATGAACTGGCAGAAACAGGGCAACGACTGGAAGCTCCTGTCGCGGGCGGCGACAAAGCTCTGAGCACCGTCGCAGCGCCGCCCTCAATCCGGCGTCAGATCGTAGTCGCGGCGGAGGGCCTGCTGGACATATATCGCTGCCCGAGCCGCCGTATTTGGATCGGCAGCGCCAGCAGATACCACGCACATCGACCAGTTACTTTCTGCACGGTCATCGGTGACGCGATTTATTGTGATGCTCGCCACACTCGAACAACCGGGTCGCTGTCGAATTTCTTCCAATGCCCGCCACCGCAAAGCTTGCAACGAAACTAGGGTCTTCGCCATTTTCGCGGGCGTTACTTCGACGCCTTCGCGATTTTGTGCTCCAGGTGGCCGGTCTCATGATCGCGGCGGAGCTGGCTGATCGACGTTTGGTTCAGCTGAAGCAGAACTTCACTCAACTTCTCGGTTTCAGGATAACCGGCTGCGAAACCTTGTCCGTAAATCTTGCGCAACGTGCGGATGAGGGTGTTTCCGTGCTTGTGGCCGATTTCGCCATCCTTGTTGCGGTGGCGATTGTCGAGACCTGCCTTGCTCATACCGATCTCCATCTTGCCCGAAGCCGACAGCATCCTCCCCCGGGGGGCGGATAGCAACTAGGCATAATCACGCGATCCCGCGACGGACGCGGCATGCCGGGTCATTTTGCTGCGGTGCATGAGTCTGCAAATGGCACATAACGTCAGTTAGCGCAGTGCAGCGCCATGTCCGTTGTTGGGGGTAGACCGGAAGTGACCGGCGAACGGTCAAAGTGACGCGATTGACCCAAACCGGAAATCGGCCCGACTCGCCTGTCTTCCCGTCGAGGCACAGGAGCGGCTAAAGTGAAACCCAATCCCATGGTCCGCTCGCGACGCACTCGCCAGACGGTGGGTATGATGAGTAGTTGGAGACCCAACCGTGACGTCAAAGGACGCCGTGGCAGACTCCCGGCAGATCACTGCGGATCTTGAGCGCAAGCTTGCCGATTCCGTTGCGCAACAGGCCGCGACTTCCGAGATACTGCGCGTTATCAGTCAATCGCCGACTGACGTGGCACCTGTATTCGACGCGATTGTGCTGGCCGCTGTGCGGTTGTTCCGCTGCGATTTGGCGTTTTTCTTGCGTTGCCACGGCACTAGCTTTTCGCAGGCAGCCCTGGTCGGATCGGACGGATCGCCCATCCCCCTCGATCTGACGGTTTTGCCGATAGACCCCGAGATCAACTTCCCGTCACGCACTTTCGTCAGCCGGCAGAACCTACACTTGCCGGATTGGTCAGCGATTGATCTGCCCGAACATGAGCGCGGCATTCACGAGACATACGGAATCAATTCGTCGCTGTTTCTGCCTTTGCTGTTGCGAGCGGGGGAATGTGTTGGCCTGCTCGCGCTCGCCAGCAAACAACCTCGCGTGTTTGACGAAGGCGAGATAACACTGGCGGAATCCTTCCGCGACCAGGCGGTGATCGCGATCGAGAACACGCG
>Ga0335076_10001765_pt1 | contig 21075 bp, 14 predicted proteins | sample Lox_Sample_25_FD_206717 | JGI IMG/M metagenome (GOLD analysis project Ga0335076, IMG submission 206717) | Soil microbial communities from Loxahatchee National Wildlife Refuge, Florida, United States - Lox_Sample_2.5 | ecosystem: Environmental > Terrestrial > Soil > Wetlands | place: USA...
GGTGGCCGCCGTCGCCACGGCCGCCGGCCGGGAGCCGGTCTCGCTCGGAAAGCCCGGCCCGCTGCTGCTCCAGGTGGCCGCCCGCGCCGCGGGCGCCAGGGTCGAGGACGCGGTCATGATCGGCGACAGCATGGTCACCGACATCCCGGCGGCCCACGCGGTCGGGGCGAGGTCGGTGCTGATGCTGACCGGGATCACGACCCGGGCCCAGGTCGAGGCGATGCCGGCCGACCTGCGGCCGACCGAAATCGCGGCCGACGCGGCCGAACTGGCCCGCGTTCTCGATCGCCTGGCCGACGCGGACGTCCAGCGCGCCTGAAGGACGGCGCCACTCCCCAAGGTCAGGCCGCGTGCTCCTGCTGGGCCGCGGTCCGCTCCCGCAGGAACGTCGTGATCGCCTCGGTCGGCAGCGGCTTGGAGAAGAGGTAGCCCTGGCCGACGTCGCATTGCAGCGAGCGGAGCCGCTCAGCCTGCTCCACCTGCTCGACGCCCTCGGCGACGGTCTCGAGCCGGAGCGTCTTGCCAATCCGGATCATGGCGTCGACCAGGGCGCTGGCCGTCGGCTCGGTGGCGATGTCGTCCACGAACGACTTGTCGATCTTGATGATGTCGACCGGGAAGCGGCGCAGGTAGGCGAACGACGAGTAGCCCGTGCCGAAGTCGTCGATGGCCAGCCGGACGCCCAGCGACTTGAGCTGGAAGAGTCTGTTGATCGTGGCCGTGGTGTCGATCATCAGGACGCTCTCGGTGATCTCCAGGATCAGCCGGCTGGGCAGCAGGCCGGAGTCGTCCAGCGCGTCGGCGATGTCGCGGACGATGTTGGGGTGGCGGAGCTGGCGGGCCGACAGGTTGACGTTGAGCGCGATCGGCTCGTTGGCCGGGATCTCCTTCTGCCAGATCCGGACCTGGCGGCAGGCTTCCTGGATCGCCCACCGGCCGAGCGGCACGATCAGGCCGCTCTCCTCGGCCAGGTGGATGAACTCCATCGGCGGGACGATGCCCCGTCGGGGATGCTGCCAGCGCACCAGGGCTTCGACGCCGGTCAGGCGGCCGGTCTGGAGATCGATCGTCGGCTGGTAGTGGAGGACGAACTGGGATTCGTCGAGCGCCGTTCGCAGCTCGGACTCGACCTCGATGCGCTTGATGGCGTCGGCGTGCATCTCCGGGTCGAACATCGCGTAGGCGCCCTCGTAACGCCGGGCCTGGTGCATGGCCAGAGCGGCGTTGCGGAGCAGGTCCTCGACCGTCTCGTTCGGTCCGCCGGAGACGGCGATGCCGATGTATGGCTGGAACTCCACCTGGGCCCCCGGCAGCTGGATCGGCTGGCGGAGCAGGGTCATGATCCGCTCCATGGCCGTCGTGGCGTCGGAGGGCGAGGTCAGCCGGTCGAGCAGGATGGCGAACTCGTTGCCGCCCATGCGGGCGACGGTGTCCTGACCGCGGACGCAGGTCCGCAGCCGGTCGGCGACAAGCAGCAGAGCCTCGTCGCCGGCGTTGTAACCCAGGCTGTCGTTGACCCGCTTGAGGCCGTTGAGCTCGCAGTTGAGCACGGCGATAGTCCGGGCGTCGCGCTTCGACGCCACGAGCGAGTGCTCGAGCCTGTTGCTGAAGAGCGCCCGGTTGGCCAGCCCGGTGAGCGAGTCGTGGAAGGCCTGGTGGCGCAGCTCGGCCTCCAGGGCGTGGCTCTCGGTGACGTCGCGAACGTTGAGCACGATGCCGTTGATGGCCGGCTCGTCGAGCAGGTTGGTCATGCGAGTCTCGGTGTAGCGCCACGAGCCGTCGGCGTGGCGGACCCGGCATTCGGCAATCGCGGTCGCCCCCGACTCCGCGACGATACGCGCGAATTCGGCCAGGGTCCTCTCGACGTCCTCAGGATGGACGAGATCGCGGAGACGGCTGCCGAGCAGCTGCTCCGGCTCGTAGCCGAAGATCCGGCGGACGGAGGCCGATTGGAACCGGACCTCGCCATTCGCCGCGACGATGCTGATGACGTCGGTCGAGGACTGGATCAGGGCCTGGAACCGCTCCGAGCTCTCCCGCTCGATGGCGATGTGCTGGAGGTCGATCCGGGCGATGGCCAGTGAAGCCTGAGTGGCGAGGGCGCGGAGTGCCCCCGGCACCTCGCCGGCGATGTGGTCGGGCGACTCGACGATCAGCGCCCCGCGCGGCTTGCCGGCGACGTTCACGCGCGTCACCAGGACGTTGCCGCGCAGCAGGCCCGGCGCGGTGACGCCCGTGGCGTAGCCGATGCCCGCGAGAGCGTCGATGCCGACCGTCCGACCGGGCCCGGTCTCGAGCTCGTCCCAGGCGACGAAGAGGAACTGGTCGAGCAGCTGATCGCCGGTCGGGGCGAGCTGGTCGACGTCGAACACGGCGGCGGCCAGCTCCTCGCTCTCGTCGCCGACGCTGCCGAGGACGTGGTATCGGGGTGGCGGGGCATCGAGCCCCTGCGCCTCGGCCAGGCTCAGCCGCACACCCGGCAGCCCGTCGCAGAGAGAGGCGGCACCCTCGAGCGTGGCTCTGACGATCGCGCCCATGTCGGCCGCGGCGACCAGCTCGAGCCCGCAGGCGGCCAGCACCTGCTCGCGGGTCGCGGTCGCGGCGTAGCGCTGGATCGAGCTGACCATGCCGTGCATCAGCGTCGACACGACGCCGAAGCCGACCACGAAGCCCATGCTCATCTCGAACGCGGCCGCGTCGGTCAGGCCGTGGACGACCGCGATCGAGGACAGGAGGGCGGTCCGGACCAGGACCCGGCGGGCCGAGCCGTAGGCGGATCCGAAGAAGACGGCCGCGGTAAGCAGGGCGATGGCGTCGTCGTTCCAGCTGGCGTCGATAGCGGCGGTGAAGAGTGCCAGCGCGGCGAAGACGGTCGCGTCGGCCCCGAAATCGAAGTCTCCTCGCCGGTAGACGAGCAACCAGGCGGCGGCCAGCACCGGCGGAGCGGCCAGCCCGGCCAGATAGAGGTCGAGCGGGTTGGAGGCGGAGGTGGCGGCCATGACCTCGGCCCCGACCAGGTTGGCCAGGGCAAAACCCAGCAGGAGGAGCTGGACTCGACCGAGGACGTCGCGCGGCCGTGCCCTGGCCCTCACGCGGGCCAAGACATTCACCATGTTCTGCCGATCCAAGACGAATCGTTCCTCCGCGACCAGGGACGACGTGGCGACCAGGAACCAGGCGAGATCGAATGCCGATCCGCCTATTGACGGCGTCGGTCGTGGGGCCACTTCTAGTGAGGTGTCGGCGGTACGTCGAATGAGCGATCTTGGTTTGAGGCTCTCGTCCTCGACCCGGCCTCGGCCGATGCGGGTGTTAGGATCGCCGAAACCATGACCACCCCCGGCCTCCCGCCCCGACCACGCTCCGCTTCGAGCCTCCGCCCGATCGAGGACAGCGATCTGGTCGGCTATGGCTCCGACTTCGGGTTTGGCGGCGACGACCTCGACCTCGACTTCGACTACGAGGACTACGAGCTCGACCTCAGCGACCGGCTCAGGCTGATGGCCGGCCGGGGCCTTGTCCGGCTGGGCTGGCTCGCCTTGGCCTTCGGTCTGGCTCTGGGATCCGCGGGCGTCGTGGCAGCCTCGGAACACTCCCCCTCGAGCAGTGGGCGGCCCGAGCTCACCTGGGCGGCCGACCAGGCCCTGACGACCAGGCTCGACGACTCGGTGCGGGAGCTGGCCCTGCTCAACCAGGACGTCAGCTCGCTCAGCACCCAGGCCCGGGCCACCCTGTCGAGCCTGACCGACGTCAACGAGGTGACGCTCAAGGCTGCCTGGGACGCCGGGGCCAACGACCTCAACTCGATCGACGCCGAAGCCGCCGACCTGAACACGATGCTCGATTGCGCGACGCTGGCCGCAACCTCGGCTACGACCCTGGCCGAGGAATACAGCCCGGACCTGGTCAACCAATATCAGCTTGTCTGCGCCGCGGTCGCCTCGGTCGCGCCCATCGACGGCGACTGGCAGGCCATGGTCGACAGCAGCAAGACCGCCTTCGAGGTGGTCGACGACATCGAGTCGCACGACTCGATAGCCACCGAAGCCCTCCAGCTCGCGACCCAGGGCCGCTACCCGGACGCCATCGCCAAGCTCGACGAGGCCTCCTCTGCGATCGCCGACGCGACGGCCATCGCCAACAGCCTGGCCCAGGTCACCGACGTCTCCACTCTCCAGACGTGGCTGACGCGAACCACCAACTGGGACGACGCGGCCCGGCTGCTCTGGCAGACGACCATAGATTCGAAGGGTCTGATCACGATCCAGGTCACGGCCGCGCTCAAGGACGAGAGCGCGGCCCGGGCGCTTCTGCCCGACAACAACTCCGTCTTGCAGGTGGTCCTGTACGAGATCGCCGGAAACATGACCTCGGACGGGATCAGCATCGAGACCGCTCGAGGCGCCCTCGGGGGCGCGCTCAACGCCCTGACCGGCGGCAGCGTCTTCGGGGGCTGATAAGGTTCGTGGGCGCCCCGCCTGGCACGAGTCGGTAGACTAGGCCAGAGCGATGCGTCGGCACCCCGACGCCACGGGTGGCGGTTCCCCGATGAGCCGCGGGCGGAGGGCCTGGCATGCAATTACGCGTGGTCGTCGATCAGCCCTGGGACGTCGCGGCGGACGTACTCGCCGTCCCGTTCGCGGGCGACTTCACCCCCGAGGGTCCACTCGGCGAGATAGACAGGCGCGCCGGCGGCGAGCTTTCGGCCCAGAAGGCCTTCGGCGAGGTCAAGGCCGAGCGCTACTCGTCGGCGGTCATGAGCGGCGGTCAGCTGCGCGCCGGCCGGTTGCTGGCGATCGCCGCCGGCGACGCCGCGACCATCACCCGCCAGGTCGTCCTGCGAATCGGCTCGGCCGTCGAGCGGCGTCTGGCCGGTCGTAACGTCAAGACTCTGGCTATCTGGCTCGGCGACCTGGGCGATCGCGTCGACGGCGGCGCCGTGGCCGCGGCCGAGCTACTGGCTCGCGGTGTCGTCGAGGGCGCGTTCGAGCCCGCGGCGATCTACCGAACCGACTACAAGAGCGCCCCGCCGGAGCTGGACGAGCTGATCCTGGTCGCCCCCGGGGCCGACGCCGCGGCTCTGAAGCGAGCGGCCGATCGGGGCGTAATCATCGGCGAGGGGGCCAATCTGGCCCGCCGGCTGGACAACCGCTCGGCCAACGACGTCACCCCCGAGGTTCTGGCCGGTGAGGCCCGGGCAATCGCCGAAAGCCATGGGCTCTACGTCGACGTCATCGATCCCACCCGCGCGGCGAATCTCGGCATGGGCATGTTCCTGGCGGTCGGTTCGGGCAGCGACAGTCCGCCCCGGATGATCGTTCTGCGGTCTGGCGACGAGGGGGCCGTCGACGCGGCCGGGCGGCGTCTGGCCATCATCGGCAAGGGCGTCTGTTTCGACTCGGGGGGCATCAGTCTCAAGCCGGCCAGCCAGATGGAAGAGATGAAGATGGACAAGACCGGTGCCTGCACCGTGATCGCCGCCATCGCCACTCTGGCCCGGCTGGCGCCCGGCACCCCGTTGCTGGCCATCGCCCCGGCCGTCGAGAACATGCCCGGGCCGCATTCCGCCAGGCCGGGCGACATCGTCAAGGCCATGAACGGCAAGACCGTCGATATCATCAACACCGACGCCGAGGGCAGGCTGATCCTGGGCGACGCGATGTGCTACGCGGAGAAGCTCGGTGCCACCCACCTGGTCGACGTCGCGACGCTGACCGGAGCCGTGGCCCGGGCCCTCGGCGATCAGATGACCGGCGCCTTCGGCACCCCGCAGCCCTGGTACGACGCGGTGGCGGCGGCTGGCCAGCGAGCCGGGGAACGCTACTGGCAGATGCCTCTCATCGACGAATACCGCAAGGACCTCGACAGCTGGTATGCGGACTTCACCAACACCGGATCCGTCGAAGGCGGCCTGATCAAGAGCGCCCTTTTCCTGCGCGAGTTCGCGACCGTGCCCTGGGTCCATCTCGACATCGCCGGCACGGCCTACTTCCGCAAGAAGACCCCCTACGCCCCGACCGGCGCCACGGGCGTGGCGCACGCCACTCTCGTCGAGCTGGCCATGGCCGGCGCCAGGTAAGGCAGCCACTCGAATAAGGAGGCGGCGGCCGCTCGGCGGCCGCCGCCGACCGGAGGCAGCACGATGCCGTCACTGCCCGGCGGGATCGACCCGCTCGTCCCGCTGCTCAGCCTGGTGGGGATCGCCTGGGGTGCGGCCGCGGATCGGATCTCGGCCCGCTGGCCGGCCCACGAGGACGGCAGCGTCCGCCGGGTCGACTGGCGGACCGGGGCGGTGGTGGTCTTCGGCATGCTCGCCCTGGCCGTGGTGCCGATCAGGTTCGGCGACGCCGCCGAGCGGGTCCTCTTCGAGGCGTTCTTCGCGGCCTGCGTCCTGCTCATGGCCACCGACCTGGATCAGCGGCTGATGCCCGACGTCGTGACCCTGCCGCTGATCCTGCTCGGGGCCGCGGCGCTGGTCTGGGGTGGCGACTCGCTCGTATCGCGTTCGCCCGCCTGGACGGCGATCCTCGGCGCCGTCCTGATCCCCGGGCTCCTCTTTGCCCTCTCACTACCCTTCGGGGAAGGGGCTCTCGGCGTCGCCGACGTCAAGTTCATGGTCTCGGTGGGACTCGTGTCGGGCCTGATCAGGATCTCGATTGCGGCCTTCGCCGGGGCCCTGATAGGTGGCGTGGTCGTCTTCGCCCTGCTGGCGGCCCGCCGGGTCAGCCTCCAGAGCTACGTCCCGTTCGGGCCGTTCCTGATCATCGGAGCCGTCTGGGCGATCCTGATCCCGGCGTCGTCCTGAGCCGAGTCGCGGCGGCGGCCCAGCTTGCGGCGGCGGCTCAGGTCGCGGCGATGCCCCGCCGCGTGTCGCAGCTCGGGCAGTAATAGGTAGCGGTTCCGGCGGCCGTCCGCTCGAAGCCGAGCAGATCCGTCAGCGGCTCGCGCAGCGCGTCCGGCCGGACCCGGTAGGCCGGGTAGCCGCACTTGCACCACTCGACCGCCGTCGTGTCCGGCTCGACTTGATGCTCGTCCGCGAGCAGCTTCTCGAGGGCGGTGCGCTTGTCGTCGTCGGAGCCGTCGCCGTCCAGGATGGCCAGGCTGCTCTGGACGAGGCCCAGGTTGGCGAAGGGAGCCGATCTGGGCTTGTCCATCGCCGCCAGCGTGGCCGCGGCCGCGACTCGATCGCGCCAGCTGGGCGAGGCCGTAAGGACCCGGTCGAGAGCCTCGACGGCGGGCTCGCCAATCTCGGTGCACTTGTCCCAGCGCCGCTGCGCCGCCCAGAAGTGGGCAGCCATCGAGTCGGGCTCCGGGGGCTGCCACTCGAGCTCGATCAAGGCGGCAATGATGTCGGACTGCTCGACGACGTCGACGTGCTCGAAGGCCGCCAGGAGGGTGGGGACGGCCGCCTGACCGCATTCGGCGCAGCGCCGCCACTGGCGCAACGCGGCAAAGTACCGGACGCCGACCTCGTCGGCGGGCGGCTGCCACTGCATCTCAGCCAGGCCGCGGGCGGCGGCCCGCCGGATGATGGGGTCGTCGTCCAGGAGCGAGGCCGCGAGCGGTTCGATGGCGGCCGGAGAGGCGATCCGGGCCAGCCGCTTGACGGCGATTTCTCGGACATCGGCGTCATCGTGCCTTAGGGTCTTCAGGAGAGGCTCCACCGCGGTCTCGTCGCAGAGGGCGTCGAGCGCCGCCGAGGCAGCCCGTTCGACGACCAGGCTGGACCGTCCACTGGACTTCTGCCGGACCTGCTCGTGCGCCAGGACGATTACCAGCGGCGTTATGGCGGTGCGATCGCCAATGGCCTGGAGGGCCTTGATCGCGGCGATCCGAACGGTCTCGTCGGGGTCCATGATGGCCTTGATGAGCGGCTCGATGGCATTGGGATCGCGGATCCGACCGAGGGCCGTGGCCGTGGCCCCTCTGGCGTCGGCGTCGGCGTCGGTCATCAGCCGCCGGTAGACGGCCGCCGCGGCGGCGCCGCGGACGTCGGCGTCGGGGTCCTGGAGCGCGCCAACGAGCGGGTCGACCACCCGGGCGCCGCCTCGCGCGGACAGGCCCGCGACCGCGGCACGTCGCACACCGGCGTTTTCGTCCAGCAGCAGCGCGGCCATCACCTCAGCCGCGGCGGGATCCTTCATCGGGGTCAACGCTTCGGCGGCCGCCCGGCGAATTGCCGCGTCCTTGTACCCGAGCGCCTTGATCAGGCCCTGGATATCTCTCTTGGCCTCCATTTGAGGAATGTCGGGGGGACCGAAGAGCGGCATGCGGGAGAGCCTCTGCTACTCGGGATGTGCCCGTTGATGTTGGAGCTGGTCGGCCCGGCTGGCTACGAGCCCACGCCCACCCGGCCGGCCAGACACGCCCTGAGAGGCTAGCACTCTCGCGGTCGATCTTGCGAGGCTCGCCTGCGGATTCTGCGCAGGCCGTTTACCGGGAACCTGCCGCCGAGTGGACCGAATCGGCTGGCCATGGCCGTCCCAGTGCCCTCCGTCCTCGTGGATGCGCTCATTTGTTCCCAAATTCGGGCCGATGGTTGTATGATCGCGCGTAGCCGGAGTCGTCTTGAGGTAGTGCCCTTCCCGGGACGGCGTCAAACCGGCGGGCTTGGCCGCACGGCGTGCTCGATTTCGGGCGCGCAAAACGGAGTGCTCGCACGATGACCGCCTCAAACGATCGCCGCCCGTTGCGCCAGCGCACTCGCCGCTGGCGGCTCCTCGAGTTGGTCCTTGGCATTGCCCTGCTCGCTCCCGGCATGGCCATGCAGATCCCGGTCGCGCCCGTGAGCGCGAATTCCCTGTCCGACGCTCTCGCGGAACAGCAGCGGCTGGCCAAGATCATCGCCGACCAGCGGGCCCAGATGACCAAGCTCACGCAGCAGCAGGCGGCCCTGTCGAGCCAGATAAGCGCGACCCAGACGAGCCTCGCCGGCGTCAGCTCGTCGATCGACGACGCCGAGGCCCAGATCACCGACCTCGAAGGCCAGCTCTCCCTCGTCCAGGCCCACTTCGACAGCCTGGTCGCCCAGCAGACGGTCCTCCAGACCCGGCTGGCCCAGCTGACCAACGAACAGAACGCCAAACAGCGCGAGCTGGACGTCCGCGAACAGATCCTCGCCAGCCGGCTCGTGTCAGCCTACGAGTCGGACCAGACGCCGGTTCTCGAGCAGATCCTGACCGCTCATTCTCTGACCGACGCCCTGTCGCAGGCCGCCTATTACTCGTCCCTGTCGCAAGCGGACAAGTCCCTGGCCGACCAGATCACCCAGGACCAGCAGGCGCTCGCCCAGGTCGCCCAGAGCGTCCAGATGGCCCAGAACGCCAACGCCGAGCTGCAGGCCCAGGTCGCCGGTCAGCGGGCCGAGCTCGACGCCGAGCGCGACAACGTCACGACGGCCAAGAACAACCTGGCGGCGCTCAAGACCGAGCTGGACGCCGAACTGGCCAAGGACCAGCAGCAGCAGTCGAAGCTGGCCAGCAGCCAGGCTTCCCTGGCGGCGTCGATCAAGGCCAACGGCCAGTCCGTCGATCAGCTGGCCTCCAAGATCGACAAGCTGATCAGCCAGAACAGGGGCAAGAGCCCCATCCCGTCGAAGTACAACGGCAAGCTGCAATGGCCGATGAGCGGGGTGATCAGCCAGCAATTCGGTTGCACTGGCTTCCCGGCCGAGCCGCGCGTTGGCAGCTGCGCCCACTTCCACCTGGGCATCGACATCGTCAACAAGTGCCTGACCCCCGTCCACGCCGCCGGCTCCGGGGTGATCGTGTTCGTCGGCTACAACCCTTACGACCCGCCGCCCAAGGCCTGGATCGTCATCATCGCCCACTCCACCAGCCTGGTCACCTGGTACGCGCATATGACCGCCAAGGCGATGCCGGGCGTCGTGGTCGGGGCGCATGTGGTCACCGGCCAGGTGATCGGGACGGAGAACACGACTGGCCACTCAACCGGGTGCCACCTCCATTGGGCCGTGAGGCTCAACGGCACCTTCGTCAATCCGCGGCTCTTCGTTTAGGGGCCCCGCGGAGGCGCCTTTCCGACCCGAACCGCGGCGCCGCGCCGGCATTCCCGGACCGCCTCGGGGGACGTGCTCCATCGTTCGTCCGGGCCGGCTCGCTGGGTGCTAGCATCGACCCAGCCCGGCCAGACCCGGGTCAGAACCGAGAGGCTGCGCGATGAAGCGAACTCTGGCGGTGATCCTCGCCGGTGGAGAAGGTGAGAGGCTCTCCATCCTCTCGTCGCTGAGAGCCAAGCCGGCCGTTCCATTCGGCGGCAAGTACCGGATCATCGACTTCACCCTCTCAAACTGCGTCAACTCGGATATCGACAACGTCGTCGTCCTGACCCAGTACAACCCCCGTTCGCTCAACGACCACATCGGCATGGGCCGCCCCTGGGACCTGGACCGCAACAACGGCGGGGTCCGCATGCTCCAGCCGTACATCGCCCGCGGCCGGGTCGCGGAGTGGTACCGCGGTACCGCCGACGCGGTCCTCCAGAACCTCAACGTCATCGAGCAGGCTCCCGGCGACGTAGTCCTCATCCTCGCCGGCGACCATATCTACAAGATGGACTACCAGCCCTTCGTGGCGGCCCACCGGCGCCATCGGGCGGACGTGACGATCGCGGTCCGGCGGGTTCCGCTGGCAGACGCGACCCGGATGGGCATCCTGGCACTCGACGAGAACGAACGCGTCGTCGAGTGGCACGAGAAGCCGCGCCAGCCGAAGTCGGACCTGGCCAGCATGGGCGTCTACGTCTTCTCCAAGCGGGCCCTCCACCAATGGCTCGCCGACGATAGGCCGGACTTCGGCCACAACATCATCCCGGCCATGATCGAAGGTGGGGCCCGGGTCTACGGCTACCGCTTCGACGGCTACTGGCAGGACGTGGGCACGGTCCAGTCGTATTGGGAGGCCAACCTGGCCCTCCTCGCGGATGCCCCGGAGCTGGATCTCTACGATCGCGAGTGGGTCATCCACACCCGTTCGGAGGAACGGGCGCCGGCCAAGATCGGTTCCACCGCCCAGGTCCACCGCAGCCTGATCAGCCACGGCTGCGTGATCAACGGTTCGGTCGTCAACTCGGTTCTGTCGCCCGGGGTCGTGGTCGACGTGGGCGCGGTGGTCCGGGACTCGATCATCCTGTTCGACTCGGTAGTGCGGCCCGGCGCCGTGGTGGACCGCGCCATCCTGGACAAGGAGGTGGCCGTCGGGCCGGGCGCGATAGTCGGTGAGGGCACGGACTACGACACGGTTAACCGCCGCGAGCCGGGCCGCCTGAACACCGGCATAACCGTGGTCGGCAAGAGGGCCGTCATCCCGCGGGGCGTCCGGATCGGCCGCAACGTCCTGATCGCGGAAGGCGCACGCGCCTCGGACTTCGTGTCGCGCGTCGTCCGCAGCGGCTCGACCATCGAGCGGCCGCGGGATCGCGCGCCGCGCGGGGGCCTCCGGCCCGACTCCGGAGAGCCGCTGGGCAGCCGCGAGGATCGCGTCCCGGATCTCGTGCCCGCCGCTGAGGGAGTCGAGGCCGGCGGCAGGTCCACTTCCATCGGGCGCCGCGCTTCCGGGGAACCGGGCGACTGAGGGGTATGGCCGCTCTGGGCCCAGCTCGGCGGGCTTCGAGGGTACTGGCCGGCTCGATACTCCTGGCGGCCTGTTTCTCGCTGTGGCAGACCGGCGCTCCGGCTCGGGTCGCGGGAGCGCAGTCCGACCTCAGCTTCATCTCGACCTCGACCTGGACGGCCGACCCATCCGCGGCGCGGGTCCACGTACGCGTGGTCCTGACGGCCACGTCGCACACAGCCGTCGACGGCGATCGCCAGTACTACTACGACCAGGTCGAGCTGACGCTTCCGCCCTTCTCGACGGCCTTCGCGGCCACGTCCACGAGCGGCAAGAAGCTCGGCGTCGCCGTCGAGTCGGTTACCTCGGACGGTGTCGTGGTCGACGTCTCGCTGGGCCAGCGCCTCTTCTCGGGCCAGATAGGCAGCGTGACGTTCACCTTCGACCTCGCCGATTCCGGTGGCTCGACCGACCGCGACTTCAGGATCAGCGACAACGTCGTGTCGTTCCCGGTCTGGTCGTTCGGCAGCCCGGGCACGGGCGGCAGCGCCGTCACCGTCGAGTTTCCGACGGGTTACGCGGTCCAGGAGGAGTTCGGCGGCCTCGCCAAGTCGATCTCGAGCTCTGGTACGACCACCTTCACCTCGGGCGTCCTCGCCGACGCTACCGAGCTGAATGCCTGGTTCACCGCCGTCAAGCCGGTGTCCCCTGCCGACTTCAAGATCCGTAACGTCGCGATCGGTCCGCTCCAGGTGACGCTCCTCTACTGGTCGGACGACGTGGGCTGGGCCAACCAGGTCGAGCGTGTCCTCGAGCTCGGCTATCCGGTCCTGCGCTCGATGATCGGGCTGGGCGATCCCATCGGGACCACGCTGACCGTGGAGGAGGCCTCGACCGAGGAGATCGGCGGTTATACCGGCTCGTACGACGTCCGGACCGACGAGACGATGATCTCGTACTTCGCCGACCCGTTCGTGATCCTCCACGAGCTGGCCCACATGTGGTTCAACGAGAACCTGGTCAGCGACCGCTGGGTTCAGGAGGGCTTCGCGTCGTACTACGCCGAGCAGGCCGTGACGCTGCTCGGCTACGCCGACCACGCCCCGATCCTTACCGACCTGATGCGCCAGAGCGCCGTGCCGCTGAACGACTGGGATGCCGCGGATCAGGGCAATTCGGTCGTGGACGCCTACCTGTACGGGGCCTCGCTGACGGTCGCCCGCGAAATCGCCGCCGAGGCCGGTCCGGGCGGCCTGACATCCGTCTGGCTGTCGGCCCGCTCGGGGCAGGAGGCATTCCAGCCGGCCCATGGCAGCCGGACCGAGTCGGGCGCTGGCTCGACCGACTGGCGGCGGCTCCTGGACTTGCTCGAGCAGAGAACCGGCTACTCCTACTCGTCGTTGTTCGCCAGCTGGGTCGTGGATCCCTCGCAGGCGTCGATGCTTCAGCAGCGGGGCACCGCCCTGAGCGATTACGCTCAGACCGAGACAGCCGCCGGATCCTGGAACCTCCCGCCGGAGGTCCGGACATCGCTCGACAGCTGGCAGTTCGGCCAGGCCATCGTCTACATGTCCCAGGCCCGCTCGGTGCTCGATCAGCGCAACCGGATCGAGGCCGAGTCCCTGACGGAGCAGACGACGCCGCCGCCCACTCTCCAGAAGGAGTTCGAGCAAGCCGGCATCGGCGCCGCGTCCGTCGAGGCCGCCAACGAGCTGTCGGCCCTCAACGCCCTATCGGCCGCCCGGGGAGCTCAGGCCAACGCCGCCGACGCGGCCCGGGCGGTCGGCCTGATCGGCGCGGATCCGGGCGCCGACCTGAAGGCGGCCCGCGCCGCCTTCGCCCAGGGTGATCTGCTCCAGGCGGCCTCGCTGGCAGACGACGCGCGGACGGTCTGGCAGAACTCGAACGGCGCCGGCCAGATCCGCATTCTGGGCAGTCTGGCGATCCTCGTCGGAATGCTGATGCTGGCGTTCGCGTTCCTGTGGAACCGCGGGACGCCGTTCCGGCTGCGGGCCACGGTCCGGGGCGGTTCCGCGGTGGCGAATGGCCGAGAGAGGGTTGCCGCGGGCGACAACCCCGGCGCCCCGGTCGTGCCCCGACCGGAGGTCTCACAGCCGGCGGAAAGCCCCGCGGTCGTACCGGTCGCGGAGGACCTCGCCCCCGCGTTCGACCCCGATTCCGAGTTCGATCCGGATCCCGAGCCCGCTCTGGATCGAGTTCCCGAACGCGTTGGCGCGCCGGCCGGGGACGGGTTGGAGGACGACGTGGGCGGCGGCGGAGAGTCAGCTTATGAATTGCTGCAGCGCGGCCACAGCCTCCTCCGTGACCGCCACAACGCCCAGGCGGCGGTCGTGCTCGAACGTGCCGCCAGGCTCGAGCGGGGCAAGGGTTCGATTCTCGAAGCGCTGGGTCGGGCTTACTTCAACAGCGGTCAGCCGGCTCGGGCCGCCGAAACGTTCCAGGCGTTGCTCGAGGTCGACCCCTCGGCTCACTACGGTCACTTCGGCCTGGGTCTCTCGTTCGCCAGGCTGGGCCGGACCCAGGAGGCCAGGACGCACCTGAGGCTGGCGACGGCTCTCGATCCCTCGAGCGACACCTACCGGCGGGCCCTCGACCGGATCGAGGCCGAAGTCGCCTGAACTGGTTACTTGCCGGCCGCCTCGAGTCTCCTGGCCAGCAGCAGGATCCCGGCGATCGACTTGGCATCCTCGATGACCCCCGCCTCGGCGGCAGCCACGGCCACGCGCCAGGGTATCCGTGAGAGTCGCAGATCCTCGTCCTGGTCGGGCGCCAGCCGATCCTCGTGGGCGAAGCGCAGGTCGGTGGCCAGGTACAGGGTCAGGTATTCGGTCGAGAAGCCCGGCGCGCTCCAGAAGCCGCCGAGCCTTTCCATGACGCCGGCCCGGTAGCCGGTCTCCTCCTCCAGCTCCCGGTGGGCGGCGATCAACGGGTCCTCGATGCGGCCGTCCTCGACGTCGAGCGTGCCGGCGGGCAGCTCCAGCAGCGCCCCCCCGGTGGGCAGCCGGAACTGAATGACGAAGAGCAGCCGCCCCTCGGAATCCACGGGCGCCACGACGACCGCGCCCGGGTGGACGACGATGTCGCGCTCCGCCTCTGCGCCACCGGCCATGACCGCGACGTCGCGTTCGACGGACAGGTATCGGCCGGCGTGGATCGTCCGGCGGGAGACGAGCGGCTGGTCGAGCTCGACGTCGGCGTGACGGAGCTGGGCCAGCAGGGCGTCGAGCACGGCATCGCCGGTGGGTGTGCGGTTGGGCCGCTGGACGGCCGGGGAGTCGGGCATGGGTGAACTATACGGGCGGATCCGGACCGCGACGCGGGCCAAAGTGAAGCGCCCCGGCTTTCGCCGGGGCGCTTCTGCCGACGTCCCGAGGCTCAGGCCGTGACGGGCCCGAACGGAAGGGCGAAGTTGGTGTCGGGATCGAAGAGCTGGATGCGATCGAGCGGCACGCGAAGCTCGAGCATGTCGCCGGGGCGGACCCGATACGAGGAGTCGACGATGGCGACGATGTCGCGGCCGGCGCCGGAGGCGTGGATCAGCTCCTCGTTGCCCAGGTACTCGACGACCTCGGCCTTGGCGCTGACCGTCGCCGTGCCGCCGGTCACCGGCCCGAGGACCAGGTGCTCGGGGCGGAACCCGACGATGAGCTGACGACCCGCGGACCCGACGGACTCGCGGAACTGGGGCGGCAGCGGAACGGTGATGCTCGCGCCCGTGAGCGTGATGGCGTCACCGGTGCCGGAGACTTCGACCGTGGAGAAGTTCATCGACGGGCTGCCGATGAAGCCGGCCACGAAGCGATTGATCGGCCGGTCGTAGAGCTCCTGCGGAGTCCCGACCTGCTGGAGGCGACCCTCGTTCATGACCGCGATACGAGTGCCCATCGTCATGGCCTCGATCTGGTCGTGGGTCACGTAAACGAACGTGGTGTTGAGGCGTTGGTGCAGCCGCAGGATGTTGGCTCGCGTCTCGACGCGGAGCTTGGCGTCCAGGTTGGAGAGCGGCTCGTCCATGAGGAAGACCGCCGGCTCGCGCACGATCGCGCGGCCCAGGGCGACGCGCTGGCGCTGGCCGCCGGAGAGCTCACGGGGCTTGCGGTCGAGGTAGCGGGTCAGGTCCAGGATTGCCGCCGCCTCCTTGACCCGGGCCTCGATCTGCGCCTTCGGCACCTTGCGGAGCTTGAGGCCGAAGGCCAGGTTGTCGCGAATGCTCATGTGCGGATAGAGCGCGTAGCTCTGGAACACCATGGCGATGTCGCGATCTTTGGGCGGCACGTCGTTGATGATCCGGTCGCCGATCCGCAGCGTGCCGTCGGTGATCTCCTCGAGGCCCGCGACCATGCGCAGGCTCGTGGTCTTGCCGCAGCCCGACGGCCCAACGAGGACCATGAACTCCGCGTCGCGAATGTCGAGGTTGAGATCGTCGACAGCAACTACGTCGCCGTAGCGCTTGCTGACGTTCTCGAAGGTAACAGTTGCCATTTCCGACAGGCTCCCTGCAGTTATGGACCGATGTCTCGGGATGCTAGCAGCGGAATCCGGCCGGATCGTCGGGTGTTCCGAATGACTCTCGACTAAACGTTTAGGTCTTGACGTGTCGTCGGGCCAGAACGGCGACTCTGCCGGCGAGACTGGCCGGAGCCCGCGCGGAAGGGGTCGGCCGGCGGCGGTACGATCAACCGGCCGAGGGCGCCCGGGTCGCGGACAGCCGACGCGGAGACCGACGCGGGGCCCCGATCGGCTTCAGGCCCGGTTCAGTCTTGCTGCGTACAAAGGCCGGACTTGACCCAGATCGCAAACGGAGCGCAGCAATGGGCGCGAACGATTGGAACGACCTCGGCCGGGGCCCCGACGAGCCTCGAGCCGAGGCTGATGCCTCGAACTCGGGGGCGTCGGACCGCGGGCCTCTGTGGCGGCCCGATCCGGCCCCGGAGGAGCCGCGATCTCCTTGGACCGCCGAAACCACGTCATATCCAGGTCGGCCGGCTCTGGCGTCGTCGCCGCTTCCGCCCGCCCCACCGGCTCAGCCGTGGGTGCCCGCCTATCCCAGCTGGGCGCCATCGCCCGCATTCGGAGCTCCGTACGCGAACACGCCCCGCCAGGAAGGCATAGGCCGTCACCTGGCTCCGCTCATCATGGCCGTGGCGCTTCTGTCGGCCTCCCTCTCGGCCGTCGGCACCTACGCGGCCGTCCAGCTGACCGCCCGACCGGCCGCCGCGGAACCGGCCTCGACGGGCCAGGCCGTCGCCGCCGAGCAGGTCACTCTGACCCAGTCGGACGCCATCGTCCGAGTCGCCAACCTGGTCAAGCCGTCGGTGGTCACGATCGAGACGAGCGCCGCCTCGACCGGTCTGCCGTTCTCCGACCAGTCCTCAGGCGTCGGTTCGGGCTTCATAGTCTCGGCCGACGGGCTCATCCTCACCAACAACCACGTCGTATCCGGCGCCTCGTCGCTGACGGTCATCCTCGACGACGCTCGCCAGTTCTCCGCCACGGTCGTAACCACCGACGCGACCCACGACCTGGCCCTGATCAAAGTCGATGCCACCGGCTTGACCCCGGTAACCCTGGGCGACTCGAGCGCCATTCAGGTCGGCCAGCTGGCGATCGCCATCGGCAGTCCCCTCGGGACCTTCACCGACTCCGTGACTCAGGGCATCGTCTCGGGAACGGACCGGAGTATCACCGTTGGCGACCCAGCCACACGGAGCGAGGAAGACCTCTCCGGCCTGATCCAGACCGACGCCGCGATCAACCCCGGCAACAGCGGCGGACCCCTGCTCGATGCCAGTGGCTCCGTCATCGGGATAGTCGTGGCCAGCGCCAGCAGCGCCCAGGACATGGGTTTCGCCATCCCTATCGACCAGGCCAGGTCATTTGTGGCCGCTGCCGGAAAGTAGGGAATTCCGGTCCCGGCCGAAGGGGGCGGGCGGATCCGTGTCGGGCGCCCAACCGCGTGCGGCCCCACATTGCTTCAGGTAAGTTTCAGCCGTTTCGGCCATACATAGCGCGGGCGTCCAGCTCCCCGCTTGGCCGCAGGCGTGCACCGCGCGGCAGGACTCGAGAGGCATACAGCAGATGAAGCTCAGGTTGGCGGCGATCGCGCTGATCGTAGTGGGCGTCGGGGCCGTGGCCTTGGTTATGGTCGGGCCCACGTTCGGCGCGTCGGATAGTTCGAAGTACACGACTGCCACGGTGACCAGGGGAACCGTGAGCTCCGATGCCGTGGCCACGGGCACGATCGCCGCGAGCACCGTATACGGGCTCAAGTTCGGCTCCACTCCGGACATCGTCAGCACCACGGCCACGACCTCGGGCACGGGCGGGTCGATCACCAGCAACTCGAACTCGAACTCGAACTCGAGCACGACACTGACCTGGCCGGTCCAGACCGTCTCGGTCACGGTCGGCCAGACGGTCACCAAGGGCACGGTCCTGGCGACGGCCGACTCAACGGCGGCCCAGCTTCAGCTGGCTTCGGCCCAGGCGACGCTGGCCTCGGCCCAGTCCAAGCTGACGACCGACTCGGCCGGGCCGGATTCCCTGACCAAGGCCGAGGCCAAGAATCAGCTCGATCAGGCCTCGAACGCCTACAGCCAGGCCAAGGCCAACAAGACCAACACCAACGCCCAGAACGCCCTCAAGCTCAGCCAGGCCCAGGAAGTCCTGACGGCGGCCCAGGACGCCTACAACTCCGACCCGAGCACGGACAACGCGAACGCACTCCAGAGCGCGCAAGACAGCTTCAACAACACCCAGGCGAGCGTCAATCAGTCGAACCAGCAGGCGGCCCAGCAGGTCACCAACGCCTACCTGAGCTACGAAGCGGCCAAGCTGTCGTATGAAGGCAAGATCGCTCCGGCCTCCACGGCCACGATCCAGGCCGACCAGGCCGCTGTGGCCGCGGCCCAGGTGACGGTCAACGCCGATCAGGCCGCGGTCACCGGGGCCACCATCACCGCCCCGGCCGACGGTCTCATCATCGCGGTCAACGTCCTGCCCAACGTGAATGCCCCGAGCGGCTATGCCGTGGAGGAGTCGGTCGGGCCGATGGTCGCCAACTGCAGCTTCGCCGAGTCCGACATCGCCAAGCTCAAGATCGGCCAGACCGCGAGCGTCTCGATCAGCGGCGCCACCAGCAGCGCGGTGGCCGGGACCCTGACCCAGATCGTGCCGGTGGCCTCCTCCTCGGGCGGCTCATCGAGCGTCGCCACGTACGCGGTCACAGTCACCCTCACCAGTCCTCCCGACACGGTTCTGGCGGGCATGAGCGCCACGGTCACGGTCACCACAGCCTCGGTCGACAACGTCCTGCGGGTCCCGGCCACGGCTCTGGAGGGCTCGGCCAGCTCCGGCTACGAGGTCCTGGTCGTCGACGGCGACTCGACCACCGCGACGCCGGTCACGGTCGGGCTCGTGACCACGAGCTATGCCGAGATCCAGAGCGGCCTGACCGAGGGCCAGACCGTCGTGACGGGCACGACGAGCACCAGGAGCTCCACCTCCAACACGTCCAGCACCAACGTGGACATCCAGTCGCTAACGGGCGGCAGTGGGGCCGGCGGCCCGGGCTTCGCGCCGTGAGCGGCATCGCCCCCGGTGAGCCGATCATCCGACTAGAGGAAGTCAGCCGCATATACGACACCGGCAAGATCCAGGTCCCGGCCCTGGTGGACGTCAACCTCGACGTGGCCGAGGGCGAGTTCCTGGCCATCGTGGGTCCCTCCGGGTCGGGCAAGAGCACCATGATGAACATCCTCGGCTGTCTGGATCGGCCGACCTCGGGGCTATACGTTCTCGACGGCCAGCCGGTCGACGAGCTCGACAACGACGGGCTGGCCATGATCAGGAGCCGCTCGATCGGCTTTGTCTTCCAGAGCTACAACCTGCTGCCCCGCACGAGCGCTCTCGACAACGTGGCCACGCCCCTGATGTACCAGGGCGTGCCCCGCCGCGAGCGGCAGCGCCGGGCCCGGGCGGCCCTGGAGCGCCTGGGTCTGGGCGATCGGCTCGACCACGAGCCCTCCGAGCTCTCGGGCGGCCAGCAGCAGCGGGTCGGGATCGCCCGGGCCCTTGTGACCGAGCCTGCCCTGATCCTCGCCGACGAGCCGACCGGCAACCTCGACTCCCACTCGGGCGCCGAGGTCCTCGATCTATTCAGAGACCTCCACGCTCTGGGGCGCACGATCGTGCTCATCACCCACGACGTCGACGTGGCCACCGCGGCCGACCGGGCCGTCCACATCCGCGACGGCCACCTCGCGGAGGCGATGATCGGATGAGCCTGACCGACCTGCTCCACCTGGCCATCTCGAGGCTCGGCACGGGCAAGCTGCGGACCGCGTTGACCATGCTCGGGGTCATCATCGGGGTGGCTTCGGTGGTGGCCCTGGTGAGCGTCGCCCAGGGCGCCACCGCGGGCATCAGCACCCGCCTCCAGAGCCTGGGCACCAACCTGCTGACGGTCAGCCCGGGCTTCACCAGGACCGGCGCCACCCGCGGCGCCATCGGCTCGGCCACGACCCTGACCCTCGACGACGCCACGGCCCTTTCGACCCTCTCGGGTGTCCAGGCCAGCGCTCCGGAGCTGACCACCAATAAGCTCGTCCTCTACGGCTCGCAGAACGAGACCACCCGGGTCATCGGCACGACGCCGGGCTATCTGACCGTCTTTGCCTACCAGATGTGGGCAGGCTCGTTCCTAAACGAGGCCGCGGTCGAGAACAACCTGCGGGTGGCGGTCATCGGGGCCACCACCGCGGACAATCTCGGTCTCGACCAGAGCTCGCTCGGCCAGACCATCTACATCGGCGGGCTGCCCTTCGAGCTGATCGGCATCACCGAGCCCAAGGGCGGCTCGACCAGCGCCGACGACCAGGTCATCATCCCGATCTCGACCGCTCACGAGCTCTACATCGGCTCCGACAGCGTCTCGGCCATCGGCCTCTCGGCGGTCAGCCAGGACGCCATCTCGACGGTCTCGGCCGAGGTGACCGCGACCCTCGAGGCCCGCCACGGCATCACCAACGGGGTCGACGACTTCACCATCGCCAACCAGGCCCAGCTCCTTGGCACGGTCAGCTCGGTCAGCGACGTATTGACCCTCCTGCTCGCGGGCATCGCCTCGATCAGCCTGCTCGTGGGCGGCATCGGGATCATGAACATCATGCTCGTCTCGGTCCGCGAGCGGACCCGCGAGATCGGCATCCGCAAGGCCATCGGCGCCCGCGGCCGCGACATCCTCTCCCAGTTCCTGGTCGAGGCCCTGGCCCTCTCTCTGGCGGGCGGTCTCATCGGCATCGGCGTGGGGGTCGTGGCGAGCTTCGTGATCGGCGCCTACGCCGGCTGGGGCTTCATCTTCAACCCCTTCACGGTCGTTGTCGCGGTCGGCTTCAGCCTCATCGTCGGGGTCGTCTTCGGGGTCTGGCCCGCCAGCCAGGCCGCCCGGCTCGACCCGGTCGTGGCACTCAGATACGAATAGAGA
>Ga0335076_10001766_pt1 | contig 21074 bp, 20 predicted proteins | sample Lox_Sample_25_FD_206717 | JGI IMG/M metagenome (GOLD analysis project Ga0335076, IMG submission 206717) | Soil microbial communities from Loxahatchee National Wildlife Refuge, Florida, United States - Lox_Sample_2.5 | ecosystem: Environmental > Terrestrial > Soil > Wetlands | place: USA...
TATCACTTCCCGAATGACGTCGCCACCGGCGATCTCAGTCCCTTGGCCGGACGCTGGCTTGACACCTTCACGGTCGCGATCGGTGGTGATTTCCACCTCATGATCCCCGCTGCCGGGGATATCCCTCTCCTCAACGCCTGGCTGATCTACGAGTCTCCCGACTACTTCGAGGTCGGAAGCCACTTCGACTTCAAAGTGACACTCCTCGAACTAAAGGGCCACGCCGGCGGCTGGATTCTCCCTTCGCAGGGCAAGTTCAGCCTGGGCGGTGATCTCAGCCTGTGCATGAACGTCCACGTGCTGGGCTTCGACATCGGAAGCCCTTGCCTGGGCAACGGCGTCGTCGTGTCCTCGCGCGGGTTCGGCGGCTGCGCGACCGTGCTCGTGCCAAGCCCCGTGCCGCTCCTGCCGGCCGTACCGGTGACAATCGCGGCCGGCTACACGTGGGGCGGCAGCTTCGAGATCACCCCATTCTCGTGTGACCTAAGCGATTTCACCGAGGCCAACCCGCGTGCTGCCGCCGATCGCGCCGGCGAGACTGGACGGGTCGCCCAGGCGGGGTGGGGATTTGACTTGAGCGGGCACGCGCCCTCGGCCGATGTGCGCGTAAGCGGTCAGGGCGGCGCTCCGGCGATCACGCTGACTGGCCCCGACGGCCAGACGTACTCGACCGCCAACCCACCCACCGACCCGCGCCACGCGCTCATCATGCAGTACGGCAACGACACGCTGATCGCGGTGAACCACCCGGCGCTCGGCCGCTGGACAGTTACCCCGGACCCGGGATCGGCGCCCGTCGCCTCGGTTGCCTACGCCAGGGGACTCGCCGATCCGCACGTCGAGGCGAAGATCAGCGGCCACGGCCAATCGCGCATGCTGAGCTACCACCTCACACCGGCGCCAAGCCGCACGATCACATTCGTCGAGCGCGGGGTCCGTACCTACCACATCCTCGGCGTGGCGCACGGGTCCCGCGGCCACATCGGGTTCACCCCGGCCCCAGGTCGCGCGGGCCGCCGGCAGATCGTCGCCGTCGTGACCAGCCACGGCATCCAGAGCCAGTCGCTTATCGTCACCCGGTATACGGCGCCCGGGCCACAGCGCCTACTGCGCCCCCGGCGCGTGCGTGTCAACCACCACGGCTTCACGCTCAACGTCAGCTGGACGCACGTGGCCGGTGCGACGATGTACGAGGTACTCGTCGAAGCAGCGGACGGTGGGCGAGAGACGGCAATCGTGCACGGCCAACGCGCCCGAGCTCGGCGTGGTGATTGACTGGGCCGATGGTGATCTCGCAGGAGTACGTCCACGTGCCGGTTGGGGATCGAGCAATGCGGACGTTCGTCGCGGCTCCGCGGGCGTCCGGGAGATATCCGGGGGTCGTGTTCTACTCGGACATCTTCCAGCTCACCGACTCGACGCTGCGGTGGTGCACGCGACTGGCTGGCTATGGCTTCGTGGTGGCCGCACCCGAGATCTATCACCGTATCGAGCCTCCGGGCGCCGTCCTCGAGTTCGACGACGAGGGCAAGCGCCGCGGCCAGGCTGACGCGGACGCGACGCCCGTCGCCGATTTCGACGAGGACATCCGCGCTGCGCTCGACTGGCTCGAGGCCGACGACCGCGTGGCGGCTGGCGGCCTCTGCGCGACAGGGCATTGCACCGGTGGCCACCTGGGCTTCCGTGCAGCATTCGACTCGCGCGTTCGCGCTACGGCGCTTTGGTACCCAACTGGTCTGCACGATGGGAAGCTGGGCAGGGAGGACGACGCGGGATCGCTCGGGCGTGCGTCGGAGATTCGCGGAGAGTTGCTACTGATTTTCGGCACCAACGATCCGCATACGCCCGAGGACGGCCGTACCGTCATCAAGCGCGGACTGGAGGAGGCAGGCGTCAACTTCCGCTGGCGCCTGTACAGCGCCGAACACGCCTTCGGCCGCGACGTCGGGCCGCGCTATGACCCGGAGGCGACAGACACGGCGTTTGCCGAGACCGTGGCGGTGCTCAAGAAGTAGCTGGACGGTCCCGTCTCACCAGGCGCGGTCGCCGCCCTCGTACGCCAGCGCCGGGAAGTTTGACTCATTGCCGCGGCCGTCCGGCGTCACATCCAGCACATTCCAAATCGGCCAGATCGAATCGACGTGGCGCGCCTCCATTCCCTCGTCGCGTGGGGCGTACATGAGCTCCGAGGACCAGGTATGGCGGAACCGGTCGCCATCGCGGACGAACACACTCAGGATCGGCATCTGCTCGCCCTCAGGGGTCTCCGCGTTGTAGTCGCGGTTGAAGGCGTTTCTTCGCGAGGACAACAGTCGCAGGTGGCGCCAGCCACGCTCGCGCGCGAAGTTGCGGATCCGGTCTGGGTCCGATTTGGCGACCACGGCGAGGTTAAGCAGCCGTGTGAGATGAGAAGCCGCGCCGTCGAGCGAGTCCAGGATCGAGGTGCATGACGGGCACGGGGTCTTGGACAGCGCAAGACGCGCCGTCTCGCCCTCTGAGGGTCCGGGCCTGGTATCGCCCGAATACCGCGGGAACATGAAGCTATAGATAACGAGCGTGTCCTTGCCCGGCTCGAAGAGTTCGCTGAAGCGCACCTCGCCGCCGTCAGACGCCTGCTCGAAGCGGTAGTCCTCGGGCACAACCCCACCCGGCGGCAGGGCACGCCGCTGCGCCGCGACCTGTTCGATCGTCCGTCGCAGCCCGGCCTCGGCCTCGAGCAGACGATTGCGCGCGTCACGGTACTCCTCGGACTCGCCAGGAAAACGAATCCCAGGATCCATTTCTGTCATCTTCTTGCCTCCTCGTGAGGGGTCCAGATGCTTCGCGGGCGACGAGCCCGGTCCACGGACGGGCGGCGGGCCGCGACTTACGCTTAGCCTAATGCGACGTTCGTTGGTCACCGGGTGCAGACGCTCGCGGCGAAGGGTCCGCGCGCGTGGGATGCTCACGGAATGAACCAGTCGCTGCACCCGCTGCTGGCGAGCCGGTGGAGTCCCACTAAGTTCGATCCGGCACACGAGATCGCCGAGGGCGAGATCGTGGTGCTGTTGCAGGCCGCGCGCTGGGCGCCGTCGGCGGGCAACTCGCAGCCGTGGGCGTTCATCGTCGCCCGCCGCGGGACCACAGAGCACACGCGCCTTACTCGTCACTTGGCGGGCAGCTCGGCGGCGTGGGCGCCTAGCGCCAGCCTGCTCGTGGCAAACCTTTCGCACCGGTTCGTCGAAGACACCGACTGGGAGTTCTCGGAGTTCTCGGTCTATGACCTCGGTCAGGCTGTAGCGCACATGTCGATCCAGGCGCAGGCGCTCGGCCTGCACGTGCGCCAGTTCCGGGCGTTCGACCGTGACGGCATCGCCAGGGAGTTCGCGGTCCCCCAGCACTGGGAGGTGACCACGCTCGCCGCGATCGGGCGTGCCGCGCCAGCCGCCGGGCGCACCTCCGCACTAGGAGACGACGCGGACTCGCCGGTCCGTGCGCGTCGGGCGCTCGACGAGATCCTCTGGCCCCTCGGTTGATCACCGGCCGGGCCGGACCGAGACCAGCCAGTCGCTCGGCATCGGGTTGCATTAGCGGGCGAGAGAGGGGCCGGTCGAGCGCCCGGATCCCCGGGGGGTTGGTACGGCCGGTCGAGGCGGAGTGAGGTGCTGGCGGGCGGCGTGAGCCCAGCCGCCGGCATCGCATGCCTCGCTGCGGTGGAGAGCGGCGGAGAGGTGTTGGCGGCCGGGGCTTATGTCACCGGCAGTTTGGGCGGCCAGACCGAATCGGCGGCGACGGTGGAGTCGCCGGCAACCAAGGCATCGATGTCGTATCGGATCGGACCACCAGTAACCTCGACGGCGTGCTCGTAGTCGTTCCGGTCACCCTCGGGTCCGTGACCGGGGCGTGTGTCCGTAGTCGACGTAATCGGGTGAGACAATCTCGTCGAATAGCTCCGGGCGGCACTCGCTATAGGCGGCGAGGTAGGCCCGGACCCCATCTTCTCATGTCACAGCTTTCACGCCTTCTGGCCGCGAACCGGTGGGTCAACACGCGCGACCATTGAGCCCGTTCCAACGGAGGTCACATGAGCACCATCGACGAGCAGTTGGTCTTGGCCCATTTCATCGTTTCAGCCGATGTCGAGCGTTCACGTCGCTTTTACACCGAAGTGCTCGGCGGCAAGACGGTCGTCTCCGGCGAGGCGGATGACGAGGTGACGTACGTGGCGCTGGCCAATAGCTGGATCATCATCAACGTCGGGGGAGGTCCGACGGACGACAAGCCGAACGTCACGCTCGAGACGCCGCCCGATCCCGATCGGGTGAGCAGCTTCCTCAACATCCGGGTCGCCGACATCCAAGCGCTGTACGCCGAGTGGACCGCACGGGGCGCCGAGTTCCTGACGCCGCCGAAGCAGCACGCGACCGAGATCCGCTGCTACATCCGGGATCCAGACGGCTACCTGATCGAGGTGGGGCAGACGACCCTGCCCAGAGGTTGGCGGCCACCGTCCTGATCAACCGCGCGCTCACGCACCGTACGACGTTGGCATCGACTCCGGGGCGCGCCTGTTCCATCCGTGGAACGCCGAGTAATCGCCCGCATCCCACGCCTCGCGCAGCCCCGGCTTGCCCAGGTCCCAGTCGGGGCGGATCTCGCGGGTCACGGCCCGCAGGTCGTGCCACAGGTCCACGAACGAGGGACGTCCCCAGAACCAGTAGCCGTTGTAGATGCTGTGGATGACCAGTCCCGGCTTGAGCACGAGGGTATGGGGGACCATCGGGTCGTGCTCGGGGTCGGTGTACTCCTGGATCTCAAGGTCCTTCTGGACGGTCCGCTCCGGGTCGGAGAGGAAGGGCCACTGAGCGCCGGTTGACGCGCGGAACTCCTGGCTCGAGTGATGGGTGTCCGTCGAGATCGTGGCGACCTTTGTGTAGGCCACCGCGATCTTCGGATAGTTGGCGGCGAGCTCCAGGTGCTGCTGGTGCTCCTTAGGGCAGTAGTTCCCGCGCGCGAGCGTGAGGATCAGGGGGTCGTCGCCTTGGATGTCGCTGAGCTTTCGAGGAACGCTCTCGTGATCGGGCAACTCGTAGTCGGGGAACGTGGCGCCGGGGGCGATGTCGCTGCGCATGGTCAGCTCCTGTCAACGGTTGAGGAGTGGAAGAATGATGACCGCCGTGCCGTCCACACACGCCCTGTGGTCCACGGTGCGAACGCGGTCCGCGGCACGGGTGTGAAGCAGTTGTAACCCGGGCGCCGCCGACGGCTCTCGGGTCCAGATTGAGCCTAGTCAACCGGCGCCGCGAGCGCCAGAAAGGGGCTATCCCCAATGAGTACTCGCACGGCGGTATGCGAGTTGCTGGGCATTGAGCACCCGATCGTCGAGGCGCCGCTGGCGGCAGATCCCCGCCTGCCGGCCGCCGTCTCAAATGCCGGCGGCCTCGGCACCGTGGGGCTGGGGTGGGCCGACGACGCCGGAGACGTCGTTCGGGAAACGGCGGCGCTTACCGACCGACCCTTTGCCGGCAACTTCGTTCTCGCCTTCGATCAGCACCGTCGAGTCGATCGGGCGCTTTCGGCGGGTTTGCGGATAGTGTCGCTCTTCTGGGGCGATCCAAGCGGCTATGTGGACTCGGTGCATGACGCCGGAGCGCTTGTCATGCATACGGTCGGAAGCGTCGAGGAAGCGCGGCGCGCGGTCGGATGTGGCGTGGACATCGTCGTTGCCCAGGGGTGGGAAGCCGGGGGGCACGTCTGGAGTGGCGTGGCAACGCTCCCGCTGGTGCCGGCGGTAGTCGACGCCGTGGCCCCGGTGCCGGTCATTGCGGCTGGTGGGATTGGCGACGCTCGCGGGGTCGCGGCCGTGCTGGCGCTCGGCGCTCAGGCCGCGCTGCTGGGCACGCGCTTCCTGTTGGCCGATGAAATGCCGATTCACGAGGACTATCGGCGCCGCCTGATTGCCGCGACCGAGATCGACGCTGAGTGGTACCCCAACCTGTATGAGGTGGGCTGGCCGGACGCTTCGCACCGCGCCATCCACAACTCAACCGCCGAGATGTGGGAAGCCGCGGGGCGGCCGGCACCGGGTAGTCGGCCGAGGGAGGGCGAGGTGATCGCGCACTTCGCTTCCGGCGAATCGATCGTTCGATATGAGCCCGCGCCCCCGATGGTCGGGACAACGGGTGAGATCGAGGCGCTGTCGATGTGGGCCGGACAAAGCGTCGCGCTCGCGAAACGGACACAGCCGGCGGCGGAAATCGTGGCCGAACTCGTCTCGCGCTGCTAGCGCCACCGAGCTGAAAGCGCGACAAGCGGATCACGACACCTTCTGCAGGCCGGCGCCGGTCAGCAGGTAATCCGGTGCGAGGCTGTTCGCCTCGGCCCGCACGAGGTCGACGAGCGCAGCGCCGGCGACGTCTGGTGTGAGTGGCTGGCCAAACTGATCGAGGTACGCCTGCTCGGTCAGGCCGCTGCGGGCCGCGTACGCCACCACCGCCGGTCGACCGAGGTCGGTCAGCGGCGTGATTCGGGGCAGAACCGCGGTGAAGGAGATGTCCAGGCCGGCGCGGGTCGCCTCGTCGCGGGCGTAGGCGGTGATGAACCGCTGGGTGGCCTTGGCGCCGGCATATCCACCGCTGAGCGGCGACCCTCGGAGCGCTGCGCCGCTCGAGATCACGATCACTCGACTGCCGGGTCGTAGCGGCTTGAGTAAGGCCTCGCGTAACCAGTTGAACGCAATTCGGACGTCGGTGCGCCAGTTGACCGAAAATGTCTCCCAGGTCTGGTGCTGCAGCGGACGGATCAGCGGCCTTGCTCCCGCCACGAGGATGACCGCGCCCGGCTCGTAGCGATCGAGCAGGCTGGCCGCGACCCTCGCGTCGGCGGCATCGCCAACCTCAGGCTGGATCCGGTTGTCGCGGCTGGCCAGTTCGGCCAAGGGCGCCGCGTCGCGGGCTACCGCGATCACGGGGGCGCCGGCGTCGGCGAACGTGGTGGCGATCCCACGCCCGAGGCCGCGGCTCGCGCCCACGACCATCGTGGTTGTCTCGGACAATTTCATGTCGGTATCTCCTTAGTGGCGTGGCGTGTGTCAGTTCGCGGGGGTGGGGACGGGCCGTCGCGCGCCGACCATCGTCTTGGCCGCGGCGGCGGCCAGCTCGTTGCGCCGGACGAATGTGAGGATCACCGGCAGCGCGAGCAGGGCAACTGCGCCCAGGACCCAGAACGCGTGCTGGAAGCCGCCGGTGAGTGCCGCCGGCGCCCCATGGCCGGAGTGCAGCAACGCCTGGGTGTGACCGGCGGCGACACTCGAGGCGATCGCGATGCCGATCGCTCCGCCAAGCTGCTGGGAAGTATTCAGAAGCCCGGAGGCGAGCCCGGCCTGATGCTCGGCCACCCCGGCAAGCGCGCCTATTGAGATCGGGATGAACGCGAACGCGGTCCCCGCGCCGGCGATCACGAACGGGCCGGCCAGGTTCGCGAGGAAGTGCCCGTCGGCCGGCACCTGGGTCGCCCAGATCACCCCCGCGCCGATCAAGCTCATCCCGATCGCCATCACGATCTTCGCCCCGCCGCGCGTAACCAGCCACTGCGAGACACCGGCGAGCGCGATCGATGTCAGCGACGCGGCCAGCCATGCGACTCCCGACTGAAGCGCGCTGTAGTGCAGCACTTGCTGCATGTAAAGCGTGCCGACGAACACGAACGCGAAGAAGCTGCCGCCCAGCAATAGCCCGGCCACGTTCGCTCCGGCGAGGGTGCGCAGCCGGAAGATCGACAGCGGCAACAGCGGGGACTGCACGCGGCTCTCGATCGCCACGAAGGCGGCGAGCAGGGCGATGGAGGACGCGAGCAGCGCCAATGTCCTCGCGGACCCCCAGCCGTACGCAGGCGCTTGCGAGATCGCATCGACGAGTAGCACCAAGCCGCTCGTGACGGTGACCGCACCGGCCACATCGAATCGGCGGCGCGTCATCGGGACTCGGCTGTCAGGAACGATTCGCGGGACCAGCAGCAGCGCGGCCGCTCCGATTGGGACGTTCAGGAAGAAGATGTACTGCCACCCGAGGTACCGGGTGAGAAACCCGCCGGCGATCAGACCAACGGTTGCGCCGGCGGCACCGAGCCCGCCCCAGATCCCAAGCGCCTTGTTTCGCTCGGCGCCCTCCTCGAACATGTTCATCACGATTGACAAGGCGGCCGGGAGCATGAACGCTGCGCCTATACCCTGGACTGTCCGGGCGCCGATCAGGAACGCGTCGCTCGTCGCGAGTCCGCAAGACAGTGAGGCGGCAGTGAAGACGGCCAAGCCGAGCATCAGGATGCGGCGGCGGCCGAGCAGATCGGCGGCGCGACCGCCGAGCAGCAGCAGACCTCCGAAGGTGAGCGCATACGCGGTCACCACCCATTGCAGGCTCGTCTCACTGAAGTGCAGGTCGCGGGCGATCGTTGGTAGTGAGACGTTGACAATCGTCAGGTCGATGATCGTCATGAAGTACGACACGGCCAGCAGCGCAAACGCGCGCCAGCGATGATTAGTGGTTGGCAGTACGGCCGTCATGGGACCTCCAGCGGTCTGGGCGAGAACGACTACTAAGCGAGGAGAGATGAGCCGGCGCCAGGTCGCTACTGCGACCGGTCGTTGCTGTCTCTCACATCGTCAAACGGTCGTCGGGCCCGACACTCATCGGTCCGATCGATTTTTTCGAGGCACACCTCGGTGGCAAGCCTGTAGAGCCAGATCCGCGCGGATGCCGACGGCTCGCCGCGACGCAACTCGCTCCAGCACCTGAGCAACGTTTCGCACACGGCTTGGTGGGCGTCGCGGGGGCAACCGAGCATCAACCGGCAGAACCGCTCGAGCCCGGGCTGATGGCATGACGCGAGGCGGCCGAATGCCTTCTCGTCGCCCGCTTGCGCTGCCGCAAGGAGGCAGCGCTCGTCAGCGCTGTCCATGCCGTTTAGCCGATGCTGACCGGGACTGCGAACCGAGGCACCAGCGCGGGGTCGAGAAACGCATCGATTCGCGCGATTTGGCCGTCGTCCATGTCGAGCACGCTGATCCCGTGAGGGGTCCAAGTGTCGTCCTCGGCGCGCAGTTCGATGGTCACGGCGGGCCGGCCGTTTGCCCAGGTGGGTCTGTGTCGAATCCGTGTCAGATCGCCATGGGCGACGGTCTCGAGGAAGAAGAGCGCGATCCGAGCTCCACCGGCGAGTGATCGCTGCGGTGGCATCCGCAGCGTCGCGTCCTCACGCAGGAGCGCCACCAGGCCGTCCATGTCGGCGTGCTCGAATGCCGCGACGTATCGGTTGAGCAGCTTGCGCTCATCGGGGTCCGGCGTTGCCTGCCGAGCCGCCTCGGGCAGATGCTGCTCGACCGTGCCGCGCGCGCGTTGCAGCGCGCTATTGACGGACGCGACCGTCGACTCCAAGACCTCGGCGACCTCCGGCGCGGTCCAGCCGAGCACGTCGCGGAAGATCAACACCGCGCGCTGTCGACCAGGCAGCTCCTGGATCGCCCGTACCAGGGCCAGCTCCATTCCCTCTCGGATGGCGTAACGCGCAGCCGGGTCGTAGGTCGGCGGAGCCGTGGCGTCGGACGGCCGATCTGGAAACGGATCGACCGGCTCGGGCCGGCGCGGACGCCGCTCGAGCTCGTCCAGGCAGGCGTTTGTCGCGATCCGATAAAGCCAGGTCTGGAACTGCACCCGGGGCTCAAAGCGCTCCAGCGCTCGCCATGCCCGCAGCAGCGTCTCCTGGGCGAGGTCCTCGGCGTCGTGCGCGGAGCCCAGGATCCGATAGCAATGAACCTCCAGCGCGTGACGATAAGGCTCGACCAGTCTCCGGAACGCACGCTCGTCGCCCGCCTGGGCGGCTGCCAGCAGCACGCGCTGATCACCGTTCTCGGTCTGATCTCTCATCTTGGCTCACCACGTCAAACGGTCGCAGGGACCAAAACTCATCGGTCCGCGTAGCCGTCGGCACACAGGGCACGTCGTACTCGTCGTGTCGCCGGATCCAGAGCTGCCAATTCTCATCCTCGTCGCGGCCGTTCGGCGCCCGGTCGAGGAATCCGTAGTAGGGCATGAGAAACTCGACCCCACGGCCGCTTGTCGAGTAGGTCTGGAAGATGTTCCCGTCCTCGAGCACGAACGCGGTGAAGCCGAACAGCTCGGTCAGATAGCCGTAGATGTCCGTGCCCGCGTCCTTGGCGTTGCGGAAGGCGACCGGAGGCAGTTGGTCGAGAATCGGCTCGATTGCCTCCCGCGTCTGCGCGAGGCTGCTCGAGAACCCGAGGTCGGAGTTGAAATCGCTCCCGTGGCTCGACGCCCACTCAAACCGCCATCCCATCCGCTCGCGATAGCCCACGAGCTTCTCGTGTGGCGCCCCGGAGACGGCGATCAATGTCACGTCCCGAGCTCTCAGATGCGGGATCAGGCTGTCGAACGAGTCCGCGATCGACGAGTTCACCGGGCACCCGGTCTTGTAGCTTGGGCCGAACATGAAGTGGTAGATCAACAGCTGCGAACGGCCGTCGAATAGCTCCAGGAGTGTTTTGGGGCCGGCCGTCGTCTCGAGCGTGTACCGCTTCTGTACCGGCAGCCAGGGCAACTCCCGGCGGTGCCGCGCCAGCTCGTCGCCCAATCGGGTGTGTTCCTTCTCGCGATCGAGCAACGCGGCTCGCGCGGCCAGCCATTCTTCACGTGTAACTGCGATCGCCGATGACATCCTGCGTCTCCTCTGTTGACGGTTCGGTTGATGTCACGTCAAACGACGGGGCACGCACGAACTCATCGACCATCGGCCGCAGGCAGTCCATTCGCGGTATCGTGGCGTCCTCGGCTGCGGATCATGGACGCAGGGAGGTGGTAATGCTCACGCGCGAGACGGTCACGTTCCGGGACGCCAGCGGGTGGAGCTGGGAGTTCGACCTCACGTTCATGCTGTCCAACTACCAGTGCCTGTGGGGACACGGATGTCCCGATACCACAGGGCAACACACCGCCCGGGGCTGCTGCGTGGAGGGCGTGGAGATCTACCAAGGCGACGGCGACACGCCCGGCAGCGCGGATCTCAAGAAGATCCGAGGTCACGTCAAGCACCTGACCGACGAGGACTGGCAGAACCGCGGGGTGGCGCTGGCGCGCGGCGGCCGCGACCCATGGGGCAAGGCGCGGTTCAAGCGCGACAGCGTCCACACCCGCTTGTACCGCGGGGCGTGCATCTTCCACAACCGCGAGAACCATCCCGCCGGTGCCGGGTGCGCACTCCACGTCGCGGCGCTGCGGCGCGGCGAGGACCCGATCGAGTGGAAGCCGCGGATCTGCTGGCAGGTCCCGCTGTTCTTCGATGTCGACGAGAAGACCAAGACCACCGCGGTGCGCGCATCCCGGACTGTCGATTGGGGTGGGGACGAGGTCCTCGAGTGGTGGTGCACCGAGCAGCAGGACGCGTTCAGCGGCGATCAACCGGTGTACGTGAGCATGGCGGCGGAGCTCCAACGCGTGTGCGGAGCCGCGGTCTACGACGAGCTGGCGCGGTACTGTCAGGCACGCCGGCGTGGCGAGCCATCCAAGCTGACGCTGCTGCCGATGTGGGGTCAGGTCAGCTGATCGAAGTCGCCCCGCACCCACCGCGAGTAGCGATCGGCTGAGCGGCTCACGGCGGCGGCGGCTTCGGCGTCGATGGTCCTGCCGAAGTTGTCGTACAGCCGGTCGAACGGGAGCTGCATGACGGCTGCCGTGACGCGCTCCACGACGGCGGGCGAGAGCGGGATCCGGTTCGGGTAGCTGCGAAGGAACGTCACGGTCGCCCGATCGGGATTGGCGTGGATCGTGTCCGAGACGAGCAGCACGCCCTTGCCCCCGGCGCCCGCCGTCCAGTGGACGAACGAGCTTCCGGGGAAGTGGCCGCCGACCTGATGCAGGGTGAGACCGGGCGCGACCTCGTGGCGCCGGCTCCAGGTCCTGATCGCCGGATCGGGCCGCTGGACCCAGTCGATGTCAGCCTCGGAGACGAGCACGTCCACACCCCCCAGCGCCTTGCTCCACTCGACTTGGACCCCGAACATGTGCGGATGGCTGGCGGCGATCGCCGCGACGGTCCCCAGCTCCCGCACCCGGCTCACGGCCTCGTCGTCGAGATATCCGACCGGGTCCCACAACAGGTTGCCGCCGGCAGTACGCACGAGATGCATCTGCTGTCCGATCCCTACCTTCGGATCGACCGTGACCCCGAAAAGGTCGGGTTCGAGCTCGGACATCTGCACGCGCCGGCCTGCCCGGGCCAGCTCCTCGAGAGTTGCCCACTCCTGCCCGTCTGCAGGTACCCATTGCCGCTCGTCGGAGCAGATCGCGCACACCCCGACTGCCTCCGCGTGCTCCACGCCGCAAGTCGCGCACACCCACATCGTTCAGTCGGCTGGCCCGTCGCGCCCGAGCATCGTCACCGGTTGTAGCAGGGCGGCGGGTCCAGGCGGCGACCGCCGGGCCGGCGCTCGTGCCTGCCCGACCTAAAACGGACGAACCGCGGCGTCCCGCTTTCGTGCTGGGCAAGCATCGCTGCGTACTCTCTGCTGGAGTGCTCTCATCTAGCAGGATCGCGCGTCTCCTTGCGCCACCGGAGGCCGACGGCGAGTACGTCGTCTTGCGGACCGAATGTTCGGACGAGGAGATCGTTCATCTCCACGACTATGAGCGGATCTACCGCGAATCGGGGCTCTACGAGCACATCGTCCACGATCTTCTCCGGTGCCGGTCGCCAGGGACCGCGGCCGCTGGACTCGCGGGTGCGTTCACGCGCCTTGGGATCGAGCCGGCGGATATCGTGCTGCTCGACCTCGGCGCCGGAACGGGAACGGTGGGCGAGCTCGCCCACGAGCTGGGAGTGCTCACAGTGATCGGCGTCGATTCGCTCGAGGCCGCTCGTACCGCGTGTCTGCGCGATCGCGCTCACGTCTATCGCGACTATCTCGTCGCCGATCTCGCGGCTCCCTCACCGAAAGCCCTCGCGCGACTGCGACGCTATCGACCCACGGCGCTCATTTCCGCTGGCGCGTTCGGCGGCACCCACGCTCCCCCATCGGCGCTCTTCAACGCGCTCGCACTGCTCCCAACCGGTGCCCCGGTCGTGTTCACGATCGACGAACGCTGGATGCTGACCGACGATCCTGGAGGATTCGGGAGAGCGGTGACTCAGCTCCTGGACTCCGCCCAGCTGCGGCTGCTCGATCGGTCGCGCTTCCAACATCGCCTGACCACCGCCGGGCGCCCGATCCACTACGAACTGATCGTCGCCTCGAAGAGCGCCGACGAGCCCACGCCGTAGCCGTTGCCGCCGGAGACCGTCGTCCGGGACGGCCGCTGCCCGACTGCGTCGGCGCCTAAACCTAAATCAGCGCCCGCGACAATGTCTTCGCCAGCGCCTAATGAGGAGACGCCCATGACTGTCGGCAAGGCACAAGCAGTCGCCCCGAACGGCGACGATGAGGATTTCGGCTTCGAGGTTCCGTGCTTCACCCACATCGACGAACCGCGCATCCGTGACCAGCTCCAGAAGGATCACTTCTTCTGGCTTGACCTCCAATCACCCGGTGAGGAGGAGCTGAAGCAGCTACGACACCTGTTCGGCTTCCATCCGCTCGCTCTGGAGGACAGCGAGCACTTTCGGCAGCGCCCGAAGCTCGACGATTACGGCGACTACGTCTTCCTCGTCTTCTATGGCGCGTCCTCACACCAGGCCCGGAAGCACGGCCTCCTTCGCGAGGTGCACCTGTTCATCAGCGGCCACTATGTCGTCACGATCCATCACGGCTCACTCCCGCCGTTTGATCGGGAGCGCGAGCAATTGGACGGACGCGCACTCCACAGTGAGCAGTTCCTGCTCTATCGCATCCTCGACGGCCTCGTCGACAGTTTCTTCCCCGTGCTCGGGCACATGGACAACGAGATTGACAACCTCGAAGCCGCCGTCCTCGCGAACCCCACCGAGCAGCAACTCGAGCGACTGTTCGCACTCAAGCGGGAGCTCGTTGCCATGCGCAAGGTCGTTACGCCCCAGCGCGATCTGTTCGCCACCTCCGTCGACCAGATTTCCAAGCTTCCCGGACTCGAGCTCGACGAGCGCGACTACTTCCGTGACATCTACGACCACCTGATCCGAATCAGCGACTTGATCGACTCCTACCGCGACCTTCTGTCCGGCGCCTCGGATCTCTACCTGTCGAACGTCAGCAACCGTCAGAACGACGTCATGAAGCAGCTCACGGTCATTGCCACCGTGTTCCTGCCCCTCGGGTTCATCACCGGGTTCTTCGGTCAGAACTTCGCATTCCTCGTGACCCACCTGATCAGTCCTGCGTGGACGTTCTGGGTGATCGGTGTCGGGAGCATGGTCGCCACCTGTGCAGTGCTTCTGGTCTACTTCCGCCGCAAGGGCTGGGTCTGAGCGGGTGAGCGGGGCCCTTCCTGCGGGTAGGTATGTGGCTTGTTCTCAGAGCGAGATGATCTCGGGCAGGACAAGCTCGCCGAAGATCCGAACCTGTTCTCCCAGATCGGGCAGGCCCTCGATATCGATCCCAGCCCACGCCCTCAACGTGAATGGATCCGTGAACGAGACGAGCGCGTGATTGAGGCCTGCCGGAGCGTAGATCTCGGTTAGCCACCGCACCCAGTCCTCGGGCGTACCGGCGATCATGATTCGGTCGGCGACTTCCTCTCGAGTGGCTTCGAGCGCCCTCTGAACGTCGCCGGCCGCAAAGGCTTCGGTGACCGCCGACACGCCATCCGGCTCGATGCCGTGTCGCTCGAGCAGTGCGGGCGGCATCGAGGGGATGTAGAAGGCGGCGAGGATCCGTCCGGCGCGTCGCGCGATGTCGCCGTCGGGCGCGATCGCGCCGAGCAGCGAGTCACCGAGATCGAGACCATCCGGGTTGCGGCCCGCGCGGGCGACCCCTGCGTGAAAGTGCGCCACCGCGTAGCCCAGCGCCTCCGGCGAATACGCGCACGCCGTGTGGAGGCCGTCGGCGATCTCTCCGGCGAGATCCATCGACTTGGGACCGCCCATCGCGCCGATTTTCAAAGGCAGATGCTCCTGGACGGGGCGGGACGTCGTGGTCACGCCCGTGTAGCGGTAGAAATCACCCTCGAAGTCGATCGCGCCCTCGTCGAGGACGGTGCGCATGACGTGGTGCGCCTCGCGTAGACGGCCGATCGGGCGCGTTCCACGCCACTCGACGCCGTACTGCTCGAGCATCGCGATGTTGCCGATCCCGAACACCACCTCGGCGCGGCCCTCGCTGATCTCGTCCAGCGTGGCGGCGAGCTGAGCGATGTAGGTCGGCTCGCGCATGTATATCGGCGCCACGCACGGACCAAGTCTGATCCGCTCTGTACGTCGGGCGGCCGCGGCAAACAGCAGCCACGGGTCCTTGTGATAGATCTCGTCCGCGCTGTAGCAGGCGTAGTAGCCGAGTGCGTCGGCCGCCGCGACGGCATCGAGGAGCTCGGAGGCGGGCTGCTCGGGAAGCATCTGGAAGCTGACGCGCACGCCGGTCAGCCTATCCGGTCGGTAGCTAGGTGGGTTACCTACCGCAGAATCTCGTGGCCGACAACCGCCGCGGTCGCTCTCATCCTGGGCGAGCTCGACGCTGGACGCCGCATCTCTGCCGGTCAGGCATGCCGGCGCGTGCTCATGCGCTGGCGGACGTTCGGTTTCACGATGCTCGTCGACGTGCTCGCCTTGCTCTCCGGCCCGCTGCTCGGGGTTGGACTGCTGCTCCTGAGCGACCATCGCTAAACTTCATCAACCTCGCCGCTGCCCTCGTGTACACGTTCACCGTGCCGTACGCGGCCATCCAGCTGACGTTGTACTACTTCGACCTCGAAGCCCAGAGTGCCGCCGAGACCGAGGACACGATCGGCCCTGCCGATCGATCGCCGTCCGCCCCCTCGGTTGTGTGATGGACATGTACATCGAGCAGGTGTCCTTGATCGTCGACGATTACGATGACGCGATCCGGTTCTTCGTCGATGCCCTCGGCTTCGAGCTCGTCGAGGACTCGCCCGCGGTGGCAAGCCGCGACGGACATCCGAAGCGCTGGGTAGTCGTCCGGCCGCCCGGCGCCAGCACCGCGTTGTTGCTGGCGAAAGCGGACGGCGAGCGAGAGGTGCGAGCGCGCGGCGACCAGTTCGCGGGCCGCGTCGGATTGTTCCTGCGTGTCGGCGACTTCCAGGCCGCCTACGACCGGCTCCGCGACGCGGGCGTACGGTTCGTCGGCCAGCCCCGCGATGAGCCGTACGGATGGGTCGCCGTGTTTCTCGATGTCGCCGGCAATCGGTGGGACCTCCTGGGGCCGCGGCCGGCCGGAGACCGCTGACCGCGCCTCGCCATAGTGGCACCACGAGGCGCATGTCTATCCTCGGGGATCGTGATTGGAGTTATGTGCACGTCCTGGTGGTGGTCGCTCAAGTAGGGCGGCCGCTGTGACGTATGCGCAACGGACCGCCTCCGGGCGGTCCATCTGATCTCGGAACGGTGCCGCCGCCGGAGGCCTGATTCAGGAGGTTTCCTTGATGTCTGGGCAACTGGAGATCGAGCTACAGCGGAACCCGGGCCGTTTCCGGGTTCTCACCGGCGATCGGCCAACCGGGCCGCTGCATGTCGGGCACCTGTTCGGGACTCTCGCCAACCGGGTTCGACTGCAGGACCTCGGTGTCGAGGTCATGGTGTTGATCGCCGACTATCAGACGATCACAGATCGCGAGTCGCCCGCGAGCTTGCCGGGCGACGTGCTTGGCCTGGTCGCCGACTACCTCGCCGTCGGGATCGACCCTGAGCGCTCGACGATCTTCGCCCACAGCCACGTGGAGCAGCTGAACCAATTGATGCTGCCGTTCCTCAGTCTGGTGAGCGTCGCGGAAGTGGCCCGCAACCCGACTGTGAAGGATGAGTTCGCGTCGGTCGGCGGGGCGGCGATGAGCGCGTTGATGTTCACGTATCCGGTCCACCAGGCGGCCGACATCCTGTTCTGTCACGCCAACCTGGTCCCGGTCGGCTCGGACCAGCTTCCTCACATCGAGCTGACCCGCACGATCGCACGACGTTTCAACGCCCGTTACTCGCCCGAGCGCCCATATTTCCGAGAGCCGGATGGGTTGCTCAGCGAGGCGCCGCTGATCCTCGGCATGGACGGCGCAAAGATGAGCAAGAGCCGCGCCAACGCGATCCCGCTGGCGGCGAGCGAGGACGACATCGCCCGGCTCATCCGCAGGGCCAAGACCGACGTCGAGCGCGAGATCACCTACGAACCCGACCGGCGCCCCGAGGTCTCGAACCTCGTGTTGCTCGCTGCCCTCTGCCTGGACCGGTCTCCCGTCGAGGTCGCGTCCGAACTCGGGGCTGCCGGCTCCAACGCGCTCAAGCGACTGGTGACCGATGCTCTCAACGAGCGGCTGCGACCGATTCGCGAGCGACGCCGGGTGCTCGCCGCCGACCCCGCCTACCTACGGAGCGTCCTGGCGGCGGGCACCAGCCGGGCGCGCGACATCGCGGCGGCGACCCTCACCGACGTCCGCGACCTGATGCACAACGCGTACTGATCAGCCCATCAGCTCCTTGAACGCGGGCTCATCCCGAATCGCATCGAAATCGGAATCCCCGGCGGCGAACGCGCGGGTGCGATCCGAACGGTCGATCGCGACCCGGAGGTGCTCGATCGCGTCGGCGGTTCGTCCCGCGAGGCTCTCGCAGCAGGCCACGTTATAGACCAGCAGCGGGTACTCGGGGTGGGCCTCGATCAGCTCCCGGCCTCGATCCGCGGCCTCGGCGTACTCGCCCGCCTGGTAGAGCGGGTTGACCGGTGCCCAAAGCTCGAAGCCACTCGGCTCATACACCTTCCCGGGGCTGCCGCCCAGCGCGAGGATGGTCGTGCCCGGCTCCTGCGCGAACGCCGTGCGCTTGACGCCGGGCGAAGCGAACACGAACGTGCCGGCGCGGGCGTCGAAGCGCTCGCCGTCGAGCTCGAACGTCGCGCGGCCGCTTTGGACGAGGTAGAGCTCCTCGTCGCCGTCCTCGCCCTCGGCCTCGTCGTGCTCGTTGATGATCCGGTCGCCCGCCTCGCGACCGGTCCAGGCGTTGACGCCGAACGACGTGATGCCGAAGTGGTATCGGATCGGTCGCGAGGGACAGCGGCCGTCGGTGATCTCATCAATCTCGTCGAGGTGCGACACGGCATAGCGACTCATGGGGGGGTCCTCCGTCGTCGTCTTGGGGGGCCGGGGCATCGGAATCCCGAGGCTACCGGTCGGTGACCGCGGGCCTCAGGCGCCGCGGAGAAACCGGGCGAGCATCCGCCGCACGGCGGGGTCGCGGGCCTCGAGTTGCACGGAGTGGCCTGCGCCCGGTACTTCGAACAGTTGGCCCTTGGGGGCCATCGCGGCCTCGGCACGCGCCCACGCCAAAGGCGTCGAAAGGTCGCGCTCGCCGGACAGCAGCAGAATCGGTACCGGCGGCAGATCGCTCGCCGGAGCGCCGTCGGGTACGGCCGGCGGCTGGGTCGGCGGCCAGGCGAGGCAGCCCTGGGCGAGGCCGTTCCCGGTGGCGGTGGCGCGATCGAACGGATACACGCCCGTCTCCGGTGTCGACGCCGCGAGCCTGGCGATCGTGGCGGCGCGCTGCGCACGAGGCTCGTCCGGATCCCACGGCTGGGCCAGCTCCAGGCAGAGCGTGCTCTCGTGCGACCCCTGACTGAGAAGCCTGGCGGGCGTCGCCTCACCGCGCCTGACCGCGGCCAGGAACGCGTCGAGGGCACCGGGCCGGCCAGCGCTGGCGGCGTGCAGGGCATCGAGCACCCCGGGGTAGCTGGGCGCTGCGACGCTGTCCGCGACGAGGGCGTCCAGCAGTGCCGGACCGTCGCGGAAACGCTTGATGACCGCTGAGATGTCGGCTGCGGGATCCCATCGACAACGCTGGGCCGCGCACACCGACCGCAGCACGCGAGCGCTGGACGAGAGCGCGGCGCGATACAGCGGATCGACACCCGCTTGTGGGACGACCGAATCGAGCACGACCCGCGCGACGCGGGTGGGGTACCGGAGGGCGTAGCGCTCGGCGACATACGTGCCGTAGGACACGCCGTCGAGCGTCAGCCTGCCGGTGCCCAGGGCGACCCGCAGCGCTTCGATGTCCGCGACGGTCTCCGCGGTCGAGTAGTAGCGGCGGCCCGAACCGATCGAGCGCGCGCAGCCGGCTACGACCGCCGTCGGCACGACGGTCAGGTCCGAGGCGCCCGCCGCCCTCTGAAGCGCCGGGCAGCCGAGCGCGCCGGCGCCGGTGCCGCGCTGGTCGAACATCACCAGTCGGTATCCCGCGAGCGCGGCACGCAGACGTACCTGGACAAAGGTGAGGAACGGGACCCCCGGCTGCCCGGGGCCCCCGGTGAGGAACAGCAGGACGCCGCGCGGGGCGGCAGTGGCGGTCGACACGCCGATCGCGAGTCGCAAGGTGCCGCCGGCCTGCCCGGCGTGGTCGAGCGGCACCCGCAGGGTCGAGCACGCGAAGTCCGGCTGGCCCGGGCAGGGGTGCACGCCGGTCAGCTTCGCTGACGGAGGAGTCCGGGTCGCGGTCGAGCGGTGATGAGCTCCGCAGCCGGTCATCCCCGCGGGCAGCGCGACCGCGGCGACGATCGCTGTTATCCGCACGGCCGCTCAGGTCTCGCTTGTGACCGCCCTCAGATGGTCGAGCGAGTCTCTCATCAGCTCGGGCAATTCTCGCCCGTTGGTCTCCTGCACCCACCGTTCGAACGCGATCCTGAACACGGCGATCCCCGCCTCCGCGGTGAGGCTCGCGTCCGGCTCGGGGACGCCGCGCCGGCGCAGGGTGTCGGCGAGCGCCGCGGATAGCGACGCGAGCTTGATCAGCTCCCGTTCTCTGAGCTCTGCGCTGGCGGCGATGATCGCCTGACGCTGGCGGGAGAACTCGCGGCGCTCCTGGAGCATCTCGCCGACGGCGTAGAGCCCCGCGCCGACCGCATCGAGCGGCGACAGCGACTCGGGAGCGTCGGCGACGGTGGTGACGAGCAGTTCCTGCAGGAGGCCGGCGCCGTCGAACAGGACCTCGCGCTTGTCCGGGAAGTGCCGGAAGAACGTGCGCTCCGTCAGTCCGGCGCGCTCGGCGATGTCGGCAACCGTCGTGCTGTCGAAGCCGCACTCGCCGTACAGCGCCATCGCTGCCTGCGCGAGCCGTCCACGGGCGTCCGGCTCCCAACGAACCATGCCCTAATGGTAGTTGATGACAGCCACTGACATCGGATGTGGTAGGGTGATGTCAGCGACTGACATAAGGCGGATGCGCCCACCGCACCTCGCCGAACCACTGGAGGTTTCTCATGCGCGTGTTTGTCACCGGTGCGACCGGATTCATCGGATCAGCAGTAGTTTCAGAGTTAGGCGACGCGGGGCATGAAGTCCTCGGGCTGGCGCGGTCCGACGCCGCAGCCGAGTCGCTAGCGACAGTCGGCGCCGAGGTCCATCGGGGCGATCTGGGCGACCTCGAGTCACTGCGCAGGGGTGCCGCGGAAGCCGACGGCGTCATCCACTGCGCGTACATCCACGACTTCTCGCAGATGGAGATGGCGGCTGATACGAATAACCGCGCGATCGAGACTCTAGGTTCCGCGCTCGAGGGGTCGGGGCGGCCACTCGTCGTCACCTCCGGGACCGCGCTCGTGGCACCGGGACGGCCCGCCACCGAAGCCGATATGGCCTCGGGTGGTGGGAACCCTCGAGTTGAGTCCGAGTGGATCGCGCTCGCGCTCGCGTCGCGTGACGTCCGAGTGTCGATCCTGCGACCGCCCCCGTCGGTGCACGGCAAGGGCGACCACGGGTTCGTCCCCGTGTTGATCGACATCGCCCGCACGAAGGGCGTTTCGGCCTACGTCGGCGACGGAAGCAATCGCTGGCCTGCGGTGCATCGGCTCGACGCCGCCCTTCTCTACCGGCTCGCCCTCGAGTCGGCGCCGGCGGGCACGGTGCTCCATGCCGTCGCGGACGAGGGCGTGCCGACTCGAGAGATCGCCGGGGTGATCGGCCGGCATCTCG
>Ga0335076_10001767_pt1 | contig 21067 bp, 16 predicted proteins | sample Lox_Sample_25_FD_206717 | JGI IMG/M metagenome (GOLD analysis project Ga0335076, IMG submission 206717) | Soil microbial communities from Loxahatchee National Wildlife Refuge, Florida, United States - Lox_Sample_2.5 | ecosystem: Environmental > Terrestrial > Soil > Wetlands | place: USA...
GCGCTCTACCGTACCCTCGAGGCCAACCGCATGACCGACGGGGTACACATGCGCCTCATGGTGACGCGTGGCCTCAAGAGCACCCCGTACCAGGATCCACGTGCCTGCATCGGCCCGGCGACGATCGTCATCATCCCGGAATACAAGCTCCCCAGGCCCGAGACCCTCACGCGCGGTCTGCGCCTCTTTACCGTGCACGTGCGTCGCGGCGCTCCCGACGTGCAGGACCCGAAGCTCAACTCGCACTCCAAGCTCAACTGCATCACCGCCTGCATCCAGGCGACCAAGGCCGGGGCGGACGAGGCCCTGATGCTCGACCCGCAGGGCTTCGTGGCCACCTGCAACTCCACCCACTTTTTCATCGTGCGCCACGGCGAGGTGTGGACCTCGAGCGGCAAGTACTGCATCGCGGGGATCACGCGCGCCAACGTGCTGCGCCTGTGCCGCGCGGCCGGCATCCCCGCCTTCGAAAAGGACTTCAGCCTCACCGACGTCTACGGCGCCGACGAGGCCTTCGTCACCGGCACCTTCGCCGGCATCGCGCCCGTCACCGAGGTCGACGGCCGCGTGCTCAGCAGCGGCCGCGGTCCGCTGGTGGAGCGGCTGCAGCGCCTGTATCTGGAGCTGATCGAGCGCGACGTGTCCGCGCGCCGTGCCCCATGAGCGCCTCGCGGGTGGCGATGTGGTCGGGCCCGCGCAACATCTCCACCGCGATGATGCGTGCCTTCGAGAACCGCGGCGACTGCGTCGTTGCCGATGAGCCGCTGTACGCGCATTACCTGGCGCACACCGGGCTCGATCACCCCGGCCGCGAGGCGGTGATCGCCGCCGGCGAGACCGACTGGCGCAAGGTGGCGGCCTACCTCACCGGGCCGATCCCGGCCGGCGCGGCGCTCATGTACCAGAAGCACATGACCCATCACTTGCTGCCACACATCGGCCGCGAGTGGCTCGCCGCGCTCACCCACGTGTTCCTGGTGCGCGACCCGCGCCGGGTACTGGTCTCCTACGTCAAGAGCCGCCCCAACGTGACCGCCGCCGACATCGGCGTGCTGCAGCAGCTGGACATCTTTGAGCACGTGCGCGCAGCCAGCGGCACGACGCCGACGGTGATCGATGCCGGTGAGTTCCTGCGCGCGCCGGAGGCGCAGCTGCGGGCGCTGTGCGCGCAGCTCGGGATCGGGTTCACGCCGCGCATGCTCAAGTGGCCTCCCGGAGCACGGGCCTCGGACGGGGTGTGGGCGCCTTTCTGGTACGAGCAGGTGTACCGCTCGAGCGGCTTCGAGGCGCCCGCCGAGGGCCCCCTCGAGGTGCCGGCGCGTTTTGCCGCGCTGCTGGAGGAGGTGCTGCCGGCATTCGAGACCCTGTACGCGCTGAGGCTGCGCACGTGAGCGCGGCGATCGAGGCATGGCTCGCGAGCGAGCAGGCCGAGTTCGTGGCGCGGCACCCGCGCTCGCAGGCGCTGTTCGCCGCCGGCGAGCAGCATTTCCTCTACGGTGCGCCTCTGCACTGGATGCGCCGGTGGGCCGGCGGTTTCCCGCTGTACGCCGCCGCCGCGCGCGGCGCGCGCCTGTGGTGCGCGGACGGCTTCGAGTACGTCGACTTCTGCCTGGGAGACACCGGGGCGATGTGCGGGCACGCCGCCGCCCCCGTCACGACGGCCGTCGCCCGCCAGCTCGCTGACGGCGCGACCTCGATGCTGCCCACCGCGGAGTCCGGCTGGGTGGGGGAGGAGCTGGCGCGGCGCTTCGGCCTGCCGTACTGGGGCTTCACCACCTCCGCGACCGATGCCAACCGCGCCGCGATCCGCATCGCCCGCATGGTCACGGGGCGCGAGGCGGTGCTGGTGTTCAACGGCTGTTACCACGGCTCGGTGGAGGAGGCGCACGTGGGACTTGCGCCCGGCGGCCAGGTGGCGATGCGCTCGGGCGTGCATCCGAATGCCGTCGACCACGCGCGCGTGTCGCGCGTGGTGGAGTTCAACGATCCCGCCGCCCTCGAGAGCGCGCTGGCGCCGCGCGACGTGGCGCTGGTGCTGGCCGAGCCGTGCATGACCAACTACGGCATGATCGAGGCGCAGCCGGGCTTTCTCGCGCAGCTGCGTGAGCTGACGCGGCGCACCGGGACGCTGCTCCTTTACGACGAGACGCACACCTGGTCGGCGGGCCCGGGCGGCTATACCGGTCGCGATCGCCTCGACCCGGACCTGTTCAGCATCGGCAAGGCGATCGGCGGCGGGGTGCCGGTGGGACTGTATGGGGTGAGCGCGGCGGTGGCCGAGCGGCTGTGGCAGCAGGCGCCGCGCGAATCCGTGCGCCCCGGCGTGCGCCAGAGTTCGCACTTCGGCTTCGGCGGCACCCTCGCCGGCAGCGCGCTGCAGGTGGCGGCGGTGCGCGCGGTGCTCGAGCAGGTGCTCACCGCGGCGAGTTTCGCCCGCATGATCGCGCTCGCCTCGGAGCTGGCGCACCGTGCGCGTGCCATCGTCGCCGCCGCGGGCCTGCCGTGGTTCATCGCGCAGAGCGGGGCGCGGGTGGAGCCGATGTTCACGCCCAGCGCACCGCGCACGGCCTCGGAGCTCGCGCGCTGGCGCGATCCGCAGCTCGAGACCCTGCTGCACCTGCACATGCTCAACCGCGGCGTGCTGATCACGCCCTTCCACAGCATGCTGCTCGTCTGCCCGGACACCGACGCCGCCGACGTGGAGCGCTTCCTCACCGAACTGGCCGCATTCGCCGCGCGCCTCGCCGCTACACGCCCGTCTTGATGCGCGTCCACACCCGCGTGCGCAGCCGCTGGTACTTGGCGTCGAACTCCGTCGGCAGGAACAGGTGTGCACGCACCGCCGGGGGCGGGTAGACCGCCGGGTCGTTGAGGATCTGCGGATCCACCAGCGCTCGCGCGGCGAGGTTGTCGTTGCCGTAGTGGATCTCGTTGGTGATCTCGGCGATCACCTGCGGCTCGAGGATGAAGTTGATGAACTCGTGCGCCGCGCGCGGGTGCGGCGCGCCGATCGGGATGAGCAGCGCGTTGTAGGTGATGTCGGAGCCTTCGCGGGGAACGGTGAAGGCCAGCTCGAGGTTCAGGCCCGCGACCCGTGAGCGCTGCTGCGCCACCGAGTAATCGCTCGACCACGCCATCGCCACGCACAGCTCCTTGGTGGCGAGCTGGTCGAGGTAGTCGCTCGAGTCGAACAGGCGGACGTAGGGGCGCACCGCCATGATCAGCGCCTCGGCGGCGTGCAGGTCCGCCTCGCTGCGCGAGTTCGGGTCGCGCTTCAGGTACACCAGTGCCAGCTGGATGACATCGTCGGCCGAGTCGAGAAAGCTCACCCCGCAATCGGCGAAGTGCGCCACCACCTCGGGCTTGAAGAGCATGTCGAGGCTGTCGAGCGGCGCATCCGGCAGGCGCTCGCGCACCTGCGGGACGTTGTAGGCGAAGCCGTTCATCGCGTGCAGGTAGGGGGCGGCGTACCGGTTACCGGGGTCGAAGCGCGCCTGCACGGCGAGCACCTCGGGATCGAGGTTCTTCCAGTTCGGCAGCAGCCGCTTGTCGAGCGGCTCGTACAGGCCGGCGCGGATCTGGCGGCCGTAGTACTGCTCGCTGGTGCTGACGATGTCGTAGCCGGAGTCCCCGACCAGCAGCTTCCCCTCGAGCGTCTCGTTGGAGTCGAACAGGTCGTAGACGACCTTGATGCCGGTGCGGCGCTCGAACTCGGCCACGGTGTGCGAGCCGATGTAGTAATCCCAGTTGTAGATGCGCAGTACCCGCTCCTCGGCGGGTGCAGCGGCGGCGTCCGGCGGCGGCGCGCGGCTGCAGCCGCCGAGCAGCAGCGCGCCGAGCGCCACGAGTGCGGCGGCGCGGGAGCCCCGGCCGTGCCCGGGCGCCGTTAGGGTCGCGCGAGCTCGGCGCGCACCCAGTCCTGGAACTGGCGTATCGCGTACTCCTCGGGCATGAGCACGCCGCGCTCGTGCGGCAGGGAGCGCAGGCCGCGCTGGTTGAGCTCGCTGATCTCCGCGTCCTCGCTCATGACGATGTTGGTGAACTCGACCGCCGGGGTGATATCGCGACCCTCGGCGAGGGTCTGCGGCAGGAACAGGAACTCGATGCTCATCTCGGTGAGCTCCGGGGCGAGCGGCAGCAGCCGTACCACGCGCACGTAGTCGACGTGGGTGACGATGAACACCGAGGGGACGCTCGTGAGGTAGAGATGCCCGGCCCTGCGGTCCTCCTCGCTCACCTTCGGGAACGGCACGCCGACCGGCTTGCCGTCCATGGTCCAGGACTGCGCCCCGGCGCGCAGGCCGCCGGCGTACTTCGGATCCTCGTCCTGGGCGTGGTCCTGCCAGCGCGGATCGTCACGCCGTTCGAGCAGCGCGCGGCCGAAAATCGGCACCAGCGCCGAGAGCTTGGGGTGCACCCCGGGGCAGTGCAGGCACTCGTTGTAGTTTTCCCAGAAGACCTTCCAGTTGCACTGGATGGTCTTCTTCAGCGTGTGCCCGACCACGAGCTGGTCCATCTCGTAATCGGCGAAGCGCGCCAGCGGCAGGTCGAAGGCCTTCTCGAACGGTGGCGGCTTGTCGGTGAAGGCGACGAACACGAACCCGGCCCACTCGGTGACCGGCACCTGGTAGAGCGGGTAGTCGGCGCGCTCGAACCCTTCCCCGGGCTGTACCGAGGACACCTGCAGCAGCTCGCCGCGCAGGCTGTAGCGCCAGGCGTGGTAGGGGCAGACGATGCCCGCGGGCCCGAAGCGCCCTTCGCTGCTGCGGCACAGGGCCGCCCCGCGGTGGCGGCAGGTGTTGAAGAAGGCCCGCGCCACCTGGTCCTCGCCGCGCACGATGACGAGCGACTGCCCGCCCACTTCCAGCGTGCGGTAGCTGCGCGGCTGCGCGATCGCGCTCGAGCGGCAGGCGTAGATCCAGTTGCGCTGCCAGATCTGCGCGAGCTCGCGCTGGTAGTGCGCCGCGTCGAAGTACCAGGGCGCCGGCAGCGCAGCCACCGCGCTCGTGAGTCCGAGGTAGCCCGGGTCGCGCCGGGCGGCAGAGGGGTTCGCGCTCACATGGGTCTCCGTCAGTAACGGCGGGGTGGGCCGGGCAACTCCCGGGAGGGGGGTAGCCGCCCCGCCGGGGTGGATTGTAGGTCAGCCGCCGGGCGGCTGCCCCGGGGTCGCCGCGACCGACCCTGCCGGGGTCGCCGCCGCCGCCGCGGGGGTCTCGGGGGGTGCCTGCCAGCCGCCCCCGAGGGCGCGGTACAGCTGCACCAGCGACAGGAGCGTATTCAGGTGGGCCGCCGACAGCGACAGCTCCGCGGAGAACAGGTCGCGGTCGGCGTCGATCACGTTGAAGTACGAGGAGTAGCCGACCCGGTAGCGGGCGAGGGCGATCTTGTTGGCGGTGCGCTGCGCCTCGACCTGCAGCTGCTGCTGCTTCTGGAACTCGGCGAGCTTCTGGCGGGTGATGAGCGCATCGGCCACTTCCTGGAAGGCGCTCTGCACGCTCTTCTGGTACTGCAGGATCGCCGCGCGCTTCTGCGCGTTGGCGAACTCGACCTGGTATTGGCTGCGCTGCGGGTCGAGCAGCGGCTGCAGCAGGCTGCCGCCGAGGCTCCAGGTGTGCGCCGGGGCGGTGAACAGGTCCGAGAGTGCGGTGCTCGCGACCCCGCCGGCGGCCGTGAGGGTGATGCTCGGGTAGAGATTGGCACGCGCCACGCCGACCTCGGCGTTGGCCGCCACCAGCTGCTGCTCGGCCTCGCGCACGTCCGGGCGGCGCTCGAGCAGGCTCGAGGGCAGCCCCGCCGGCGGCACCGGGGGGACGGTCCCCTCGGACAGCCGCTTGATGGCACCCTCGGCGTTGCGCAGCACCGGCGCCGGGGAATGCCCCAAGAGCACGCTCAGCAGGTCCTCCTGGACTGCGATCTGGCGCTCGAGGTCGGGGATGTTGGCCTCGGCGATGGCGAGCTGCGCCTGCGCGGTGGCGACGTCCAGACCCGAGACCGTGCCGCGCTCGTGTTGCGCGCGGGTGAGCTCGACGAACTTGCGGCGGCTGTCCACGGTGCGGTGGGTGATGTCGAGCTGCTCATCGAGGGACTGCAGCGTGAAGTAGGCGGTCGCGACGCTCGCCACCAGCCCCGCGGCCACATCCTCGCGCGCGTACTCGCTCGCGAGCAGCTGCGCGCGCGCCGCCTCGCTCGCGCGCCGGTACTTGCCCCAGAAGTCGAGCTCGTAGGACAGGCTTCCCTGCAGCACGAAGGCGTCGCTGATCGCCGGTGTGCCGGGCAGCAGCTCGAACTGCGACGTACGCGCGCGCTGCGCGCCGGCGGCGACCGAGACCTGCGGCAGCTGCTGCATGTGCGCGACGCCCAGATTGGCGCGCGCCTGCTCCACGCGCTCCGCGGCGATGCGTACGTCGAAATTGTTGGCGAGCGCGACGCGCAGCAGCTCGAGCAGCGTCGGGTCCTGGTAGATCTCCCACCAGCCCTGATCGGCGAAGGAGGCCGGCGCCGGCTCACTCTGGAAGCGGTAGGCAGCCGGCACGGCCTGCTGCGGGCGCTGATAGTCCGGCCCCACGGCGCAAGCGGCGGCGAGCGCCGCCACGGCGAGCCCGGCCGCGTAGCGCGCGCTCATGCGGGCGGACTCTGCGGCAGCGGCGCGGGACGGGCGCCAAAGCGCTCCGCGAGGCGCTGCACGAGCACGTAAAAGACCGGGATGAAGTAGATGCCGATCGCGGTCGCGGCGGTCATGCCGAATACCACCGCGGTGCCGAGCACCAGGCGTGCCCCCGAGCCGGCACCGGAGGCCAGCGCCAGCGGCAGCGAGCCGAGCACGAAGGCGAACGAGGTCATGAGGATCGGCCGCAGGCGCAGCCGCGCGCCGGCGACCGCCGCCTGCACGAGCGGCGTACCGCGCTCGTACTCGAGCTTGGCGAACTCGACGATCAGGATCGCGTTCTTGGCGGCGAGCCCGATCAGCATGATGAGGCCGATCTGCGCGTAGATGTCATTCGCCATGTGCCGCAGCGTGAGCCCGATGTAGGCGCCGAGTACCGCGAAGGGGATGCCGAGCAGCACGGCGAACGGCACCGCCCAGCTCTCGTAGAGTGCCGCGAGCACGAGGAACACGAACACGATCGCCATGGCGAAGATCGCGCCCGCCTCGCCGCCGGAGAGCTTCTCCTGGTAGGTGGTGCCGGTCCACTCGTAGCCGTAGCCCGGTGGCAGCTCCTCGGCCAGCTTCTCCATCGCCTGCGCCGCCTGCCCGGAGCTGAAGCCGGGTGCGGCCGAGCCGTTGATGGTGGCGGCGCGGTAGATGTTGTAGCGCTCGATGTACTCCGGCCCCTGGCGCGGCTTGATCGACACCAGGGCTGACAGCGGCACCATGTCGCCGGCCGCGGTGCGCACGTACAGGCTGTTGACGGACTCGGGCACGTTGCGCGAGCCGGCCTCCGCCTGCGCGGTCACGCGGTAGGTGCGGCCGAAGAGGTTGAAGTCGTTGATGTAGGCGCCGCCGAGGAAGGCCTGAAGCGTCGAGAACACCGCCGACAGTGGCACGCCGAGAACCTTGGCGCGATCGCGGTCGACCACGTACTCGATCTGCGGCGAGCGGGTGCTGAACTGCGTGAACACGCGCGTCAGGGCGCTCTCGTGGTTGGCCTGCCCCACGAACTCCCCGAGCGTGTTGGCGAAGCGCTGGATGTCCTCGCCGCTGCGGTTCTCGAGGATGAATTCAAAGCCGCCGGCGGTGCCGATGCCGGGGATCGGCGGCGGGTTGAGCGTGAGCACGGTTGCCGTGGTGATGCCCGCGCCGATGCCGTTGGCGCGCGCCGCGACGGCGAGCGAGCCGTGCGCGGCGCCGTGGCGCTGCGCCCAGGGCTTGAGGATCGTGAACATGGTCGCCGCGTAGGAGGAGGTCGTGCCCGTGAGCACGTTCAGCCCGGTGATGACGAAGGTGTTCTCGACCTCCGGCTGATCGCGCATCTTCTTGCTGAAGGCATCCGCGACCGCCTCGGTGCGCTGCTGCGAGGCACCGAGCGGCAGCGTGATCAGGCTGATGAGGTAGCCCTGGTCCTCATCGGGCATGAACCCCGCCGGGCGCAGGTGCAGCAGCAGGTAGGCGCCGACGCTCAGTACCGCGAAGATGATCATCGTGCGCGTGGTGCGGCTGATCGCGCGGCCCACGGTGGCGGTGTAGCGCGCCGTGAAGTCGCGGAAGCGGCGGTTGAAGACGGCGAAAGCGCGCCCGAGCCAGCCACCGAAGTGCGACTCTTCCGGGGGCCGCAGCAAGAGCGCGCACATCGCGGGGGTGAAGGTCAGGGCGACGATGCAGGAGATCCCCACCGAAACTGCGAGCGTCAGGGCGAACTGCCGGTAGAACTGCCCGGTCAGGCCGCCGAGGAAGGCGACCGGCACGAACACCGAGATCAGCACCAGCGCGATCGCCGCCACGGGGCCCGAGACCTCGCGCATGGCCGCCTTGGTGGCCTCGCGCGGCGCGAGCTTGCGGCTCTCCATGATCTCGCTCACCGCCTCCACGACCACGATGGCGTCATCGACCACGAGACCGATGGCGAGCACCAGGGCGAAGAGCGTGAGGGTATTGATGGAGAAGCCGAGTGCCAGGAAGGCGGTGAAGGCGCCGATCAGCGACACCGGCACCGCCAGCATGGGGATGAGCGTGGCGCGCCAGCTCTCGAGGAATACGAACACCACTAAGAGCACCAGCAGCCCCGCCTCGAACAGCGTCTTCACTACCTCGCGCACCGACTCGGACACGAACAGCGTGGTGTCGAAGGGCACCGAGTAGCGGATGCCCGGCGGGAAGGAGGGCGCGAGCTGCGCCATCACCGCGCGCACCCCACGCGAGACCTCGAGCGCGTTGGCAGCGGGCAGCTGGTAGACCCCGATCATCGCGGTCGGCACGCCGTGCAGTTTGCCGGACAGGGAGTAGTCGGTGGCGGCGAGCTCGATGCGTGCGATGTCGCGCAGGCGCACGATGGCGCCGTCATCGCCGGTGCGCACCACGATGTTGCCGTACTCGGCCACCGTCGACAGCCGGCCCTTCACGGAGGCGATGTACTGCATCTGCTGTCCGGGCGGGGCGGGCTCGGCCCCGATCGTGCCGGCCGGGGCCACGACGTTCTGCTCGTTGAGGATGTCGCTCACGTCCTGGGTGGTGACCGCGAGCCGCGCCATCTTCTTCGGGTCGAGCCAGATGCGCATGCCGTAGTCGCGCGCCCCGAGCACCGTGACCTGGCCGACGCCCTTCACGCGCGCCAGCGCGTCGTAGACCCGCAGCGTCGCGAAGTTCGACAGAAACAGGTAGTCGTAGCGCGGGTCGTCCGAGCCGATCGAGACTACCAGCAGGATCTGCGGCTGCTTCTTGGCGATGGTGATGCCCTGCTGCAGCACCTGCTGCGGCAGCTGGCGCTGCGCGATCGCCACCTGGTTCTGCACGTCGACCGCGGCGATGTCCTGGTCGGTGCCGACCTCGAAGGTGACCGTGAGGCTGTAGCTGCCGTCGTTGGCGCTCTTGGAGTCCATGTAGATCATGTGCGGCACGCCGTTCACCTGCTGCTCGATCGGCGCGGCGATCGACTGCTCGATGGTGGCGGCGTCCGCGCCCGGGAAGCGCGTCGAGACGACGATGGCCGGAGGGGTGATCTGCGGGAAGCGGGCGATCGGCAGCGAGGCGAGCGCCACGGCGCCGGCGAGCGTGATCACGATCGCGAGCACGGTCGAGAAGATCGGCCGGTCGATGAAGAAATCGATCATGCGCCGCGACCATCCGCCGTGGGCCCCGCGGGTGTTGCGGGTGCCGCGCTGTAGGGCTTGGCGCTCACCGCGACGCCGGGCCGCAGTCGCTGCACGCCGTCGATCACCACCTGATCACCGGCCTTCAGTCCCTGCGCGACGAGCCAGTCCTGGCCGATGCGCGGACCCATCTGCACGTCGCGCTGCTGCACCTTGCCGCCCCCATCGAGCACCCAGACGTAGTTCTTGCCCTGCAGGTCCTGGATCGCCCGCTGCGGCAGCACGATGGCGTTCGGGTCCTGCAGCGCCGTGACCTGCACCCGCGCGAACTCGCCCGCGTGCAGCAGCCGGTCGGGATTGGGGACCTCGAGACGGATGGCGAGCGTGCCGGTGCGGGCATCGACCGCCGGGGAGATGAAGTTGAGCTTCGGCTGCAGCGGGTACTCGGTGCCGTCGGCGAGAAACAGCCGAAACGGCGGCGCGGTCTTGCTGTTCTGGTCGGGGGCACGCCCGAGCTGGCGCTGCAGCGCGAGCAGGCGCTGCTCGCTGATGCTCAGGTTCACGTAGATGCGGCTCTGCTCGTACACCGTCGTGAGCAGCGTCGAGTTGGCGCTCGCCAGTCCCCCGACGCGCAGCAGCGCCCGCCCCATGGCACCGTCGATGGGGCTGGTGATGCTGGTGTAGCCGAGGTTCAGCTCCGCGGTCTTGACGGCCGCCCGTCCGGCGGCCACCGAGGCGAGGTTCGCCTTGTACTTGGCGACGGTGGCATCCAGCTCCTGCTGGCTGACCGCGTCGATCTCCGAGAGCGACTGGGCGCGGCTCAGGTCGTGCGCGGACTGCTCGAGTGAGGCCTCGGTCTGGGCGAGGGTGGCGCGCGCCTGGGCGAGCGCCTCGATGTAGGGCTGCGGGTCGATGACGAACAACAGCTCGCCCGCCTTGACGCGCTCGCCCTCGTTGGGCAGCTGCTTCAGCAGCACCCCGCCGACGCGGGGGCGGATCTCCACCGCGTTGACCGCCTCGGTTTGCGCCACGTAGTCCTCGGTGTAGGTGGCCGGGGCGGGCGTCACCGTGAGCACCGTCACCTCGGGCGGTGGGGGCGCGGGCGGCTTCTTCGCGCAGCCGCCGCCGAGCAGCAACGCGAGCAGCGCGCCGGCCGTGCCGGCGGCCAACCCACCGCGGCGCCCGAGTGAGGCCGGATCAAGCATGGCGAAGGCTCCCCTGTTCTTCTTCGGTCAGTCCCTGGTGCGCCGGGGCGACGCAGCGCAGGGGGGCGGGTCGATCCACCGCGCCGACCGAGCGGCCAATCCCGGCTCGCGAGCGGGGCGCGCCGCGAGCGCTCGGCGCCCCGCCGTGATCTTGCACCCTCAAGCGGGCCCCTCACAACCCATCCCAAGGTGGTGCGTCAGATGCGGCACACCCGGCCGGGCCGCCCATGACGGCCGCAATGTATCCGGACTAGAATCGCGGGGTTTTCAGGGGACAGCGCGCCGTACCACCTGCCGGGTGCACGGCGGAGGAGCACGCCCATTGGCACCTGAGGAGGCTTCGGCCGGCGCGCCGGCGCTCAAGGCTGCGGGCTGGCGCAGCGCGCTCAAGCGTGACGTGGCGCTGCTGTTGCTCGCCAAGCTCGCGGCGCTCGCGCTCCTGTGGTGGCTGTTCTTCTCGCCCACGCACCAGGTGCGGGTCGATGCCCCGGCCACCGGCGCGCACCTGGCGGTGCAGCCCGCCGCCGCACCCGGCGGGAGCCGGCCGTGATCGACGCGGGGCTGGTCGAGGTCTCGCGCCTGCAGTTCGCGCTGACCGCGCTCTATCACTTCCTGTTCGTGCCCCTGACCCTCGGGCTGTCCATGATCCTGGTGATCATGGAGGCCACCTACGTCATGACCGGGCGGGAGATCTGGAAGCGCATGACGCGCTTCTGGGGCGTGCTGTTCGGCATCAACTTCGCGATGGGCGTGGCGACCGGCATCACCATGGAGTTCCAGTTCGGCACCAACTGGGCCTACTACGCCCACTACGTGGGCGACATCTTCGGCGCGCCGCTCGCCATCGAGGGCCTGATGGCATTCTTTCTCGAGTCGACCTTCGTCGGGCTGTTCTTCTTCGGCTGGGAGCGGCTCTCGAGGGTTGCGCACCTCGTGGTGACGGCGCTCGTGGCGCTCGGCTCCTCGCTCTCGGCGCTGTGGATCCTGATCGCCAACGCCTGGATGCAGAACCCGGTCGGTGCGCGCTTCAACCCGCAGACCATGCGCATGGAGCTGACGGACTTCTCCGAGGTGCTGCTGAACCCGGTGGCGCAGGCCAAGTTCGTGCATACCGTGGCCGCCGGCTACGTCGTTGGGGCGGTGTTCGTCATGGCCATCAGCGCCTTCTACCTGCTGCGCGGGCGCAACGTCGAGGTGGCGCGGCGCTCGCTCGCGGTGGCCTCGAGCTTCGGGCTGGCCTGCGCGCTATCCGTGGTGGTGCTCGGGGACGAGTCCGGCTACGAGGCGAGCGCCAACCAGCGCATGAAGGTCGCCGCCATCGAGGCCGAATGGCACACGCAGCCCGCGCCGGCCGCCTTCACCGTGTTCGGCTTCCCGGACCTCAAGACGCACACGAGCCGCCTGGAGATCCGCGTGCCGTGGCTCCTCGGGCTGATCGCCACGCGCTCGGTGGACCGGCCGGTGACTGGCATGTTCGAGCTCGTGGAGCAGGCGCGAACACGCATCGCGAGTGGCGTGCTGGCACATACGGCCCTGGCGGCGTTGCGCCGCCATCCCGACGACGCGGCGGCGCGCGCCGAGTTCGAGGCCCACCAGGCGGACCTGGGTTACGCGCTGCTGTTGCTGCGCTACGTCGATGACCCCGCGCGCGCGACCCCCGAGCAGATTCAGGCGGCGGCGTGGTCGACGGTGCCGGACGTACCGGTGTTGTTCTGGTGCTTCCGCTTCATGGTCGGCATCGGGTTGTTCCTGATCGCGCTGTTCGCCGCCGGGTTCTACTTCTCGGCGCGCCACAGCTTCGAGCGGCATCGCTGGTTCCTGCGCCTGGCGCTCTACAGCCTGCCGCTGCCATGGCTCGCCGCCGAGCTCGGCTGGATCGTGGCCGAGTTTGGCCGCCAGCCCTGGGCGATCGACGGACTGCTGCCGACCTTTCTCGGCGTCTCCTCGACCTCCACCGCCAACGTGCTCCTGTCGCTCAGCGGCTTCGTGCTGTTCTATTCCGCGCTCGCGATCGTGGACGTGTATCTCATGGTGCGCATGGTGCGCCTCGGCCCCGACGGGCTCGGCTTCTGGCCGGTGCCGGCGGCCGCGCCGGAGGCGACGTCCTCGCGGGGGGCGCATGCCTGACTACGAGACGCTGCGCTTCATCTGGTGGCTGCTGCTCGGAGCGCTGCTCGTCGGCTTTGCGGTGACGGACGGGTTCGACCTGGGCGTCGGTGCGAGCTTCCGCTTCCTCGGGCGCACGGACGAGGAGCGCCGGGCGTTTCTCGAGGCCGTCGAGCCGGTGTGGGACGGCAACCAGGTGTGGTTCATCCTCGCCGGCGGCGCGGTGTTTGCGGCGTGGCCGCTGCTCTATGCGGCCTCGTTCTCGGGGCTGTACCTGGCGATGTTCCTGCTGCTGGCCGCGCTCATCCTGCGCCCGGTGGGCTTCATGTACCGCAACAAGCTCGCGGCCGCGCGCTGGCGCAATACCTGGGACTGGGCGCTCACGGTCGCCGGCGCCGTGCCGGCGCTGCTCTTCGGGGTGGTGTTCGGCAATCTCTTCCTCGGGCTTCCCTATCACTACGACGCCGAGCTGCGCCCGGTGTTCACGGGGGGCTTATTCGCGCTGCTCACGCCCTTTGCGCTCCTGAGCGGCCTCGTCAGCCTGTCGATGATCCTCATGCACGGGGGCGTGTACGCGGCCCTCAAGCTCGACGCACCGCTCGGTGAGCGAGCCGCGCGCCTCGGGCGCGCCGCGGCGCTCGTGTACCTCGTGAGTTTCACCATCGCGGGCATCTGGGTGCACGGCCTGAACGGCCAGCTCATCGCGAGCGGCGGCGGTCACCTCGGTGCCTCCGACCCGCTCGCCAAGCAGGTCATCGGCCAGCCCGGCGCCTGGTTCGCCAACTTCCAGGCGCACGGGAGCCTGTGGCTGCTGCCCCTTGGTGCGCTCCTCGCCGCGGCGGCGACCTGGTGGCTCCTCGGCCGGCGACGGCCCGGGAGCGCCTTCATCACCAGTGCGCTCGCGCTCGCCGGCACCATCCTCACCGCCGGGGTCGCGCTCTTTCCGTTCCTGCTGCCATCGTCGACCCATCCGGACCACGGCCTGACGGTGTGGGACGCCTCGAGCAGCGAGCGCACGCTCCTCATCATGCTGTGCGCCGTGCTCGTGCTGCTGCCGATCGTGCTCGCCTACACCGCCTGGGTGTTCCGCGTCCTGCGCGGTCGCATCACGCTGGATGAGATCCGGCGGCACACCGGGCTCTATTGAGGCAGGGCGCGCTCCATGTGGTACTTCAGCTGGATCCTCGGTCTCGGCCTGGCACTGACCTTCGGCGTGCTCAACGCGATCTGGTACGAGATCCGCGAGGGCACGCCGGATGTGCCCCCAGTCGATCCGGCCGCGCGCGCTCGCGGGTCGCTGCATCGGTGAGCACCGCGCGGTGCTCACCGCCGCCGCGGCCGGCTCACACGCCGCCGACGGTGAGCAGCTCCTCGCAGAATCCGCCGTAGCCGCGCGCGCGGTCGATGAAGTGGATCTCGAGGATCCAGTGGCGCGTCGCCCCGCGCTCGTCCGGTTCGCGTAGGCGCTGCGGGTTGCCGTGGCGGATCGAGAAACGCCCGGGCTCGCGCGCCGGTTTGTCGTGGGGGAAATGCCCGATCAGGTGTCCCGCGGTCGGCGCGCCGAATTGCCAGCCGGCCGCGCGCGCCTGCTCGCAGACGAAGTCGTAGAGCTCCCCGGCGGTGAGCTCGCTGTGATCGAGGTAGCGCTGCTTGCCGCGCGCAAATGCCGCCGTGATGTCACGGACCAGCTGGTGCTTGCGCGGGTCGTCCCCGAGGACGTAGGTGCGGCCGAAGTCCGCTTCCCAGGCATTGAATACCGGTCCGAAGTCCAGATATACGACTTCATCCGCCTTAAGACGCCGGTCCGGCGGACGCGCCTGGTAGGTGAGGAGAGTGTGCGGACCGGAGCGCACGACCCGCCGGTGCCAGTGGCGGCGCACGCCGAAGTTCTCGCGCGCCAGCGCGTGGATTTCGGCGCTGAGCTCACTCTCGAGTACGCCCGGGCGGATGAGCCCCGCGCTCAGCACCTGCGCGAAGAGCGCCTCGGCCTGGCGCTGGGCGAGGGCCAGGGCCTCTGCGACGCTGCTCACGGGCGGTGCGTCCGCGGGGCGCGGCGGCGAGGGCAGGTGCAATTGCGCATGGCCTCGGGCGGTCTCTTTCTATGAGCTTCGCAGCTGCGGAGCGCTCGAATATATCGTCGACATGGCAGCGCCCCAAGGGTCTGCCGGGAACAAGGACATTCAATGACTTGGACGACAGGTAAGCTGGTGCGCCGCCTGCTCGGCGGGGCTGGCGCGGCCTTCATGGCCCTCGCTCTGGCGCTGACGCTGCTCTTCATCCCGCGCGTGCGGGCCGAGGATGCGGTGGCCATTCCGCCGCCCGCGCACGACAGCCCCCGCGCTGCCGGTCCGCTGCAGACCGCGGTGCTCGCGGGCGGCTGCTTCTGGGGCGTGCAGGGTGTGTTCGAGCACCTGAACGGGGTCAAGCGCGTGGTGTCCGGTTACGCCGGCGGCAGCCGCAGCACCGCGCAGTATCCGCTCGTCGGTACCGGCACCACCGGGCACGCCGAGTCGGTGCAGGTCACCTTCGATCCGCAGCAGGTCTCCTACGGCCAGGTCCTGCAGGTGTTCTTTTCGGTGGCGCACGACCCGACGCAACTGAACGGGCAGGGCCCGGACCAGGGCAGCCAGTACCGCTCGGCGATCTTCTACGGGAGCGACGAGCAGCGCGCCATTGCCGCGGCCTACATCGCGCAGCTGGAGAAGGCGCGCGTGTTCGGCGCGCCGATCGTGACGCGCGTCGATGCGCTGCACGGCTTCTACCCGGCCGAGGACTACCACCAGGACTTCCTGCTGCACAATCCGAACAACCCGTACATCGTGTACAACGACCTGCCCAAGATCCGCGCCTTCCAGAAGACGCTCCCCGGGCTCTACAGCGCGACGCCGGCCGCGCTGCCGCCCGGCGCGCACTAACGCCAGGCGCCGGATCGCACGCGCATGCTGCTCGCGCTGCTCGCATTCCTCGGCGGTGCCCTCACGATTCTCAGCCCCTGCATCCTGCCGGTGCTGCCCTTCGTGTTCGCGCGTGAGGGGCGCTCCTTCGCCCGCGGCACACTGCCGCTCCTGATCGGCATGGCGCTCACCTTCGCAGCCATCGCGACTCTCGCCGCGGTGGGGGGCGCGTGGGCGGTGCGCCTGAATGCCTGGGGGCGCTGTCTCGCGCTCGTCCTGCTCGCGCTCTTTGGCGTGGCGCTGCTGTCGAAGCGCGTCGCCGAGCGGCTCGCGCAGCCCTTCGTCGTCCTCGGCAACCGACTGCTCGCCGATCCGCAGCACGGCGAGCGCGTGCTGCCCTCGTTGCTGCTCGGGGTTGCGACCGGGTTCCTGTGGGCGCCGTGCGCGGGGCCGATACTCGGGCTCATCCTCACGGGTGCTGCGCTCTCCGGTCCGAGCGCCCGTACCACGCTGCTGCTGCTCGCCTACGCGCTCGGCGCTGCCGCCTCGCTGGCGCTCGCCACGCTCGCCGGGGCACGCATCTTCGCGCTGCTGAAGTCTTCACTCGGCGCGGGCGAGTGGCTGCGCCGTGGACTCGGCGTCGCGGTGCTCGTGGCCGTGGCGGCCATCGCCGCCGGCTGGGACACCGGCTTGCTCACCCGTCTGTCGTACGCGAGCACCACGCATCTGGAGCAGACGCTGATCGACGCCCTCAAGGGCAAGGCTCCCGCTGCCGCGCAGGGCACGGCGATGACCGGTGCCATGACGGGTGCCATGACCGGTGCCATGACCGGAGCGATGAGCGGCCCCGCCCCGCCCGGCACGCCTCCCGTCGAGGGCGAGCTGCCGTCGCTCGATGGCGCGATCGCCTGGCTCAACTCCCCGCCGCTCTCGAGCTCCGGGCTGCGCGGCAAGGTCGTGCTGGTGGACTTCTGGACCTACTCCTGCATCAACTGCCTGCGGACGCTGCCGTACCTGCGCGCCTGGTACGAACGCTACCGGGACCACGGGCTCGTCGTGATCGGCGTGCACGCCCCCGAGTTCGCCTTCGAGCGCGACCAGGGCAACGTCGGGCGTGCGGTGCGCGAGCTCGGCATCCGCTACCCGGTCGCGATCGACAACAACTACACCATCTGGCGCGCCTTCGACAACCAGTACTGGCCGGCACATTACTTCGTGGACTCAAGCGGCAGGATCCGCGGCCACCACTTCGGCGAGGGCGGCTACGAGGAGTCGGAGGCGCTGATCCGCGAGCTGCTGGCGGAGTCCGGCGCGCACGACCTGCCCCCCGTGGCCACTGCCGCCGCGGCGCGGGCGGTGGAGATGGCGCCCGATGAGCATGACGTCGCTTCCCCGGAGACCTACGTCGGCTACCAGCGCGCCGAGAACTTCGTCTCCGCCGCGCCCGTGCAGCGCGACGCGCCGTACGGCTATCCGCCTGCGCCGGCCCTGCAGCTGAACCAGTGGTCGCTGGGCGGGCAGTGGACGGTCGGGGCGGAGGAGGCGGTGTCCGCCGCTCCCGGCGCCCGCATCGCCTTTCGCTTCCACGCGCGCGACCTGCACCTGGTGCTGGGTCCCGCGAGCGACGCCCAGCCGGTGCGTTTTCGCGTCAGCCTCGACGGCCACGAGCCGGGTGCGGCGCATGGTGCGGACGTTGATGAGCACGGCGTGGGCACGGTGCACGGCCAGCGTCTCTACCAGCTCATCCGCCAGGGCGCGCCCATCGAGGACCGCACCTTCGTCATCGAGTTCCTCGATCCGGGCGTGCACGCCTATTCGTTCACCTTCGGCTGACGGGCCGCACAAGGAGCAAGTCCCATGGAGTCCTCACGCAAGCCTTCCGCCGCCGCACCGCTGTCGCGCCGCGCCCTGCTGGGGCGGGTGCTGGCACTTGCCGCCGGGGCCGCCGCCGTGCGCGTTGCGGCCGCGAGCCTGGTCTCCGGGCCCAAGCGCAGCCCCACCGTGACCATCGAGAACTTCTCCGCCGCCGGCACGAGCCTCGGACGCACGGAGCTCGAGCGGGTGGTGCGGACGGATGCGGAATGGCGGCAGCTGCTCAGCCCGGCCGCCTGGCAGGTGACGCGGCACGAGGGCACCGAGCCGGCCTTCTCCGGGGAGTACGACCACAATCACCAGGACGGGATCTACCGCTGCATCTGCTGCGACACGGCGCTCTTTGACTCGCGTACCAAGTTCGACTCCGGTACCGGCTGGCCGAGCTTCTACCAGCCGATCTCGCGCAGCAACGTCGCCGAAACCAATGACAACAGCCTCGGGATGATCCGCGTGGCGGTCTCCTGCCGGCGTTGCGATGCGCACCTCGGCCATGTGTTCGATGACGGGCCGCGGCCTACCGGGCTGCGCTACTGCATGAACTCGGTGGCGCTGAAGTTCGTGCGCCGCGCCTAAGGTGCGCGGTGCTGGGGATAGGCGGCGAGGTAGTGCGTGACCTGCGGCTTGCCGCGGGTGAAGCGACCTAGCGCGTCCTCCGCGCGCGCGTCGGCGCGGGTGACCCGCGTGTGCTGGCGCATGTGCTCGAGCCAGGAATCGAGGAAAAATGTCTCGAGCATGCGCCCGGGGTGCGCGGTGTCCTCGAAGATTCCCCAGTCGTAGGCGCCGTCGCGGCGGCGCTCGTGCCCGACGGCCGCGAGCGCCGCGAGGAAGGCCGTGCGCTCCCCGGGATCGACGTGGTACTCGATGGTCACCATCACCGGACCGGCATCGTCGGAGACCGTGGCCGCGAGCACCGGGGCCGGCCAGTGCATCGAAGGGGTGAGGTCGCCCTGGGGACTCGCGCGCAGCTGCCAGCGGCGCGTCGCGAACGCGGCGAGCAAGGCACCGCCTGCGGCCGCGGCGAGCGCCCCGGCAAGCCCGGTGCGCTCGGCAAGCGCACCCCACAGGACGCTGCCGGCGCTCATGGTGCCGAAGAACACCGCGACGTAGGCGGCGAGTCCCCGGCCGCGCACCCACTCCGGCAGCGCCATCTGCGCCGAGACGTTGAGTGTTGCCAGCACCACGATCCAGCCGACGCCGGCGAGCAGGCTCGCCAGCACCGCCACCGCCGCCGAGTGCGCGAGCGCGAACGCCAGCAGCGCCGCCGCGCTGATGAGCTCCCCGATGAGCACCATGCGGTCGGCCCCGGCGCCGGCCTTCAGGCGCGGCAGCGCGAACGCACCGCCGACCGCGCCCGCGCCGATCGCCCCGAGCAGCACGCCGTAGAGCGTCGGGCCGCCGCCGAGCTGGGTGCGGGTCACGAGGGGCAGCAGTGCCCAGTAGGCGCTCGCGAACAGGAAGAAGCCGACCGCGCGCGCCAGCGTGGCACGCAGCGCGCGGTTGTTGCGCGCGTAGCGCACCCCGGCGCGCATCGCGCCGCTGAAGTGCTCCGGCGGCAGCGGGTGGGCAGGCCGGGCGCTGCCGCGCCACGCGAGCAGCACGGCGATGACCCCGAGGTTGCTGAAGGCATCGAGCCAGAAGGGCGCGGCGATGCCCCGGGCGAGGATCAGCACGCCGGCGAGCGCCGGGCCCAGCACGCGGCTGATGTTGATCCCGATGCTGTTGCTGGCGATCGCCGAGCCCAGCGCCGCCTCCGGCACGAGCTGCGGCACGATCGCCTGCCAGGCGGGGGTCTCCAGCGCCCCGAGGCTCGCGACCAGGAACATGAACAGCAGCAGCAGCGCCGGGCCCGCGAGGTGCAGCGTGACGAGGAGGGCGAACAGCGCCGAGGCCGCGGTGGTGAGGATCTCGAGTGCCACGATGAAGCGGCGCTTGTCGATCATGTCCGCGAGCGCACCGGCCGGCAGGGCCAGCAGGAACAGCGGCAAACTGTTGGCCACCTGTACCAGGGACACCAGCAGCGGGCTCGGGCTGAGACTGGTCATCAGCCATCCGGCGGCCGCCTCGTACATCCACGAGCCGATGTTGGAGACCACGGTCGCGATCCACAGGGAGCGGAACAGCGGGTAGCGAAACGCGCTCCAGGCGCCGGCAGGGCGCGGGGCGGCAGCGGGTTGTTGTTCGTTCGTCATGCGCGCGCGGGCCTCGCGAAGCCCCAACGATAGCCCATCCGTGGGCACGCGGCGCAGGGCTACCGCGCCTGAGCCCGGCGGCCCTATGCTGGCGGCCGCACCTGAGTTGACCTGACCGAAAGGGCCTGAGATCACGATGGCCGCCGCCGACACCTGGCCAGCCCTCCCCTACGCCCCGTGGCGCGACACGCTCGCGACGCTGCAGCTGTGGACGCAGATCGTGGGCAAGGTGCGCCTCGCGCTCACTCCCTGGCTGAACCACAGCTGGCAGGTGCCGCTGTACGTCAGTGCCCGCGGCCTCACCACCGGCGCCGTGCCCGCAGGCAGCGAGCTGCTCGAGATCGAGTTCGACTTCCTCGAGCACGAGCTCGCGCTGCGCGCCAGCTCCGGCGCCCGCTCGGTGCTGGTGCTGCGCCCGCAGTCGGTCGCGGAGTTCTACGCGCGCTGCATGCGCGCACTCAGCGACATGGGCATCGCGGTGCGCATCCACGAGCGTCCCAACGAGCTGCCCGACCCGATCCCCTTCCCGCAGGACCACGTGCACGCCGCCTACGATGCCGAGGCGGTGCAGCGCTTCTGGCGCGCCCTGATCCAGGCGGACCAGGCGCTGAGCCTGTTCCGCAGCAGCTTCCTGGGCAAGGTGAGCCCGGTGCACTTCTTCTGGGGCAGCTTTGATCTGGCGGTCACGCGCTTCTCGGGGCGGCGCGCACCGCTGCACCCGGGCGGGGTGCCGGGCCTGCCGGATGCGGTGGCGCGCGAGGCCTATTCGCACGAGGTGAGCAGCGCGGGATTCTGGCCGGGCAACGACGCCTTTCCGCGCGCCGCCTTCTACTCCTACGCCTACCCCGAGCCGCCGGGCTTCCCCGGACAGATCGTGCCGGAGGGTGCCTACTACGATGCGACGCTGCGCGAGTTCATCCTGCCCTACGAGCTGGTGCGCGCGGCGCCCGATCCGCGCGCGCTGCTGCTTGAGTTCCTGGACGACAGCTATGCGGCCGCCGCCGAGCGCGGGGGCTGGGACCGGCGCGCGCTCGAGTGCATGCGCGGGGCCCCC